>JADHED010001546.1_pt1 | contig 18999 bp, 16 predicted proteins | sample 8952041 | NCBI WGS metagenome assembly JADHED01 (sample SAMN16124423, study PRJNA663239) | bioreactor sludge metagenome | isolation source: sludge (control) | place: India:Bengaluru | collected 2018-09-08
GTCTGGCATGGGCGGCATGGGCGGCATGGGCGGCATGTCTGGCATGGGCGGCATGGGCGGCATGTCCGGTATGTCTGGCATGGGCGGCATGGGCGGCATGGGCGGCATGTCTGGCATGGGCGGCATGTCCGGCATGGGCGGCATGGGCGGCATGTCCGGTATGAGCGGCATGGGCGGTATGTCTGGCATGGGCGGCATGTCCGGTATGAGCGGCATGGGCGGTATGTCTGGCATGGGCGGCATGGGCGGCATGTCCGGGATGAAGTAATTCCCCCAGCCCCTTGGGTTTCGAAGTGCGCCTAGTGCTTGGAAATCCGACCATGGACGTCATAGCCAAGGACACAGGGATGTGTCCCCCCCAATCCCGCGAAAAATAAGAAGCTGGATTTCTGGAATCCGGCTTAGATCTCCCGTCTTGGCCAATAGGGATGCCATGTCGCCCTTTGGGCCCGCTAAATCACCTACTGGCTGGCCATGGTTCCACGGCACTACCGTCTGAGTACCATGGAATCCCCCTTACCCCGCCTCGTTTAGACCCGCTTCTACTTGAAGAGGTCGTTCGCCCGCTGTAGCAGTTCCGCCGGGCTCCTGGTCTCGGGAACGCCGGTATGGCGATCACCGGGGTCGAAGAATTCGCAGAAATTGGCGCGTTCCTTGTCCAGCACCTCCTCCGCCATGGGTTCCCGACAGGCGTTGGGCTTGCCCGGGGCATGGTGGCGGCAGTTGCGGCACACCCGGGTCGCCTTGCCGCAACCCAGGCAGAGGGTCTCACGGCCGTAATCCGCTTTGGTCAGGTCGCGTCCACATTGCCAGCAGCGACCGATGACGTCTTGGTTCATGCCTGGATCCTCCAGGAGCGGTGCTCAAGGGGCGCGATGTTCCGGTTCATGCGCGGGAATGTGCCGGCGCAACCGAAAGGCTCTCGGTTAGGGTATCCATGGATCATGGTTATCAATGTGTCATCCCCGAGATCCGCCCCGTCCGCAGTGGCGCGCGTATCCGTGGATCATGGTTATCAATGGGTCAGCGGGCGAAGGTAAGCCTGTGCGGCCGCGAGGAACTGCTGACGACCAAAGAGGATCTTCCAACGTGTGCCGCCCATCTGCCGCCACAGCCAGGCGGCCCGGATTCCCGCCAGCAACAGGGCGCGGATGCGATTCTGATTGTCTGGATTTTGGAGGAAGCCCGGGTCGCCCCTGACCAAAATCCGCGGCTGGAGTTGACTGACGGTCTGGCTGTAAAGGTCGGCGAGGTGGGCCAGGAGATTGGGGTGGAGGAGGGGGAAGTGATCCCGTTTGGCGCGGGCCTCCTCGATCCCTTGCGCGATGCGCTCGACCAAGGCCGGACGGCGGTTGAGGACGGACTCCAGCTTGAGCAGGGCGAGCAGGTAACGGGTGAATTCCAGATCCCGGGCGGTCTTGCCCGAGAGCTGATTGGCGAGTTCCCGGATCCCGGGGGCCAGGGCGCCGGGGGGGCCGAAGACCTCCGCCGGGGTCGCGGCATCCTTCTGGAAGAGACTGTAGATGCAGGGCTCCATGGTCTCCGTGTCCACCGTGCCCTTGGTGGCAATGCGGCGCACGCACAGGCTGGCCTGGTAGATGGCACCCAGGGCGATGAGGCGATCTTGAACGGTGTAGGTCATGACTTGGCCGATGGAAGGTGGCGGAATGAGTGGAAAAATATGTCCCTCGCCAATCAATTATCGGCGTTCCCGGGTCGGGTGGCGTCTGGCGGGTACGCCGTAGTAACTATCCCCCGGCAAAGCCGGGGGCTTTCGATCGCTGGCCCCTAAAAGGGGCCTGTTCGCGATCGGAAAAGAAACGGATTCACGGCATAGGCACGAACCTGGCGCCATCTCAAACAATGGGATACCACGCTGCCGCTCGCTCTTTCAGCGTAAGATCCCATTATCTGCTGAAGCGAATTCATCGAATCCCGGAAATGTCAAACTTTTTCAGTCCCCCGGCAGAGCCGGGGGTTTTCCCAGGATAATAACATCCTGGTTGGCGTGACAACCGCATCCTCGCGGTTCGCACCCCACCAGAAGCCCCGACCCTGGAAGACCGACAATCACGCCGCGTTGGGGGTAAACATCGTAACGAGGAATGGGATATCTGGCCAATCGTGGGGAGGGGCAACATTGGATCAGCCCAGGGCCGCCCTCAGGGCCAGGTCGTCGCGATGACCCCACCGCCCAGGCACTCCTCATCGAGGTAAAGGACCGCCGACTGGCCGGGGGTCACGGCTCGTTGGGGTTGGGAAAAGCGCAGCCGCGCCTGAGTGTCATCCAGATACTCCACCTGGCAGGCTTGCAAGGGTTGGCGGTGCCGGAGGCGTACCAGGCAGGCAAAGGGCGCCTTCCGGGGCGGCTGGCCGGCGATCCAGTGCGGAGCGGTCGTGGTCAGACCCTGGCTGAACAGGAGGGGATGGTCGTGACCCGGGACGATGATGAGGGCGTTATGTTCCGGGTCCTTGCCGGCAACATACCAGGGTGCTTCGGGGCTTCCGGCCTGGCCGCCGATACCCAGCCCCTGACGCTGGCCCAGAGTGTAATAGGCCAGGCCCTGGTGTTCGCCCACCTGAGCCCCGGCGGGGGTCAGGATGGGCCCCGGGTTTGGCGGCAGGTAGCGGGCGAGAAAGTCGCGGAAGCGGCGCTCGCCGATGAAGCAGATGCCGGTGCTGTCCTTTTTGGTCGCCGTGGTCAGACCGGCCCGCCGGGCCAGGTCCCGCACCTCACCCTTGCGCAGGTCCCCGAGGGGGAAGAGGGCGCAGCCAAGCTGTTCCTGGTCGAGGAGGTGGAGGAAATAGGTCTGGTCCTTGTCCGGATCACGGCTCAGCCGAAGGTGATGGCCCCGAGCATCCGTCACCCGACGGGCATAGTGGCCGGTGGCGATGGCGGAGGCCCCCAGGCCGCGGGCATGGTCGAGAAAGGCGCGGAATTTAATCTCGCGGTTGCACAGGACGTCCGGATTGGGGGTGCGGTTAGCCCGGTACTCGGCGAGGAAGGTGGCGAAGACCTGGTCCCAGTATTCGGTGGCGAAGTTGACGGTATGGAGGGGAATGCCAAGGTGCCGGGCCACGAGGGTCGCATCCGCCAGATCCGCCGCGGCGGCGCAATAGCCCGGTTCATCGTCCTCCTCCCAGTTCTTCATGAACAGGGCTTCCAGGCGGTATCCCCGGTCGCGAAGCAGCAGGGCGGCCACCGAGGAATCGACGCCCCCCGAGAGGCCGACCATGATCCGGTTCGCCGTGGCCGGGCCAGGGCCGGGGCCCGGGGTAGGGTGCTCGGTTGACGGGTGGATTCCCGATCCTCCCCGGGGGGGGGCAGGGCGCAAGGGCATGGGATATTACTGTTTAAGAATATGTTACTGGATTAAAAAATAACGGAAAGAGCCATTGAGGTCCGCGAAGTCCTATAATCCCTTTAGCTTCTCTCAGACCTCCTGCGGGGGCTGGATCCTTTCCCTTAAAGCAATCGCGATGAGATAAACGACATGGCCTACGACAAGATTCAGGTACCCGCCAGCGGCGAGAAGATCACCGTTGGCGAGAATTACGCCCTCCGCGTCCCCAATCAGCCCATTATCCCTTACATCGAGGGGGATGGCACCGGGATCGACATCACCCCGGTCATGATCAAGGTGGTCGACGCGGCGGTGGCCAAGGCTTATGGGGGCAGCCGCCAGATTCAGTGGATGGAGGTCTACGCCGGCGAGAAATCGACCAAAATCTATGGCGATGACGTCTGGCTGCCCGATGAGACGCTGGAGGCGGTCCGGGAGTTCGTGGTCTCCATCAAGGGTCCGCTGACCACCCCCGTCGGGGGCGGAATCCGCTCGCTGAATGTGGCCCTGCGTCAGCAGTTGGACCTTTACGTCTGTCTGCGCCCGGTGCGCTATTTCCAGGGCACCCCCAGTCCGGTCAAGGAGCCCCAGGACACGGACATGGTGATCTTCCGTGAGAATTCCGAGGATATCTACGCCGGTATCGAGTGGGCGGCGGGGAGCGCCGAGGCCAAGAAGGTCATTGATTTCCTCCAGAACGAGATGGGGGTGACCAAGATTCGCTTCCCGGCCAGTTCCGGCATCGGTATCAAGCCGGTCTCCGCTGACGGCACCAAGCGCCTGGTGCGCAAGGCCATCCAGTATGCCATCGACAACGATCGAAGCTCGGTGACCCTGGTCCACAAGGGCAACATCATGAAATTCACCGAGGGGGCCTTCAAGAATTGGGGCTATGAATTGGCCCAGGAGGAGTTCGGCGCCGAGGAGATCGACGGTGGTCCCTGGTGCGGCCTGACCAACCCCAAGACTGGCCGGGAGATCATCATCAAGGATGTCATCGCGGACGCCTTCCTGCAGCAGATCCTGCTCCGCCCCAAGGAATACGATGTCATCGCCACCCTCAACCTCAATGGTGACTACATCTCCGATGCCCTGGCCGCCCAGGTGGGGGGCATCGGCCTGGCCCCGGGGGCGAACCTTTCGGATTCCGTCGCCATGTTCGAGGCGACCCATGGCACCGCGCCCAAGTACGCCGGCAAGGATCAGGTCAACCCCAGCTCCATCATCCTCTCCGCCGAGATGATGCTTCGCCATCTGGGCTGGACCGAGGCGGCGGACCTGATCATCAAGGGGGTGGAGGGTTCCATCTCGGCCAAGACCGTGACCTACGACCTGGAGCGGTTGATGGAAGGGGCGACCAAGCTGAGCTGTTCCGCCTTTGGCCAGGCGGTGATCGACAAGATGTGAATGGGGAGAAGCCGGCCTCACCGCCAGGCCGGCGACACGGCTAACGCCGCGGCCACCCTCCTGACTGGAGGGTGGGGGCCCGCCGTTCGGGAGGTTGAGGGTAGGGCTTGAGCCGTCGTGATCTTCATCCCGAAGATCGCCATGAGAAATTCCACTCAAAAAGAACCGCGCCGCCCTAGATTAGAGCAGCGCGGTCGGTTGTTTATGAATCAGTGGAGTTAATTGAGTCGGTTAACGCGGGCGGCATGCAGTCCCTTCGGGCCCTGACTGATTTCGAACTGAACCTTTTGCCCCTCCTTGAGAGTCCGATAGCCATCCATGTCGATGGCCGAGAAGTGGACGAACACGTCTTCCTCGTTGCCGTCTGATCTCACGAATCCATATCCCTTGGCGTTGTTGAACCATTTCACAATACCGGTCATCATCGCTGTCACTCCTCCTGGGAGATCTTGGGGGTTTTCCCCCATTTGTATTTTCATTCCTGACGGCACCTGAATCAGGTACGCGCCAGGCGACTGCTCAGGGCCACGCCCTCTTGGCGCACAGGTTATGTTGCGTAATGGGAAGGAAGACTTTCCAGGAGACCCTTGGCGCAAGGTGGTTGCGTCACCTGTTCAGCCCTTGTTTTTCTTACCGACGACGGTGAAGGCCGCGCCGGCCGTCGTCTTGAGCGTCAAGTATAATGACCCCACTCTTTGGGTCAAACCAAAAATGACAGATTCGTGGGAATTCGCATTGACATGAGTGGTTCGGATGTGAATCAGGAACATGCGGCGGGTGCGGCCGTCCAGGAGGCCAGGCCCGAGCTGAAGCCGCCACCAAAATACAAGGTCCTGCTTCTCAACGATGATTTCACGCCCATGGATTTTGTCGTTCAGGTTCTGGAACTCTTTTTCCATCTGAGCCGGGAGAAGGCCACTCAGATCATGCTCCATGTGCATACCCGGGGCGTGGGCGTTTGTGGTGTCTTCTCGCGGGACGTCGCCGAGACCAAGGTGGCTCAGGTAAAGGAATTCGCCCGGCGGCACCAGCACCCTCTCATGTGCACCATGGAAGAGGCATGAAGTACCCCCTCCCGGACCGGTGACCCCTATGTTGAGTAAAGACCTCGAATTCACCCTGACCCAGGCCTTTCATCAGGCGCGTGAGCAACGACACGAATACATGACCGTCGAGCACCTGTTGCTCTCACTCCTCGACAACCCGAGCGCCGCCAAGGTCCTGCGGGCCTGTGGGGCCGATGAGGGCAGGCTGCGAGCCGACATCTCCCTGTTCATTCAGGAGACGATTCCGCTCATCCCCGAGGGGGATAAGCGCGAGACCCAGCCGACCATCGGTTTTCAGCGCGTCCTGCAGCGCGCCGTCTTCCATGTCCAGTCCGCGGGCAAGAAGGAGGTCACCGGGGCGAACGTCCTGGTGGCCCTCTTTGGTGAGCAGGACTCCCAGGCGGTCTATCTCCTCAGCCGTCAGGACATCAGCCGGCTCGATGTGGTGAATTACATCTCCCATGGGATCTCCAAGGTCCCGGGTGAGGGACAGGATGAAGAGAGCCCCGGCGAGGCGGCTGAGGAGCGGGAAGGGCGGGGCAAGGAGGGCGCCAACCCCCTGGAGAATTTCACGACCAACCTCAACGAGCAGGCGCGCCTGGGCCGTATCGACCCCCTCATCGGTCGCGATGCCGAGGTCGAGCGCACCATCCAGACCCTGTGCCGGCGGCGCAAGAACAACCCCCTGCTGGTGGGTGAGGCCGGGGTGGGCAAAACCGCTATCGCCGAGGGCCTGGCACGGCGGATCGTCGAGGAGGCGGTGCCGGAGATCCTGGCGGATGCCGTCATCTACGCCCTGGACCTGGGCGCCCTGGTGGCTGGCACCAAGTACCGGGGCGACTTCGAGAAGCGCCTGAAGGCGGTCATCGCCCAACTGAAGCGCCAGCCCAAGGCCATTCTGTTCATCGACGAGATTCACACCATCATCGGCGCCGGTTCGGCCTCGGGCGGGGTCATGGACGCCTCCAATCTGATCAAGCCGGTCCTGGCCTCCGGGGAGTTGCGCTGTATCGGCTCGACCACCTACCAGGAGTTTCGCGGCGTTTTCGAGAAGGACCGGGCCCTGGCCCGGCGTTTTCAGAAGATCGATATCAACGAGCCCAGCGTCGAGGACACGGTCCTGATCCTCAAGGGCCTCAAGACCCGCTTCGAGGAACATCACCAGGTCAGCTACACCCAGCCGGCCCTAAGGGCCGCGGCGGAACTGTCGGCCAAGCACATCAACGACCGCCATCTGCCCGACAAGGCCATCGACGTCATCGACGAGGCCGGTGCCCATGTGCAGCTCATGCCCGCGGCGCGGCGCAAGAAACGTATCGACGTTGCCGACATCGAGCGTATCGTCGCCAAGATCGCCCGCATCCCGCCCAAGCAGGTCTCCGCCTCGGATACCGAGTCCCTGCGCAACCTGGACCGGGATCTGAAACTGGTGGTATTCGGCCAGGAACCGGCCATCGACACCCTGACCGCCGCCATCCGCATGAGCCGCTCCGGCCTGGGGCAGGAGGAGAAGCCCATCGGCTCCTTCCTCTTCGCCGGTCCCACGGGCGTGGGCAAGACGGAGGTGACCCGTCAGCTTGCCCGGATCCTGGGGCTGAAATTGATCCGTTTCGACATGTCGGAGTACATGGAGCGCCACACGGTGTCGCGCCTCATCGGCGCCCCGCCGGGTTACGTCGGCTTCGATCAGGGCGGCCTGTTGACGGAGGAGATCAACAAAAATCCCCATGCCGTCCTGCTGCTGGACGAAATCGAGAAGGCCCACCCGGACGTCTTCAACCTGCTCCTCCAGGTGATGGACCATGGCACCCTGACCGACAACAACGGCCGCAAGGCGGACTTCCGCCATGTGGTGCTGGTGATGACCACCAACGCGGGGGCCGCCGAAACCAGCCGGGCCTCGATCGGCTTCACCGAACAAGATCATGCCAGTGACGGCCTGGAAGTCATCAAACGGATTTTCACCCCGGAGTTTCGCAACCGGCTCGACGCGGTGGTCCTGTTCGGGGCCCTATCGCCCGAGACCATCGCCAGCGTGGTCGATAAATTCCTGTTCGAGCTGGAACAGCAGTTGCTGGAGAAAAAGGTCAGCCTGATCGTGGACGACAAGGCTCGCGCCTGGTTGGCGGAAAGGGGTTATGACCCACGCATGGGCGCCCGGCCCATGAGCCGGATCATCAAGGACCACATCAAGAAGCCCCTGGCCAACGAGCTCCTCTTCGGCGAGCTCGTCAATGGCGGCGAGGTTCGGGTGACAGTGGGCGCGGAGGGGCTGGATTTTGAGTTCAAGATTAAAGCGGTGCCGGAGGCCGCTGCTTGCGCCTAAAATGACTGCCTGGGCGGTTGGGTGGCTCACTCGGCCGATACAGCCCTTCGCCCGGGGTCGCCCGGGCCGCTCGCGCAACGGGAAATTCTTGTTCTTCGCGTTCCTGGCGTCCTGGCGCGAGTCAATTGCCGGCCTCGGCAACATCCATGACCCTTCGGGGCGGGGGGCGAGATAGGGTTTAGTGCTGTACTAGGCGCGAAGGACAGCGCCTAAGGCGAAGGCAGCCCATTAAGGGTTTGAATCGTCAGGGAGCGGCCCCTGAGGCGGGTTAGCCGGGGGCAGCGAAGTGGATCAGATCCGCTCAGCGCGCCCGATAGGTGATACGCCCCTTGGTCAGGTCGTACGGTGTAAGCTCCACGGTCACCTTGTCCCCGGTCAGGATGCGGATGTAGTGCTTGCGCATCTTGCCGGAGATGTGCGCGGTCACCACGTGGCCGTTTTCTAACTCGACACGAAACATGGTATTAGGCAGGGTATCGACCACGGTACCCTCCATGGAAATGACGTCTTCTTTGGCCATGGATGCGTTGCTTGGCTCCTCAGGGGCACTCCTCGGGGTGAACTGAAAAAGTATAGCACGAAGGCCCGCGGCATGGCGGGCCGCGGAGCAGGTAGCTGTTGGGGATCAGAAGGCGGCACCCGAGGGTTTGCCCAGCTTTTTGAGAATCACGGCCAAGGGGCAGAAGCCGGTGAAGGCGGACTGGAGCAAATTCAGGCCCACGAAGGCGGTGAGAAGAAGCCAGAGTTGATTGCCGGTCAGATAGCTAAGCAGGACGGTGACGAGGACGAAGGTGCCGGCAACCGCCAGGACGATGCGATCAATGGTCATGTGACTTTCCTCTTGATGTAGGTGCGTTAACCCGTGGTGAATGGAGTCAAGTTTCGGGCGGTCAAGGTGCCGCTGAAGGGCCGTTGACCCCGCGAGGGGCAGGGGGAATCGGCACTCAGGGGATTAACCGCGCATGGAATCGAAGAATTCCCCGTTGGTCTTGGTCGCCTTCAGCTTGTCATGGAGGAATTCCATGGCGGCCAGTTCATCCATGGGGTGCAGGATCTTGCGCAGGATCCACATCTTTTGCAGTTCGCCCGGGTCCATCAGTAGCTCCTCGCGACGGGTGCCGGAGCGGTTGATGTTGATCGAGGGGAAGATGCGCTTCTCGGCGATGCGTCGGTCGAGATGAATCTCCATGTTGCCGGTGCCCTTGAACTCCTCGTAGATGACGTCGTCCATGCGCGAGCCGGTATCAATGAGGGCGGTGGCGAGGATGGTCAAGGAGCCACCCTCCTCGACGTTACGGGCGGCGCCAAAGAAGCGCTTGGGGCGTTGCAGGGCATTGGCGTCGACGCCACCGGTGAGGACCTTGCCCGAGGAGGGCACCACGGTGTTGTAGGCGCGGGCCAGCCGGGTGATGGAGTCCAGCAGGATGACCACGTCACGCTTGTGCTCGACCAAGCGCTTGGCCTTCTCGATGACCATCTCGGCCACCTGGACGTGGCGGGTGGCGGGCTCGTCGAAGGTGGAGGAGATCACCTCGCCGCGCACCGAGCGCGCCATCTCGGTGACCTCCTCCGGCCGTTCGTCGATGAGCAGGACGATCAGATAGCAGTCCGGATGGTTATGGCCGATGGACTGGGCGATGTTCTGCAGCATCATGGTCTTGCCCGCCTTGGGCGGGGAGACGATGAGGCCGCGCTGGCCTTTGCCGATGGGCGCCACCAGGTCGATGGTGCGGGCGGTGATGTCCTCGGTGCTGCCGTTGCCCAGCTCCAGCTTGAGGCGTTTGTTGGCGAAGAGCGGGGTGAAGTTCTCGAAGAGGATCTTGGTCTTGGTCGCCTCGGGTCGGTCGAAGTTGATGTCGTTGACCTTGAGCAGGGCGAAGTAGCGCTCCCCCTCTTTGGGTGGCCGGATCTTGCCGGTGATGGTGTCCCCGGTGCGTAGATTGAAACGGCGGATCTGGCTGGGGGAGACGTAGATGTCGTCCGGCCCGGCCAGGTAGGAGGAATCCCCGGCGCGCAAAAAACCGAACCCGTCCTGCAGGATTTCCAGCACCCCGTCCCCGGAGATCTCCTCGCCCTTTTTGGCATGCGCCTTGAGGATAGCGAAAATCAGGTCCTGCTTGCGGGACCGGCCCACGCCCTCGATGAGCATGGCCTGGGCCATGTCCACCAGTTCGTTCACCGGCATCTTTTTGAGTTCGGTCAGGTTCATGTTTTTTTGGGCGAAGAGGTAGGAACGATTCGCTCCAACCCTGGGGCGGCGTCACGGCGGACGCGGAGGGGATGGAGGGGTTGGGGGGCGGGGCGGGGTGCCCGGCGGGGCACCCGGTATGAAATGGCGTGGGGCTTCCGAGCCCGAAGCGGTTACAGGTTACTGTCAATAAAGGCGGTCAACTGGGATTTGGAAACGGCCCCGACCTTGGTCGCCTCGACCTCACCCTGCTTGAAGAGCATCAGGGTGGGAATACCGCGAATGCCATACCGCGGAGGCGTGTCCGGATTCTGGTCGATGTTGAGCTTGGCGATGCGGACCCGGCCTTCATACTCGGCGGCAATCTCATCCAGGACGGGGGCGATCATCTTACAGGGACCGCACCAGTCGGCCCAGTAATCGACCAGGACCGGCTCGGCGGACTTGAGGACATCTTGTTCAAAGGATGCATCCGTCACATGCATGATGCGATCGCTCACTGGAGTCATTCTCCCTTACATTTTGAGGCTGGCGGGGCGAGGCCCCGAAAGAAGGCCGGCGGCAGGGGTGGCGCGGAAGGTGCGTGGGTGCGTGCCGGGTGGCGCCGGAAACCGGGCTTGAGTAAGATGCTATTTCAGCCAAGATTCCGAAAATTTGCAAGCCCTTCGCGGCCGCGTCACGCCTCCAGGGCCGGAGAGCCCCCGAATTCATGACCCAGACACATCTGACCGCCACCCGTTTTACCAACTTCGCCCTCGATCCACGTATCCTGCAAGGCCTCGCTGACGCCGGCTTCGAATACTGCACCCCCATTCAGGCCGAGACCCTGCCCATCGCCCTGGCGGGGGAGGATGTCGCCGGCCAGGCCCAGACCGGCACCGGCAAGACGGCGGCCTTCGTCGTCGCCACCCTGCAGCGCCTGCTGACCCAACCCCCGGCCCCCGAACGCAAACCCAACGAGCCGCGCGCCCTGTTCGTGGCCCCGACCCGGGAACTGGCGGTGCAGATCCACAAGGACACCCAGGTCCTGGCCGCTCACTGTGGCTTTCGCCTGGGCCTGGTGTATGGCGGCACCGGCTATCAGCAGCAACGGGACGAGGTCGCCGCCGGGGTCGATATCCTCATCGGCACCCCAGGCCGGCTGATCGATTATTTCAAGCAGCGGGTTTTCGACCTGCATCAGGCCGAGGTGGTGGTCATCGATGAGGCCGATCGCATGTTCGATCTCGGCTTCATCAAGGACATTCGCTATCTGCTGCGCCGCCTGCCGCCCCCAAGCCGACGCCTGGGGATGCTCTTCTCCGCCACCCTGTCCTACCGGGTGACGGAACTGGCCTACGAGCACATGAACGATCCGCGCCCGGTGGCGATTGAACCGGACCGGGTGACGGCGGACCGGGTGGTGCAGCGCTGCTACATGGTTGCCAATGACGAAAAGGTGGCCCTGATCATCGGCCTGCTGCGGGGATTGGAAGAGGCGCGGGTCATCATCTTCGCCAACACCAAGCGCGCTACCGAGGGCATCTGGGGTTTCCTGGAGGGCAACGGCCTGCGCGCCGCCATCCTCTCCGGCGACGTGCCGCAGAAAAAGCGCCTGAGCCTGCTCAAGGCCTTCCAGCACGGTGAGTTGCCGATCCTGGTGGCCACGGACGTGGCGGCGCGGGGCTTGCACATCCCCGGCGTCACCCACGTCATCAACTACGACCTGCCCGAGGACGCGGAGGACTACGTCCATCGCATCGGCCGCACCGCCCGTGCCGGGGCGACGGGCGAGGCCATCAGCTTCGTCTGCGAGACCTACGCCTTCTGCCTGCCGGATATTGAGCGCTTCATCGGCGCCAAGATACCCGTGGAGCCCGTCACCGCCGAAATGCTGGTGCATGTCAGTCCCCACAGCCGGGTGCGCGTGCCCCGCCATGGCGACTGGCACGAGGGCGAAGGACCGCGTCGTGGCCGGGGAGGTCGGCGCGAGGGCTCAGAATCAGGTAGCCGTGGTGGCCGGCGCGAGGGCTCAGAATCAGGTGGCCGGGGTGGCGGCGAGCGGCGACGCGGCTCCGCGATGACTGGTGCTGAGGCGTCGGCTGCCCCCAATGCCCAGGAGAGGACACCAGCCGCACGGGTCGATGACCCTCAAGTCGAGGATAGTGGCCGCACCTTCCAGGTTGAAGAACCGGGTGGTTCCGCGGCTGCCACTCCTCACGCTGCTGGCCAGGCTGAGGCGACGTCACCGTCACGGCCATCCCGGCGCAGGGCCCGACCCAAGCCCAATCCCCAACCCAAGTCCGAGGTCCACACCCAGACCCAGATCCAGGCCCAACATCACTCTGAGTCACAGCACCCGTCGGAAGCGGGGTCCGGACCCGGACCTCATGTGGAAGAGGCGATGATGGGGGAGGGGGCGCCCAAGCGCCGCCGGCGGCGGCGTTCGCGCCGGCCGGCCGGCCTGGCCCCGGAGGCCGGGGGTGGAAGTCAGGAGGAGCGGGCCCCGCCGCCGGAGTCCTGAGCCCTGAGGGCCGCCCGCAGCCCGGGCAGGAGCTCGCCGAAGCCGTGGATGGCCATATAGCGTTCCGCGCCCCGGGGTGGGGCCTTGGAATCCGGCGCCAGTACCTGCACCAGGTGGCGAAAGCCATAGTCCCGGGCGGCATCCAGGACATTGAGGCTGTCGTCGATAAAGAGGGTGCGCTCCGGGTCGAAGGGCTCGATGGCCTGGACCCGGTGCCAGAAGCCCGGGGTCTCCTTCGGCAGCCCCAGATCATGGGCGCTGATGATTCGCTCCAGGTGGCCCACCAGGGGTGTCTTGCGCATCTTGAGGGCGATGGCCTTCTGATGGGCATTGGTCACCAGCACCCGCCGCCAGGGGCGTTCCGCCAGGGCCTCGAGAAATTCCAGGACCCGGGGGTGGACCGCGATCAGGTGGTCGATCTCCTCCTTGAGCAGGGCGATGTCCAGGCCCAGTTCCCGGCTCCAATGGTCAACGCAGTACCACTCCAGGGTCCCCTCCCGATCCCGGTAACGGGCCAGGAGTTCCTCCCGGGCCTGCGTCAGGTCCAGGCCCCGGGAGGCCGCGAACCGCGCGGGGACGTGTTCCCGCCAGAAGCGGTTATCGAAATGCAGATCCAGCAAGGTCCCATCCATATCGAGGAAGACCTTGTCGATTTGGCTCCAGTCGATCATCGTTGGCTTGTCGCCTCCTGAACTGCCGTGACGGGAAGACAGCATAACGCCTCGACCGGGTATTTTTCATTTGCAACCCGGCCCTGGCCATGAAGAGCATGTCTTGCCCGCCCCGTCTCGCTGTTGTGTCCGCGCCCCATCCTTTTGCGTAACTTCCCTGGCCAGGCCCATGAACGCTGCCCTCATCCACCTTCCCACGCTGTTCCTGACCTGCATCCTGATGGCGACGTCTGGCGCTCTCGTGGCCGGCTCGGCCAGACCAGCCAATCCACCCCCTCCAGACAGTCCGCACCTGTCGCCAGCCGACGATTACACCTTCGATGACACCCCTCGTCAGACGGCGACCGACCTACCGGACTGGTTCAAGCAGAGCTTCCTCGACCTGCGCGAGGACCTCAAGGAGGCGGTCAAGGCCGGCAAGCAGGGGATCATGGTCTATTTTGGCCAGGAGCATTGCGCCTATTGCCACCGCCTGTTGCAGGTCAATTTTGGCCTGGAGGATATCGCAAGCTATACCCGCCAGAACTTCGAGGTCATCGCCCTTGATACCCGCGGACCACGGGAGGTCCAGCTTCTGGACGGGTCTCGCATGACCGAGCAGGAATTCGCCCTGGCGATGGAGACCAACTTCACGCCCTCGATCATCTTCTACGACCGGCTGGGCCAGGAGGCCCTCCGGCTGCGCGGCTACTACCCACCCTATCAGTTCCGCGCCGCCCTGGAATACGTGGCCGATGGCCACTACGACGAGGAAAGCTTTCGCGACTTCCTGGCGCGGGGCGACAACCGGCGGGTTTTCGATGCCGAAGACCTGAATGAGGAGGACTTCTTCATCGCGCCGCCCTACAACCTGGACCGTTCCCGGCGTCCCGGTGAGCGACCCCTGGTGGTGTTCTTCGAACAGGGCGATTGTCATGCCTGTGACGTGCTCCATGGCCAGTTACTCCAGGCCCCATCCATCCGCACCCTCGTACAGGAACTGGATGCCGTCCAACTCGACCTCCAGAGTGAGGTTCCCGTGGTGACCCCGAATGGCCGGCGGATGCGGGCACGGGACTGGGCGGCGGAACTGGGCCTCTTCCATGTCCCCACCCTGATCTTCTTCGATGAGCAGGGGCGTGAGGTGTTGCGACTGGACTCCCTGGTCCGCTTTTACCGCCTTGATCAGGTCCTGCGCTACGTCTCCAGTCGTGCTTACCGGGATCTGAGCTATCCACGGTGGCGTGTAACTCAGTCTGATTAACCTCCCACTATAGCGCACCCAAGTCCAGAGTCCCGGGGTCATGAGGTCCGCCCAGCCGGGCGGCGGTGTCAGGCCATTTGGCTGCGGGGGAGGGGCAGCCGGCGCAAAACGGATTTGTGCGCCGCAGCATTTCAGGCTATGGTGGAGTACTGTCACCGTGACCCCGCCCGGCGGATGTCGCCTTGTTGAATCCTGAGTGCGTCACAACCGCCACCGATGAGGCCTGGAGTTAGCAGACGCTGGCGACGTCAGCAAAGCGTCATGTTTTCACGGCATCCTTGCGTTATGACATCGCCGTGACACCGGTCCGGTGTGCCCTTCCCGTGCCGGTCCCCCGCGGGCCGAAAGTGGTACTCCAAGGAATTTTCGATGCAGATCAGTCTTTATGTCGCCGGTGCCGGTGTCGGCACGGGTAAGTCCGTCGTGGCCTTGGGCCTGATGGAAATGCTCTCCGCCATCAACCGCAAGATCGGTTTCTTCCGCACCATCGTCCAGAGTTCGTCCCAGGACGATGCGCAGATCGCCCTCATGCGCCAGCGCTACAACCTGCCCTTCGCCCCCGAGATGCTCTATGGCTGCACCGCCGATGAGGCCAAGCACCTGCTCGGCAGTGGCCAGTACGAGGAACTGATCAAACGGATCCTTGCCAAGTTCAAGGCCCTGGAGGAAAAGTGCGACCTGGTGGTGTGCGCCGGCACGGACTATGACGGCCTGGTCCCCTCCCTGGAGTTCGACTTCAACGCCGATCTGGCCAACAACCTGGGCTGTCTGCTGATCGTCGTGGTGAAGGGCTTCAAGCAGGATCCCGAGGAGATCCTCGATGCCGTGCGTCTCGCCCAGGAGTCCCTGCAGGACCGCGGCAGCGAGGTCTGGGCGACGGTGATCAATGGGGTGGCGGCGGAACAGGCGATTTCTTTGCGTGCGCGGGTGCGTGCCGCCTTGCCCGATTCCTCGGTCTACGTCCTCCCCGAACATCCCTTGCTGGGCCAGCCCACCATCGGCGAGATCGCCCGCACCCTGGGGGCGCAGCCCCTCTATGGCGACACGGATGCCCTTAATCAGGTGGTGTCGCACTATAAGATCGCCGCCATGCAGGTCCCCGACTTTCTCAACCACCTGGAGGATGGCTCGCTCATCATCACTCCGGGGGACCGTTCCGACATCATCCTCGCCAGCCTGGTGGCGGACGCCTCCACCACCTTCCCCCGGGTGGCCGGTCTGCTCCTCACCGGCGGCCTGGACATGGGGGAGAATCTGCGCAAGCTCATGGGGGGCCTGCGCCGCGCCAAGGTGCCCATTCTTAGCGTGGACACCGACACCTACCGCACGGTGATGGACCTGACCAAGGTCCACGCCAGTATCCTGCCCACGGACCATCGCAAGATTGCCGCCGCCATCGGCCTCTTCGAGACCAATGTCATGAACGAGATGCCCCAGCGGCCCCCGGAGCGGCACCTGGAGCGGCGCACCCCCCTGATGTTCGAGTATGAGCTCTTCCGTCGCGCCAAGACCCAGCGCCGCCACATCGTCCTGCCGGAAGGGGAGGAGGAGCGCATCCTGCGCGCCGCCGAGATCCTGGTCCTGCGCGACGTGGTCGATCTCACCCTGCTCGGCGACCCGGACAAGATCGGCCGCCGGGTGCGGGAACTGGGCCTCAAGCTCAACGGCATTCGCATCCTCGACCCCGTCACTGCCCCGGAGCGGGAGCGCTACGGGCGGACCTACTTTGAACTGCGCCGGCACAAAGGGATCTCGGAGCAGCTGGCCTTCGACCTGATGCAGGACGTCAGCTACTTCGGCACCGCCATGGTCTATCACGGCGACGCCGACGGCATGGTCTCCGGCGCGGTCCACACCACCCAGCACACCATCCGCCCCGCCTTCGAGATCATCAAGACCCAGCACGGGGTGCGGATCGTCTCCAGCGTCTTCTTCATGTGCCTGGCCGATCGGGTGCTGGTCTATGGCGACTGCGCCGTCAACCCCAACCCCGACGCCGAGGAACTGGCCGACATCGCCATCTCTTCCGCCGCCACCGCCGCGGCCTTCGGCATCGAGCCGCGAGTGGCCATGCTCTCCTATTCCACCGGCGAGTCCGGCAAGGGCGCGGACGTGGAAAAGGTCCGGGAGGCGACGCGCATCGCCCATGCCCGCCGCCCCGATCTCAAGCTGGAGGGGCCGATCCAGTACGACGCCGCCGTGGACCTGGAGGTCGCCCGCGCCAAGATGCCCGGCAGCCAGGTGGCGGGCCAGGCGACGGTGTTCATCTTCCCCGACCTCAACACTGGCAACAACACCTACAAGGCGGTGCAGCGCAGCGCCGATGCCATCGCCATCGGCCCGGTCCTGCAAGGCCTCAACAAGCCGGTGAACGACCTGAGCCGTGGCTGCCTGGTGGCCGACATCGTCAACACCGTGGTCATCACCGCCATTCAGGCCCAGACCACCGTCTGACACCCCTTCTGATTGCTTCTAATTGATTGGGAAAATAAGGATTTGCCATGAAGGTCCTGGTCCTGAACTCCGGCAGTTCATCCATCAAATATCAGCTCTTTCTCACCACCGACTGGCGGGTCCTGGCGGCGGGGGCGGTGAACCGTATCGGCGAGCCGCGGGGCGAGTTCACCGGCCGCTGGCGTGATCCGGGTGGGGAAGCGCAAAGCTTCACCCTCAACCAGGCCATCGCCAATCACGGTGCGGGTCTGGAGCACATCGTTGCCCAGTTGCACGCCTCCGGGGTGCTGGCGGGGGAGGGGGATCTGACCGCCGTGGGTCATCGGGTGGTGCATGGGGGGGAGGCCTTCCACCGGCCGATCCGGATCGACGCGGCGGTGATGGCCGTCATCCGCGACATGATCCCCCTGGCGCCCCTGCACAATCCGGCCAATCTGGCGGGCATCGAGGTCGCCCTGAATCTCTTCCCCGGGGTGCCCCAGGTGGCGGTCTTCGATACCGCCTTCCACCAGACCATGCCCCCGGCGGCCTACCGCTATGCCCTGCCAGAGGACCTGTACCGGGCCCACCGGGTGCGGCGCTATGGCTTTCACGGCACCTCCCATGCCTATGTCAGCCGCCGCGCCGCCGCCCTGCTGGGCCAGGACCCCCAGGATTGCAACCTGATCACCCTGCACCTGGGCAATGGTGCCAGCGCCACGGCGGTGCGCGGCGGCGAGAGCATCGACACCTCCATGGGCCTGACGCCCCTGGAGGGCCTGGTGATGGGCACGCGTTGCGGCGACCTGGATCCCGCCATCCACTTCTATCTGGCCAATAACCTGGGCATGGACATCCCGGCCCTGGACGACCTTCTGAACCGCCGCAGCGGCCTGCTCGGCCTGTGCGGCGTCAACGACATGCGCGAGATCCATCGCCGCATCGACCAGGGTGACCCCGCCGCCGCCCTAGCGCTGGACGTCTTCTGCCACCGCCTGCGCAAGTACCTGGGCGCCTACTGGGTGGAACTGGGCCGTCTGGACGCCCTGGTCTTCACCGGCGGCATTGGCGAGAACGACGCGGTGGTGCGGGCCCGCACCTGCGCCGGCCTGGAGGGGATGGGCATATTGCTGGACGAGGAGTCCAATCAGAGCAGCGCTCAGGGCGAGCGCCGGGTCAGCCGACCGGAGAGCCCGGTAGCGGTGCTGGTCATCCCGACCAACGAGGAGTTGGAGATCGCCCGCCAGACCCTGGAGGCCGTGGGCGGTTAGGTGCTAAAAATTGGTGGCCATCTCCCGGGCGCTTGCGGAACTGACATAGATGGCATTTGCCATCATCCCCGATGGCATCACGGGCGCTAGCGGGCAGGCGGAGATCGTCAGTCACTCTCCAAAGGAAGCTGTGGGTATCGAGCAGCAATCGCATACGCCCTCCTCCCAATCGGCTAGTGCCTCCTCGGGGAGGGGCTCGAAAAACGCATCGCTCAAACGACCCGTAATACGGCCGGGTTGACGGCGCCCCGGGCTCGGCGCTAGCGGGACCAGCCGGGCATAGGGTTTACCTGCCTTGGCCAGGATGATCTCCTGTCCAGCATGGGCTTGCTCCAGCAAGCGGGAGAAATGGGTCTTGGCTTCATGGACATTCACTGTAAGTAACTATTCAGGTTGTACTTGCTTAACAAGCAGCTAAGCAAGTAAATTTCCCTTATGCCTGAGCAGCCCGCCGCAACCACCTCCCCTCAGTTACCTGATGACGAATTCACCCGTCTGCGTCAGGAGAACGCTGAGTTACGTACCCTGGTTGCCGAACAAGCGGCCCTGATTGAGCAACTGCAGCAG
>JADHED010001547.1_pt1 | contig 18999 bp, 16 predicted proteins | sample 8952041 | NCBI WGS metagenome assembly JADHED01 (sample SAMN16124423, study PRJNA663239) | bioreactor sludge metagenome | isolation source: sludge (control) | place: India:Bengaluru | collected 2018-09-08
GCCGGTGCAGGAAGTAGCTCTGGTCCTTGGCCGGGTCCAGCCCCTTGAGCAGCTCGTACAGGCCCGTGGCCGGGTTGTGGCGCACGCGCGCGTAGTGGCCGGTGGCGATCTTCCCGGCGCCCAGGCGCATGGCATGGTCCAGGAAGGCCTTGAACTTGATCTCGGCGTTGCACAGCACGTCGGGGTTGGGCGTGCGGCCGGCCTGGTACTCGCGCAGGAACTCGGCGAACACGCGGTCCTTGTATTCGGCGGCGAAGTTGACGTGCTCCAGCCCGATGCCGATCACGTCGGCCACCGCGGCGGCATCGACGAAATCGACGTTGGACGAGCAGTATTCGCTGTCGTCGTCATCTTCCCAGTTCTTCATGAAGATGCCGACCACCTCGTGGCCCTGCTGCTTGAGGAGGTGGGCCGTGACGGCCGAATCGACGCCGCCCGAGAGGCCCACGACGACGCGCTGCTTGGTGGATGCTGTCATCGCCCCGATTGTATTTTTTGCGGCGCCGGCGCACTGCGCGGGCGCGCGGAGCGCGTGGCCACCAGCAGGTCGTAGAGCTGCTGGGCCGCGGGCGAGAGCGATTTGCCCCGGCGCTTGATGAGCCCCATCTGCCGCGTGACCACGGGCTCCACGAGCGGGATCGACACCAGCGTGGGATGGTCCCTGCCCGGCATGGCCAGGCTGGGCACTGCGGCCACGCCCAGGCCCGCCTCCACGAGGCCGAGCAGCGTGGTCACGTGCTTGGCCTCGTACAGGCACTGGGGACGGTCGGGCACGTTGGCCAGGGCCAGGTCCATGAGCAGGCGGTTGCCCGAGGTCTTGCCCACCGACATGAAGTCGTGCCGCCCGAGCTCGGCCCAGGTCACCTTCTTGCGGCGCGCGAGCGCGTGGTCGCGGCGGCAGGCGGCCACGAAGCGCTCGGCCAGCACGGGCTTGAACTCGATCTCGGCCTCCTGGCTGCCGATGAAATTCAGGCCGAAGTCGGCATCGCCCTGCGCCACGGCCACCAGCACCTCGTTCGCGCTCGCGTCGTGCACCTTCACGCGGATGCGCGGAAAGCGCTCGTGGTAGCGCTTGACCACCTGCGGCAGGAAGTAATACACGGCCGACGGCACGCAGGCAATGGTCACCTCGCCCATGCGGCGCGCGGCCATGTCGCCCAGGCCCATGAGCATGCCGTCCAGGTCGTCGAGCCACTGCTGCGTCTTGCGCGCGAAGTCGCGGCCCACGGCCGTGAGCGTCACGCGCCGCGTGGTGCGGTCGAGCAGGCGCACGCCCAGCGCCTCTTCGAGCTTCTCGATGCGGCGGCTGAAGGCCGGCTGCGAGAGGTGGATGGACTCGGCCGCCGCCCGGAAGCTCTGCAGCTCGGCCACGGCGGCGAAGGCCTGGATATCGGCGAGGTCGAACTTGATGTTCATGGCGCACGGGTCGTGGTGATCGACCATCCATTGCGCCATATGCATCAATCGTTGTCAACAATGCAATTCACAGAATATCCGGGGCCGCGCACCATGCCGCCCCATGAGCTACGAACTTCCCTGCATCCTGATGCGCGGCGGCACCTCCCGGGGGCCGTTCTTCCTGGCCGACTGGCTGCCGCAAGACCCCGGGGTGCGCGACCGCATGCTGCTCGCGGCGCTGGGCTCGCCGCACGAGCTGCAGATCGACGGGCTGGGCGGCGGCAACTCGCTCACGAGCAAGGTGGCCATCGTCTCGCGCTCCCGGCACGCCGGGTGCGACGTGGACTACCTCTTCGCCCAGGTCAGCGTGGAGGAGGCGCGCGTGGACACGAGCCCCAACTGCGGCAACATGCTGGCGGGCGTGGGCCCCTTCGCCATCGAGCAAGGCCTGGTACCCGCCGCACCCGGCGCTGGCACCACGCTGGTGCGGGTGTTCAACGTCAACACGCGCTCGCGCATCGACGTGCGCGTGTGCACATGCAACGGCCGCGTGCTGTACGAGGGCGACGTGCGCATCGACGGCGTGCAGGGCACGGCGGCGCCGGTGCTGCTGAGCTTCCTGGATGCCTGGGGCTCGGTCACCGGCAGCCTCTTTCCCACGGGCCGGCGCACCGACACCATCGACGGCGTCGAGCTCACCTGCATCGACGCGGCCCAGGTCATGGTGCTCGTGCGCGCCCGTGACCTGGGCCTGCGCGGCGACGAGGCGCCCGCAACGCTCGATGCCGATGGCGCGCTCCTCGCGCGCCTGGAGTCCCTGCGCCGCACGGCCGGCCTGCGCATGGGCCTGGGCGACGTATCGGACAGCGTGCTGCCCAAGCCCGTGATCGTCGCGCCCGGCGCCCGGCCCGGCCAGATCGTCTCGCGCTACTTCACGCCCCGGCGCTGCCACCGCTCGCATGCGGCCACGGGCGCCATCGGCGTGGCTGCGGCGCTCGCCCTGCCGGGCACGGTGGCCCATGGCGCGCAGTGGCGGCCGGGCGCCGGCACCCATCGCGTGGCCGTGCAGCACCCCGCGGGCCGCATCGAGGTGGACGTCGAGCTCGGCGGAGCGCACGCGGACCCGCAGCTGCGCCAGGCCTGCCTCGTGCGCACGGCCCGAAAGATCCTCGAAGGCACCTTGTACGTGCCGGACCACGCGCTGGCCTGAACCGGCCGCGCCTTTTTCCCTTCAGCAACCCAACGACAAGGAGACCCCATCCATGACCCGATCCACTCCCCCGCGCCGCCGCATGCTGGCCCTGGGCGGCGCCCTCGCGCTCGCGGGCCTGCTCACGGCGGGCCCGGCCCTCGCGTCCTTTCCGGCCAAGCCCGTCACGCTCATCGTGCCCACCGCGGCGGGTGGCGGCAACGACGCCATGGCGCGCGTGCTCGCGCAGAAGATGTCGCAGCTGCTCGGCCAGCCGGTCGTGGTGGACAACAAGGCCGGCGCCAATGGCGCGATCGCGTCCGAGTTCGTGGCCCGGGCCGCGCCCGACGGGTACACCCTCCTGTTCGGCTACATCGGCACGCACGGCATGAACCCCGCGCTGCAAAAGCTGCGCTACGACCCCATCGCGCACTTCGAGCCCATAGGCATGGTCTGCTACTCCCCCACGCTCATGGTGGTGAATCCCCAGGTGCCCGCCAGGACCGCCGCGGAGTTCGTGCAGCTCACGAAGGCGGCGCCCGACAAGTACAACTACGCCTCGGCCGGCAGCGGCACGGCGCCGCACTTTGCGGCCGAGATGTTCAAGCTCGAAACCGGCGCGCGCCTGGCCCATGTGCCCTACAAGGGGTCGGCCCCCGCGATGACCGACACCATCGCCGGCCAGACGCAGCTCATGTTCCCGAGCCTGTTCGCGGCCTATCCCTACGTCAAGGGCGGCAAGCTCCACGCGCTGGCCGTGGCCGGGGCCAAGCGCTCGCCGCTGCTGCCCCAGGTGCCCACGCTGGAGGAGCTGGGCATCCGCGGCGTCGACGTCACGCAGTGGTACGCGCTGTTCGCGCCGGCCAGGACCCCGCGCGCGGTGGTGGACCGGCTCAACCAGGCCCTGCTCGCGGCGCTGGCCGACAAGGACGTGGCGCGCCGCATCGAGGACCATGGGGCCGTGGTGGACCCCAGCTCGCCCGACGCCCTGGGCCAAACCGTGCGCCAGGAGCTCGCCAAGTGGCGCGGCGTGGTCATCAAGGCCCACCTGAGCGCCGACTGATCCCGCGATACGTACAACCACATGGAGGAGAAGACCTTGATACAGGAGACCCGGGCGCTGTGCGCCCTGCTGGCCGCCACGGCCGCCCCCGCCTTCGCCCAATCCAGCGGCGTGACGCTCTACGGCATCGTGGACCTGAGCGTGCGCCAGGCCTCGGGCCTCACGCCCGGCCATGCGCCTTCGGACGCCTCGCACGCCGGCCTCGGCAGCGGCGTGGACAACACCAGCCGCTGGGGCCTGCGCGGCAGCGAGGACCTGGGCGGCGGCGCGAAGGCCCTGTTCAACCTGGAGGCCGGCATCAACGCCGACACCGGCGCATCGGCCAACGGCAGCAAGTTCTTCGACCGCGCGAGCTGGCTGGGCCTGCAGGGCGGCTGGGGCACGCTGGCGGCGGGGCGCCAGACCACGCTGCTGGCCGACGCGGTCTCGCCCGTGGACCCGCTGGGCATGCGCTTCGCAAGCTTCAACCCCAACATCAACGTCGCGGCGCTGAGCCAGCACGGCCTGGGCATCCAGTACGGCGGCACGGGCTCCACGAGCGGTTCCTACCGGCTGGACAACGCGCTCAAGTACACGGGCCGCTTCGGCGCCGTGACGGCGCGCGCCATGCACGGCTTCGGGGAACTGGCGGGCGGCGGCTCGCGCCTGTCCTCCTCGGGGCTGGGGCTGGCCTATGCGCGGCGGGGGCTCGCGCTGTCGGGCGCCTACCAGACCTTCAAGGACGCCGACGCGCGCAACCTCGATGCCTACCTGGCCGGCGCCGCGTACCAGTGGGGCAGCGTGCGCTGGGCCGCCACGGCCGGGCGCAGCCAGGCACAGACGGCCGCCACCGCGCGCACCGTGCAGCGCGTGCTCTCGGCGGGCGGCACCTGGTCGGCCACGCCCGCGGCCGACCTGACGCTGGCCTACTACAAGGTGGACCGCTCCCGCACGCTGCAGGTCGGCGACGGCTACGGCCGCCTCGTCGCGTTCGGCGAGTACAAGCTCTCGCGCCGCACGCGCCTGTACGCCGAGTTCGACGCCACGCGCTGGCGCGGCGGCTACCAGGGCGCGGGCAAGAAGGCGCATGCCCGGGGCACCTCGCTCGGCGTCCTGCACCATTTCTGAGCACGGAGCGCCGCACGGGACTGTGCGACCATCGGGGCCACCGGCGCATTCCCGCGCGCCGGATCCTCCTGCCCCCCATGGAACTGCGCCAGCTTCGCTACTTCGTCCGCATCGTCGAACTCGGCTCCATGGGCCGCGCCGCGCTGGACCTGGGCATGGTGCAGTCCGCGCTCAGCCAGCAGGTCAGCCGCCTGGAGGGCGAGCTGTGCACCCGGCTGCTGCAGCGCACCGCCAAGGGCGCCGTGCCCACCGAGGCGGGCATGGCCTTCTTCCGCGAGGCGCAGCTGGTGCTGCGCCATGCCGAGCAGGCCGCGCGCGCGGCGCAGCACGCGCGGCTCACGGGCTCGGTCAGCGTGGGGCTGGCGCCCACCACGGCATCGGTGCTCGGCGTGCCGCTGCTGCGCGCCATGCGCGAGCGGCACCCCGACGTGCGCCTGCACATGGTCAGCAGCCTGTCGGGGCACCTGTCGAACATGCTCAACGCGCGCCAGCTCGACCTGGCCGTGCTGTTCGACACCCAGCCCGCGCGCCGCTGGAGCGTGGTGCCGCTGCTGGAGGAGCGGCTGTTCCTGATCCGCTCCGCGCACCGCTCGGCCCGGCCGCTGCCCGCGCCGGGCCAGGGCACGGTGCAGCTCGCGCAACTGGGCGAGGAGCCGCTGATCCTGCCCAGCGGCCCGCACGGGCTGCGCAGCCAGATCGACGCCGCCTTCGCCCACGCGCGCATCGCGCCCCAGGTGGCGCTGGAGATCGACTCGCTGAGCCTGCTCATGGACGCGGTGGACGCCGGGCTGGGCAGCACCGTGCAGCCCTGGGCCGCCGTGGCCGCGTTCGCCGACGCGGGCGAGCGCTTCGTGCTGGCCGAGATCGCCGACGCGCCCGCCTTCCGGCCCTCGGCGCTGTGCAGCCTGTCGGACGACGAGCTCTCGCCCGCGGCGCTGGCCACGCGCGTGGTGCTGGCCGAGTGCTCGCGCACGCTGGTGGGCAGCGGCGCCTGGGTGGGCGCCACGCTGGTGCCGCACTGATTCCATTTCCAGATCAATCGAGTACGCGAAAGCAAAGCGCAGACAGTGCTGTAGCACGGCAAGCGAAGCCGACAAAGTAATCGATTGATCTGGAAATGGAATGAGCCATCACGGATCGTGAAGCCCTCTTCGCGCCGCCGGCCTGACGCGGCGCGCCCGCGCCGCCTACAGTCGGGCCACCCCTGAGAAGACCGCCGCGCCCGCGCACCCGTTCGCGCCGCGCGGCACCACAGCCCCATGATTGATGTACTAGTGATCGGCGGCGGCAACGCCGCCCTGTGCGCCGCGCTCATGGCGCGCGAGGCGGGCGCGAGCGTGCTGCTGCTCGAATCCGCCCCGCGCGCCTGGCGCGGCGGCAACTCCGCCCACACGCGCAACCTGCGCTGCATGCACGACGCGCCGCAGGACGTGCTCGTCGATGCCTACCCCGAGGAGGAGTACTGGCAGGACCTGCTGAAGGTGACCGGCGGCCTCACCAACGAGCACCTGGCGCGCATGGTGATACGCGCCTCGTCCACCTGCCGGCCCTGGATGCGCCACCACGGCGTGCACTTCCAGCCCGCGCTGGCCGGCACGCTGCACGTGGCGCGCACCAACGCCTTCTTCATGGGCGGCGGCAAGGCCCTGGTCAACGCCTACTACCGCAGCGCCGAGGCGCTGGGCGTGCAGGTGCGCTACGAATCGCCCGTGGACCGGCTGGAGATCGTGGACGGCCAGTTCCGCGCCGCCTGGTGCCAGGGCGAGCGCATCGAGGCCCGTAGCTGCGTGCTGGCCGCGGGCGGGTTCGAATCGAACCGCGAATGGCTGCGCGAGGCCTGGGGCCAGAACGAACGCGGCGAGTGGCCGGCGGACAACTTCCTGATCCGCGGCACGGCCTACAACCAGGGCGTGCTGCTCAGGCACATGCTGGACGGGCACGGCGCCGACCGCATCGGCGACCCCACGCAGGCCCACATGGTGGCCATCGACGCGCGCGCGCCGCTGTACGACGGCGGCATCTGCACGCGCATCGACTGCGTGTCGCTGGGCGTGGTGGTGAACGCGAACGCCGAGCGCTTCTACGACGAGGGCGAGGACTTCTGGCCCAAGCGCTACGCCATCTGGGGGCGCCTGGTGGCGCAGCAGCCCGGGCAGACCGGCTATTCGATCATCGACAGCAAGGCCATCGGCCGCTTCATGCCGCCCGTGTTCCCCGGCGTAAAGGCCGACAGCCTGCCCGAACTGGCCGCCAGGCTGGGCCTGGACATCGATACCTTCATGCGCACGCTGAACGCCTACAACGGCGCCTGCAGGGTGGGCCGCTTCGACCACACCGTGCTCGACGACTGCGCCACCTCCGGCCTCTTCCCGGCCAAGACGCACTGGGCGCGCCCCATCGACACCGCGCCGTTCTACGGCTACGCGCTCAGGCCCGGCGTGACCTTCACCTACCTGGGCCTGCAGACCGACGACACGGCCGCCGTGCGCTTCGGGGACCGACCCAGCGCCAACCTGTTCGTGGCCGGCGAGATGATGGCCGGCAACGTGCTCGGCAAGGGCTACACCGCCGGCGTGGGCATGTCGATAGGCACGGCCTTCGGCCGCATCGCCGGACGCAACGCGGCCCTGGCCGCGCGAGGACAGAGTGCCGAGCACGGCGCCGTGAAAGACGAGGAATCCCATGCAAGCGCTTGAAGCCCTGACCCGCGATGCCAAGGCGCTGGCCAACGGCACGCCCGTGCCCATGAGCGCCGCCGAGACCGAGGTGGCGCGCGTCATGCAGATCTGCAACGCCTGCCGCTACTGCGAGGGTTTTTGCGCCGTGTTCCCGGCCATGACGCGGCGGCTGGAGTTCGCCACGGCCGACGTGCACTACCTGGCCAACCTGTGCCACAACTGCGGCGCCTGCCTGCACGCCTGCCAGTACGCGCCGCCGCACGAGTTCGCGGTGAACGTCCCGCAGGCCATGGCCACGGTGCGCGGCCAGACCTATTCCGACTACGCCTGGCCGCCGGCCCTGGGCAGCCTGTACCGGCGCAACGGCCTCACGCTGTCGCTGGCGCTCGCCGCCGCGCTGACGCTGTTCCTGGTGCTGGGCGCCGTGCTGCAGGGCGGCGGCCTGGCCGCGCTGTGGAAGACCGACCTGGGCAACGACTTCTACAACCTGTTCCCGCACAACCTGCTGGTGGGCCTGTTCGCGCCCGTGTTCCTGTTCGTGGTGCTGGCGCTGGCCATGGGCGTGCGTGCCTTCTGGAAGGACGTGAAGCCCGCCACCAGCGGCGCCGACGTGGGCGGCGCGGCCGCCGGCGAGGCCGCGCACGACGTGCTGCGCCTGAAGTACCTGGACGGCGGCCACGGCGACGGCTGCCACAACGAGGACGACGCCTACACCTTGAAGCGCCGCCGCGCCCACCACCTGACGTTCTACGGCTTCGCGCTGTGCTTCGCCGCCACGTCCCTGGGCACCATCTACCACTACGCCTTCGGCTGGGTGGCGCCCTACGACCTGCCGTCCGTTCCGAAGCTGCTGGGCGCCGCGGGCGGCGTGCTGATGGTGCTGGGCACGGCCGGCCTGTGGCACCTGAACCGCACGCGCCACCCGCTGCACGGCGACGCCGCGCAAAAGCCCATGGACCTGGGCTTCATCGCCCTGCTGTTCCTGGTGGCCGCCAGCGGCCTGGCCCTGTGGCTGGCGCGCGCCACGCCGGCGCTGGCCCTGCTGCTGTGCCTGCACCTGGGCGCGGTGATGGCCTTGTTCGCCACCCTGCCCTATGGCAAGTTCGCGCACGGCGTGTTCCGCACGGCGGCGCTGCTGCGCTACAACACCGAAAAGCGCCAGCCCAACCCCATCGGGCTGGGCAGCGATTGACCATTCACAAAAACGATAGCTGCCGGCGCTCTCCCTGTCTGCCCTAGAGCCATATTTAAAAAAAAAACCACCCCGCAGCCCCACCATCACGAACCCCACCCTCATCCCGGCCGCCGCTGGGGCCGCAACCCCCCGGGCCGGGGCCGGCCCCGCGCTGGCCCAGGACTTCCCGCCGGCCAAGCCGGTGACGCTGGTCGTGGGCTTCGCGCCCGGCGGCGCGGCCGACGCGGCGGCGCGCCTGATCGCCAAGAAGCTGGCCGAGAACATCGGCCAGGCCGTGGTGGTGGAGAACAAGGGCGGCGCGGGCGGCAACATCGCCCACCAGCAGGTGGCCGCGGGCCCGTCGGACGGCACGGTGCTTCTGTTCGGCTCCGTGGGGCCGCTGACCATCGCGCCGCACCTCATGAAGCTGCCCTACGACCCGTTCAAGGACCTGGCCCCCATCTCCGGCGGCGTGTATTTCCCCAACGTGCTCGTGGTGCACAAGGGCGCGGGCGTGAAGACGCTGGCCGAGTTCGTGCAGCTGTCCAAGGCCAAGCCCGGCAGCGTGGACTTCGCCTCCACCGGCGCGGGCTCGGCCTCGCACCTGGCGGGCGAGCTGTTCAACCAGCGCGCCGGCATCGACATGGTGCACGTGCCCTACAAGGGCGGCGCGCCCGCGCTGCAGGACCTGCTGGGCGAGCGCGTGACCAGCTACTTCGCCGCGCCCCCCACGGCCATGCCCCACGTGGAGACCGGCAAGCTGATCCCGCTGGCCACCACGGGCCTCACGCGCCCGGCCTACCTGCCCAACATCCCCACGGTGGCCGAGTCGGGCTACCCGGGCTTCCAGGCGCTGAACTGGTACGCCTTCGTGGCCTCGGGCAAGACGCCCGCGCCCCTGCTCGACCGCTGGAACCAGGAGATCGTGAAGACGCTCAACGACCCCGGCGTGAAGGAGGCCCTGAACAAGCACGGCCTGTCGCCCCACCCCACGACGCGCAAGGAGTTCGCGGACTTCATGAAGAAGGAATACGACCAGTGGGGCGCGATCGTGAAGGAGCGCAAGATCACGGCGCAGTGAGCACCGCGCCGCCGCGCATCTCCCGGCGGCAGGGCCGGGGCGTCAGGCCTCGCCCAGCACTTTGTAGAGGTATGAGCGCGAGATGCCCAGCTCCTGCGCCGCACGCTTCTTGTTTCCGCCATTGCGCGCAATGGCCTCCAGGATGGCCGCGTGCTCAAGACTCTTCAAGGGTATCGCCGCATGCGAGGACTGCCCCATGGGTTGCTGCGCCGACCTGGCCAGGGGATCCTGGTGGCGTGCAAAGTCCTCGACGTTCAGAAGCCGGCCGTCGCAGAACACCAGCGCCTCCTCGACGCGCTGGCGTAGCTGGCGCACGTTGCCCGGCCAGCTCTGCTGCGCAAGATAGCCCATGACGCCCGGCGCTATGCGCGGAAGGGGAATGCCATTGCGCTCGCAGAACGACTGGGCGAAGCGCTGCACCAGGGCCGGAATGTCCTCCACGCGCTGGCGCAGCGCGGGCACCTGCAGCACTACGCCGCTGAGCCGGTAGAACAGGTCCAGCCGGAAGCGTCCGCTGTCGATCAGCGCGCGCAGGTCGCGGTGCGTGGCAGCCACGATGCGGAAGTTGATGCGTCGGCCTTCCGTCGCGCCCAGGCGCTGCACCTGCCGGTCTTCCAGCACGCGCAGCAACTTGACCTGGATCTCCATCGGTATGTCGGCTACTTCATCGAGGAACAGCGTGCCGCCCTCTGCCTGCTCCAGCTTGCCGGGCTGGCCCTGTTTCCTGCCGCCGGTGAAGGCGCCGGCTTGGTAGCCGAACAGTTCTGATTCGATCAGCGTCGCGGGCAGCGCCGCCAGGTTGAGGCTGACCAGGGGGGCGTCCGCGTCCCTGCCGCGCGCATGCAGGGCCTGCGCCACCAGTTCCTTGCCGCTGCCGCTTTCACCCAGGATCAGCACCGGCACATCCAGCCGGGCAACCGCGTCGATCTCGCGGGACAGCCGCAGCATGGGCGCGCTGCTGCCCACCAGTGCGGCCGCGGCCGCACCGCCTCCCTTGAGCTGGCTCAGCTCACGCTTGTAGTGCCGCACCTCGTCACGCAGCTGGTTCAGGCGCTGCTGCAGGCGATTGAGCGCCTCCACTCCGCTGAAGCTGACCTGTCCCACGGCACCCACGACAGCGCCCTCCTCGAACACCGGGACGCGATTCACGATGCGGGTGACGTCGGGGCCGAACTGCTGCAGGTCGCCTATTTCCGCCTTGCCGCTGCGCGCCACCTGCGGCAGGCGGGAGTTGGGAATCACATCCTCTGCCGGCCGTCCGATGGCAGCTCCCGGCTCCAGGCCGAGGAACCTTTCATGCACCGGACTGATGTAGCGCATAAGCCCCTCCCGATCGGCCACCGTGATGGCCTGGTAAGGGTTGGTGAGGAACATGTTCAGGATGGCGAACGCAAAGGGCACGGCAGCGACGAAGTCCAGCAGCGCTGCCGCTTCGCCACTCGTGCGCACGATGGCCACTTGCACCGCGTCATCGCCGAGCGCCACCACCACGCAGCGAACCATGCCCGCACCCTCGCACGGGGCCGGCACGTCCACATGGAACAGCACACCCCCGCCCAGCCCCTGGGCGCGGCTCCTCAGCGCTTCGGCGACGGCGGCATGAACCAGCGGATCGGCAGCCAGCCCCAGCCGCGCCACCGGCTCGGACACGCCGCACTGCCAGACCAGAACGCCCAGGAATCTGTTTTCTGCGGGTTGATCATGTACGGCTGAAGGCATGGAAACAGAACACATGTATTTGATGAGGACACATTGTGCTCGGTGTTCTCAGATATGTCTTTTAAAAAGACACATATCACGGAATGAAGAAAAATACCTTGAAAATCAATATGTTAGATCATGGCATGAATCATGCTTTTTCAGTGCAAAGGAGATACGACATGAGTTGGCAACCCGAAGTGGACGAAATCGCATACCGCCATGCGCTGGCAGCACAGCTGGGCGGAGAGGAGAAGGTGGCGCGGCACAAAGCGGCGGGCAAGCTCACGGTGCGCGAGCGCATCGACGCCTGTACGGACAAGGACTCCTTCGTAGAAGTGGGCTCGCTCACCGGCTCGGGCCAGTACGACAGCATGGGCCGGCTGGTGGAGTTCACGCCCTCCAACCTGGTGATGGGCCGTGCACGCATCGGGGGACGGCACGTGGTGGTGGTCGGCGACGACTTCACCGTGCGCGGCGGCGCCAACGACGGCGCCGTGGGCGAAAAGCTGATCTTTGCCGAAAAGATGGCGCACGACCTGCGCCTGCCCATGGTCCGCCTCGTGGACGGCACGGGCGGCGGCGGCTCGGTGCGCAACATCGAGACCAAGGGATACACCAGCGTGCCGACCATGAAGGTCTGGAGCCAGGTGGTCGAAAACCTCTCCACCGTGCCGGTCGTGTCGCTGGCCCTCGGATCGGTGGCGGGCATGGGAGCGGCACGCGTGGCGTCGAGCCACTACTCGGTCATGGTCAAGGGCACGTCCCAGCTCTTCAACGCGGGGCCGCCAGTGGTGGCGCGCATTGGCCAGATCGTGGACAAGAACGAGCTGGGCGGCAGCCAGGTGCATACGCGCAATGGCGTGGTGGATGACGAGGTGGCGACCGAGGAGGAGGCGTTCGAGCGCGTGCGGCGCTTCCTGTCCTACCTACCGTCCTCGGTGCACGAGCTGCCTGCGCGCGGCGATACAAGCGACGACCCGAAGCGGCGCGACGAATGGCTGCTGGCGGCGATTCCGCGCGACAGCCGCAAGGTCTACAAGATCCGGCCCATCGTGGAGTGCCTGGTCGACCGGGACTCCTTCCTGGAAATCGGCCGCCAGTGGGGCCGCGCCATCGTCACCGGGTTGGCGCGCATCAACGGCTGGCCCGTGGCCGTGGTGGCCAGCGATCCCTATTTCTACGGCGGCGGCTGGGACGGCCCTTCGTCCGAGAAGTTCACGCGTTTCGTGGACCTGGCCCAGACCTTCCACCTGCCCGTGGTGAACCTGGTGGACATCGCGGGCTTCCAGATCGGCGTGGAGGCCGAGAAGGCCGGCATCATGCGCTACGGCGTGCGCGCGCTGGCCGCCGTCTACCAGGCCACCGTGCCCTGGTGCAGCATCATCATCCGCCGCGCCTATGGCGTGGCCGCAGCCGGCCACCAGCACATGGGGCGCTTCAACTTCCGCTACGCCTGGCCCTCGGCCAACTGGGGCTCGCTGCCCATAGAAGGGGGCCTGGAAGTGGCCTACAAGGCCGAGATCGAGGGCGCCGACAACCCCGAGCAAAAGCGCAACGAGATCGAGCAGCGCGTGCGCAGCCTGACCTCGCCCTTTCGCACGGCCGAGGCCTTCGGCATCGACGAGGTCATCGACCCGCGCCACACCCGCGCCCTGCTGTGCGAGTTCGCCGAACTGGCCGCGCCGCTGCGCGAGGCGGGCGCGCCGCGCTTCGGCCTGCGCCCCTGAAACATCAACCACCCCAAGGAGACAACACCATGACAGCAGGAAACGCCCGCGCGCCTTCGCGCCGCACCGCACTGGCCCTTTGCATGGGCCTGGCCTGGATGGCCGCGCAGTCCGCCCATGCCCAGTCCCAGGCCGACGCCTGGCCCAATCGCCCCATTCGCATCGTGGTGGGGTTTCCCGCCGGATCGTTCACCGACACCATTGCCCGCACCCTGTCCGACCATATGGGCAAGGCCCTGGGCCAGCCGGTGATCGTGGACAACAAGCCCGGGGCCAATGGCGCCATCGGCGTGGGTGAAGTGGCGCGCGCCGCGCCCGACGGCTACACGCTGCTGGTCACCAACTCCAGCAGCATCACCATCAACCCCCAGATCTACAAAAAGATCACCTACAAGGCGACGGACTTCGCCCCCGTGACCATGGTGCTGGATGCACCTTTCATCCTCACCGTCAACCCCGCATGGGCCGAGAAAAACCACATCCACACCGCGCAGGACGTGGTCGGCTTCTCCAAGCGCAACCCGGACAAGATCAGCTACGGCTCGGCCGGCCCCGGCAACATCGCCCATCTGGCTTATGCAGCCTGGAGCAACCGCACCGGCGTGAAAACCACGCACGTGCCCTACAAGAGCGCATCCCAGGCACAGATGGCCGTGCTCAGCGGCGAGCTCGACACCCAGTTCGACACCTGGAGCGCGCTGCCGCACATCGCCAGCGGCAAGCTTCTGGCCCTGGCCGTCACCGCGCCCAAACGCATGCAGCAGCTGCCCGACGTGCCGACCATGGCCGAGGCCGGCTACGCGGACTTCAACGTCACCTTCTGGGCCGGCCTGCTGGCGCCCGCCGGCACGCCTCCGGCCATCGTGAACAAGCTCTACGAGGTCTCCAAGGGGGTGCTGCAGGATGCGCGCGCCCGCGCCGTGCTCAGCAGCCAGGGCGAGCCCGTGATGCTGCCGCCAGCGCAGTTCAGCCAGCGCATCGCCAAGGAGGTGGCCGACTGGGGCCAGGTGATCCAGCGCGAAGCCCTGTCGCTCGATTGAGGTGCATACATGTCGCTTTTGCGCGCCTTGAATCCCCGCGCCGTCGCCATCCTGGGCGCTTCGGACAACCCCATCAAGCCGGGCGGCCGGCCCATCGCCTACATGCTGCGCCATGGGTTCGCCGGCCGGATCCTTCCCGTGAACCCCAAGCGCAGCGAGGTCCAGGGGCTCCCCGCCTTCCCTTCGCTGCGGGAACTGCCCGCCCCGCCCGATGCGGTAGTCATCAGCCTGCCCAGCGAAGACGTGGCCGCAGCCATCGACGACTGTGTGGCCGTTGGCGCCAGCATGGCCGTGATCTACTCGTCCGGCTTCGCCGAGCTGGGCGACGCCGGACGCGCGCAGCAGGCCGAACTGCTCGCACGCGCGCAGCGCGGCGGGCTGCGCCTCTTCGGCCCCAATTGCCAGGGGGTGGCCAACTTCTCCACCGGCGCCATCCTCAACTTCTCGACGATGATCAACGAGAACCCTCCCGAGGACGGGCCGGTGGCCATCGTCAGCCAGAGCGGCGCCGGCGCGGCCATTCTCTACGGCGGTCTGCGCCGTGCGGGCATCGGCATGCGCTACATGGTCTCCACGGGCAACGAGGCCGACGTCTGCGCAGCCGAGGCCGTGCGTACCGTGCTGGGCGACGAGCACATCCGCCTCGTGGTGCTCTACCTGGAGACCCTGCGCCAGAGCGCGCAGCTGGCCGAAGCCGCACGCCTGGCCCGTGCGCGCGGCGTGCCCATCCTGGCCGTGAAGGCCGGGCGCACCAGCGCGGGCCAGGCCACGGCCAGCTCGCACACCGGCGCCCTGGCTGCCGAGGACGCGCTGGCCGATGCCTTCATGCGCCAGCACGGCATCGTCCGGCTGACGGACTTCCGCGAGCTGATCGACTACGCACCGCTTTTCCTGTCGCAGCCCACGCCGCGCGGCCGCCGGGTGGTGAGCATCAGCAACTCCGGCGCCACCTGCGTGCTGTCGGCCGACGCGGCCGAGGATTTCGGCCTAGCCATAGGGCAGTTCGACGCCGCCACGCTCGCAGGACTCACGCAAGCCCTGCCGTCCTATGTGACGGCGCGCAATCCCATCGACATGACCACGGCCCTGCTGGGCAAGCCGGACACCTTCGGCAAAACGCTCGCAGTGCTGTCCGGCAGCGGTGCTGCCGATCTCGTCCACGTGGGCTTTCCCATCGGCGGCGAAGGCTACGACTTCGCGGACTTCGCCGCCCAGGCCAGTCGCTTCGCGCGGGACAGCGGCATCCCCATCGCGGTGAGCGTCAACCAGGACTGGGTGGCCGCCGCCTTCCAGGCGCAGGACGTACCCACCTTCTGGAGCGAGCGCGCCGCGATGCGAGGGCTGGCGTTGCTGGCCGAACGGGCCGGCGCGGGCCACGGCGCCGGCGCGGCCGCGGCTCCCTGTGCGGCCGCGGCATCCACCACGCTGGACGAACCTTCCAGCCTGGCGCAGTTGCACGAGGCGGGTCTGCCCGTGATGCGCCACATGGTCGTCGCCAGCGAGGCCGAGGTGCGCGCGGCTTTCGGCACGCTGCCCGTGCCGCTGGTCGCCAAGGGTGTCTGCGCCGACCTGGCCCACAAGTCCGAACATGGCCTGGTGCGCCTGAACATCCGCTCGGCGGACCAGGCCGTGCAGGCATTCCATGATTTCGCGGCCACGCTGCGCCGCCTGGGCGCCAGGGACGGCGGCATGCTGCTGGGTGCGCAGCACAGGGCCGATTTCGAGCTGGCCCTGGGCGCCCATGTCGACCCCGAATTCGGCGTGGTCGTAATGATCGGCCAGGGCGGGGTGCTGGTGGAGGCGCTCAGGGACGTGCAGTTTCTCGTGGCCCCGTTCGACCGGGCGCAGGCGCTGGAGGCGATCGGGCGCCTTGCCATCGCCCCCGCCTTCGCCGCGGTGCGCGGCATGCCTGCGGTGGAGCCGGGCGCCGTCGCCGACATGATGGTGCGCCTGGGCGACTGGATGCTGGTCCAGGCCGGGCGCGTGCAGTCGGTGGACGCCAACCCCGTGCTGGTAGCGCGCGGCGCGCAGCAGCCCCCCGTCATCGTGGACGCCGTGGTGGCCGTGGCACGGAAGGAGACGGCATGACCGACGCTCCCCGCGCCATCCGCCGCGTTCTCGTCGCCAACCGCGGCGCCGTGGCGGCCCGCGTGATCCGCACACTCAGGCACATGGGCATCGAGTCCGTGGCCGTTCATTCCGAGGCAGATGTCGATCTGCCCTATGTGCGTGCAGCCGACCAGGCCGTGGCCATCGGCCCATCGCCCACGCAGCAGAGCTATCTGAACCAGGCGCGCCTGCTCGAAGCGGCACGCGAGACCGGGGCCGACGCCGTGCATCCCGGCTATGGTTTCCTGTCGGAAAGCGCGGCATTCGCCGAGGCCGTGCAGCAGCAGGGCCTGTGCTTCATCGGTCCGTCGCCACGCTGGATCCGCGCCCTGGGCCACAAGACACAGGCGCGCGAATTCATGGCCGCCCATGGCATGCCACAGTCGCCCAGTTCGCCGGTGCTGCACGGCGCAGGCGACGCACTCGCGGCGGCAGCGCGCATCGGATACCCGGTGCTGGTCAAGCCCGCCGGCGGCGGAGGCGGCATCGGCATGCTGCCCGCACGCAGCCCGCAGGAACTGGATGCCGCCTGGGCCAAGGCCAGCGGCATCGCCGCGAAGTTCTTCGGCAATGCCGATCTGTACCTCGAAAGGCTGGTCGAGGCGCCGCGCCACATCGAATTCCAGGTGCTCGCCGACCGGTACGGCAAGGTGCGCGTGCTGTTCGAACGCGATTGCTCCGTGCAGCGCCGCCACCAGAAGGTGGTGGAGGAGGCACGCCCCGCGGGCATCCCCGAAGAACGGCTCGCCGACATGCGGCGGCTGCTCTCGGACCTGCTCTCGCGCGTCGGCTACGACGTGATCGGCACGGTGGAGACGCTCTACACGCCCCAGGACGGTTTCGTGTTCCTGGAGATGAACACGCGGCTGCAGGTGGAGCATGCGGTGACCGAGGAGGTCACGGGCATCGACATCGTCGAGGCGCAGATACGCCTGGCCGCCGGCGAACCCATGCACGACGTGCTGCCCGGACAGCCCGCCGCGTGCGGCCACGCCATCGAGGCCCGCATCTATGCCGAGGACCCGGTGCGCTTCCTGCCCTCGCCGGGCCAGCTCACGCGCTTCGACCTGCCCTGCGGCGACGGCCTGCGCGTGGAAACCGGCTATGCCCAGGGCTGCGCCGTCACGCCCTTCTACGACCCCATGGTCGCCAAGCTCGTGGCCCATGGCAGCGACCGGGCCCAGGCCATCGCCCGGCTTGGCAGCGCCCTCGCCCGGACCCACATCGAGGGCGTCAAGACCAACACGGTCTTCATCCAGAAGATCCTCGCGCACGCCGACTTCCTGGAAAACCGCATCGACACCGGCATCGCCCAGCGCGTGCTGGACAACACCCAAGCCTGAAGGAACACACCATGACCACCATCGAAAGCCCCATCGCCGGCCTCGTCGCCGCAGTGGAAACCACCGAGGGCAGCGCCATCGAAGCGGGCGCCACTCTCATCATCGTAGAGTCCATGAAGATGGAGATCCCCGTCGAGAGCGAGGTCGCGGGCGTGGTACGCCAGCTGTTCGTGACCGCGGGCGAGCAGATCGCCGAAGGCCAGGCCGTGGCGGAGATCGGATGAGCGCCGCACCCACCACGGACGACCTGCAGGCCGCGGCCCTCGCGCGGGGCTACTTCGGCATCGACGTGCCCTTCATGGCATACATCGGCCTTGAACCCGTGGGCCTGGAGCCCGGCCTGGCACGCACGCGGCTGCCGCTGCGGCCGGAACTGGCCAACAGCCGCGGACACGGCCATGGCGGCGCGCTCATGAGCGCGCTGGACTTCACACTGAGCGCCGCAGCGCGCTCGGGCAACCCGTTGGGGCTGGGTGTGATCACCATCGAGATGAACACCCATTTCCTGGCCCCGGCGACCACGGACCTGCTGATAGAGGCCCGCGTCCTGCGCGAAGGCGCGCGCATCGTGTTCTGCGAGGGCAACGTCACCGATGCCGGAGGCAACACCGTCTGCACGGCCCGCGCCGTATTCAAGCTCGTGGCGCTGAGCTGAACGCTCAAGCGCCCGGCGCTGGAATTTCAGCGCGGCGGCTGCAGCACGCTCGCGTCGGTGTGGATCACATCCAGCGGCATGCGCCGCCCGCCCAGGTAGTCCTCCAGCGAGAGCAGCACGAACGGGCTGCGGTGGCGCGCGCGGCAGCTGCGCAGTTCGTCGGGGGTGAGCCACACGGCGCGCACGATGCCGTCGTCGAGCGCGCGCCAGGCGTGGTGCGCGCCCACGCTGCCGGCGAAGGTGATGCGCAGGTAGGTGATGTCGTCGCCCGTGCGCGTGCGCCTGAAGCGGTTCAGGTACACGCCCACCAGGGCCGTGGGCTCGAAGTCGTAGGCGGTTTCCTCGAGCACCTCGCGCACGCAGGCATCGACGGGCGATTCGCCCGGGTCCAGGTGGCCCGCGGGATTGTTCAGCCGCAGCCCGTCCGCCGTGTTCTCCTCGACGAACAGGAAACGCCCCTCGCGTTCGACGATGGCGGCCACGGTGACGTTGGGTTTCCAGCGGTTCGGCATGGCGGCGATTATCGCCAGAGCGTCTGAGAACGTGTTCACGGTCTTTTCATGATGCCCGTTGCCCCGCAAAGGCGGCAGATGCAAGGCGCAAAGCGCAGCCGGGCTGGCAGCCCGGCGAGCATTTGCAACGCCGCAGATGCTGTCTTTGCGGGGCAACCCTTCGGGCAAGGCAGCAAAAGGCCGCACTCGTCGTTGCCCGCCTTGCCCAGGCCGCCAGCATGG
>JADHED010001549.1_pt1 | contig 18996 bp, 14 predicted proteins | sample 8952041 | NCBI WGS metagenome assembly JADHED01 (sample SAMN16124423, study PRJNA663239) | bioreactor sludge metagenome | isolation source: sludge (control) | place: India:Bengaluru | collected 2018-09-08
AGCGGCAGTCCGTCGCGTCCCCGCGCAAGGCGTCCGCCCGCCGCGCGCGCGCGATGACGCGGTCCTCCAAGGGGTGATCGGCAGAGCGGCGCGGCCCCGGTCCGTCGCGGGAGCCTTCTGCTACACTCGGCCTCTCCAATCTCCACCTCGAGGTCGCTGGAGGCAGCGCATGGTGACGCGCGTGACGTCGTGTCTCGCGGTGACGATCCTCCTGTCGGTGATCCCGGCAGCCGCCCAACCGGAGCCGATCGACGAGCTGTTGGCCATGAAGCCGTCGCCGGGCGTCGAGGCGCTGCTGCTCGCGCACGCGCGGGACGGGCGCGTGGGCCGGCGATGGATGCAGTTGCTCCAGAGTCCCGAGCCTCGCCTGCGGCTGGCGGCTGCCCGCGGCCTCGGCATCGCCAGGGTGCGCACCGCCGCCACGCCACTGCTGGAGGCCCTCGCGCGCGAGCAGGACGAGGCCGTGCTCGCGGAGATCCTCCAGGCCCTGGCCACCGTCGGCACCGACGAGAGCCTGCCGCGGATCTACGCGCAGTTGCCCCGCATCGGCGACGACCGCGCCGTGCCGCTGCTCGATGGACTGGCCGCCGCGCGCCCGACGGTGGTGGCCGAGCACCTGCGGTCGGCCGAGCCGCTGCGCGCCCACGACGCCTGGGTGGCGGCCATCTACGCGCGCCTCGCGCACGCCTCCCCCGCGTCCGCCGATGGCATCGACGCCGATCTCGGCAAGGCGACCTCCAGCCCCATCCTCCTGGAGGGTGTCGTGCGCGGCGCGACGATGGCGAAGCGCCAGCTGCCGGCGGGGCTCGTGCAGGCGGCGTTGCGGCTGTCGCCGGCCGCGAGGTTGGCCACGCTCGCCTACCTGGCCGCCGTGCACGGGAGCCCCGCGCGCGTGCCCGCGCTGGGAACTCCCGCGCAGAACGCGCCGGCCAGCGAGCCGGCCGAGGCGAAGTGGATCAGGGAACTGGAGCGCCGGTGGCTCGGCGGCGAGCCCGCGGGCACCCTCGTCGACGTCGCGGCGGCCCTGCCCGACGTGGCCTGGGTTCGGCAGACGCCTGGTGCGGTGCTCACGGTGCTCTCGGCCGAGGAACGCGCGGCCTTCGCCCGGCGGTACTCGCTCTCGGAGCAGGCCATGCGCGCGTTGCTCGGCGCTGGCCAGGCCGATCCGACCCCGCCTGCCGATCCGGCCGAGTACGTGCCTCCCGTGATCACGCTGCTCACCAGCCCGCCGGCCGACATGCTGGCCGAGGTGGTGCGCCTGGCCAAGTGCGAGCCCGGGGCCGGTGACGAGCAGGTCACGTCCGCGCAGTACCGCGCCGACCGGCGTCCGGCCGCGCTCACGATCGAGCGTCAGGGATGGTCGCCGGGCTGCTTCCGGGCGGCGTGGGCCGCGCTCGGCCTCACCTACGGCCCGCCACCCCGCACGGCGGACGAGCGCACGCACTGGTTCGTGCGACTCGATCCCGAGTTCACCTCGTGCCTCGCCGATCGGCAGGCCGCCACTGCAGCGGTCGCGGAGGGGGCAGGGGAGTGGGGCGTGGCGCCGCCGCGCAAGACCCGTGACGTCCGGCCCGAGTATCCGGAGGCTGCCGTGCGCGCGCGGCTCCAGGGCGTGGTGCAGATCGAGGCGCGCATCGAGCGCTCGGGCTGCGTGTCGGAGGCGCGCGTGGTGCGGCCCGTGCACCCGATGCTCGACGAGCCGGCGCTGCGCGCGGTCTCGCGCTGGCGGTACACGCCCACCACGCTGAACGGCGAACCGGTGCCCGTGGTGATGAACGTGGACGTCACGTTCGCGCTGCGGTGAGCGCACCGCCGCGTTCGACGGCTCACGAGCCGCGCGCCTGTCGTGCGCGCCCTCCGGTCGCGCCATCCGTTTGACCGCGCAACCACCCGGCCATATACTCCGCGCCGTCCGTCACACCAAGGAGAGTGGGCATGAGGCTGGGCATCGTGTCGGCGCTTGCCGCCGGCGTGTTGGTGGCATCGCTCGCGGAGGCGCAGCCGGCGCCACAGGCCGCGGAACAGGCGGCCGCCGCGGCGGCCTGCGAGGCGCGCGAGGCGTTCGAGGACACGCTTCCCTGGACCTTCAGGGGCGTCACGTACCCGAACAAGCGCACCTTCGTCGAGAACCTGAAGTGCGGCGCGCACAAGTACAAGTTCGCGAAGCAGAGCGACGAGGAGAAGAACTTCACCCTCGGCAAGGGCAAGCCCGGCGGCGGGGGCGGAGGCACGACCGTGACGGGCGGCGTCATCAACGTCTACTTCCACGTGATCACGTCGAGCACGGGTGCGGGGAGCGTCTCGGATCAGCAGATCAACGCGCAGATGGCCGTGCTCGACAACGCCTATGCCGGTACGGGGTGGTCGTTCAACCTGGTGGCGACCACGCGCTCCGCCAACGATGCCTGGTTCACGATGGGCCCGGGCACGCAGGCCGAGGCGCAGGCCAAGGCCGCGTTGCGGCAGGGCACGGCCGACGACCTCAACATCTACTCCGCCAATCCCGGCGGCGGGCTGCTGGGCTGGGCGACGTTCCCGTCGAGCTATGCCGCCGACCCGCTCGACGACGGCGTGGTGATCCTCTACGCGAGCGTGCCGGGCGGCAGCGCCGCGCCGTACAACCTGGGCGACACCGCCACCCACGAGGTGGGCCACTGGATGGGGCTCTATCACACCTTCCAGAACGGCTGCACGAAGACCAGCGACCTCGTGGACGACACGCCGGCCGAGCGCAGCCCTGCCTACGGCTGCCCGACCGGCCGCGACAGCTGCACGCGCCTCGCGGGCCTCGATCCCATCACCAACTTCATGGACTACACCGACGACAGCTGCATGTTCCAGTTCACCACCGGGCAGGATGCCCGCATGGACGCGCAGTTCTCGCAGTATCGTCACGGCAGGTAGCGACGACGCTCGCAGTGGGCCGGGACCGGTGCGGTGCGCCGGTCCCGCGCCTGCGAATCGCCCACGAGGAGACATCCCCATGCCCCGCGGGATCGCCCTCGCCCTCCTCTCGTCGCTGGCCGCCTGTGCGACGGCCCCGCCCGTCGTCCTCGCGCAGGCCAGGCTCCGCCCGCCCGCCTTCGTCACCTGCGACCGCAATCACCTCACGTCCTTCACCGGCCGGGTCGTGTCGCTCGAGCGTGACGCGGCGAAGACGACCCTGCGCATGCGGACCGACTGGGAGACCGACGAGCCGTTCGTCGTGGCGCACCCGGACGGTGACGCGACGCGCTGGTTCTTTCTGGACGGCCAGCCCTTCTCGCCAGCGGACTGGACGGCGCTGCTTCCCGAGGGCCGCCTGCGCGAGGGCGCGCGCGCCACGGTCTGGGTGTGCGACGACCAGCCGAACCCCACGGTGAACTGGGAACCCGTGCGGGTATCATCCCCTCGCCGCCCGTGAGGCGGCGGAGGATGACGGGGTGCGACACGGCACGCGCGAGGCGCTGAGAGGGTCGGGCGGACGTTCGACAGGTGCTGGACTGGGCTGGACGATGCGCATTCGCATCGTGGCCGTCGCCCTCCTGCTGGCGCTGGTCACGTGCCTGCCGGCGACCGCGCAACCGGCGCCCACGCCGGCGGGCGACCTCGCCCCCACCGTCATCCTGGTGTCCTTCGACGGGTGGCGCTGGGACTACCGCCAGCGCGTGAGCCTGCCGAACCTCGAGCGGTTGATCGCGCGCGGCGTGCGCGCCGAGTACCTGATCCCCGCGTTCCCGACCAAGACCTTCCCGAACCACTACACCCTCGTCACGGGCCTCCACCCCGGCCGCCACGGCATCGTCGCCAACAACATCCTCGACGTGGCCACCGGCCGCACCTTCGGCCTCTCGAGGCGCAACGAGGTGCAGGACGCGATGTGGTGGGGCGGCGAGCCCATCTGGGTGACCGCGCAGAAGGCGGGGCAGCGCGCCGCGGCCATGTTCTGGCCGGGGTCGGAGGCGCCCATCCACGGCCGGCACCCCACCTTCTGGATGCCGTTCGACGCGGAGATGCCCGGCAGCGCCCGCGTGCAGAAGGTGCTCGGCTGGCTCGACCTGCCCGCGGCCGAACGGCCGACCTTCCTCACCCTCTACTTCGAGGACACCGACACGGCCGGCCACGGCGGACCGGAGCTGGCCGCCGTGGACGAGGCACTGCGCCGCTCCGACGCCTGGCTCGGCGAGCTGCTCGATGGCCTCGACCGTCGCGGCCTCACCGACCGCGTCAACATCGTCGTCACCTCCGACCACGGGATGTCCTCCACCTCGCTGGAGCGCGTCGTCGTGCTCGACGACTTCATCGCGCTTGACGACGTGACGATCGTGGACATCAACCCCACGCTCGGCCTCTACCCGAAGGCTGGCCGCGAGGAGGCCGTCTACCGCGCGCTGAAGAAGGCCCACCCGCGGCTGAAGGTGTACCGGCGGCACCAGACGCCGAAGCACTGGCGGTTTCGCGAGCACCCGCGCATCCCGCCCATCGTGGGCGTGGTGGACGAGGGATGGCAGGTGCTGACGCGGGCGACGGTGGAGCGGTTGCGTGCTCGAGGCGTCACGGTGAGCGGCCAGCACGGCTACGACCCGAAGTCACCGTCGATGCGGACGTTGTTCGTGGCCGCGGGGCCGGCGTTCCGGCAGGGCGTGGTGGTGAAGCCGTTCGAGAGCGTGAGCCTCTACAACGTGCTGGCCCGCATACTCGGGGTGACGCCAGCGCGCAACGATGGCGACCCGAAGGTGGTGAAGCGGCTGCTCCGGTAGGGGGAGGTCTCCCCGGTTGGCGGGTTCCGCCGGGCCCCGGGGAGGGACGTCCGGCCCTGGCCAGATCCTCCCAAGTTGTTGTCCTGTTGACAGATAGCTGAGTGCGTTGCGGCTGGGAACTCCTTGCCGCGCATTTTCGTATTGCAGTTTGGTTTGCGACGCAGTTTAATTGACGACGCAAACAGAAGGAGGCGACCCATGGCGAACTCCGACCCGCTCGTGCCTCTCCGCCGTCGCGCACTCCGCCACGCCCTCGGTGACGGCGCCATCGACGTGCTTCTCGGCCTGTTCACCCTGATGGTGGCCGTCGGCACGCAGCGCCGCGTCTTCATCGCGCTCGCGGCGGTCTACCTGGGGGCGCTCGCCGTGGCGTGGCGCCCCCTGCACGATCGCCTGACGAGCCGGCGGCTCGGCTACGCCGAGCTGCCCCACGACCCGGCCGGCTGGCTGCTCGGGGTGGTCCTCATCGCCGGCTGCCTCACCATGACCGTGGTGGCCGCGGCGACCTTGCCCTTCGGGCGCATGTGGGCGCTGGAGCACTGGCCGGCCTGGTCCCCACTGGTCGCCGGCGCCGTGCTCGCGGCGGGGTTCGCCCACGCGGCGTGGCAGACGGGCTTCCCGCGCTTCGCCGCCTACGCGGCGACCAGCCTGCTGGCCGCCGTCTTCTTCTGGCTGTTCCCCTTCGGCCCGGCCATCAACCCGAGCGACCGGCTCACGCTGCCGCTCTTCGTGGTCGCGGCCGTCCTGCTCGCGGGTGGAGCGGCCACGATGGCCCGGTTCGTGCGCCAGCACCCAATCGTGCACCCACAGGGAGGCGCCGATGTCCGCTGACCCCGAGCCCGCTCCCGACGTGCGGACCCTCGGCGGCGTGGACCGGCTGGTCCACGAGCCCGGCCGGCTCATGGTGCTCGCGTGCCTCGCCGTGGTGTCGCGTGCCGACTTCCTCTACGTCCTGCGCGAAACTGGGCTGTCGCAGGGCAACCTGTCCTCGCACCTGTCGAAGCTCGAGACCGCTGGCTACGTGGCGGTCGAGAAGACGTTTGCCGGGCGCATGCCCCGGACCGTCCTCGAACTGACCCCGCGCGGGCGGGATGCCCTGCGCGCCTACCGCAGCCAGTTGCTCGACGCGCTCGGCCGCCTGCCCGCCTAGGCCGGGCCTTGCCTGGCTCGACACGCCGCGGCGGGCCCTGACGCCGGACAGCGGCCGGCTGGGTGTCGACCCAGGCGAGAACCCGGGCCAGGCGAACCTCCGCCCCCCCTCCGGGTGCCAGCGCTATACTGCCGGCGTCGCCGCGCAGCCGGAGCGCGCTGGCACCGCGTGGTGCCGCACCGCCCGCCCGGAGCGGCGGATTTCCTCTTCGCGAGCGCAGCCATGCAGCTCGATGCCGGCGCCACGCTCGGTCACTTCCAGCTGCTGTCGCCCGTGGGGGAGGGCGGCATGGGCGTGGTCTGGCGGGCCGTGGACCTGTCGCTCGGCCGCGACGTGGCGCTGAAGTTCCTGCCGGAGGCCCTCGCCGCCGACCCCGAGCGGCTGGCCATGTTCGAGCGCGAGGCACGGACGCTCGCCGCCCTCAACCACCCGAACATCGTCACCATCTACTCGGTGGAACGCCACGAGGGGCGGCCGTTCCTCGCGATGGAGTTCGTGGATGGCGAGCCCCTGTCGGACCTGATTCCCGACGTGGGCCTGCCCCTCGACCGGCTGCTCGACCTCGCCCTGCCGCTCGCCGACGCCATTGCCGCCGCCCACCAGCGCGGCGTCACGCACCGCGACATCAAGCCCGCCAACGTGGTGATCGGCAGCGACGGCCAGCTGAAGGTCCTGGACTTCGGCGTGGCGATCCTCGCGCCCGAGCGCGAGGCCAGGGCCCGCCCCCTGCTGCAGACCTGGGGCGCCACCGTGCCGCAGGGCGCCGCGGGCACCCTCGCCTACATGTCGCCCGAGCAGGTGGCCGGCGAGCACACGGATCCCCGCTCCGACCTGTTCTCCCTCGGCGCCGTCCTGTTCGAGATGGCGACCGGCCGGCGGCCGTTCTCGGACGCGAAGACGCCGGTGGAGCTGATCGCGGCGATCGTGCGCGATCGGCCGGAGTCGCCCGCGCGATGGAAGCCCGACCTGCCCGACCCGCTCGTGCGCGTCATCAACGCGTGCCTCGAGAAGCGGCCCGACCACCGGCCGGCCACGGCCGGCGCCATCCGCGAGGTGCTGCGCACGCTGCGCGCGGACGTGCGGGCGGGGCGCACGCCGCCGCTGCGGTCGGTCGCCGTCCTGCCGTTCTCCGATCTGAGTCCCGACCGCGACCAGGGCTACTTCTGCGAAGGCCTCGCCGACGAGATCACGACGGCGCTGGCGCGGGTGCGCGCGGTGCGCGTGGCCCCGCGCTTCTCGGCGTTCCGGCATTCGCTCGCCACCCACGAGCCGCGCGAGATCGGCGAGGCCCTGCAGGTGAGCACGCTGGTGGAGGGGAGCGTGCGGCGCTCGGGGACGCGGCTGCGTGTCAGCGCGCAGTTGATCGACGCCGCCACCGGGCTCAGCCTCTGGTCGCAGCGCTACGACCGCGAGCTGCGCGACGTCTTCGAGATCCAGGACGACATCGCGCAGCAGGTCACCGGGGCGCTGGTGTTCTCGCTGGGCGCGCGCGAGCAGCAGGAGGTGCGCCGGCCCACCACGCCCGCCCTCGACGCCTACGACTGCTACCTGCGCGGCCGCCAGCTCTACTACCGCTGCAACCGCCACGCGGCGGCGGAGGCGCGCGCGGTGTTCGCCCGTGCCGCGCAGATCGATCCCGGGTACGTCGGGGCGTTCGCCGGCATGGCCGACTGCCACTCGTTCCTCTACATCCACGCCGGCCGCGACGCCCGCCACCTCGAGGCCGCCCTCGAGGCGGGCCGTACCGCGCTGCGCCTCGACCCCGGCTCGGCCGAGGCGCACGCCTCGGTGGGCACGGCCCTGTCGCTGGCCGGCGAGCGGGACGAGGCCGAGCAGCACTTCGAGCGCGCGATCGCGCTGAACCCGACGCTGTTCGAGGCCTACTACTTCTACGCCCGCAACGCCTTCGCGTCGGGGCGGCCCGAGCGCGCCGTCGAGCTGTACGAGGCCGCCAGCCGCGTGCGCCCCGAGGACTACCAGTCCCCGCTGCTCGTGGCGCAGATCTACGACGACCTCGGCCGGTCGAAGGACGCCGAGGCCTCGCGCCGTCTCGGCGTGGCGATCGCCGAGGCGCACCTCGCGCACGCGCCCGAGGACGCGCGGGCCTGGTACATGGGCGCCAACGGGCTGGTGGCGCTCGGCGAACGGGAGCGCGGGCTGGAGTGGGCGCAGCGCGCCGTCTCGATCGATCCCGACGATGCGATGCTGCTCTACAACATCGCGTGCATCTACAGCCTGGCGGGCGAGCGCGACGCGGCGCTCGACCACCTGGAGCGGGCCTACGACGCCGGCTTCCGCGTGAAGGACTGGCTCGAGCGCGACAGCAACCTCGACCCGCTGCGCAGCACGCCCCGGTTCGCGGCGCTGGTGGCCAAGCTGTAGCCCCCGATCACTTCTTCGGCGCGACGCCCTCCTCGCCGAAGCTCACCGTCCCGATCTCCACGACGTCCCGCGCGCCCGAGAGCCGCAGCGTCATCGCGCGGCGCTGCTCGTCGGGCCGGCCGTAGTTGGTGAACACCACGGCCTGCACGGTGGTGGGCCCGGTGATCGTCTGCGCCCGGGACCCGTAGAAGTTGCCCTGGATGCGATAGGCGCCGGGCATGGCCCGCCGGACGGCGTACACCTCGGGGCCGAGCCCGCCGGTGAAATCGCGCGTGATCGCCCCGCCGATGAGGGTCAGCGTGCTGCGGTAGCTGCACTGCTGGCCGCTCGGCTCGGTCACCCACAGGTCCATGTCGGTGAGGTCGGTGTCCCAGGTGAGGACGACGCGCACGTCCACGTCGAGCAGCTGCCGCAGCCGGTCGTCGAGCGGCCAGTCCGCGCGCGCCGCGCGGCGTTCGAGCCGCGACGCGATGCGATTGGCCTCCTCGAGCGCGATGACCTGCACCTCGGGGAACCGCCGGTCCCACTCGCCCATCGCCACCTCGGCGAGCAGGTCCAGGGCCCGCCGGCGGTCGGCGAGGGCCGCTGGTGGCAGCCGCGACCCGCTCGCGTCGCGCAGCTCCGCGCGGCGGTCCAGCGCCAGCGCGAGGTCACGATGGCTCTGCGGCTCCTCGGGCCGCAGGCGCCGCACGCGCTCGAAGATCTCGACGGCGAGGTCCAGCTCGTCGACCTGCTCGAGGCGGTGCGCCAGCACGCGCAGCAGCCGCGCGTCCTCCAGCTTCAGCTCGGCGACGTTCGTGAGGATGCGGATGGCGAGCGCGCGGTCGCCGCGCCGCGCGAAGAGGTCGGCGCAGTCGAGGAAGAACGCCGGGCTGTCGCCGAACTGGCTCCGCTGGGCGAGATAGGCTTCGTACGCGGCGGCCGCCGGGGCCGACTCGATGGCCCGCAGGTAGGGCGTGTCGGGGTTCCACGGGGCCACGGCGATCGTGGGGCCGGCGGGGCGCTCCGCGCTCGCGTCCTCGCCGCGCGTGGCTGCCTCGGCTGGGGCGCCGGCAGGCATCGCCGACGGCGCGGGCGGTGGAGGCGGGGCCTCCACGATTCCGCCGACCACGCCACCGACGACCCCTGGCGGCACGCTGCGCGCCGTGCCCTCGGGGACGGCCCCCACCGTGCCGGCGACGACGCCGTAGCGGATGGCCGGGTCGTACTCGAACTTCCTCGACCACCACGCGACGCGCCGCTGCCACATGGCGAGCACCTCGCGCAGGCGCCGGTCCTTCTCCACCTTCTCCGCCTGCGCCGTGGCCTCCACGCGCCGCGCGTAGGCGGCGCGCAGGTCCGGGAGGCTCTCGGGCGGCGTCACGCCGTGCTCGACGTACTGCTCCAGCGTCTCCAGCACCAGCAACGACGTGCCCGGGGTGACGATCGAGAACCGCTGGCCGAGCCGTACGAGTTCGTCGCGATGCGTGTCCTGGTCGATCGCCAGCGCCGCCACCCGCTGCGCGGCCCAGCGCGTGGCGGCCAGGCTGCCGCGCCTCGCGTCGCTGCGATGGACGTCGAACGTCCGGACCACTTCGCCGAAGCCGCCGGGATAGCCGTACTTCACGCGGACGCGCGCGCTGTCCCCAGTGAGCCGACCGGCAATCGTGACGCGCCCGGTCACCGGCACCACGCCACGCGGTTCGAGGTCGGTCACGCCTGCGCCGGCCGTCACCTCCCGCAGCGAGTACACCGGTCGCCCGAGCCGCGGGAGCACGTCGGCGTCCGAGTGCCGCTGCAGGTTGAACGAGGCGCCGCCGCTCGACGCGGCCAGCCACGCCAGCAGCGCGTGATCGGCCTGCGCCGAGGCGCTCATCGCGTACACGGGGTGGCCCCACGGGCGCGACGGCGCGCCGCCGATGCTCCACAGCCCATCGGAGAACAGCAACGTGTAGGCCACCTCGTCTGGCAGGCTGAGCGACGCGAGGTTCGTCGCCCCGTCGCACGGCTGGGCCCGCAGGTAGCCCACCACCGCGCTGGCGTCGCCGTTGCGGACGACGAAGCGGCGAGGCGCCTCGCTGGCGTCGCGGAAGACGACGGCGTCCACCTCCACCTCGTGCAATGCCGCCAGGTAGGCCTGCAGTAGCCCGAGTTCGCGCTCGCGGTCGGCCGCGTCGCGGCTCAGGCTCGCGTCCCAGGCGACCCCGATGCGCCGGGGCGTCGTGAGGAGATTGGCCGCTGCGACCGGCCCGGCGTGGAAGTCGTCGATGGCGAACCAGGTGTCGCCACCCGCGGTCGTCTCGACGGTGACCGCCTGGCGCGGCACGCGCGGAAGCGCCACCACGAGGTCCTCGGGCGTGACGTCGCGGCGCGTCGCCTCGGCCACGTAGCGGTCCTCCCACCGCTCGAAGGTCACGTTGCCGAGTCCCGACCGCACGACGGGCGCCACGTCGTCGCGCACCACCTCCACGCGCAGGCTGAACTCCTCCAGCGGCACGCCGAAGCGCAGCGGCAGCTCGTAGGTTGCGTCGAGGCCCCCGTCGACCGCGCGGTCGGCAAGGGGGCTCACGTAATCGACACGGACCGTGCGGCGTCCCCTGGCGGGCAGCGGCCAGACGCGTGTGCGGAAGTTGTTGCCGCGGACCCACTCCACCAGACCGGGGTCGATGCCCTTGCGCACCTCGGCCTCGAACGCCACGCGGGCCCGCTGCGCCTCTACCACCACGCCATCGGTCATGTGGCCCGCCACGTCGAGGGCGAACCCCGAGACGAGCGCGCCCTCGGGCAGCGGGAACACCAGTTCGCCTTCGAGCACGCGCGGCAGGTCGTTGCGGAAGGTGAGGGTGGCCCGCGTGCGCGCGGCGAAGCCGCTCACCGTCACCTCATAGCGCGCGGCTTCGACGACGAGGGGGACCGGCGGCCGGCCCTCTTCGTGGACGAGCAGCACGGGGCGCCACGGCACGGGCTGCCGCGCGTCGCTCTCGGGGACCGGCCCCACTTGTGCGCCCGGCCAGGCGAGCGCGGCGTGCGCCCCGCGTTCGTCCCCGGGCGAGGGGCCCTGCCGCCCATCGATGGACACCGGGATCGTCACCCCCGCGAACGACGCGACGAGCACTGCGGCGACCAGGCGCCGGCTCATGGTGGGCCTCCGTGGCGACGGGGCAACTCGATGTGCTGCCGTACCGATTGGACACCGTGCCTCGCGGTTGGGTCCGGGACGCTCGTCGTGGCAGCCCTCGTGGGCGCGCGCGTGCTCGCGGCCGTGCGTGCCTGGCCCTTTCCCGGCGCCCCCGTGCCTGATACCCTCTCGCGCACGCGCGGCGCCGCGATCCACTGCCAGGGCCATGGCCGTCACCATCTACGAACTGAAGCCTCGCTTCCAGGCGTTGCTGCGTCCGCTGGTGCGGCGGCTGGCGGCCGCCGGCGTCACCGCCAGCGCGGTCACGCTCGCGGCGTGCGGCCTGTCGGTGGCGACCGGCGCGTGGCTGGCCCTCGGCCGCCCGTCGCCGCGGTGGTTCCTGCTGCTGCCGGCCGTGCTCTTCCTGCGCATGGCGCTGAACGCGGTGGACGGCATGCTGGCCCGCGAGTTCGGCCAGCGGTCGCGGCTCGGCGGCTTCCTCAACGAGTTGACCGACGTGGTGTCGGACGCGGCGCTGCTGTGGCCGTTCGCGGTGTTGCCCGGCGTGCCGCCGCTGCTCGTCGCGCTGGTGGCGGTGCTCGCCGCGCTGTCGGAGCACACCGGCGTCGTGGGCGTCATGGTCGGCGCCTCGCGGCGCTACGACGGGCCGATGGGCAAGAGCGACCGCGCCTTCGTGCTCGGCGCGCTCGGCCTGGCCATCGGTCTCGGGTTGGAGACCGCGGCCTGGGCCTCGTACGTGTTCGTGGTCCTGGCCGCGCTGATTGCCTGGACCATCGTCAACCGCGTGCGCGGCGCGCTGGCCGAGGCCGCCGGGGCCGGGGGGAGCGGTGACTGACCGCGACCTCGTGGGCCGGGCCCTGGCGCGGCTCGCCGCCGGCGGCATCTGGACCTTCACCGGGGCCACGGCCCGCTGGGTGGGCTGCGCCCCCGGCCCGCGGCAGCGCATCTACTTCGGCAACCACACCAGCCACGGCGACTTCCTCCTGATGTGGGCGGCGCTCCCGCCCGCGCTGCGGGCGCGCACCCGGCCGGTCGCCGGTGCCGACTACTGGCTCGCGAGCCCGTTGCGCCGCTACGTGATCACCAGGGTCTTTCGCGGGGTGCTGATCGACCGGCGCCGCGAGGCGCGCACCGAGGACCCTGTCGAGGTGCTGCTGCGGGCCCTCGACGAAGGCGCCTCGCTCATCGTGTTCCCCGAAGGCACGCGCAACACCGGCGACACGCTGCTGCCCTTCAAGAGCGGGATCTACCACGTCGCGCGGCAGCGGCCCGAGGTCGATCTGGTGCCGGCCTGGATCCACAACCTGCACCGCGTGATGCCCAAGGGCGAGATTGTGCCGGTGCCGTTGCTCTGCTCGGTGACCTTCGGAGCGGCCACGCAGCTGCGGGAAGGGGAGCCGAAGGACGCGTTCCTGGCCCGGCTGCGCCAGGCGCTGCTCGACACGAGGCCCGCATGACGGACGCGCGCGACGACGCTCAACTGCTGTTCGCCGGCATCGCCGCCGCCCTGGTGGTGGCCTCGATCGTGGGCGGGCTCCTGAAGTGGCGCGTGGCGCGCGGGGCGCCGCACGGCGTCATCGACAACCTCAACGCCCGCGTCCGCGCGTGGTGGGCGATGGTGGCCATCGTCGGCGCGGCGCTGTGGGCCGGGCCGCGCGCCGTCGTGGTCCTGTTCGCGCTGGTGTCCGCGTTCGCGCTGCGCGAGTTCGTCACGGTCACGCCGACCAGGCGCGGCGACCACGGCGCCCTGATCGCGGCGTTCTTCCTGGTGCTGCCGGTCCAGTACGTGCTGGTGGGCGTGGACTGGTACGGCCTGTTCTCCGTGTTCGTCCCCGTCTATGCCTTCCTGCTGCTGCCCATCCTCGCCGCGCTGCGCGCCGACACCGAGCGCTTCCTCGAGCGCACGGCCACGCTGCAGTGGGGCCTGATGATCGGCGTCTACTGCATCAGCCACGTGCCGGCCCTGCTGAACCTCGACATCCCCGGCTACGGGGGGCGCGAGCCGCTGCTGCTCGTGTTCCTGCTCGTCGTCGCGCAGGCGAGCGACGTGCTGCAGTACGTGTGGGGCAAGCTCCTCGGGCGTCACAAGATCGCCCCGTCGCTCTCGCCCGGCAAGACCGTCGAGGGCTTCGTCGGCGGGGGCGGGAGCGCCACGGCGCTCGGGGCCGGGCTCGCGTGGCTGACGCCCTTCACCGTCGCGCAGGCGGCCGCCCTCTCCGCCCTCATCGTCCTCCTGGGCTTCCTGGGAGGGCTGGTGATGTCGGCCATCAAGCGCGACCGCGGCGTCAAGGACTGGGGCGCGCTGATCGAGGGCCACGGCGGCGTGCTCGACCGGCTCGACTCCCTCTGCTTCGCCGCGCCGGTCTTCTTCCACGTCGTCCGGTTCTACTTCAGCGGCTGACCGGCCGCGGTCTCATCGAAGCCGGCCCGCCACCTCGCGCAGCTTCTGCGCGACCGGGCTCATCCCGCCGTCGACGTTCGACAGGACGACGAACGTCCAGCCGGTGTCCACGTAGATGTCGAGAACCGACGCGATGCCCGAGAAGCCGCCGGTGTGGCCGACGCGGCGGCCGAGCGCGTCGGTGCCGACACCGAAGCCGAAGCCGTAGTCGGGCGAGCCCAGGGCCGGCTTGGCACTCCACAGCACGTCGGCGGTGGCCTTGCTCACCAGCCGTCCTTCGCGCAGGGCGTTGGCGAAGGCGAGCAGGTCGCGCGCCGTGGCGTAGCCGCCGCCGGCCGGCCCTCCCCGGATCACGTGCTCGAACGTGTTGGCGCGCCACCGGACGCCGGTGGGCGTGCGCTCCCTCGAGTACCCGATGGCGAGGTGGGGCACGACGAGGTCGAGGTCGAAGGCGTCGCTCCCGCTCATGCCGGCCTTCGCGTACACCCGCTCGCGCACCACGTCGAAGTAGTCCTTCCCGGTGACGGCCTCGACCACCGCCCCGGCGAGGAGGAACCCGGTGTTGCTGTACTGCCACCGCGTCCCCGGCGCGAAGGCGAGCGTCTCGCCGGCCACCAGCGGCGCGTAGTCGCCGACGCGGCGCAGCCTGTGCCGCGCGGTGCGATCGTACGTCTCGTTGAAGTACGAACCCAGCCCCGACGTGTGGCTGAGCAGGTGTTCGACGCGGACCGCCGACAGGTCGGCGCTGGTCCAGCCCTTGCCGCCCAGGAACTTGGACACGGGGTCCGAGAACGACAGGCGCCCCTCGTCGACGAGCTGCCCGATGACGACCGCGGTGAACATCTTGTTCATCGACCCGAGGTTCAGCTTGCTGTCCAGGCGCATCGGCACCGCGTGGTTGCGATCGGCGAGGCCGCGGGCAGCCTCGTAGATCACCTCGCCGTGGCGGGCCATCAGCGCGGTGCCGGAGAACGCCTCCGCCGCGGCCAGCCGGTCCAGGAACGCGTCGAGTTCCGCCCTGGCCTGCGCGACGGTCAGCGGCGGCGGGGCCGGCGCGTCCTTCGGCGGCCGCGCCGGCTGGACCTGGAGCCCGGTGATGCGCTCGTCCGGCGGGTCACCGAAGCTGACCGACAGCCCGACCCAGCCGCCCGTGAGCCTGTTCTTAGCGATGACGACGACGCGGCCCGTGGACGGCTGCCCCGGGTACGAGCGAACGGCGTGGAAGTCGAGGCCGTGGCTGCCGTCGTAGAGCCCGAGCAGCGCGTCGCGGTGGTCCGGGGCGGGCAGCTCCGCGAAGCGCCCGCCGAAGGCGGAGGCCACCAGGCCGTCGATGCGCGCGGGGTCGTTCGCGTTGATGGCTTCGAGCAGCTGCCGGATGCGTTGGCCGCGCATGCCCTCGGGCATCCTGGCCTCGTCCACGTAGTCGGCGGGCGGCCGGGCCGGCTGCGCGGGCAGGTGCGCGGTGGCCAGCAGCAGGCCGGCCACCACGACGACCGCCATCGCGCCGCAGGAGACTGTCCGAGCAGGGATCGTCATCACGCCCTCCCTTGGTTCGTTCGTCCCGGCAATGGTAGACGAGCGGGGTGGACGCCTGGCCTTCGGCCGGGGACGGAACGGCGTGTTCGGGGGGCGGGAGGGAGCTGGCGGCTCGCGGGCAGGGACGTCGGGGTCCGCCGGCGTGGCCCTGCCCGGTGCGGCGCCCGGGCCGCCCAAGCGCCGACGGCCAACCTGATCCACACTGGTGCGCGTGGACGCGCTGCCGGTCTTCGTCGCACGCGGCCTGACCAAGCGCTACGAGATGGGCGAGGTCACGGTGGAGGCCCTGCGCGGGGTGGACTTCGACCTGTTCCCCGGGGAGCTGGTCGTGCTGCTGGGGCCGTCGGGCTCCGGCAAGTCCACGTTGCTGAACATCCTCGGGGGCCTCGACGTGCCCACCTCGGGCACCGTGGTGTACCAGGACCACGACCTCACCGCCGCCGGCGAGGCCGCGCTCACCGACTACCGGCGCACGCACGTCGGGTTCGTCTTCCAGTTCTACAACCTGATCCCGAGCCTGACGGCCCGCGAGAACGTGGCGCTGGTCACCGAGATCGTGGACGACCCGATGCCGCCCGACGAGGCGCTCTCGCGCGTCGGCCTGGGGCACCGGCTCGATCACTTCCCCGCGCAGCTCTCCGGCGGCGAGCAGCAGCGCGTGGCCATCGCGCGCGCCATCGCCAAGCGGCCCGACGTGCTGCTGTGCGACGAGCCCACCGGCGCGCTCGACATCACGACGGGCGTGGTCGTCCTCGAGGCGATCGCGCGCGTGAACCGCGACCTGGGCACGGCGACGGTGGTGATCACCCACAACGCCGCGATCGCCGGCATGGCCGACCGGGTGGTGCGGCTGCTCGACGGCCAGGTGGTGGGCGTGGAGCGCAACCGTCGAAAGGTGGACGTTCGCGAACTGGCGTGGTGAGGCGATGCTCGACCGGCTCCGCGTGTCGGCGCTGAATCGCAAGCTCCTGCGCGACCTCTGGGAGATGCGCGGGCAGGCGCTCGCGATCGCCGCGGTGGTGGCGGCCGGCGTGACGATGTTCGTCGCCTACCTGTCGAACTTCGACTCGCTGCAGCGCACGCGCGCGCGCTACTACGACGAGCAGCGGTTCGCCGACGTCTTCGCGTCGCTCGCGCGCGCCCCCCAGGCGCTCGAGGCGCGGATCGCGGCGATTGCCGGCGTGGAGGCCGTGCACACGCGCGTGGTGGCCGACGTCACGCTCGACGTGCCCGGGGTCGACGAGCCCTCGAGCGGGCGCCTCGTGGCCATCCCCGAGCGCGACGCGCCGCCGCTGAACGCGATCTTCCTGCGGCGCGGCCGCTGGATCGACCCGGCACGCGCGGACGAGGTGCTGGCCAACGAGGTGTTCGCGGAGGCCAACGGCTTCCAGCCGGGCGACCGCGTGGGCGCCATCATCAACGGCCGCAAGCGCTGGCTCACCATCGTCGGCATCGCGCTGTCGCCCGAGTACATCTACGCCGTGAAGCCGGGGGAGATCTTCCCGGATCGGCGGCGCTACGGCGTGTTCTGGATGGGGCGCCGCGCGCTGGCCACGGCCTTCGACATGGAGGGCGGGTTCAACGACGTGTCGCTCTCGCTCGGCCGCGGCGCCTCGGAGCCCGAGGTGATCGCCGGGCTGGACCGGCTGCTCGAGCCGTACGGCGGGCTGGGCGCCGTGCCGCGCCGCCTGCAGATCTCGGCGTGGACGCTCGAGAACGAGCTGGCCCAGCTGCAGATGTTCGGGTTCCTCGTGCCGCTGGTGTTCCTGGGCGTCGCCGCCTTCATCCTCAACGTGGCGCTCACGCGGGCGCTCGCGCTCCAGCGCCAGGAGATCGCCGCCCTCAAGGCGCTCGGCTACTCCAACCGCGAGCTGGGCTGGCACTACGTCAAGTGGGGCCTGCTGATCGCCGCGACCGGCGCCGTCGCGGGCGTGGCCCTCGGCGCGTGGCTGGGGTCGGCCTTCATCGCGCTCTACAACCAGTTCTTCCGCTTCCCGGTGCTCGACTACCACCTCTCGACCGACGTCGCCGTGCAGTCGCTCGCGCTCTCGCTGGCGGTGGCCACGCTCGGCGCGCAGTCGGCCGTGCGGCGGGCGGTGCGCATCCCGCCGGCCGAGGCCATGCGGCCCGAGGCGCCGGCGCGCTACCGCGCGTCGGTCCTCGAACGGCCGTGGGGGCGGGCGCGGCTCTCCCACGTCACCCGCATGGTGCTGCGCAACATCGGCCGCCAGCCCGCGCGGGCCCTGCTGTCGGTGCTCGGGATCGCCTTCGCCGTCGCGGTGCTCGTGGTGGGCCTGGCCTTCGTCGACGTCCTCGACCAGCTGATCGCCCAGCAGTTCACCAGGACCATGCGGCAGGACGCGACGGTGTCGTTCGTCCGGGCGCGATCGGGACAGGCGCTGCACGACGTGGCGCACCTGCCGGGCGTGATCGACGTCGAGCCCGTCCGCAGCGTGCCCGCGCGCCTGCGCGTCGGCCACCGCTGGCGCACGCTCGCCCTGAGCGGCGTCGTCGCGGCCCCGCGCCTGAACCGCATCACCGACCGCGTGGGCCGGCCGGTGACGGTGCCCGAGCAGGGCCTGGTGATCTCCGCGATGCTCGGCGAGGTGCTCGGCGCGCGGCCGGGCGACCTCGTGCAGGTGGAGGTGCTCGAGGGGCGGCGGCCGGTGTTCTCCTTCCCCGTGGCCACCCTCGTGGACGACGCGCTGGGGCTGCAGAGCTACGTCCACATCGGCACGCTGCGGCGGCTGATGCGCGAGGGCCCGTCGATCTCGGGCGCGTTCCTCACCCTGGACGCGTCGGCGCGCGAGGCCTTCTACCGGGAGGTGAAGCGACTGCCCGCGGTAGCGGGCGTCGCGCTGCGGGAGGTGGCCCTGCAGAACTTCCGCGACACGATGGCCGAGACGATGAACCTGCAGATCTTCTTCAACGTGACGTTCGCGGCCATCATCGCGTTCGGCGTGGTGTACAACGCGGCACGGGTGTCGCTGTCCGAGCGCGCGCGCGAGCTGGCGAGCCTGCGCGTGCTGGGGTTCACGCGCGCCGAGATCGCCGTCATCCTGCTCGAGGAGCTGGCGATCCTGACGGCCGCGGCCCTGCCCGTGGGCGTCGCGATCGGCCACGTGCTGGGGCGCGGCATCATGCTCGGCTTCAGCAACGAGGTGTACCGGTTGACGTTCACGGTGAGCGCCCCGACCGTGGCCTGGTCCTGCCTGACGATCGTCGCGGCAGCCACCGTGTCGGGGTTGCTCGTGCGGCGGCGGCTCGACCGGCTCGACCTCGTCGCGGTGTTGAAGACGCGGGAGTGAGGGAGGCTTGGGGCTTGAGGCCTGGGGCTTGGGGCCCGGGGTTTGGCGGACGCGGTGAGCGACGAGAGAAGGTCGAGGTGAGCGGTGACGCGCATCTACCGGAACCCACGCTGGCTGGTCGGGCTGGCCCTGGCGGGCGGCCTGCTCGCCGTGGCGCTCTGGCCGCAAACGGTGGTGGTGGAACTGGCGACGGTCGCGCGCGGGCCGCTCGTGGTCACCGTGAGCGAGGAAGGCGAGACCCGCATCCGCCACCGTTTCGTGGTGTCGGCCCCGGTGACGGGCCGCGTCCTCAGGATCGAGCTCGAGCCCGGAGACCTGGTGACGCGCGGCCAGGTCTCCGGGCTCGGGCTCGATCCTGAGGA
>JADHED010001551.1_pt1 | contig 18981 bp, 22 predicted proteins | sample 8952041 | NCBI WGS metagenome assembly JADHED01 (sample SAMN16124423, study PRJNA663239) | bioreactor sludge metagenome | isolation source: sludge (control) | place: India:Bengaluru | collected 2018-09-08
TGCAATCAGCGAAGCCTTGAATCATACATCGGTTTTGAACCTGCTGACAACTCAAAGTGGGAAATTTTTGCTTCCCGTCGCTGCTGCCGGATTCAACTCAGTGAGTTGTGCCCTTTCGGCAGCGAAGCGTGAAGTATATATCGGGTTTACCCTCGGATTTGGCTCAATGACACATTTTTGTCATCGCCCTCTTCGGCGCCTCTCCTGTGGCCGCAGCAGCGCTGCCGTCGATAATTCCGCCATGGCATTGATTACTCTGACAGACGCCCAGTTGGCCTTCGGGCATGTAGCCCTGCTGGATCACGCAAGCTTCGCGCTCGATCCGGCCGAACGGGTTGGCCTGATTGGGCGCAACGGGGCTGGCAAGTCCTCGTTGCTGAAGATTCTGGGCGGACTGGCCAAGGCTGACGATGGTGGCTTGAGCGTACAACAGGGTTTGCGCATCACCTATGTGGCGCAGGAGCCAGAGCTTGTCCTTGACGCTACGGTGTTTGAGGCAACTGCACAGGGGCTCGCCCCGGCCATTGCGCTGCGCACGCAGTACCTGTCCGGCGCGCCAGGCCTGGATCTGGATGCACTGCAGTCGCAGATTGAGGCCTACGACGCGTGGAACTGGGAGCAGCGCGTGGAGGAAACCCTGCAGCGCCTGCACCTCGACCCACAGGCGGTGATTGGCGCACTCTCCGGCGGCACCAAGAAGCGCGTCGCCCTGGCCCAGGCCCTGGTGGCGCGGCCCGACGTTCTGCTACTGGACGAGCCCACCAACCATTTGGATCTGGATTCCATCGAATGGCTGGAGGACTTGCTGCTGTCCTTCAAGGGCAGCGTGGTCACCATTACCCATGACCGGGCGTTTCTGGATCGCATTGCCACCCGCATCGTGGAGCTCGACCGCGGGCAGTTGCGCTCCTATCCGGGCAACTTTGCGCAATACCAGGCGCAGAAGGAAGAGCAATTAGCGCAGGAGGCGGTGATCAACGCACGCGCCGACAAGTTGCTGGCGCAGGAAGAAGTCTGGATACGCAAGGGCGTGGAGGCGCGGCGCACGCGCAGCCAAAGCCGCATTGGACGCCTGGAGGCCTTGCGCGCCAATCGTGCGGCGCGGCGCGAGGCGCTGGGCCGCGTGAACATGGACATCGCCTCGGGCAGCCAGGGCAGCTACCAGGGCAAGATCGTGGCCGAGCTCACACGCGTGAGCAAGTCCTTTGGCGACAAGGCGATCGTGCGCGACTTCAGCGCCACCATTCTGCGCGGCGACAAGGTCGGGTTGATTGGCCCCAACGGCGCCGGCAAGACCACGCTGCTCAAACTCATCCTGGGCGAACTGACGCCCGACAGCGGCAGCGTGCGCCGCGGCAACAACCTGCAGGTGGCGTACTTCGACCAGATGCGCAACGCCATCGACCTGGACGCGACGCTGGAGGATTTCATCAGCCCCGGAAGCGAGTGGATTGAGATTGGCAGCCAGCGCAAGCATGTCAAGAGCTATCTGGGCGATTTTCTGTTTTCGCCGGCGCGCGCGCATTCGCCCGTGCGCTCCCTGTCGGGCGGAGAGCGCAACCGGCTGCTGCTGGCGCGGCTTTTCGCGCGGCCGGCCAATGTGCTGGTGCTGGACGAGCCGACCAACGACCTGGACATCGACACGTTGGAACTTTTGGAGGAGCTGCTACAAGGCTATGACGGCACCGTGTTCCTGGTCAGCCATGACCGCAGCTTTCTGGACAACGTGGTCACCAGCACCATCGCGGCCGAGGGCGATGGCCTGTGGCGCGAGTACGAAGGCGGCGTGCAGGACTGGCTGACGCAGTCACGCCGCAGCCGCGAAATAACGGGCACCGCGACGCCCAGCAAGAATACAAGCCAAATTGAGCCGAAGCGCACGCCAGAAAAGCGCACTCAGCTACAAAAAAAGAAGCTTAGCTACAAAGAACAGCGCGAACTGGAACAGCTACCCGCCGAGATTGACGCACTGGAAGCGGAGCAAAAAACAATACGTGACGAACTTGCCGATGGCAGCCTGTACGCTAGAGACGGTGCACGAGCCGCCGCACTGCACACACGCGATGGCGAGATCGACGAACTGTTGATGCAGGCGCTGGAGCGCTGGACTGAGCTATCGGCCTGAAGGCGCGTCAAATGCGGTGGTGCATCCTGTCCGTGGCGCCACGCAGGCGGGCAATCAAGGCAGGCGCGATCTGTGCAAGTGGCAGCACCTCATCGGCCGCGCCATGGGCAATGGCCTCGCGCGGCATGCCAAAGACAATGCAGCTGGCCTCGTCCTGCACGTAGTTGTAGCTGCCGGCATCCTTCATCTCGCGCATGGCAGCCGCGCCGTCGGCCCCCATTCCGGTCAGCATGATGCCGCAGGCGTTGCGTCCTACCACGGCGGCGGCGGACTTGAACAGCACCTCCACCGACGGCTTGTGCCGGTTCACCGGCGGGCCATCGTCCACCACGGCCACGTAGTTGGCGCCACTGCGCGCAATGTGGAACTGCTTGCCGCCCGGGGCGATGTAGGCATGGCCGGGCAGGATGCGCTCGCCGTTCACGGCCTCCTTCACGGTGATCTGACACAGGCTGTTGAGCCGCGCGGCAAAGCTGGTGGTAAAGCCCGGCGGCATATGCTGGGTGATGACGATGGCCGGCGAGTCGGCCGGCAGGTGCACCAGCACCTCGCGTATGGCCTCGGTGCCGCCGGTGGAGGCGCCTATGCAGATCACCTTCTCGGTGGACACGCGCCCCAGCAGGGCCGAAGCGCTGGCGGGCGCGGGCGCCGCCTGCGCCGTGCCATCGGGGTGGGTGACGGCGGTGGCGGCGCGCACCGGCATGCGGCGCACATGGGCTGCGGCCGCCACGCGGATCTTCTCCACGATCTGCGTGGCCAGTTCGTTCAGGCCGCTGCTCAGGCCCATGCGCGGCTTGGCGACAAAGTCCACGGCGCCGAGCTCCAGCGCCTTCATGGTCACCTCGGCGCCGCGCTCGGTCAGCGTGGAGATCATCACCACCGGCATGGGCCGCAGGCGCATCAGGCGGCCCAGGAAGTCGATGCCATCCATGCGTGGCATTTCCACGTCCAGCGTGATCACGTCGGGGTTCTGTTCGCGGATCATCTCGCGCGCGATCAGCGGGTCGTTGGCCGTGCCAATGCACTCCATGTCGGCTTGGCGGTTGATGATCTCGGCGAGGAGGCTGCGCACCAGGGCCGAATCGTCCACCACGATGACGCGAATTTTGGGCTTCATATCGCTGGCTTTCTCATCTCAAAACAGATCCACGGAGCCGCCGCTGGTGGCCCGTGCCACGCTGGCAGCGTTGCCGCGCGCCTCCTGCGCCGTCGCCTCTGGATGGGCATGGGCCAGGCGCTTGATCATGGCCTTGCCCGTGACCGGAAAGAACACCACCTTGCGCGGATAGATGTCGAGCACATCCTCCGACACCACGGGTATGCGCTCGGTGGCCAGGTAGTCCTGCACGAAGCGCGTGTTGCGCTCGCCGACGTTCATGGTGGTGAAGTTGGCCATCACCTGGCCGCCACCAAAAATCTTTGCCTGCAGGGTCTCGCGCCGTGCGCCCAGTTTCATCATCTCGTTGATCAAGAGCTCCATGGCGTAGGAGCCATAGCGCCCCGAAGCATCGCTGCTGTCACCATCGGGCAGCATGAAATGGTTCATGCCCCCAACGCGCATGCGGCTGTCCCACAGGCAGGCGGCAATGCATGAGCCCAGCACCGTCATGATGGCCAGCGGCTCGCGGGCAACGAAGTACTCGCCCGGTAACACCTTGACGGCGTTGTGCTGAAAGTGGTGATCGAAGAAGAAGAACGAGGCCTCGCCCGGCTTGCGCGCCTGTGCCTTCAGTTGTTGCAGGGTCTGCGCCGGCTGCGGCTGCACCTCGCTCTCAAGCGGCGCCACGCGCGGGACACGCCTGCGCTCGCTGGGCGCCGCAGACGGCGGCAATGGGGCCATGGGCAGGGGGTTCATAGGCGGCCTGTTACCCAACGCGCTCATAGACCGTCTTGCCGCGCAGGGCAAACAGGTCACGCGAATCACTGAAATTTTCCGCATGGCCGACAAACAGCTTGCCGCCGGGCTTGAGCACACGGTGCATGCGTTCGAGCACGCGCCGCTGCGTGGCCTCGTCGAAATAGATCATGACGTTGCGGCAGAAAATCACATCAAAGGGCTCGCGAAACGGCCAGTCGTCGCGGATCAGGTTCACGCTCAGAAAGTCGATGGGCTGGCGCAACTCGGGGCGCACGCGCGCCATGCCGACGTTGTCACCCTTGCCGCGCAGGAAGAAGCGCTGCAACTGCGCCTGGCTCAAGCCCTTGAGGCCGTCCTGCCGATAGACGCCGCGCGCCGCCTTGGCCAGCACGTTGGAGTCGATGTCGCTGGCCGCCAGCTTGAAGGGCGCGCGCGGCGCCAGCGCCTCCAGCGCCGTCATGACGATGGAGTACGGCTCCTCGCCAGTGGACGCGGCGCTGCACCAGATGCTCCACGGCCCGTTGGGGCGCGTGCGCAGCAGCTGTGCCAGCACCTCGAAATGGTGCTGCTCACGAAAGAACGCCGTGAGATTGGTGGTCAGCGCGTTGATGAACTCCTGCCATTCCGGCCCGTCGCTGCCCTCCAGCCAACCCAGGTAATCGTGAAAGCTGGTGTAACCGGTCTCGCGCAGGCGGCGCGACAGGCGGCTGTAAACCATGGCGTGCTTGCCGTCGTGCAGATTGATGCCGGCGCGCTGGTAGATCAGGCCCTGCACGCGCGAGAAGTCGGCACGCGTCCAGGCGAACTCGCGCGCACTCGCGTCCTCATGCGCGGCGTTGGCGGCATCAGCCTGGTGCGCGCCGGCGCGCGCATGGGCGCGACGCGCCGGTGGCGTGGCAATGGTTTGTCGCTGCGCGTGCATCAGCTTGCGGCCGTCGCCAGCCCCATGTCCACGCCCGACATCAGGCGCTCGATGTCCAGCAGGATGAGCATGCGCTCGCCCACCGAGCCCAGGCCACGTATGCACTGCGCGTCTATGCTGCTGTCCAGATCCGGGGCCGGGCGCAGTTGCTCGGGCGCCAGCTCCATCACGTCGCTCACCGAATCGACCACGATGCCCACCACGCGTTCGCGCAGGTTCAGGATGATGACCACCGTGAAGCTGTTGTACTCGGCCTGCGCGCAGTCGAAGCGCAGGCGCATGTCCACGATGGGGACGATGGTGCCGCGCAGGTTGATCACGCCCTTGATGAAGGCCGGCGCGTGCGCAATGCGCGTGGGCGCCTCATAGCCGCGGATCTCCTGCACCTTGAGGATGTCTATACCGTACTCCTCCTGCCCCAGGCGGAAGGTGAGGTATTCCTTGGCGCCGGCGGCGACGGTTTCCATGCCCTTGTCCACCACATTCATTTCTTGACTCCTTGCTGTCTCGGCTTTGGGCCCGCCTCAATGGCGGGCGCGGCGCACCAGCGCGCCCGTGTCCAGAATCAATGCCACCGTACCGTCGCCCAAAATGGTGGCGCCGGACACGTTGGGCACCTTGCGGTAGTTGGTCTCCAGGTTTTTCACCACCACCTGGTGCTGGCCCAGCAGTTCATCGACGAGCACGGCCACGCGGCTGCCGTCGGCCTCCACCACGACCATGATGTTGTTGCCACTGCTGCCCGCGCCGCCCGGCCGGGGCACCTGGAAGATGCGCTCCAGCGACACCACGGGCATGTATTCCTCGCGTACCTTGACCAGTTGCGAGCCCTGGGTGACCGTGTTCACGTCGCCCTCATTCACCTGGAACGACTCCACGACCGAGGACAGCGGCAGGATGTACACCTCATCGCCCACGCCCACCGACATGCCGTCCATGATGGCCAGCGTGAGCGGCAGGCGCACCGACACGCGCATGCCGTAGCCTTCGGCCGAGTCGATCTCCACCGAACCGCCCAGCGAGGTGATATTGCGCTTGACCACGTCCATGCCCACGCCGCGGCCGGACACGTCGGTGACCACGTCGGCGGTGGAAAAACCCGGCGCAAAGATCAGCTGCCAGACCTCGCTGTCGGGCATGGTGTCGGTGACATCCAGGCCGCGCTCACGCGCCTTGCGCAGGATCTTCTCGCGCGACATGCCCTTGCCGTCGTCGCGCACCTCGATCACGATGGAGCCGCCCTGGTGCGAGGCGGACAGCGTCAGCGTGCCATGCTCGGGCTTGCCCGCGGCCAGGCGATCCTCGGGCGCCTCGATGCCGTGATCCAGGCTGTTGCGCACCAGATGGGTCAGCGGATCGGTGATCTTCTCGACCAGGCTCTTGTCGAGCTCGGTGGCCTCGCCATGGGTGATGAAATCGACCTTCTTGCCCAGCTTCGCCGCCAGGTCGCGCAGCATGCGCGGGAAGCGGTTGAAGACAATCGACATGGGAATCATGCGGATCGACATCACCGATTCCTGCAGGTCGCGCGTGTTGCGGTCCAGATCCGCCAGACCTGCCAGCAGCTGCTGATGCACGCCGGCATCCAGGCCGCGGCTGTTTTGCGCCAGCATGGCCTGGGTGATGACCAGCTCACCCACCAGGTTGATGAGCTGATCGACCTTGTTCACGGCCACGCGGATGGTGGAGGACTCCATGGACGCCTGACTGCTCGCCCTGGCCTCAGATGCCGGGCGCGGCGCAGCCGTGCGCTGGGCCGGGGGCGCGGCCCCCGCCAGCGCGGCAACGGCCACCTCGTCCACGGGCACGCCCGGGGCGCCAGCAAAGAAGCCATAGGGCTGGGCCGCATCGGGCGCGGGCGGCTGCGCCACGGGCGCTGCAGGAGCAGGCGCCGCGCACGCCCCCGCGGCCAGGATGCTGACCTTGTCCTTGGCCACATGGAAGGCGAACAGATCCAGCAGGTCGTCGTTGCTGGAAGCCGTGCGCACCGCAAAACGGCGCATGCCGGCGCCCTCGCCCGGCAGGTCGTCGATCTGCCCGAGTCCGGGGATGTCGCGGAACAGTTCCTTGATGGCGTCGGCCTGGGCCAGCTGCTCCAGCGGGCCGATGTGAATTTCGAGTGCGCGCATGCCATCTGCGGCCACCTCGGGCGCCGCTGGCGCCAGGGCCTGCGCCACGGGCGCTGGTGCCGGCTGCGCCGCAGGCACGGGCGCCGGCTGCGCCATTGCCGGCGCCTGGCCGGACGCCAGCTCGCTGATGCTGCGCACCAGATCATGGGTGGAGATCGCCTCGCCCTGCCCGCCCGCCTGATGGCGCGCCAGCAGGCTGCGCGAGGCATCGGCCGACTCCAGCAGCACGTCCACCATGGGCGCGATCAGCCGCAGCTCATGGCGGCGCAGGCGGTCGAGCAGTGACTCCATCTGATGCGTGAGCTCGGCCACATCCGCAAAGCCGAAGGTGGCCGCGCCGCCCTTGATGGAATGGGCGCAGCGAAAGATGCCGTTGAGCTCCTCGTCGTTGGCCGCCTCCAGATCCAGGTTCAGCAGCATCTGCTCCATCTGGTCCAGGTTTTCGGCGGCTTCTTCAAAGAAGATTTGGTAGAACTGCGTCAGGTCGAAATCTGCGCCTGCGCTCTCTTGATGGGTGTCCGCCATGGTGTCGGCTTCCTGTGAGCTGCGTGGGTGTGATGGTCGTCAGGCGCCGGGTTCAGCGGATGACTTTTTGTATGACTTCGATGAGCCGCACCGGGTCGAAGGGCTTGACCAGCCAACCGGTGGCGCCCGCGGCGCGGCCCGCCTGCTTCATCTGGTCGCTGGACTCGGTGGTCAGGATCAGAATGGGCGTTGCCTTGTAGCGCGGATGGGCGCGCAGCTTGCGCGTCAGGCCTATGCCGTCCAGGCGCGGCATGTTCTGGTCGGCCAGCACCAGGTTGACCGCGTGGGACTCGGCCTTCTCCAGGGCGTCCTGGCCGTCCACCGCCTCCACCACGTGGTAGCCCGCGCTGGTCAGCGTGAAGGACACCATCTTCCGCATGGACGGAGAATCATCGACGGCAAGAATGGACAACATGGACAACTCCAACGACTCTTGATTGATTGAATGGGTTCAGGGCGTGCATGGGCGGGGGTCAGAACAGCTCCACCGAGCCGGCCGCCATCTCGCGCTGCGCCACCGGATTGGGGCGATCGGGCGCCATGCCTTCGGTCGGCGCGGCGTCTTCACCCTCCTCGCCGCCCATGACCTGGGCCGCCAGGCGAAAGGCGCTGGCCTGCAGCACGCGGCTGGTGTGGGTGATGAGCTGGGTGGCCATGTCGTGGAACTGCAGCTCGGTGACGGCGCTGCGCAAGGCGGTACGCAGGGCCAGCAGCTCGGCGCAGCCGCCTACACGCGCGTCGGTGAGCACGGCATTCGCCTCCCCAAAACGGGCTAGCAAATTGTCCGTAGCATGGTCGAGCAAGCCCTCCAGCCGATGCAGGTCGTGCGCGGCCATCAGCAGACAATCCTGCAAATCGGCCGCCACCATCACGGGAACCTGCACCGCAGGCCCGTCGTCTGGCGTAATAAGCGTTGATTGCATCGTTTCTCCATGGCTGCGGACGGTATTTCCGCGGGCAACATCCCTGATCTGGATATGGCGCCCTCCGCCGGTCTGCGGACAGGCACAACTTGTTCCAATGTGTATCCTATGATACCTATTTCTACTGATCTTGAACCACTGAGAAGCCCCGTGCGCATACTGCATCTTGAGGATTCGGCCGCCGACCATGCGCTGGTGCGGCTGACTTTGCGCCGCGCGGGCCTGGCGCACGAGATCCGCCAGGTGGAAACCCTGGACGACTTCATCGCGTGCCTGCAGCAGAGAGGCCAGGACCTGATCCTGGCTGACTACCGTCTGCCGGGGTTTACGGCCGTGGATGCCTGGCATGTGGTGCAGAAGCAACCTCACCACCCGCCCTTTGTCCTGCTGTCCGGCGCGATTGGCGAGGCCGCCGCGGTGGACGCCATGCGCCTGGGCTTTGCCGACTACCTGCTCAAGGACGACATGGCGCGCCTGCCGCATGTGCTGCAGCGTGCGCTGGAGGTGGCCGAGGCACGCCGCGAGCGCGAGCGCGCCGTTGCCGACCTGGCCGAGTCTGAACAGCGCCTGGCGGATCTGGCCGAACACCTGCAAACCTCGATTGAGGAAGAGCGCGCGGCAATTGCGCGCGAGATCCACGACGACATTGGCGGCGCACTGGCCGCCGTGAAATTCGACCTGGCCTGGCTGGGGCGCCACAGCGCGGATGACGATCAGCGCCAGCATGCCGCCAGCGCCACCGAGATGCTGCAACACGCCATGGACGCCAGTCAGCGGCTGATGTTCAACCTGCGCCCGCCCGTGCTCGATCAGGGCCTGGTGGCCGCCGTGCGCTGGCTGGCCGAGTCGTTCGAGCGGCGCACGCGCGTACCCGTGCGCGTGAGTGCCAGCCGCGAGGCCATGGACATGCCGCCCGCCCTGCAACTGGTGGCCTACCGCACGGCACAAGAGGCGCTGACCAACGTGCACAAGCACGCCCAGGCCAGCCGCGTGCACATCGACCTGTCTGACCACGAAGGCGTGCTGACGCTGGAAGTAAGCGATGACGGCCGCGGCATCGCGCCCGAGATGCTGCGGAAGCCCCGCTCCTTCGGCCTCAAGGGCTTGCAGGAGCGTGCCCGGCGCGCCGGCGGTTGGCTGGACATCAGCAGCCGGCCAGGCCAGGGCACGTCGGTCATCATGAGCCTGCCGCTAACATCCAGCGGCTGTAATGCAGGAGAAGAACCGTGATCCATGTGGTGCTTTGCGACGACCATGCCGTGCTGCGGCGCGGCATCCGCGACACGCTGACCGAATCACCCGACATCTGCGTGACCGGCGAGGCCGGCGGCTACGCCGAGCTGCGCGAGGTGCTGCGCAGCGCCACCTGCGACGTGCTGCTGCTGGACTTGAACCTGCCCGGGCGCAGCGGCCTGGAGGCGCTGGCCAGCCTGAAGGAAACGCACCCGGCCATCAAGGTGCTGATCGTCTCCATGTACCCCGAGGACCAGTACGCGCTGCGCTGCCTGAAGGCCGGCGCGCACGGCTACGCCAACAAAGGGGGCGACCCGGTGCAGCTGATCACCGCGGTGAAGACCGTGGTCGAGGGGCGCAAGTACCTCACGCCCGAGGTGGCGCAGCTGCTGGCCGACAGCCTGGCCCAGCCCACGCCCGAGCTGCCGCACGAAGCGCTGTCGGAGCGCGAGCTGCAGACGCTGGTGAAGATCGCCTCGGGCAAGCGCCTGTCGGACATTGCCGAGGAACTGCTGCTCAGCCCCAAGACCGTGAGCGTGTACCGCGCGCGCGTGCTGGAGAAGCTGCGACTGGCCAACAACGCCGAGCTGACGGTGTACGCCATTCGCAACCAGTTGGTATAAAAATGATAGCTTGTTGCGCTTGATACATAAGCGTTCGAAGCTGATTTCATGAAAACTCTGGGCCAATCAAGCGCAAACAGCTATCATTTTTGCACTACCGCCCTACAGCAAACAGATCCAGTGACTGCTGCAACAGCGTCAGCATGGGCTGCTCCAGCATCGGCAGCGTGGCCGTGATGCCCAGCATGCCCACGGTGAGCGTGACCGGAAAGCCCACGGCGTAGATATTCATCTGCGGCGCCACGCGCGAGATGATGCCCAGCGTCAGGTTGACGAACAGCAGCATGGCAATCATGGGCAGGGCGATCCACAGCGCACTCGAGAACAAGGATGCGCCCAGTTCATGCAGCCGCATCTGCCCTGCGGCCTGCAGAAAGTGGCCGTTCACCGGAAAGCTGTCAAAGCTCTTGACCACCGCCATCAGCAGCATCAGGTGGCCGTTGATGACCACGAACAGCAGCATGGCCATGTTGCCGAAGAAGCGCGCCACGGCACTCACCTGCGCGTTGGCCATGGGATCGAAGAAGGAGGCGAAGTTCAGCCCCATCTGCAGGCCGATGACCTCGCCCGCCAGCTCCACGGCGGCAAACACCAGGCGCACGGCAAACCCCAGGGCCAGGCCCACGCCCACCTGCTGCAGCACCGCGCCCGCGGCCTCGCGGCCGTTGAGGTCTATCACCGGCTGATCGGGTAGCACCGCCTGCGCGCACAACGCCACGAAGAAGGCCAGGCCAATGCGCACGCGCACCGGAATGGCGCGCGTGGAGAACACCGGCGCCGACGTGAACAGCGCCAGAACGCGCAGAAACGGCCACAGCACCGGCGACAGCCAGGCCATGATCTGGGCCTCGGTGAAAGTGATCAAGGCGCCTATCCGACCACGGAGGGTATGGATTCAATGGTGCGGCGCAGGTAGTCCACCAGCGTGGTGATCATCCACGGCCCAGCAATGGTGAACACCACCACGGCGGCGATCAGCTTGGGCACGAAGGCCAGCGTGGCCTCGTGGATCTGCGTCACCGCCTGAAAGATGCTCACCAACAGGCCCACGGCCATCACCACGCCCAGCACGGGCAGCGAGATCATGAGCAGCAGGGTGAGCGCGTCACGGCCCATGGTGAGAACGAATTGGGAGGTCATGAAAAATCCTTTGAGTCAGCCGTTGTGCTAAATGCCGGCACCGTATAAAACTGGCGCGCGCCAAACCAGCGGCCGCCGTGCAAGGGCCGCCCCGCCGCACGGGCGGCGTCCCCCTTCCAACGCGCAGCGTGAGAGAAGGGGGAAGCGACGAAGTCGCTCAGGGGGTTGCTACTCATACAGCGAAGCTCGCGGCCAGCGAGCCGATCAGCAGGTTCCAGCCATCGGCCAGCACAAACAGCATGAGCTTGAACGGCAGAGCCACCAGCACCGGTGACAGCATCATCATCCCGAGCGACATGAGCACGCTGGAGACCACCATGTCGATGATCAGGAACGGGATGAAGACCATGAAGCCGATCTGGAACGCGGTCTTGAGCTCGCTGGTCACGAAGGCCGGCACCAGCACGCGCAGCGGCGCGGTCTCGGCGGTGACGCCGTCGTCCAGCTTGGCCAGGCGCGCGAACAGCGCAAAGTCGGACTGGCGCGTCTGCTTGAGCATGAAGCCGCGCATGGGCGCCTCGGCCTTTTGCAGCGCCTGCTCGAACGACAGCGCATTCGTGGTGTAGGGCACATAGGCCTCTTGATAGACCTTGTCCAGCGTCGGCCCCATGACAAACATCGTAAGAAACAGCGACAGGCCCACCACCACCTGGTTCGGCGGCGCCTGCTGCGTGCCTATGGCCTGGCGCAAGAGCGACAGCACGATGACGATGCGCGTGAAGCCCGTCATCATGAGCAGCACCGCCGGCAGAAACGACAGCGCCGTGAAGAACAACAACGTCTGGATGGGCACCGAATAGCTGTTGCCGCCGGCACCCGTGCCGATCACCAGCGGCAACGCCCCTGCCGTGCCGGCCTGCTGCGCACATGCAGCACCGGCCCAGAGCAACCCAGCCAGTACGGCGCCGGCGCGCCACGCCCTACGCATGGCCGCCCCCGCCCGCCAGGGTGGGTGCCTGCGCCACGGCCATCGCGGCTGCAAAGCCTGCGGCATCACCGCTGGCGCCAGCGACGGCAGGCAACACATGCAGGCAGTTGATGCTCTGCGCCGTCACGCCCAGCACCAGCAGCGTGCGCTGCTGGGGCGATCCCACCTCCACCGTCACCACGCGCTGCTGCGGCCCCACGGCGACGGCCGAGAGCACGCGCGAGCTGGCGCCGACCTGCCCCAGCTGGCCGGCGCGCTGCTGCTGCAGCCGGCGTATCAGCCATGGCAGAGCCGCCAGCGCCGCAACCAGCAGCACCATGAGCAGCAAGGTTTGTGTCATGCCCATGCCATCAACCCCGGCTGACACGGCGCAGGCGCTCCGATGGCGTGACCACGTCGGTCAGGCGGATGCCGAACTTGTCATTCACCACCACCACCTCGCCCTGGGCGATGAGGTAGCCGTTGACCAGCACGTCCATGGGCTCGCCGGCCAGCGCGTCCAGCTCCACCACCGACCCCTGGGCCAGCTGCAGGATGTACTTGATGGGCACCTTGGTGCGGCCCAGCTCCACCGACAGCTGCACCGGAATGTCCAGCACCATGTTGATGTCCTGCACCTGGGCATCGCCATTGCCACCGCCATAGGGGCGCGCGGGCCCACCCGACAGCGGGCCGCCCTGCTCGGCATCCGCGGTTTGCGCGCCGGCGCCCTTTTGCTCTTCCAGCGCCTCGGCCCAGCCGGCAAACGGGTCATCGGCCGCGGGCGTGCCGTTCGGGTCGTTGTGATCGGTTTCAGTTGACATGTTTCTCTCCCATCCAGTGGGCGTCCAGGCCGCGCAGGCATTCCTCGACGCGGATCGCATACTTGGCGTTGTGCGTGCCGTACTGGCAGTCAAAGACCGGCACGCCTTCTATCGTTGCGCGTATGCGCGGCTGGCGATCGAGCTCTATGAAGTCGCCGGGCTTCATGGCCAGCAGCTGCTCCACCGTGGCATCGGCGCGCGCCAGCTCGGCCACCAGCGTGACCTCGGCGGCCTGGATCTCGCGCGTGAGCACGCGCACCCAGCGCCTGTCCACCTCGATGGCGTCGCCCTGCGTGGCCGAATACAGCACGTCGCGTATCGGCTCCAGCGTGGCGTAGGGCATGCAGATGTGGATGGCGCCGGACAGGTCGCCGATCTCCAGCTGGAAGGCCGTGGACACCACGATCTCGCTGGGCGTGGCGATGTTGGCGAACTGCGGCTGCATCTCCGAGCGCTGGTACGTCAGCTCCAGCGGGTAGATGCCCTGCCAGGCCTTCTTGTATTCGGTGGTGATCACCTCCACCAGGCGGTTGATGACGCGCTGCTCGGTGGCCGAGAAGTCTCGCCCCTCGATGCGCGTCTGGAACTTGCCGGCGCCGCCATACAACGTGTCGATGATGCCGAACAGCAGCGAGGGCTCGCACACGATCAGGCCGCTGCCGCGCAGCGGGCGGATGGCGACGATGTTGAAGTTGGTCGGCACCACCAGCTCGCGCAGGAAGGCGTTGTAGCGCTGCACCGACACCGCGCCCACCGAGATCTCGGGGCTGCGGCGTATGAAGTTGAACAGCCCGATGCGGAAGTTGCGTGCAAAGCGCTCGTTGACGATCTCCATCGTCGGCATGCGCCCGCGCACGATGCGCTCCTGGCTGGAGATGTCGTAGTTGCGGACGGCGCCCGCCTCTATCTCCTCCTTGACGGTCTTCTGGCTTTCGCCGGTCACGCCCTCCAGCAGCGCATCGACCTCTTCCTGGGACAGAAAGGAATCACTCACGGCAAGCCTCCCTCAGGCGGTTCACTTACTGGATGATGAAGCTGGAGAACAGCACCTGGCGCACCGGGTTGTTGTCCGCCTTGGTGCGCCGGGGTGCGACCTCGTCGTCCTCTTCGTCGTCCTCCGGGTCGCGCTGCACCGGGCGCTTGCGCGGCTTGGGCACCGTAAAGCCCAGCGGACGCGAGACCTCGCGCCGAATATCCACGGCCAGTTTCTCCTTGCCCTCGCGCGTCAGCAGCTCGTCGGTACTGCGCTGTGACACCAGCAACAGCACATTGCTGCGGATGCTGGGCATATAGGTCTTTACAAGATCGGCTGTCTTGGCGTCGGCCAGCTCCAGCGTGATGCCCACCTGGGCGAAGCGGTCGCCGCCGGGGTCGGCCAGGTTGACCACCATGTTCTCCATGGGCAGAAAGGTGGGCGGCGTCTTGGGCGCGGCCGCCTGGGCCACGGGCGCATGCCCCTCCTCCTCATCGCCCGCGCCGCGCTTGCCCAGCAGCAGCCAGGCGGCGGCGCCGCCGGCCACCAGCAGCACGGCCAGGGCCACCACGATGATGATCAGTTTCTTGCTCTTGGCCTTGGCCGGGGCAGCGGTGGGTTCGGACACGTTGGGACTTTCTTGCGCAGCGCCTGCGTCAATCAGTGAGGCCGCAAGCAGAAGTTGGTGGCTACTGCCTGTTCGATGCCCAATTATTCAGCCGCACACCCCCTGCCGATCGCCGGAATAAAAGCCCAAAACCCCGGCTATCGGCGGCTTGCGCCGCTCACACAAAGATGTCCACCGAGCGCTCGCCCACACCCGACCCGCGCACAGCGGCGCCCACGGGCAGCGCCGCCTGCACGGTGGCGCGTTGCGCGCCCTGGCGGCCGGACTCGCGTCCGTCCTGGCGCGCGCCCGCACCATGGCCGCCGCCGGCGCCCACCGTCATTCCGGCCAGCTGCAGGCCCTGGCGCTGCAGCATGTCCTGTAGCTGCTCGCGGCCGGCGTCCAGCAGCTGGCGTGCCTCCAGCTGGTCGCTGCGCAGACTGACCTGGGCCTGGTCGCCAGTAAGAGCCACGCGCACCTCCACCGGGCGGCCGTCCTGATCCAATGTCAGCTCGGCGTTCTGGGTCTTTTGGCGCACCCAGTAGCTGGCCTGCTCGGCAATCTGCTCGGCCAGCTGGTCTTCGGCCCCGGCCATGGCGGCCGGCGTGACGTCGGTCGCTGCGGGCTGCGCGTCGAACTCCTGGTGCTCGCCACTGCCCCCTGACTCAGGGCCGGTGCCGGGGCGCGCATCGGCCTGCGCGGCCCCAGGCTGGCGGTCATTGCCCACCGTCAGGCCCGCGGCGCCCGGGGCCGGCACTGCCACCTCGGCCTCGCCAGGCGGCTGCGCCAGGGGCATGGACTGCGGGGTCTCCTGGCGCTCGTTGCTGGCCAGGCCCGCCACCACTGCTGCTGCCGGCGTGGCCATGGCCAAATCCGTGGCCGCTGGCGCATGGGCCGCGCCGCCCGGGGCATGGCCACGCCCCGCGCCGGCCGCGCCCGGCGCGCCAACGCCCGGCTGCCACGGCTGGGCGCGCGCCGCCGCAGCACGCCCTGCCGGCGCAGCCGCGCCCATGGTCTGGGTAGTACCGCCCAGCGCGGCGGCCTCTGCGGCACCGTCCAGCATGGCGGTCTCACCCACCAGGCTGCCGCTCGTCCAGCGCTGCGTACCGGTCTGGGCCGCGCCCATCAGGCCCTGGCCGCTGCGGCCGGCCAGGCCCGACAGGGCCGCCACCTCGCCCGCCGTGGCGGCAGCTGCGCCATCCATGACGGCGCCCGCGCCCTGCGCCTGCACAGCGGTGGGCTGCAGGCCCGGCATCCAGGGCGCCAGCGCTACTGCATCCGGCATGCCCGGCTGGGGCTTGAGCGCCTGCTCACCGGCTTCGGGCACCGTGGTGCCCAGACCATCGAGCAGCGCCACCGCGCCGCCGGCCTGTTCACCAGCCTGTTCGCTGGCGCCACCGCCCAGGGCCGCCAGCAGCAAGGCAAAACCGCCGCCCTGACCGGCGGCGATGGCGGCGTCCTCGGCACTGCCGGCTTTTTGCCCCGTGCCGCGCGCGGCGCGCGCCTCATGCGTGCCCTGCGGCGCCGGGGAGGCTATGCGTGTCTTTTCCATGGTTGTTACTCCTGCTGCGCCGCGCCTGACCTGGCTGCGGCGCGTTGTGATGCACGTTCATCGGTTTGCTTCTGCTCGCGCCGCTGCTGCTCGCGTGCCAGGTCTGCGCGGCGGCGCTCCAGCACCTTGCGCAGGCTGGCCAGGCGCAGCTCGGCCTGCAGCAGCGCCTGCCCGGCCTGGTGCACGCGCTGATCCTGGGCGCTGACGGCCTGCGTCTGCAGGCCTATGGCGTGATCGAGCCGGCCCATGAACTGGTAGTGGTGGCGCATGACCTCGGGCTGCACGGCCGCGCCCTCGCGCATGCCCCAGCGCTGCTGCGTCTCCGCCGCGTAGCCGCTCAGCTGCTCAAGCTGGGCCTGCGCCGCCTGGCGTGCGCCCTGCAGGTTCTGCAGCGTCTGGCGCGCCGCGTCGCGCTGGCGCTCGGCCAGATCCACGGCGACGACAAAGGCGTTCAGGGAACCCATTGACTTCAACCCTCCAGCACCTGGCCCATGGCCGCAAGGCATTCGGCCATGGGGGCGCCTTCAAACATGTTCTGCTGCAGAAACCCCACCATGCCCGGCTGCAGGCGTATGGCCTCGTCGAGCTGGGGATCGGAACCGCTCATGTAGGCGCCGACCTGAATCAGGTCGCGGCTCTTCTGGTAGCGCGAATAGATGGCGCGGAAGCTGCGCGCCATGTCGAAATGCTCACGCGGCACCACGTTGTGCATCACGCGCGAGGCCGACTGTTCGATGTCTATCGCCGGGTAGTGCCCGCCCTCGGCCAGCGCGCGCGACAACACGATATGCCCATCCAGAATGGCGCGCGCGGCGTCGGCAATCGGGTCCTGCTGGTCATCGCCCTCGGACAGCACGGTGTAGAAGGCGGTGATCGACCCCACGCCGTTCAGGCCGTTGCCGCTACGCTCGACCAGCGCCGGCAGCTTGGCGAAGCAGCTGGGCGGATAGCCCTTGGTGGCCGGCGGCTCGCCGATCGCCAGCGCGATCTCGCGCTGCGCCATGGCGTAGCGCGTGAGTGAATCCATGAGCAGCAGCACATGCTTGCCCTGGTCGCGAAAATGCTCGGCAATCGCCGTGGCATAGGCCGCGCCCTGCATGCGCAGCAGCGGCGGCGCATCGGCCGGCGCGGCCACCACCACGGAGCGGCCGCGATCGCCCTCTCCCAGAATGTCCTCGACGAATTCCTTGACCTCGCGCCCGCGCTCGCCTATCAAGCCGACCACGATGACATCGGCCCGGGTGTAGCGCGCCATCATGCCCAGCAGCACCGATTTGCCCACGCCCGAGCCCGCGAACAGCCCCAGCCGCTGGCCGCGCCCCACGGTCAGCAGTGCGTTGATGGCGCGCACGCCGGTATCCAGCGGCTCGCGCACCGGGTCGCGCTCCATGGCGTTGATGGGGCTTCTGTCCATGGGCAGTGCGGTCACGCCGGCCAGCGGCCCGCCATGGTCCAGCGGCTGGCCCTGCGAATCCACCACACGACCCAACAGGCCCGCGCCCATGGGCAGGCGCAGCACGCCGGCGCTGGTGTCCACGGGTTCTGCATTCACGGCGCCGAGGCGCGGAGCGGGCACATAGGGCGCGGCTGGCGTCACGCTGGCGCCGCTGGACAGGCCGTGGATGTCACCGGCGGGCATCAAGAAGGCCTTGTCGCCGGCAAAGCCCACCACTTCGGCCAGCACCGCGTCCTGGCCTGGCATCTGTACCTGGCATTGCGCACCCACGGGGGCGCGGATTCCTGCGGCCTCCAGCACCAGGCCGGTCAGGCGCGTGAGTGTGCCGCGCACCTCCAGCGGCTGCGGCTGCGCGACACGCGCACGAGCCCGACTCATGAAATCGCCCCAGGCACTGGCGGGCTCAATCGGCATGGCCGTCCTCGCGCCAGGCGGCCGTCAGGCCCAGGGCTGCAATGGCGCGGCGCCAGCGCTTGTCCAGCGTACCGTCGATCTGCATGCCGGCCGATTCCACCAGACAGTCGCCCGGCGGCACGGCGGCATCGGCCTGCCACTCGATGCGCGGGCTGGCAAATTCTTCGCGCAGCGGCTTTTCCAGCGCCGCCCAGTCATCCGGGTGCAAGCGCACCGTGGCCGGCCGGCTCTCGGCCGCCAGCATGTCCAGGGCCTCGCGTACCACCGGCAGCATGGCCTGGGGGTTGCCCTGCACTTCGCGGCGCACCACCTGGCGCGCAATGTCGCAGGCCAGCTGCAGCACCTCTTGCGCCATGGCCTGCTGCATGCCGGCCAGGCTGTCTTGCAGGCTTTGCGCCACCTGCGCCAGCCGCTCGGCAGCCTCTCGGCCTTGACCGGCCACGTACTCGTCCAGCTGCTGCTGCGCGGCCAGGCGCTCCTGCGCCCGGCCATCGGCCAAGCCCAGCGCATGACCCTCGTCGTGGGCCTGCTGCAGCAGCGCCTGCTGCTCGGCCTCGTCAAACCGGGCGGGCGCCTGAGGCTCTGGCTCCAACACCTGCGCGCGCGCCATCAGCGGGCGCAGGGTGCCGGCGTCGTGGACGTCGCCAAACTCCCAACGCGTGACATGGCCCAGCTCTTCGCCGGGGATGAAGCGGGTGTAGTTAGACGAAGGCATCGTCGCCTCCGCCGCTCAGTGCAATCTGGCCTTCGTCGGCCAGGCGGCGCACGGT
>JADHED010001552.1_pt1 | contig 18976 bp, 17 predicted proteins | sample 8952041 | NCBI WGS metagenome assembly JADHED01 (sample SAMN16124423, study PRJNA663239) | bioreactor sludge metagenome | isolation source: sludge (control) | place: India:Bengaluru | collected 2018-09-08
AGCGCCGGGTCGGCGCCACCCATGGCGGTCGTCACGCCGAGCGTCACCGTCGCCGCGCTCGTGGCCGACCGCGCCGTGTCGCCCGGGCCGCTGCCGATCCGGCTGCACGGCGGGGGCCACGGGCTGCACCGCGCCATCACCCACGCCGCCATCCAGAAGACCGGCCTCGCGCTCGCCGGGTACGACACCTACCTCCACGCGGGCCGCGTGCTGGTCTTCGGCGAGAGCGAGATCCGCTTCCTCGAGTCGCTCGACGCGACGACCCGCCGCGACGCCGTCCGGCGCGCGCTGGCGCACGACGTGCCCTGCGTGCTCGTCACCGGCGGCCTCGAGCCGCCCGCCACGCTGATCGAGGAAGGGGAGGCGGCCGGCGTGCCGATCCTCGCCACCCCGCTCGAGACCCCCGCCGCCATCAACCGCGTGATGACCATCCTCGAGGACCGGCTCGCGCCGCGCGAGCTCGTCCACGGGGTGCTGCTCGACATCCTGGGCCTGGGCGTGCTCGTGATCGGCGAGAGCGGGATCGGCAAGAGCGAGTGCGCCCTCGACCTGGTGGTGCGGGGCCACCGGCTCGTGGCCGACGACGCGGTCGAGGTCCGCCGGCGCGCGGAGAGCGTCATCATCGGCACCTCGCCGGAGATCACGCGCCACCACATGGAACTGCGCGGCATCGGCGTCATCAACGTCCGCGACATGTTCGGCGTGGCGTCCACGCGGCGCTCGAAGCGCGTCGAACTCGTCGTGCACCTCGAGCGCTGGGACCCGGCCACCTCCTACGAACGGCTGGGCCTCGACGACCACCGCTACCCGGTGCTGGGCGTGCCGGTGCCGTACGTCCGGATGCCCGTCGCGCCCGGCCGCAACCTCGCCATCCTCATCGAGGTGGCCGCGCACAACCAGCTGCTGCGCGCGCGGGGGCAGCACGCCGCCCGCGCCCTCGTCGAGCGGGTGGACCGCGGCCTGGCGCACGCGGCCGGCGACGAGGAGGCCGGCGAGGCATGGGGCGACCACGAGGAGGACCGGTGACCGTACGTAGGCGCCGCGCGCGCCCGCCCGCCTCGCCGGCCCTCGGCACGGCGCGCCTCGTCATCGTCTCGGGCCTGTCGGGGTCGGGCAAGTCGCAGGCGATCAAGGCCCTCGAGGACCTCGGCTTCTTCTGCGTGGACAACCTGCCGGTGGCCCTGCTCCCGACCCTCGCCGAGCAGACGCTGCAGACCGGCTCCGAGCTCGCGCGCGCCGCGGTCGTGATCGACGTGCGCGGCGGGTCGCAGCTCGCGCGCTTCCCGGCGGTCTACCGTGGCCTCGCGAAGATGCCGGGCCTCAACCCCCTGCTCATCTTCCTCGACGCGGGCGACGAGACGCTCGTCCGGCGCTTCAGCGAGACACGGCGGCCCCATCCGCTGGCGCCGACGCGCTCCGTGCTGGAGGGGCTGCGCGAGGAGCGGGCGCGCCTGGCCCCGATCCGCGAGCTGGCCCACGAGCAGATCGACACGTCGGACATGACGGTGCACGAGCTCCGGCACGCGTTCATGAGCCTCTCGACGGGCGGGCGCACCGACCGGAGCCCCGTGGTCACGTTCCTCAGCTTCGGGTTCAAGCACGGCGTGCCCCAGGATGCCGATCTCGTGTTCGACGTGCGCTTCCTGCCGAACCCGCACTTCGTGCCGGAGCTGCGGGCCCGCACGGGCCGCGACCTGCGGATCGGCCGGTTCCTCGCCCAGTTCGCCGACACCGCCGAGTTCCTCGACCGCGCCGGGGCGCTGCTGCGGTTCCTGCTGCCGCGCTACGCCCACGAGGGCAAGAGCTACGTGACGGTGGCCATCGGCTGCACGGGCGGCCGCCACCGCTCGGTGTACGTGGCCGAGAGCCTGAAGAAGCAACTCGCGGACGTGCCAGGCGTGCGCCTGCGCGTGCGGCACCGCGACGTGGGGGCCCCATGATCGACGACACTCCGGCAGGCCAGCCCTCCACGGTCTTCGGCGTGGTGGTGATCACCCACGGCCAGCTGGCCACCGAACTGGTGAACGCCGCGGAGATGATCGTCGGCGAGTTGTCACGGTTCGCCGCCGTGTCCATCGGGTGGCACGACGACGTGGAGGTGGCTCGGGAGGCCATCGGGCGCGCGCTCGCCCGCGTGGACCGCGGCACCGGCGTCCTGCTGCTCACCGACATGTTCGGCGGCACGCCCACGAACCTCGCGCTGACCTACGTGGAGGCGGGGCGCTGCGAGGTGATCACCGGCGTGAACCTGCCGATGCTGATCAAGCTCGCGAGCCTGCAGAGCGCCGGCGACGTCCTGGCCGCGGCGCGCGCGATGCGCGAGCACGGCCGCAACGCGATCTGGGTGGCCTCCGACCTGCTGCGGCCCCAGGGCGCCGACGGGGGAGCGGAGACGCGATGACGGCGCGACAGGTGGTCCGGGTGGAGAGTTCGCTGGGGATGCACGCGCGCGCCGCCGCCCGTTTCGCGCGCCTCGCGTCGCAGTTCGACGCGCGCGTCACGGTGGAGCACGGCTGGCGCACCGTGGACGGCAAGAGCATCCTCGGCCTGCTGCTGCTGTCCGCCGCGCACGGCGCGGAGATCGCCATCGCCGCCGACGGCCCGGACGCCGAGGCGGCCGTCGCCGTGCTGACACGCTTCGTCGAGCACGGGTTCGAGGACGGCGGCGCGGCCCCCGGCCACGCCGCCTCGTGAGGCCCCGCCCCCCGCGAACCCGCCCCGGGCCGGATCAGAACGGGATGTCGTCGTCGGCCGGCCCGACCGGGCGCGCCGCGCCCTGGTCCGCCGGCTCGTCGTAGCCGCCGCCGTAGTCCTCGTCGCGACCGCCGCGGCCCCCGCCGCCGCCCCCGCCGAGCAACTGGATCGTGTCGCAGACGATCTCGGTCATGTACCGCTTCTGGCCCGTGGTCTTGTCGTCCCAGCTGCGGTTCTCGATGCGCCCCTCGACGTAGACCTGCTTGCCCTTCACCAGGTAGCGCTGCAGCGAGTCGGCCTGCTTGCCGATCAGCACCACGCGGTGCCATTCCGTGCGGTCCTCCCACTCGCCCGTGGCGTTGTTCTTCCGCCGGTGGGTGGTGGCGAGGTTGAAGCGCGCGATCGACACGCCGCTCGGGGTGGTGGTCTTCTCGGCGTCCTTCCCGAGGTTGCCGACGAGGATGGCCTTGTTCACGCTGCCCATGGATGGGTCCTCTCCGAAGGGTGACCGGCGGCGGGCGGAGCGTCGCCCGCGCGCCGCTACTGCCGGCCCGACCGCGCGAGGCGATCGAGCCCCTGCCTGGCGAGCCGGCTGGCATCGCTGTCGGGGAACTGCTTGATGATGGTCTCCCACGACTCGCGCGCCCGGTCGGTCTGCTTCAGGTTCAGCAGGGCGATGCCGCGCTTGTAGTAGGCGAGCGGCACCTGGTCGCCCGTGGGATAGTTCGCGACCACGCGATCGTAGGCGGCGACGGCCTGGTCGTACTTGTTGTCGAGCAGGTACGACTCACCGATGTAGTACTGCGCCTGGTCGGCCTGCTCCGACCGCGGGAACGCCTTGATGAACGTCTCGAACCCGGCGATCGCCATCGTCCACTGGCCCGAGGCGAAGTCGGCGTAGGCCGTGTCGTAGAGGCGCTGCGGCGAGAGCCCGGCCGTGCTGGGCGCGGCAGGCGGCGGCGCCACGGCCGCGGCGGGGTCGGTGCCGGGCGCCGGGGCGGCGCCCTCGGGCACGGCCGCCGCGGGCGCCGCCATCGCCGGCAGGCTGTCGCGCAGGGCCTCGAGTTCCTGCGACAGCCGCGCGATGCGCACGTTGGTGTCGTCGAGCTTCTCGCGGACGATCCGCAGGTCGCGGCCCACGCCTTCCACGGCCACCTTCTGGTCGGCCGTCGCCTTCCGGTCGGCCGCCGCCTGCTCGTCCACCCGGCCGCCGAGCGCCTTGAGCGACTCGGCGAGCGCCGCCACGGCGAGGGCGAGCTGCTGGTTCTGCTCCTGCAGCATCCGCACCTCGGCGAGCATCTGCTGGTGCTCGCGGTTGGCCGCCGACACCGTGGCGGGGCCGCCCGCCAGGCAGGCCACGGCGCAGGCGGCCGCCAGCGCGCGACGAGGCATGAGGTTCCTCACTGCAGCCCTCCGCTCACTTGGCCGTGATGACGAAGTGCGCCCGGCGGTTCCGGGCGTACGCCTCTTCCGTGGTGCCGGGATCGAAGGGGAACTCCTTCCCGTAGCTCACGGTGCGCAGGCGGTCGGCCGCGATGCCGAGCGACACGAGGTAGCTGCGCGCGGCCAGCGCCCGCCGCTCGCCCAGCGCCAGGTTGTACTCGGCGGTGCCCCGCTCGTCGCAGTGCCCTTCGATGGTGATCACCCACGAGGAGTAGCGCTGGAGCAGCTCGGCGTTGGCCTTCAGCACGCCCTGGGCCTCGGGCGAGACCTCCGAGCTGTCGTAGCCGAAGAACGCCGGCTTGAGCGGCGACTCGCGGTTGAGGTCGTCGAGCGATCGCGACCCGAGGTCGGTGTCCGGCGCCAGCGGAGACGAGGGCGCCGGTTCCGACGCCGGCGGGGGCGGGGCCGGCGGGCGGGCCGGCGCCGTGGCGCCGAGTTCGCCCGCGTCGGCCGGCGGCACCGGCCGCGCGATGGGGGGCTGCTTCTTCGCGCAGGACGCCCCGAACAGGCCCACCGCCAGGCAGGCCGCCAGCAGCAGCGGTCGATTCCATCCAGCGAGCACGCGCATCGACATCATGTCCGTTCCTTCGAGCGCACCGCCGCTCAGCGCGACCAGTGCGGCGTGTAGTTGTTGCCCGCGGTCGTCACCTGCCGCAGGCCGCGGCCGTCCCGGCCGATCGTGAAGATCTGCGTCTTGCCGCGGCGCGTCGAGGTGAAGGCCAGGTGCCGCCCGTTGGGCGAGTAGGCCGGGCTCTCGTTGCTGCCCTCGGAGAAGGTGATCTGCCGCCGCTCCCCGCTCGCGACGTCGAACACCTTGATGTCGTAGCCGCCGCCCGTGCGCGCCGCGTAGGCGATCTCGTTGTAGGGCGCCGGCGCCCACGTCGCGCGATCGGCGTAGGAGTCGGTGGTGATCCGGCGCGGCGTGCCCAGCCCGTCGGCGGAGACGATGTAGATCTGCGGCGTGCCGGAGCGGTCCGAGGTGAAGGCCAGCTCGTTGCCGGCCGGCGACCACGTCGGCGTGATGTCGATCGACGGGTGCGTCGTGATCCGGCGGATGCCGCTGCCGTCGCGGTTGGCCACGTAGATCTCCGGGTTGCCATCGCGATTGGAGGTGAAGGCCAGCCGGGTGCCGTCGGGCGACCACACCGCCAGGTAGTTGTGGCCCACGCCCTTCAGGGGGACGTCGGGCGGCGTGCCCTGGTAGATGTGCGAGACGAAGATGTCGGGCACGTTGTTGCGGCGGTACGACGTGTAGGCGATCGACCGGCCGTCGGGCGACCACGTCGGCATGATGTTGAGCGACCGCGTGACCGTCACGCGCCGCTGGTTGGCGCCGTCGTAGTCGGTGACGTAGATCTCCTTGATCGCGCGGTTCGCGATGGGCCCGGGCATCCGCTCGCCGTCGCGGTCCGACGAGAACGCCAGCTTCGTGCGCGCGATGCCACGCAGGCCGCGCTGCTGCTGGTGGATCTCGTCGCTCGCCGTGTGCGCGTAGAGCCGCGGGTTCGACAACGGTCCGGTGTACTCCTTGGCGAACACCGAGGTGCGGGTCTTCACGTTGAACAGCCGCACCTGCACGGTGACGTTCGGGCCGCTGCGCTGCACCGTCCCGACGATGACCCCGTCGGTGCCGAGTTCGCGCCAGCGGTCGAAGGGCACGTCCTGCACCGACCGCGCCGCCGGGATCGAGGCGTAGGTGTCGCGCGGCACCAGGTAGAACTCCCGCTCGAAGTCGAGGTCCGCCCACAGCACCGCGGCAATCGTGCGCGCCGCCTCGCGCGTCTCCGGGTCACCCGAGAGCGCGATGAAGTCGGGCACCGCGAACCGGGGCGGCGCGCCGGACTCGCCGCTGATCGTCAGGGCGATCTCCGACGGCTGCTGCTCCGGGGGCGGCGGGGGCGTCTGCTGGGTCGCCTGCGGCCGCGCCCAGACGGTGGTCAACGCGAGCGCCGCACCGGTGACCGACGCGAGCAGGACGTGACGAAGCCTCGAAGTCATCAGCGTTGATACTCGAAAGTGAGCGTGATCGTCAGCTCGGCGTTGGGATAGGCCGCCGGCAGGGGAGGCATCCGCGCCACCGCCACCGCCCGCTGCGCCGTCAGGTCCAGCACGGCGAACCCGCTGGGCCGGGCCACCGACACCCCGGTGACCGACCCGTCACGCCGGACGGTGAAGCGCACCGCGGTCGTGCCCGCAATCTGCTGCCGCGGGTTCCAGTTCCGCTGGATGATCTGCAGCATCGTCTGAAGATACTCCGGACAGCAGAAATCCCCGACACTGAACTCGCCGCCCGTGCCGCCGCCGCCCGTGGACAGCCCGAAGCCGATGCCCGACCCGCCGGTCTGCGCCACGGCGTTCCCCTGGCGCACTTCGGCCCCGCGGGTCGGCGTGCGCCCGCTCGACTCGGGCAGCACCTGCCGGACTTCCGGGTCGGGCCGGGGCGCCGGCCGCCGTGCCGCCGGCTTCACCGGGTCCACCATCTCAGGGGCCTTCTGCGCCGGCGCCGTCGGCGGCGCCGGCCGGGCCTTGGGTTCCTGCGGCACCGCCTGCTGCACCGCCTGGCCGCCCATCGCGGTCATGCCCCCGGCACGCGGCCCCGGGGCCCCGCCCAGGCTGATGGTCATCACCTCGCGCTCCGGCGCCGCGCCCGCAGGCCACTGGGCCGGGACGACGACGAGGGCCACGACCGCCACCACGTGGACGGCCAGCGACGCCATCGTCGTCACGGCGAAGCCACGGGGCTCGCGTGCCCGCTCGATCAGCGCCGCCGTCACCTGGTCGTTCACGGCCGGTTCACCCGCACGCGCACCCGCCCCTCACCGCCCCTGCGCCTGCGGGCGGGCGACGATGCCCACGCGCTCGACGCCGCCCTGCTTCAGGCGGTCCATCACGTCCATGAGGTGCTGCAACGTGACCCCGGCGTCGCCGGCGAGGTAGACCTGCCGCTCGGTCCGGTTGAGCATCGCCTGGCGCATGCGCTCGGCGAGCACCTCCACCGGGATGCGCTCGTCGTTGAGCTCGACGCGGCGGTCGCGGGCGAAGGACATCGGCACCGTCACGTAGATGCGCTCGCCCGTGATCGCCGGCGCCTGGGCCGACACGGGGAGGTTCACGTCGAGCCCGTGCTGCATCATCGGCGCGGCCACCATGAAGATGATGAGCAGGACGAGCATGACGTCCACCAGCGGGACGACGTTGATCTCCGAGAGGCTGGGCGTGACGCGCGGCCCCCGCCCCCGCCGTGACGAGGAGCCGGTCTCCACGGCCGCCGTCTGCACCTTGGGCACGGGAACCGTCCTACGTGAAGTTGCGCTCGCAGATGTTGAGGAACTCGAGCGCGAAGTCGTCCATCTCGCTGGCGAACAGCTTCACGTCGTGCGTGAACAGGTTGTAGAAATAGACGGCCGGGATGGCGGCCGCCAGCCCCGCCGCGGTCGCGATGAGCGCCTCGGCGATGCCCGGGGCCACGATCGCCAGGTTGCTGGCTCCGGTCGCCCCGATGGCCTGGAACGCCGTCATGATGCCCCACACCGTGCCGAAGAGCCCGATGAACGGCGTGATGCTCGCGGTCGTCGCCAGGAACGTCACCCTCCGCTCGAGCCGGTTCACCTCGACGGCGGCGGCACGCAACAGCGCCCGGTCGATGCCGTCGAGACTCCTCAGCGTTGGACGTTGCGCCTGCGTGCCCGGCCGGGTGCCGTCGGTCGCGCCGGAGGCGGCGGGGCGCATCTGCGCCGTGAGCTCGGCATACCCCGCCGTGAACAGCCCGACGAGCGGACTGCTCGTCAGCGTGCGGCAGACCGCCTGCACCTCGGAGAACTTGCTGCTCTTGCGGAAGACGTCCAGGAAGCTCGCGCTGTGGGCCCGGGCACGCCGGAACTCGATGAACTTGAACAGCGTGATCGCCCAGGAGACGACGGAGAAGAGGACCAGCAGGACCAGGACTGCTTTGGCCACGGGGCCCGACCGGGCGACGAGCGACACCACGTCGTGCTCGAGCGCCGCGCCGGGGGCCGCCTGCCCGAGGCCCGCCAGGGCCAGGGCGAAGGTGCCGACCGTACGCAACCATGCCTCCGATTCATGAGTACAGCGCCGCCGACCCAGCGCGAATAGGGTAGACTAACACGCACCCCGAGGGCTGTCAAAGACCTGATAGCATGAGAGTTTTGCGTCTCGCCGCCCTCGCGGCCCACGTCCCATGCTGCGTTTCCTGAGCATCTCGCGCCTGGCCATCATCGACGCGCTCGCCGTCGAGTTCGCGCCCGGCTTCAACGTCGTCACGGGCGAAACCGGGGCGGGGAAGTCGATCGTGGTCGGGGCCATCGACCTGCTGCTCGGCGGGCGGGCCTCGAGCGAGCTCGTCCGGGCCGGCGCCGACACGGCAATCGTCCAGGCATCGCTGGAAAATACTGAAAACAAAGAAGTTATTGTTAGAAGGGAAGTTTCGGCGTCGGGCCGCAGCCGCGCCTTCGTCGACGACACGCTCGTCTCGGCCGCCAGCCTGCGCGAGGTGACCGGCCCGCTCGTCGACCTCCATGGCCAGCACGACCACCAGCAGTTGCTCGACGCAAGCGAGCACATCCGGCTGCTCGACGTGCTCGGTGACACCGGGCCGCTCCTCGCCGAGGTGGCACTGGCCTGGGACGACCTCCAGCGGGCGCGCAACGCCGTGGAGGCCCTCTCGATGGGGCAGCGCGAGCGCGAGGCGCGCCTGGAGATGGCCCGCTTCCAGTTGGCCGAGATCGAGCGCGTCTCGCCACTCGCCGGCGAGGACGACGACCTGTCGGCAGAGCGGCAGGTGCTCGCGCACACCGAGCGCCTGCAGCGGCTGGTCGGCGAGGCCTACGCCGACCTCTACGAGGACGACGGCGCCGCGCTCGCCCGCCTGGCCCAGGTGTGGCGACGGCTGGACGAGGCCGCCACCCTCGACCCGGCACTCGACCTCGGCGAGACCCGCCGGCTCGTGCAGCCCCTGCTCGAAGACGCCGCGGTCGCCCTGCAGCGGTATCTCAGTCGGCTCCATGCGTCGCCCGACCGGCTGCAGCAGGTGGAGGACCGCCTGGCGGCCCTCGAGCGCCTGAAGCGCCGGCACGGTCCGGCCCTGGCCGACGTCCTCGCGAAGGCCGGAGAACTGCTCGCCACGATCTCGACGCTCGATGCCTCGTCGGAGCGCGCGGACGAGATGCGGGCCGCGCTGGCGGCCGCCGAGCGACGCTACCGCGAGGTGGCGGGCCGCCTGTCGGCGGCCCGGTCGGCCGCCGCGCGCGCGCTGCCGTCACGCCTCGAACGCGAGCTCGCCGAGCTGGCCATGGCGCGCACGCGGTGCGCCTTTCCGCTCGAGAGCGACCTCGACCGGCCGGAACGCTGGACGGCCCGCGGCGCGGACCGCGGGGAGCTGTTCCTCTCGGCGAACCCGGGCGAGACCCCCAGGCCGTTGGCGCGCATCGCCTCCGGCGGTGAGCTCTCGCGGGTGATGCTCGCGCTGAAGACCCTCGCCTCCACCGACGGGGCAGGGAAGACCCTGGTGTTCGACGAGGTGGACGCCGGCATCAGCGGCCGGGTGGCCGACGCCGTCGGCCGGCGGCTGCGGCGCCTGGGCGAGCGGTTCCAGGTGATCTGCATCACCCACCTGCCGCAGGTGGCGGCGCACGCCACGGCGCACTACCACGTGGCCAAGCGGCCGGTGGACGGGCGCACCGTCGCCGCGATGACCCGCCTCGACCCCGCCGATCGGGTGGAGGAACTCGCCCGCCTGATCGCCGGACGGGACGTGACCGAGAGCGCCCGCGCCACGGCCCGGGACATGCTCGCCGCAGCAGGCGAAACCGGGGGCCAGGGCGAAAGCGAAAGTGAACGCAGGGCGAAAGGCGAAAGCGAAAGTCGCCGCGTCAAGGCGAAGGAGCGGCGGGGTGCGTAAGTTCCTGATCGAGAGCTACGGCTGCCAGATGAACGTCCACGATGCCGAGCGCCTCGCGGGCTTGCTGGAGCGTTCGGGCTACGAGGCCACCACGTCGCCGCACGAGGCCGACCTGGTGGTGGTCAACACGTGCAGCGTGCGGGACAAGGCCGAGGACAAGCTGTTCCACCGCCTGGACGAGTTGCGGCACGAGCGCAAGCCGTCACGGGTGGTGGCGGTCACCGGGTGCGTCGCCCAGCAGGAGGGTGACCGCATTGCCCGTCGTGCCCGCGACGTCGACGTCATCGTCGGCACCCAGGCGATGAAGCAGCTGCCGGCGCTCGCCGAGGCGGCGTTCACGCGGCCGGGGTTCGTGCGCGTGGACGTGAACCCCTACGAGGACGTCTCGTTTCCCCTGGGCGTCGTCCGCCGGGCCGACCCGGTGAAGGCCTACGTCACCATCATCGAGGGCTGCAACGATTTCTGCGCGTTCTGCGTGGTGCCGTACACGCGCGGGCACGAGCGCATGCGCCCGGTCCGCGAGGTGCTGGCCGAGGTGCGGCAGGCCGCGGCCGGAGGCCACCGGGAGGTGCACCTGCTGGGCCAGATCGTCAACCACTACCAGGCCCCGGACGACGACCGGTGCGACTTCGCGGAGTTGTTGCGGCGAGTGGACGCAGTGCCGGGCATCGCCCGCATCCGGTTCGCGAGCCCCCATCCGCGCCACGTCACCGAGCGGCTGATCGACGCGATGGCATCGCTCCCGAAGGTGGCCCGCCACCTGCACCTGCCGGTGCAGAGCGGGTCGAACCGGATGCTGGCCGCGATGCGCCGCCGGCACACCCGCGAGGACTACCTGGCGCTGGTGGAGCAGTTGGTGCGGCGCGTGCCCGGCATCCGCCTGTCCACGGATCTCATCGTCGGGTTCCCGGGAGAGACCGACGAGGACTTCGAGGCGACGCTGTCGCTGCTCGAGGCCGTGCGCTTCCACTCGGTGTTCTCGTTCAAGTACTCCACCCGGCCCAACACGCTGGCGGCGAAGCGGATGACCGACGACGTGCCGGAGCCGGAGAAGACGCGGCGGATCGTCGAACTGCAGGCAAGGCAGAAGGGCATCCAGTCGGCGCTGCACGAGCGCTTGCTCGGGAGCGAGGTGGTGATTCTCATCGACGGGGAGAGCCGACGCGGTGACGAACTGTCGGGCCGCACGAGCGGGAACACGGTGGTGAACGTGCCTGGGCCGGCTTCGTGGATCGGGCGATTCGCGACGGTGCGCGTGGAGCGGACGGGCGCCAACAGCCTGTCCGGGGTGGCCGTGGCCGTCGAGGGCGAGGATCGGCAACAGGTGGCGGCATGGGCGAATCGGCCTCGGGCCGGCGGTGGGCAGAGCGATGCAGATTGAGATGTCGATCAAGGGCCTGATGGTCGATCCGGTGACGAACGCGCCGATCGTCCTGCTGCGCGACGAGGCGGGCACGCGGGTGCTGCCGATCTGGGTGGGGGTGTTCGAGGCCAACGCCATCGCCCTCCAGGTCGAGAACGTGGCGACGCCGCGGCCGATGACGCACGACCTGCTGAGGCAGGTGATCACCGACCTCCGGGCGAGCGTGGAGCGGGTCGTGGTGAACGACTTGCGGGAAGGCACCTTCTACGCCCTCATCGAGCTGCGGGTGGATGGCCGGACGGTGGCCGTGGACAGCCGGCCGAGCGATGCGATCGCGCTGGCGCTGCGGGCGCGGGCGCCAATCTTCGTGGAGGAGGCCGTGCTGGAGCAGGCCCGGACGTCCGATGCGACGACCGATCGGCCCGACGCGGATCGGCTGCAGCGGTGGCTGGAGAGCCTGGATCCGGACGATCTCGGAAAGTACAAGATGTGAGCGGCCGCGCCGGCCCGCGAGTTTCCGGCGGGATCGGCGCGTTCGTTGACACCCCGGCGGGCGGCTCCTAGAATCGGCCCGACTGACCCTCCCGGGCGGTTTCACACCCACGATGATCCTCGCAATCGCCAACCAGAAAGGTGGCGTCGGCAAGACGACGACGGCCATCAACCTTGCGGCGGCCATGGCCATGCGCAACCGGCCGACGCTGCTGGTGGACCTCGATCCCCAGGGCAACAGCACGATGTCGTTCCTCGACGTGCGGGCGCTGGGGCCGAGCATGTTCGACGCCATGACGGACTCGGGCGTGTCGCTCGGGCAGGTGATCACGGCGTCCCCGGTGCCGCACCTGTCGGTGGCGCCGGCGCGCATCTCGCTGGCGAAGCTCGAGTCGAAGCTGGTGGGGGAGATCGACGCGCACTTCCGCCTGAGGGACCGGCTGGACACCGTGCGGGACCGCTTCTCGTCGATCGTCATCGACTGCCCGCCGACGCTGGGGCTGCTGACGGTGAATGCGCTGGTTGCGGCCACGCACCTGCTGATTCCGATTCAGTCGTCCTACTTCGCGCTGGAGGGGACCGACGACTTGCTGGAGACGGTGGAGAAGGTGCGGGTGCGGGCGAACCCGGCGCTGCAAATCGCCGGGGTGCTGATCACGATGCACGACCGGCGGACGTCGCTGGCCCGCGACATCCGGCTGCAGATCCAGAAGGTCTTCGGGTCGAAGGTGTTCAACACCGTCATCACGAAGAGCGTGCGGCTGGAGGAGAGCCCGGCCTACAAGGAGTCGATCTTCACGTTCGCCCCGGAGTCGAGCGGGGCGACGGAGTACTACAGCCTGTGCGAGGAGGTGATCGATCGTGGCTAAGCGCGGCCTGCCGGAGACCGTCCGGATGCGTCACGACGAGCACTACGTCGAGTCGCTCACCTCGTCCGCGGGGCAGCCGATCGGGCGGCTGGTCCCGATCGACCTGATCGACCCGAACCCCGACCAGCCGCGCCAGGCGATGGGCGACCTCGCCGAGTTGATGGCGTCCATCAGCGAGAAGGGCATCATCGAGCCGCTGGTGGTGCGGCAGCGCGGGAGCCGCTTCCAGATCGTCGCGGGCGAGCGGCGCTACCAGGCGGCGGTGCAGGTGGGGCTCGAGCAGTTGCCGGTGGTCATCCGGGACGTGGACGACCAGGAACTGCTGGAGCTCGCGCTCATCGAGAACCTGCAGCGGAAGGACCTGACGCCGTTCGAAGAGGCCGAGGCCCTGCACAGCCTGGCGACGCGGGGCAGCCTGACGCACGAGCAGCTGGCGAAGCGGCTGGGCAAGTCGCGGACATCCATCACCGAGTCGCTGGCCATCCACGAGATCCCGACCGACATCAAGCAGCTTTGTCGGCTGGCCGACATTTCCTCCAAGTCGTTGCTTTTACAGGTAGTTAGGCAGCAGGACCCGCAGAAAATGTCGGCGCTGGTCGAGCGCATCACGCGCGACGGCGGCGCCACGCGCCAGCAGCTCCGCAGCGAGAAGGCCAAGGCGAGGCCGAAACCCGGGCGCCCGCGGCACTACGTATTCGCCTGGCGCGCGCCGCAGAAGACCTTCGACGTGAAGCTGCGCTTCAAGAAGTCCGAGGTCGAGCGGGCGGAAGTCATTGCCGCGCTCGAGTCCCTCCTCACCGAACTCCGCACAGGCCAGGACTGAGGGGCGCCGGCCGAGTCGCGTGGCGTCCGCCGGTGGTGAGCGCTGGCGCGCGCCAGGTGAGCCCCGGGGGTGGGGCACGCTGGGCGCGGCGACGCGGGGTCCGGGCAGTCCACGTGGTTTCCATTCAGCGAGAGGATGGCGGAAGGGGCGACGGGGCTCGCGCGGCGGCAGTCCGGTCCAGCCGCTAGCATGAGTTAACATAATATATGTTATCGGACTCAATGGGTGGCTGGCCAGAAACCCGCCTGTTGATGCCCTGTGGGCCCGCCGCTACCGCAACCGCCCTAACCCGCGAACCCCTACCGTCCGCACCGCGGCCACCGCCACCGGGCCTCCAAGCAAGACGGTGCGGCCCGGTGACACGGACCGCCGGCCGCGACCTGTCCCGGGTCGCCGCGCGCGTGTGGCGACCCACGGGCACGTCGCCACAGGCCGCCGCACGCCCATCACGCGCCCGCACCGCACGCTGACCCCCACGGCCGCTCCAGGCCCACGCGCATCGGACACCGTCACGCCGTCGTGGCCGCCGCCCAGCCCACCCACGTCGGGGCTTGGCAGCAACAAGCCCGGCCGGCAGCGCTCGCGCCGAGCGGTAGCGTGGCGGTCACCCACGTCTACCGTGGCGGCGGGCACCTACACCGCTCCGGCCCTCCGTCGGCTAGGGTGGACGGTCCGGACGACGGCGTCTCCGTTCTAACCGGTGCCGCCTCCGCGAACCGGCCGCGGGCAGGCCCGCCCGGCCCTAACGGGATGCCGGTCTCACATCTGGGCTCGAGGGGGTGACCTGGCGGGTCCGGAGGCGCAGCCCGGGGGCCGGGGCCTGCGTGGTATCGTTGCGGTCGTCTGGCGTCGCCGCGCCCGTGGCCCATCCGGGTGCCCCGAAGCGAGGCCGTTCCCCACACCCCGAATGCCGCTGAAGCTGCTCGACCGTTACGTGATTCGCGAGACGCTGCTGCCCACGCTGCTGGGCCTGCTCGTGTTCACGTTCCTGCTCCAACTGCGCCCGGTGATGGAGGTGGCCGAGAAGCTGCTCGCCAAGGGGGTGCCGGCGCTCACCATCGGGCACATCCTCCTGACGCTGCTGCCGCAGGCGCTGGGCATCACCATCCCGATGGCCGTGCTGGTGGGCCTGCTGGTGGCCCTCGGGCGCCTGTCCGCCGACCGCGAGACGGTGGCCGTCCAGGCCTGCGGGGTGTCCGTCTTCCGGCTGGCCCGCCCGGTGATGGTGGTCGCGGTGGCCGCCTGGGCCGCCACCTCCTGGGTGCTGATCAGCTGGATGCCCGACGCCAATCAGACCTACCGGGAGATCGTCTACGACATCGTGGCCGCCCGGGCCGAGAACGAGGTGCGCCCGCGCGTCTTCTTCGAGGACTTCCCCAACCTCGTCCTCTACGTCCGCGACAACGCGCCCGAGGGCCGCGGGTGGCGCGACGTGTTCGTGGCCGACACGCGGAAGCCGAACCAGCCCGAGGTGTTCCTGGCCGACCGCGGCTACCTCGTCCTCGACCGCGAGCAGCGCCGGGTGGACCTCGTCCTCGAGCGCGGCACGCGCCACAGCTCGCCGCTCGACAACCCCGAGCGCTACGAGGTGCAGCAGTTCGCCCGCATGACCATGGGGCTGGACCCGGAGACGGTGTTCCCGCGCACCGGGCTGCAGAAGGGCGAGAACGAGATGACCATCGCCGACCTCCGGCGGGAGATCGCGCGGCGGGAGGCGCAGGGCATCCAGACCCACAACCAGGTGATGACCATCCAGAAGAAGTTCTCCATTCCGGTGGCCTGCCTGGTGTTCGCGCTGCTGGGGCTCGGTCTCGGCGTCACCACGCGGAAGGACGGCAAGCAGTCGAGCTTCGTCGTGGCCATCGCGGTGATCTTCGTCTACTACGTCTTCATGTACACGGCCGAGGCGATGGCCAAGGCCAAGTGGATTCCGGCCGAGGCGGCCATGTGGGTGCCCAACGTGGTGCTGGGCGCGGCCGGCCTCGCCCTGCTGAAGTGGCGGGCGCAGTTCTCGGAGCGGTCCTTCACCATCCCCATCCGCCTGCCCGCGGTCTTCCGCCGGCTCGGCCTCGGCCCCGCTGCCGCGCCCGCGACGACGGCCTCCCCCGCCGCCGCCCCCGGCCCCCGCAAGGTCGTGCTCGTCGTCAAGGTCCCGCAGGTCGCGCTGCCCCTGCCCCGCGTGCTCGACGCCTACGTCACCAAGCTCTACCTCCGCGTGTTCGCCCTGGCGTTCGTCGGCATGCTGGTCATCTTCTACGTGGCCACGTTCATCGACCTGTCCGACAAGCTCTTCAAGGGCCAGGCCACCGGCCGCATGCTGCTCGAGTACTTCGCCTACTCGACGCCGCAGTACGTCTACTATCTGCTGCCGCTGGCCGTGCTGATCGCCACCTTGGTCACGGTGGGCCTGCTGACCAAGACCAGCGAGCTGGTGGTGATGAAGGCCTGTGGCGTCAGCCTCTACCGCGTGGCGCTGCCGCTGCTCGTGTGCGGGGCGGTCGGCAGCGCGGCGCTGTTCGGCATCGAGGAGACCGTGCTCGGCCGCGCGAACCGCAAGGCCCAGCAGCTCAACCACCTGATTCGCGGGGGCTCGGCGCGCACCTTCGACGTGCTGAACCGGCAGTGGGTCGTGGGCCGCGAGGGCCGGCTCTACCACTACGTGTTCTTCGACCCGCGGCGGCGCGAGATGAACGGGCTCTCGATCTACGAGTTCGCCGCCGACCGGTGGCAGGTGGCCTCGCGGCTCTACGCGGGACAGGCGACGTTCCGCAACGGGCGATGGACGGCGGCCAACGGGTGGGGCCGGCAGTTCGACGCGGCCTCGCGCGTGGCGGCCTACACGCCGTTCCAGCAGCAGCAGATTGCCCTGGAGTCGGCCGACTACTTCGTCACCGAGCAGCCGGACGCCGACCGCATGGGCTTCGCGGAACTGCGGCGCTACGTGGACGACCTGCAGACGAGCGGCTTCAACATCACGCCGTACCAGGTGGCGCTGCAGCGGAAGGTGTCGTTCCCCTTCGTCACGCTCATCATGACGCTGATCGCGGTGCCGTTCGCCGTCACCACCGGCCGGGGCGGCGCGCTGTACGGCATCGGCATCGGCATCGTGCTGGCCCTCGGGTACTGGCTGCTCTTCAGCCTGTTCGCGGCGATCGGCACGGCCGGCATGCTGAGTCCGACGCTGGCGGCCTGGTCGCCCAACATCGTCTTCGCGGCCGGCGCGGCCTACCTGCTGCTGACGGTCCGCACCTGATCGGCGGGCGCCCCCAGGCGCATGCGCCGGAGGCGCAACTCGCCACGCATGCCGGCCACGCCGTGCGTGCGGTCGAGCACCAGCAGCAGCGGGAGCGGCTCGCCGGTGGGCCGGGCCGCCGGGTCCTTGCCCACGGGCCTCAGCTCGCGCCCCCACAGCCGCACGGCCGTCGCGGTCCCATCGAGGGCGACCGAGCGGCCCCAACGGCGATCCCCCGCGCGACCGTCTCTCACCTGGACCCCGAGCCGCAGCGGCCGCGTGGCCTCCGCCTCGAACGACACGGCCTGATCGTGCCCCCACGGCTGCGGCATGCCGCACGCCAGGGCGACCCACGACGTGGGCGCCTCGGCCAGGCCGAACGCCAGCGTCAGGGCATCACCCGACTCGTCGACCGTGACCGTGCCGGAACTGATGGGGTCCTTCTCCACCCGGCACGAGCGCAGGTCGATGCCGGCGAGGTCCTCGACCGCCGGCCCCGCCGCCGCACCGCCAGCCGTGCCGTCGCGCGGCTCCCCCGCCGGCGCCACGAAGATCGGGTTCGACAGGATCCACGGCCCCGCGCGTCCGCCCGCGGACGGCCACCCCACCTCCACGCGATACGCGGCGCCGCGCTCATCCGGGCCCAGGACGGGGCGCGTCGTCTCGGTCAACTCCAGCCCCGTCGAGTGCGCGATGCGTTCCCCGTTGCGCAGCAGCCGGATCTCGGCGCCCGCCGGCGCCCGCACCCGGGCGGAGAAGGTGACGTCGCTGCCGGCCGGCACGGCACCACCCATGCGCACGCGCCCGCCGGCATGCGTCGCGACGAACTCGAGGCGGCCAGGCGCCGCGAGGCCGTCGATGACGGTGTAGGACCGCCCGGCCGCCAGCGCCTCCACGAGCCGGGCGGCGTCGGCCACGGGCCCCGCGCCCTCCCCCAGCGGCTGGTCGAGCTCGACGATGGTCGAGAACGCGCGGAACATCGCCTCGTAGCCGGGTGCCTTCACCGCCCAGCGCGACCCCGCCAACTCGTCCTCCCCTTCGTCGTCCCGCACGCCGAGGCGGGCGTGGGCGTCGGCGCCGGCCAGCGCGACCAGGTAGCGGCCGTCCCGCGAGAAGCGGTCCCATCGGGCGAGCGTCGTGTCGGGGCGGTCGAAGAGCGCCACGATCGTCTCCACCGGCCGCCAGCCGTACGTCAGGGCCGTGCGCGCCAGCGTCCACGCCGGTTCGTCGCGCCACTCGCTGTCGGCGTTGAGCCACTCCAGCCCCTGCAGCGGCACGTCCCAGTCGCGCCACGACAACGAGGACCTCGCGGAGTCGGGATGGGCGGCGAAGGCGACGCCGCCGAGGCGACGCACGTCCTCCACCACCTCGTCGGGCCAGCCGGCCAGGCGATACGGGGCCGGGCTCGTGAGCCCCAGTACCGACAGGTGGCCAAGACGCGTGCTCACCTCGACGGCGTCCACGACCAGGACGTTGCCGATGTAGCGCGGCGGATCGATGGCGCGGGTGCCATCGCCGTGGTCGGTGATGACGACGAAGTCGAGGCGCGCGCGGGCGGCGGCCCGCGCCACGTCCTCCACGGACCCCGTCCCGTCGGATCGATTGGTGTGGACGTGGTACACGCCCCGCGCCGAGGCCGTTCGGGCGAGCGGACTCCAGCGCCCGCCCACCTGCTGCTGGCGCGGCGGCAACAGGAGCAGGCTGGCCGCCAACAGGGCGACCGTCAAGGCGATGAGGGCAATGGTGAGTCTGCCGAGAACAGGACGTCGCATGCGGGTCAGTCGCGCGGGTGGAAGCGCTCGTAGACCGACCGCAGGCGATGCTCGAGCACGTGGGTGTAGATCTGGGTGGTCGAGACGTCGGCGTGCCCCAGCATGAGCTGGATGGCCCGCAGATCGGCACCCCGCTCGAGCAGGTGCGTGGCGAAGGAATGGCGAATGACGTGCGGCGAGACCTCGCCGGCCGCGCCCGCGGCCACGGCGTAGCGTCGCAGCAGTTTCCAGAAGCCGACCCGCGTCAGCGGGCCGCGCCCCCGCCCGCTCAGGAACAGTGCTGGCGCCGTGCCGCCAGCGAGCAGCAGCGGCCGGGCCTCGACCAGGTAGCGCCGGACGCCCAGCCACCGGGTCCCGGCCTCGAGGCCCGC
>JADHED010001541.1_pt1 | contig 18953 bp, 18 predicted proteins | sample 8952041 | NCBI WGS metagenome assembly JADHED01 (sample SAMN16124423, study PRJNA663239) | bioreactor sludge metagenome | isolation source: sludge (control) | place: India:Bengaluru | collected 2018-09-08
GGTGGAGCGCGCGTCAGAGGGCTCCCTGGGGTGCGCGGTCAGTTGCCGGAAGGTTCGGAGCGGCCCTCGAGGGCCTCGTCGCGCGCGAGGCGCCGGCGCACGGGGCGCCGCGTGGTTTCGGGGCAGCTCGGCGTGAAGCGATTCAGGTTGGCGACCCACGCGCCTGTGAGGGCGCGAGGGGCGCGTTCGCTGGTGTTCGGTCGAATCTTCCGGCAACTGACCGTGCGTGCGGGGGAGCACCGGGCGGACCATCGCGCGCCTGCGGCGCGCGAGGCCCGCCCCTACGGCTGCCGCGTACCAAGTGCTCGCGGCGGAGGCAGATCAGGTAAAGGAACGACCTACGCGTAGGGCACGCCCGTCCGCAGCGACCGGCAAGAGACCCCGGCGACCGCAGCCAGAGCCGCTCACGAAAGACCCCACCCGCAAACACCACCACCACCAACACCAACACCACGAAAACGAAGAGCCCGCGCCAGTCGGCCGCGGGCTCCGTACCCCTCTGCGTTCGTGACGCGATCTTCAGCTCAGTGGTCGCCCCGCCGGGGCACCGACGTCCGCCGCGGGAACACCACCGGGCCATCCACCGGGACCGGCGGGCGCGCGGTCGTGACGGCTGTCGGGCCGATCAGCTCGAGCAGCTCCGCCGGCGAGAAGGTGCGGATCTGGGGCGTCACGTAGATTCCCGAGTCGAGCCCGTCCTGCCGGTTCCCAGCCATTTCCACATCCTTCATGGCGCCTTCCCCCGTGCGCCGCGTGGGGCCTGCCCGTGATGCCGTTCGCCGGCCTCGGTCACCTGGCCGGCCTGGTCGCCCTGGTCGGCCTCGTTCAGCGTCGGCCCGCGCGGCTCAGTCCCACGGCCGTGGGCCCGGTGCGCGCCGTCGTCCCCGGTCGGGCGGACCAGGCGGCGTGGGGCCCTGCGCGTCGAGCCAGACGACGATGGCCTTCGTGGCCAGGTCGTCCAGCGTCCGTTCCACGTCCTGCAGCACCAGCGACGTCGGCACGTTCGGAAAGTGCCGCGCGAGTTCCACGGCGATCTCCTCGACGTCGTGCTCGCCGTCGCAGAGGTGCAGGATCTGCCGCGCCGTCGCGTTGAGAACGTGGACCGCGTCGTTTCCGCGGTCGTACAGGAACAGTTCGGAACCGAAGTCCACGGCCTCGACGTCGACGCGCGCCTGGGGAATCCGCTTCACCTTGTCGTCCTTGGTCCCGCGCCAATGCCGCGGAGCGGAGGGATCCGGGCCCGGGGAAGAATAACCCGATCGCGGCATCCCGTACGGCTGGCGGTACGCGCCAAGTCAGCTGGTTCGAGCGGCCCTTCGGCTTGCGGAGATGGAGATACGGCGATTCCGGCCGCAGTCAAGGCCGTTCTCGGAGGTCCGCGGCTGCGGCGTCACGGGCCCCCGCGGGCAAGGCGCGCGGCGGGCACGGGCCCCCGCGGGCAAGGCGCGCGGCGGGCACGGGCCGCTGCGGGCAAGGGTCCGGCGGGGGCTGGCGAGGCGCCGCCGCGCCGCCACGGCCGGAAGCGAACACACCTTGCCGGTAAGTATGGCCAGGACTCGAACACGCCGGTTACGGAATCGTCGGCGCAACGCCCCGACTCCGCGAACGTCGCGCGGGGCGCGGACTGCGCGGGTGTCCGCACGCCGTCCGCGCGGGTCCGCGGGAACGCGTACCGGACGGCCATTTCGCGGGCATGACGCTGGCCCGCCGGGGGATTGCCGGTATCCTACTTACCTTGGGGACTTGGGGATTCGTTTCGCGTGCCAACGTACACGTTCTGGTCAGTCCCGAAAGGAACAGGTGCTCCGAAGTCGAACACCCGAAAACAAAATCCAACAGGCTCGGGACAACGTGAAGCTTGACTTTCGGAGTTCTGGACCGTAGCCATCACAGGGGGACGTGCGGCATCCGCGCTCGGAATCTTGCGGTGTCGCACGGGGGTACGAGGCGAGACCCGCCACCGTGCACGCGTGCAGGGTGGCGGTGAGCGCTGATGGACTGCCGCGTCGATCCGCCGCGCGGCCGTCGCACCGACAGCAAGGCGGACCGGGCTGCGTCGCCTGACCCGACGAGCAGCACGTGAGCGCGCGATCGCCGGAGCATATCCGGCGCGCGCGAGGAGTCGACGGTGAGGACCGGAATCCCTTCCCGCCCGCTATCCACGCTGCTTGCACTCGTCGTGCCTGCCGTGCTCGTGGCCCTCGCGGCCGCGGCGCCGATCGCGCCCGCGTCCGCGGCCATCGAGAACACCCGTGACCAGGCCACCGCCGGCGCGCCGCTCTACCGGATCGGCGTCGGCGACCGCCTCGACGTGTTCGTCTACGAAGACAACCAGACCCGCGAGGTCGTCGTGCGCCCCGACGGCCGCATCACCATCCCGCTCGCCGGCGACCTGCAGGCCGAGGGCGTCACCCCGCCGGAACTCGCGGCCAACATCCGCAAGGCGCTCGAGCCGTACCAGAAGAACCCGACCGTCACCGTCTCGGTCCGCGAGATCCACTCGTACCGCATCTACGTGCTGGGCAACGTGCGCCAGCCGAACATGATCGAGTCCGCGAGCCCGATGCGCGTCCTCCAGGCGCTCGCCACCGCGGGCGGGCTGAACGAGTACGCGAACAAGAACATCGTCGTGATCCGCGAGAAGCGGGGCGGCGCGCCGCAGCGCATCCCGGTCAACTACAGCCGGATCATCAAGGGCGACGCGCTCGACCTCAACATCTGGCTCGAGGCGGGTGACGTCGTGGTGGCCGAATGAGGGGGACGCGCCGCACGGCGCTCCCCGCGTCCGGACGGCTCGCGACCCTCGCCGGCGCGGCACGCGCGGCACGCGCGGCCGCTGCCGGCGCGGCACGCGTGGCCGCCGTCGGCGTCGGCGTCGGCGTCGTCGTCGTCGGAACGGCCGGCGCGCCCGCGGCGCTCGCCGCGGAGTGGCGCTTCGAACCCGTGCTGACCGCGCTGATCGAGTACAACAACGACCCGCTGATCGTCGAGGACCCCGACGCGCCCGACGCGCCCTCCGAGGTGGAGGGCCGCCGCGCCGACGAGAGCGTGAGCCTCGACGCCGTGCTGACGCTGACCCGCCGCACGCCCCGCTCGGGCCTGACGCTCGTCGGCAACCCGCGCTTCGAGAAGTACAACGAGCAGGAGCAGCTCGACAACGTGCAGTGGTTCGCGAGCGTCGGCTGGGACTGGGACCAGAGCGAGCGCACGCGCTACGACGCGCTGGTCGGGTACACGCACTGGGAGCGCGCGCGCTTCGACTTCACCGACCCCGGCATCCTGCAGCCGACCGTCGGGGGGCGGACCAGCTACGACACGCTCGCCGGCCGGGCCGGCGCGTACACCGAGTTCGGGCCGCGCACGCGGGGCAACCTCGGCGCGTCGTACACCTCGACCAGCTACGAGAGCTTCGAGGTCAACCTCGGCGACACCGACGGCGACGGGACGGACGACCTCGTCCCGGTCGAGGACTCGGCCTCGCTCGACCTCTTCGCCGGGCTGGGCTACAGCCTCTCCCCGCTCTCCTCGGCCGGGATCGAGGTGCGCGCCAGCCAGCTCGACGAGGGTCTGTACGGCACGCGCGACGTGCTGCGCGGCGTCCTGTCCTACCGCTACGGCACCGCCGACCGCTGGTCGATCGACCTGCGCGGCGGCTACGCCAGCTCGAAGGCGGACGAACTGGGCGACTTCGGCAGCGCCGAGGACGCGTCGGAAGGGATCGGCAGCCTGGCCTACACGCGCCGCGTCGGCCACCGCCCGGGCGGCTCGTTCGGGTTCGGCGCCAGCCGCGACCTGACCGGCAGCGGCGGCGTCCTCGGCCTGTCGCTGACGCACTCCGCGTACGCGTCGCTGACGCTGCCCGTGGCGCAGTTCTCGAGCCTGAGGTTCGTGCTCAACGCGAGCCGGTTCGAGCCCATCGCGAGCACGCTGGCGACGGAGGCGACGGACAGCTTCGGCGGACGCGCCGAGTACGCCCTGGCCTTCGGCCCGCACTGGTCCGCCGTCGCGAGCGCCGAGTACCAGAACCAGGAATCGGCGTTCTCCGCGCTGACCCTCGACTACTACATCGTGGGCGTGGGCGTGCGCTGGGCGCCGTTCTCGGTCCGCGAGGCCATCGTGAACCCGACGACCCCCTAGAGCCCGACCGCCCCTCACGGCCGCGACACCGCGGCCACCGACCCGTCCCACCGACCCGCCCGAGGCCCCCGAGAATGCAGCAGCACGCGCTCATCAAGGAATACCTCGACATCGTATTCCGCCGGAAGTGGTGGATCGTGGGGCCCGCGATCCTCGGCGTGCTGTTCGCGATGGCGTTCTACGCGCGCGCCGAGCGCAAGTACAAGGCCGAGACGCGGGTCTCGATCCGGGCGCAGACCGTCTCGCGGGCGCTCCTGACGCCGATCATCGAGCAGAACCCGCTCGACCTCGTGAACCAGATCACCTCCGAGGTGAAGTCCGAGACGTACGTCCAGAACATCGAGGAGAAGCTGCGGCTGATCGGCACCCCCGGCGGCCCCTCCGACCTCGCCGAGCTGACCCGCATGCTCGACAACCAGGTCGACGTCAACTCGAACCCGCGCAACCGCTACTTCGACCTGACCGTCACCTGGAACGACGCGGGGACCGCGTCCGCGATCGCCAACGAGATGGCGGCGATCTACATCCGCCGCAGCCAGGAATCGCGGCGCGGCATGGCCAGCGAGACGCTGAAGAAGCTGACCGAGAACCGCGAGGAGATCGAGACGAAGCTCAACGCGAAGCGGGCCGAGGTCGAGACCTTCCGCGGCGAGCACCGCTACGAGCTGGCCACGCAGCAGCCGACGAACCTCCAGGCGATCCAGAACCTGCGCGCCGAGATCGACCGGATCGAGAACGACATCCGCGACTGGCGCGCCACGATCGACACGATCGACCTGCAGCTGCAGCAGCCGGTCGTGACGGCGCCGGGCCAGGTCCGCGACGACTCGCGCGACCGCCTCGCCGCGCTGCGCCGCGAGCGCGACGCGCTGCTCGAGCGCGGCTTCACGGCGCTGCACCCGAGCGTCGAGAAGCTCAACGGCGAGATCGCCGTGCTCGAGCGGCAGGTCGGCCAGGCGGCCCCGGACGGCGGGGAGGCCGCCCCGGAGAGCGCCGACAGCCTCGCCCGCGCGCAGCTCGAGCAGCAGAAGCGGCGGCTGCTGGGCGACATTGCCAACGGCCGCCAGCGCCAGCAGCGCCTCTCCGGCGAGATCGCCCAGATGCAGGGGCGCCTCGAGCGCGCGCCGCAGTGGCAGATCGAGCTGGACCGCCTGCAGCAGCAGCTGGACGCGCTCGAGGACGACTACCGGGACGCGCGCCAGAAGGAGTCCACCGCCCTCGAGGGGACGCAGGCCGAGGAGTCGACGCAAGGCGAGCGCTTCGAGATCCTCAACAAGGCGATCAAGCCCACCCGGCCGTTCTGGCCCGACCTGCGGCTGTTCCTGCTGATGGGCCTCGCGGTCGGCGGCGGGCTCGGCGTCGCCGCCGTGCTGCTGCTCGAGGTCTTCGACCAGTCGTTCAAGAGCGAGGAGCAGCTCGCCTCCTCGATCGACCTCCCCCTGCTCGCGGTGATCCCCGACCTCGCGAGACTGCCCGGCAAGTCGGGCCAGCGCGCCGCGCGGAAGCCCGCGCGGACCAAGGCACGCTGATGTGGCGCCGCGAACAGGAACCGCCGCCCTCGATCGCGAGCGCGGCCGACGGCGAGGCCGGGGCCACGGGGGCGCGCCGCGCCCCGCGCGACCTCGCCCCGAACCCGATGCTCCTCCCGCTGGTGGACGCGCGCTCGCCGGTCACCGAGCGCTACCGGCGGATGATGACCCACATCGACCACGCCGGGACGCGCGAGGACAAGCCGTACCGGATGATCGTGATGACGTCCTCGCGCGAGGCGGAGGGGAAGACCCTCACGTCGATGAACCTCGGCCTGGTCATGGCCGAGGACCGCGACCGCAAGGTCCTGCTGATGGACGTGGACCTGCACCGCCCGCGCGTGCACCACTTCCTGCTCAGCAAGCCGCGGCTGGGCTGGATGGACGTGTTCGAGGACCGCGCGCAGCTGGACGCCGCGCTCGTGGACGTCAACCAGACGCGGCTGCGCATCCTGCCCTGCGGGCGCCCGCCGGACAAGCCGGCCGAGATCATCAAGTCCGAGCGCTTCCGGCGGCTGCTGCGCCAGCTGCGCGACCGGTTCGACACGATCATCCTCGACGCGCCGCCGCTGATGCGGTTCGTCGACGCCAACATCCTGAACTCCTACGCGGACGGCATGGTGTTCGTCATCCGCGCCGGACTGACCTCGCGCCAGATCGTGCGCAAGGCGCTGACCCAGGTGACGAGCGGCCGGATCATCGGCGTCGTGCTGAACGACGTCCGCTACACGCTGGTGGACCGCTACTACTACCGCTACGACGAATACGGCGGCAGCTACTACGACCGCGACGAGTGAGACCCTTGAGCCCGGAAGTGGTCGCCAGGCGCGTGCGGATCGCGGCCCTCGGGGGAGGGACGGGGCTCCCGTCCGTCCTGCGGGGCCTCAAGTCCGTGCTGTTCCCGCACGGCGCCGACGACCTGTCCCGGCTCACCGCGATCGTGGCCGTCACCGACGACGGCGGCAGCTCCGGCCGGCTGCGCGAGGAACTGGGCACGATCGCGCCCGGCGACCTGCGCAACTGCCTCGTCGCGCTGTCCCAGAACGAGCCGCTGATGGAGCGCGTGTTCCAGGCGCGCTACCGCGACGGCGAGACCCTGAACGGCCACTCGGTGGGCAACCTGATCCTCGCCGCGCTCGCGCAGGAGGAGCAGGGCAACTTCCTGGCCGCCGTGCGCCTCGCCGGCGACGTGCTCAACATCCAGGGCCGCGTGCTCCCCTCCACCCTCGTGCCGGCCCGGCTGGTCGCGCGGATGGCCGACGGCGCCCGCGTGGTCGGCGAGTCGGCGCTCCAGCGCCGCGACGGCCGCGTCCTGCGCCTCGAGATGGAGCCGGCCGCGCCCCCCGCGGCCCCCGGCGTGGCCGAGGCCGTGCGGGCCGCGGACGTCGTCGTGATGGGGCCGGGCAGCCTGTACTCGTCGATCCTGCCGAACCTGCTGCTGCCCGAGGTCCAGGCCGCGCTGCACGCGACGCGGGCCTTCCGCGTGCTGGTCGTCAACGCCATGACCGAGAAGGGGGAGACGGGCGGGTGCGGCGCGTCGGACCACGTGCGCGCGGTGCTCGACCACGCCGGCCCGGTGCTCGACGGCGTGCTCGTGGCGACGGATGCGATCTGCGCCGACGTCCTCGCGCGCTACGAGGACGAAGGCGCCCAGCGCGTGGACGCGGCGGACCCGGCGCTCGACGCGCTGGTCCCGCTCGTGCTGCGCCGCGACGTGCTCCAGACCACCCCGAAGGTCCGCCACGATCCCAAGAGGACGGTGAACGCGTTGCTTGCCGCATACAAGACCTGGAGTCGGGCCGAGGCCGGGCTGGCCAGCCCTGGAGGGCGCCCATGACGTCGCGCCGGTTCGAGAGCGCGTGGATCGTCGCGGCGAAGACGGCCGCCGACGCCGCCGCGTTCGCCTTGGCGCTCGCGCTGGCCTGGGTGCTGCGCTTCGAGGGCGCCGTTCCGCCGTCCTACGCCGCGCTGTTCTGGCAGGTCCTGCCGCTGGGCGTCGGGATCAAGCTCGCCGTGTTCGCGGTCTTCGGCAGCTACACGACGCTCTGGCGCTACTCGTCGCTGCGCGACCTGATCCACGTGGGGCAGGCCGCGCTGCTGTCCTCGATCGCGATGGCGGCGCTCGAGTACGCGACGCGCCTGCGGGTGCCGCTCGGCGTCGTCGCCCTCGACCTGCTGCTGACCCTGCTCTTCTGCGGCGTCCTGCGGATCGCGCCGCGCCTCGCGCGCGAGCGCCAGGGCACGGAGGGCACGCAGCCCTGGTCGTCGTTCCTGGCCTCGCTGCTCAGCATCGGCAACGGCGCGAGCGTCGGGCGCCGGATCCTGATCGTCGGCGCCGGGGACGCGGGCGAGAACCTCGTCCGCGAGATGATCCGCAAGAGCCAGCTGGGCTACGTCCCGGTCGGCTTCGTGGACGACAACCTGTCCAAGAAGGGGCTGCGGATCCACGGCGTGAAGGTCCGCGGCTCGCGGCAGGACATCCCGCGCCTCGTCGCCCAGGACCGGGTGGACGAGATCCTGATCGCGATCCCGTCGGCCACCGCGGACCAGATCCGGCCGATCGTGGAGATCTGCCGCGGGACCGGCGTCAAGCTCAAGATCCTGCCCGACCTCGTCAGCCTCGTGCACGGCGCGCCCCGGCTGTCCGACGTCCGCGAACTGCGCATCGAGGACCTGATCGGGCGGCCGCGCATCGAGCTCAACACCGACGACGTCAGCGCGTACGTCACCGGCCGGCGGATCCTCGTGACCGGCGCCGGCGGGTCGATCGGCTCCGAGCTGTGCCGCCAGCTGCTGCGCTACAAGCCCTCCGAGCTGCTCCTCCTCGGACGCGGCGAGAACAGCATCTACGCGATCTACCAGGAGCTGCTCCCGCGCCGCGGAGAGACCAAGCTGTTCGAGCTGATCGGCGACGTCATCAACAAGACCAAGCTGGTCGGGATCTTCGAGCGGCTGCGCCCGGAGCTGGTGTTCCACGCCGGGGCGGACAAGCACGTGCCGCTGATGGAGCTGAACCCGGACGAGGCCGTGCTGAACAACATCCTCGGCACGCGCAACGTGATCGAGGTCTGCGACGCGTTCAGCGTCCAGCGGCTGGTCTGCATCTCGACCGACAAGGCCGTGAACCCGACCAGCATCATGGGCTGCTGCAAGCGCGTCGCGGAGCTCTACATCCAGTCCGGGAAGACCGAGACGACGATCGTCACGGGCGTCCGCTTCGGCAACGTCCTGGGCAGCCGCGGGTCCGTCATCCCGCTCTTCCAGTCGCAGATCGAACGCGGCGGCCCGGTCACGGTCACCCACCGCGACGTGCGGCGCTATTTCATGTCGATCCCGGAGGCGGTCGCGCTGGTCATCCAGGCCGGCGCGATGGCCCAGGGGGGGGAGATCTTCGTCCTCGACATGGGCGAGCCGATCGCGATCGACGAACTCGCCCGGCGCGTCGTGCGGCTGCACGGCCTCGAGCCCGACCGGGACATCCAGATCCGCTACACCGGCCTGCGGCCGGGCGAGAAGCTGGACGAGGAGCTCGTCGGGACCGGCGAGCGCCGGGAGCCGACGGGCCACGCCAAGATCTTCCGGGTGGTCCGGGACCACGCCTTCCCCGAGATCGACGAATCGAAGGTCCAGCGCCTGATCCAGCAGGCGGTGCACATGGACGACCTCGCGATCCGCGACACGCTCCGCGAGATCGTGCCGGAGTACCAGCCGTACCTCCCGCCGGAGGTGCAGACATGGGTGGCGCGCAGGCCGAACTGAACCGACTGATATACAGCGGGGCGGCACAGCGCGACGCCGTGCGGCGCCCCGCAACGGAACACGAAAAAGAAGTCGCGAAAGAGGGATCAAGGACAGGGAGAGGCGGGCGATACGGTTGGTGAGGGACGAGCGCGTCCCGGGATGAGCGACCACCGCGCCCCGCGGGAGACGCTGGACAACCCGGGCCGGGATGCCGGCCGGAAAGACACAGGGAGAAGCACGATGGCCTCCGAGATCATCGACAGGGAAGACGAGATCCTCACCAGCCGGGAGGCGCAGGAGTTCCTGAAGATCGGGCGGACGAAGCTCTGGGAGCTGACCAAGAGCAACCAGCTGCCGGCCTACCGCGTCGGTTCGGGGCGCACGTCGTCGCTGCGCTACAAGAAGTCCGAACTGCTGCAGTGGCTCGAGCGGAACCGCGTCCAGGCGTAGGGGCGGCGCCCCGCGCGCGGCGCGCGCGACGGCCCGCCCGGCCCCCCGCGACTGCGCGCGGGGGCGGCCGGTGAGAGACCGCGTCGGAGGACGCGGGGAGAGGATCAGGATGATCCGGACCAAGGGAACCGTGGAGCCGGGTCCAGGCACCCGGCTCCGGTACCGTTTTCCGGTGACGCCGTGAGCGACGCCGCCGGCGGCGCGTTCGGCACGCCCCTCGTGCACCCGGAGGCGGCGGTCGGTCCGGGCACCACGCTCGGGCACGGCGCCGTCGTGGGGGCGCGCGCGCGGATCGGCGCCGGCTGCCGGGTCGGCTGCTACGCGGTGATCCACGAGGACACCGTGATCGGCGACGGCGTCCGCGTGGACGACCACGCGGTGCTGGGCAAGCTGCCGATGAAGGCGGCCGCGTCGGCGGTGACGACGCTGCGCGACCTGCCGCCCCTGACGATCGCGGACGGCTGCCTCGTCGGCGCCCACGTGATCGTCTACCGGGGGGCGGCGATCGGGGCGAAGGTCATGCTGGCGGACCAGGCCACGGTCCGCGAGGACGTCACGATCGGCGAGCTGACGATCATCGGCCGCGGCGTGACCGTCGAGAACAAGGTCGTCATCGGGCGCCGCTGCAAGATCGAGACGGAGGCCTACATCACCGCCCTGTCGACGATCGGCGAGGGCTGCTTCGTCGCGCCCGAGGTGACCTTCACGAACGACAACTTCCTGGGCCGGACCAAGGAGCGCTTCAAGCACCACAAGGGCGTGACGCTCGAGCGGGGGGCGCGGGTCGGGGCCAACGTGACGTTCCTGCCGGGGATCACGGTCGGGGCCGACGCCCTGGTCGCCGCGGGCTCGCTGGTGACCCGCGACGTTCCCGCACGTATGATCGTGATGGGCGTCCCCGCCAGGCCCGTGCGGCCGGTGCCCGACGAACAGCTCCTGGACAACCAGGAATAACGACGGACATTTACCGCCCGCGCGGCCCCGGCTGCGCCCCACGGAAGACCGAGGTCCGACATGGACGTGGCCGCCGCAGTCCAGGAGTTCATCCGCCAGAACTTCTTCTACGAGGGTCCGGCGCTCGACCCGCGCGCCTCCTTCATGGAGAGCGGCATCCTCGACTCGACGGGCGTGCTCGAGCTGGTCGCGTTCCTCGAGGAGACGTTCGGCATCAAGATCGGCGACGCCGAGCTGACCCCGGAGAACCTGGACAGCCTGTCCCGCATCGCCACGTTCGTCGAGCGCAAGGCCGTCGGCCAGAAGGCCTGAGCCCGATGGGCGTTCCCCGGCGCGTCTTCCTCGCCGGCGCGGGGGCCGGGCTCGTCGGCGCGGCGTGCCGCAACTCCGGCGACCACGAGGGTTCCGGCGGCGGCGGCGACGGCCGCGACGGCGGCGGCACGGGCGGCGTCTGCCCGTCGCTCGCCGACGCGCCCCCCGGCCGCTCGCGGGTCCTGCTCGCGCGGGCCGGCTCGCCGGAGGCGAACGCGCGGGCGGCGCTCGACGCGTTCGGCGGCGTGGAGACGCTCGTCGGCCCCGAGGACATCCTGCTGCTGAAGCCCAACTCGCAGTGGGACGCGCAGGGGATGACGAACACCGACGTGCTCGCGGAGCTGATCCGGGCCGTCTTCGAGCGGCCGGGAGGCTTCCGCGGCGAGGTCGTCGTCGCGGACAACAACCACGTCAAGAACCCGGACTCGCGCGCCTTCACCACCGGCAACCCGAACGGCCGGTTCAACCTGAACGACCTGGTGCACCACTTCCGCGACGCCGGGCGGGCCGTGTCGAAGGTCCACTGGCACGACGCGGGCCCGAACCCCGAGCCGTGGCAGTTCGACGCCGGCTGGGGCCGCCGCGTGGCGTCCCCGCACGAGGGGGACGGCTACCGCTGGTGGCTCGAGGAGTGCCACGTCTCGCCCGAGGGGAACCGCTGCGCGATGACCTGGCCCGTGTTCCGCGTCCCCGGGAGCGGCGACGTCGTGGACCTGCGCGACGGCGTGTTCCGCGACGGGCGCCCGACGGACCGGCCGCTGCGCTTCTGGAACGTGTCGTCGATCTGCCACCACAGCCGCTACGGCGGCGTGACCGCGTCGGTGAAGAACCTGATGGGCGTCGTGGACATGACCTGCGGCTTCCACGGCACCGAGCCGCCGGGCTACGTCAACACGCATTACGTCGGGATGCGCTCCTCGCACGCGGTCTGGCGCTGGGCCGCGAAGACGGGCGGCCCGGTGAAGCGCGCCCTGCACCGGATGCACCCCGAGGAGAAGGCGCTCGACTTCCAGCACACCGGCGGCGCGCTCGGCCACTTCATGCGCGTGATCCGGAAGCCGGACCTGTCGCTCGTGACCGCGGAGTGGATCGGGTTCGGCTCGCGCCAGGCGGCCGCCCTGTCCGCGCGTCCGGGCATGATCGCGGCCTCGGCCGACCCTGCGACGCTCGACGCGGTGGCGGCGCGCGAGATCCTGCTGCCGGCCACGCGCGCGGCGGGACCGGACGGGCGCGTGTTCCTGCCGCACAACGACCCCGACCGCGAGGACGGGCCGTTCCACCTGTTCCTCGTCGAGGCCCGCAAGGAGATCGGCGGCCGCGTCGCCCCGGACGGCGTGGACGTCGTCAAGGTCGGCCTGTGACCTGGAACTCCTGTGTGGGGGCGGGGCTGCGCCCCGCCCGGGCCTGACGATGCGGATCGTCTACTTCGTGCAGTACTTCAACCTGCCGCACGAGCCGGGCGGCTCGCGCGCGTACCAGTTCGCGCGCGCGTGGGTGCGGGCGGGGCACGAGGTGACGATCGTCACCGGCGCCGTCAACCACAAGACGCTGTCGGTGCCCGAGAAGTACCGCGGCCGGCTCTACGTGCGCGAGGAGGTGGACGGGATCCGCATCGTCCGCGCCTGGTCGTACGCCGGCATCCGCGGCTCGTTCCGGAAGCGGCTCGTCAACTTCCTCTCGTTCGCCGCGACGGCCTGCGGGGCGGGCCTGTTCCTCGCCGGCCGGCCCGACGTCGTCTACGCCTCCTCGACGCCGCTGACGGTGGGGCTGCCGGGGCTCGTCACCGCGACGCTGCGCCGCGCGCGGTTCTTCTTCGAGCTGCGCGACCTGTGGCCCGAGTCGGCCGTCGTCGCCGGCGTCCTGAACGGCAGGTCCCGCGCGACGCGGGCGGCGTTCGCGCTCGCACGGCTGTTCTACCGCCGCGCCGCGCGCTGCGTCGCGGTGACCCGCGGCATCGCCGAGGGGCTGGCCGCCGCCGGGGTCCCGCGCGAGAAGATCCTCTTCGTGCCGAACGGGGTGGACGACTGGATGGTGGGGGACCTCGGCCCGGCGCCGCCCGAGGGCCCGGGGTTCCGGGTCGTCTACGTCGGCGCGCACGGGAAGTGGAACGGGCTCGGGCAGCTGCTCGAGGCCGCGGCGCTGCTGCGCGACCGCGCCGACGTCTCGTTCGTCTTCGCGGGCGACGGCGACGAGCGCGACGCGCTCGTCGCGCGCGCGGCCGAGCTGGGCCTGACGCGGGTGACGTTCCTCGGCGCGATCCCGAAGCGGGAGGCGTTCGAGCTGCTGCGCGGCGGGTCCGCGAGCGTCGTCGCGACCTGGAGCCACGAGTTCCAGAAGATGGTCCTCGCGAACAAGATCTTCGACTACCTCGCGGCCGGGAAGCCGGTCGTCGCCGCCGCCCACGGCGAGATGGCCGACCTCGTCGCCGAGGCGGGCTGCGGCCTCGTGACCCCGCCGGAGCAGCCGGCCGCCCTGGCCGACGCGATCCGCCGCCTGGCCGACACGCCGCCCGCCGAACGCGCGAGAATGGGCCGGGCCGGCCGCGACCACATCCTGCGCGCGTACCAGCGCACGGAACTCGCGGCCCGGCTGCTGCAGGCCTTCGAGGGGACCGCCCGCCGATGATCCGCCTTCCCTGGAGCGCGTGGGTGGACGAACGGGAGATCGAGCTCCCCCTGCCGCCCGGCTGGACCGTGGACACGGCCGAGATCCCCGGCGCCCCGGGCGGGCCCGGGCTCGCGCAGGCGCTGGCGCAGCCGATCGACGCGCCGCGCGTCGAGGACCTCGCGCGCGGCACCACGGCCGCCATCGCGGTGGAGGACATCACCCGCCCCGCGGACGCGGGCCCCGCGGTCGAGGCGCTGCTCGACGGCCTCGCGCGCGCGGGCATCCCGGAGCGCCGCGTCCGCGTGCTGATCGCCTGCGGGGGCCACGCGCCGCTGCGGCTCGAGGAGCTGCGCGCCAAGCTCGGCCCGCGCGTCCTCGACGCCTGCGACGTGTCGAGCCACCACCCCTACGAGAACCTCGTCGACCTCGGCACGTCCCGCGGCGGGCTCCCCGTGCAGGTCAACCGGCTGTTCGTCGAGGCGGACGTGAAGCTCGCCGTCGGCTCCGTCGTGCCGCACCCCTACGCCGGCTTCGGCGGCGGCGGCAAGATCGTGCTGCCCGGGCTCGCGGGCATCGCGACGCTGGAGATGAACCACCGGCCGGCGGTCACCGGCCTCTCCGGCGCGGGCCTCGGCGTCGTCGAGGGGAACCGCGCGCGCGCCGAGATGGAAGAGATCGCGCTCGCCGCGGGGCTGCAGGCGGTGGTCAACATCGTGCCCGGCGCGCGGCGCGAGGCGCTGGGCTACTTCTACGGCCACCCCGTGACGGCGCACCGCGCGGCCGTCGCGTTCGCCCGGCGCGCCTTCGCCGTGCCGGTGCGGCCGGGCGCCGACGCCGTCCTGCTCAACGCGTACCCGAAGGACGGCGAGGTGCTGCAGGTCGGCAACGCGTTCAACGCCTGGCGCGCGCTGAGCCCGCCCGCGGCGCGCGCGGGGGGCACCGTGATCGTGACGGCGGCCTGCCCCTGGGGCCGCGGCCACCACAGCCTGCACGGGCCGGGGATGCGGCTCTACCGCGATCCCGTCAAGCGCGAGTACCTCGGCGACCGCGAGCTGCTGATCTACGCGCCCACGCTCTCCGAGGCCGACGTGCGCAAGTCCTTCTGGCACGGCTACCGCCACGCGCGCACGTGGGACGAGGTGCAGGACGTGCTGCGCGCGCGGCACCCCGACGGGGGGCGGATGCTGGTGTTCCCCTGCGCGCCGCTCGCGCTCCCGGAGGCGACCCCGTGACGCTCTACGCGCGGTTCGGCAAGCGCCTGCTCGACCTCGCCGTCGGGGTGGCGGTGCTCGTCGTGGCCGGGCTGCCGATGCTCGCGATCGCGCTCGCGATCCGGCTCGAGGACGGCGGGCCGGTGTTCTACCGCCAGGAGCGGATCGGGCTGAAGGGCCGCCCGTTCCGGCTGACGAAGTTCCGCTCGATGGTGCTCGGCGCCGAGCACAAGGGCGCGGGCATCCTCGTCGAGCGGAACGACAACCGCATCACGCGGGTGGGGAAGTTCCTCCGCAAGCTGTCCCTGGACGAGCTCCCCCAGGTCTTCGACGTGCTGCGGGGCGACATGAGCCTCGTCGGGCCGCGCCCGGGCCTGCGCTACCAGGCCGAGCTGTACGACGCCGAGCAGCGGCGCCGCCTCGACGTGCGGCCCGGCATCACCGGCTGGGCCCAGGTCAACGGGCGCAACTCGATCCGCTGGCCGGAGCGCATCCGGCTCGACCTCGAGTACGTGGACCGCCTGACCCTCTGGCTCGACGTCAGGACGATCCTGCTGACGATCCCGTCGGTGCTGAAGGGCTCGGACCAGATCGCGGACGCGGACTACTGGAAGATGCGCCGCGCGGAGCTGGAACGCGCCCGCTCGACCGAGGACGGCGCATGAACGCCGTCGTCCTCGTCGGCGCCGGCGGCCACGGCCGCGGCACGCTCGAGATCCTGCGCGCGCGCGCCGCCGCAGGGCTCGACGCGCCCGACGTGCTGGGCTTCGTGGACGACGACGCGGCGCGCCACGGCACGACGCTCGGCGGCCTGCCGGTGCTCGGCGGGACCGACTGGCTGGTCGCGCGCGCCGCCGCCGGCGCGCCCGTGGCCGCGATCCTCGCGATCGCCTCCGCGCGCGCCAAGCGGGCGGTCGCCGAGCGGCTCGCGGAGGCCGGCGTGCCCTTCGCGACGGCGGTCCACCCGACCGCCGTCCTCGCGAGCGGGGTCACGATCGGCGAGGGGGCGATCGTCAACGCGGGCGTCTGCGTCGCGTACGACACGCGCCTCGGCCGGCACACGACGGTCAACCTCAACGCGACCGTCGGCCACGACTGCGTCGTCGGCGACTACTCGACGATCGCGCCGGGGGTGAACATCACCGGCCACGTGACGCTCGGCCTCGGCTGCGAGGTCCAGACCAACGCGACGATCGTGCCGGGCGTCACGCTCGGCGACTTCGCGCAGGTCGGGCCGGCGACCCTCGTGCTGCGCGACGTCCCCGCCGGGCAGCAGGTCTTCGGCAACCCGGCACGGCCGGTGCCGAAGGTCGGCGGTGCGTCATGAGCGTGCGCGTCCCCGTGGTGATGCTGCACTCGGTCGTCGGCTTCCGCGCCGACCGGCCGGAGACGTTCCCCGTCTGGTGCCCGCCCGAGATGTTCGAGGGCTACCTGCGCTGGCTGACGCGGCGCGGCTTCACCACGATCACGCTGTTCGACCTGCACGCGCACCTCGCCGACGGCGCGCCGCTCCCGCGCAAGCCGATCGCGCTGACGTTCGACGACGGCTACCTCGACAACTGGGTCCACGCCGTCCCGCTGCTGAAGAAGTACGGCCACCGCGGGACCGTGTTCGTCCCGTCCGACTTCGTGCAGCCCGGCGAGACGCCGCGCCCGACGATCGAGGACGTGTGGGCGGGGCGGATCCCCGAGGACCGGCTCGAGGCGTTCGGGTACATGAACCGCGCCGAGCTGCGCGCGTGCGCCGCCTCGGGCGCGCTCGACGTGCAGTCGCACGGCCGCACGCACACGTGGCTGCCCGTCTCGGAGGAGGTCGTCGACTTCGTGCGCCCGGGGCTGCCGATGCGCCACCTGCGGCCCTGGTGGTGGAACGCGCACCCGGAGCGGAAGCCGTTCTGGTTCCACGAGATCTCGCCCGCGGGGCTGCCCTTCGGCGCGCCGGTCTACCGCAACCGGCTGGCGCTGGCCGCGCCGGCGACGACGCCGGACCCGGGGCTCGCCGAGCGGCTGACCGCGTACGTCGCGGCGCGCGGCGGGGAGGCGTTCTTCGAGCAGGGCGGCTGGCGCGAGGCCCTCCTCGGCGAGGTCGCCGCGTACCGCGCGGCCCGTCCCGCGGCGGCGCGGCCGGAGAGCCCGGAGGCGTTCGAGGCGCGGCTGCGCGAGGAGCTGGCCACCTCGCGCGCGACGCTCGAGGCGATCACGGGCCGGCCCGTGCGCTTCATGTGCTGGCCCAACGGCGGCACCTGCCCCGAGGCGTTCGCGCAGCTGCACGGGACGGGCTACCTCGCCGCGACGCTGCCGTCGCGCGACCGGCAGCCCGTGAACACGCGGGGCACCGACCCGTCGCGCATCGGCCGGATCTCGGCGACGTCGTTCTTCCGCGGCACGCCGAAGACGTGGCCGTGGGTCATGTCGTTCGCGCTCAAGGTGGAGCGCAACCGCGGCAACCTCCTGGCCGAGATCCCGATCAAGGCGATCTGGCTCTACCGCCGCTTCGTCCGTCCCGCGGGGCCGACGCCGGCCGGGGCCGACCTCGCATGAGCCGCCGCGTGAGCGCGTGAGCCGCGCCGTGAGCCGCCGCGCATGAGCCGCCTCGCCGCGGAGGTCCTCGACCGCGCGGTCGCGTGGCGCACCGGCCGCCGCTACCACGCGCACCTCCACGAACTGCGCCGGCTCGAGCGCGGCCCGCGCGAGGCGCTCGACGCGTGGCGGCTCGCGCGCCTGCGCGCGCTGCTCGAGCACGCCGGGCGGCACGTGCCGTACTGGCGCGAGCTGTTCGGCCGCGTCGGGCTCGTGCCGGCCGACGTGAACCGCGTCGCCGACCTCGCCGCGCTGCCGCCGCTGACGAAGGCGCTCATCAACGAGGGGGGCGAGGCCCTCTTCGCGCCGCAGGGGCGCGGCCGGATCGCGGCCACCTCGACCGGCGGCTCGACCGGGCGGAACGTCTGGCTGCGGCTCGACCTCGAGACGCAGGACCGGCGGCGCGCCGCGGGGCGCCTGACCGAGGAGTGGGACGACGTCCGCCCCGGCACGCGCACCGCGACGTTCTGGGGCGCGTCGCTCGACGCGTCCCCCTCGCGCGGCGCGCGGTGGTACGACCGGCTGACCGGCCGCCTGTTCCTGTCGGCGTACGGCGTGGACGACGTGACGCTCGCGGCGCACTTCGAGCGGCTCGCGCGCTTCCGCCCCGAGGTGGTCTCGTCCTACCCGTCGATCCTGCTGCACGCCGCGCGGCGCGCGGGCAAGGCCGCCTGCCGCGCGGTCGGCGCGCGGATCGTCTACTGCTCGGCCGAGGCGCTGTTCGAGCCCGTGCGCGAGGAGCTCGCGGACCTGTTCGGCGCGCGGGTGCGCAACCGCTACGCGTCGCGCGAGTTCGGCCTGATCGCGTCGGACTGCCCTGCGGGCGGCGGGCTGCACGTCGCCGACGCGCGGCTCGTGCTCGAGGCCGCCGGTGCCCCGGGGCCGGACGGCGCGGCCGAGCTGCTGGTGACCGACCTCGACAACCACGCGATGCCGCTGATCCGCTACGCGATCGAGGACCGCGGGCGCTTCGCCGAGGGGCCGTGCGCGTGCGGCCGCCGCTGGTCCCGCCTGGCGTCGCTCGACGGGCGCGTGCTCGACGTCGTGACGACGCCCGACGGCCGCGCGTTCGGCGGGACGTTCTTCACGCTCGTGTTCCGGCCGTTCGACCAGTCGATCCGGCAGTTCCAGGCCGTGCAGGACCGCGCCGACCACCTCGTGATCCGCTTCGTCCCCGGGCCCGGCTTCGACGCCGCGCACCGGGACAAGCTCGAGCAGACGCTGCGGACGCAGTTCGGGCCGTCGCTCGCGTTCGACCTCGTCGAGGTCGCGGACATCCCGCCGCTGCCGTCCGGCAAGCGCCGCTTCGTCGTGTCGGAAATCGTGACCCGATGAGGGTGCTCCTCCTCACGGGCAGCCTCGGCCCCGGCGGCACCGAACTCGCCGTCGCGACGCTCGCGCGCCGGCTGCGCGCCGGCGGCCGCTTCGCGCC
>JADHED010001553.1_pt1 | contig 18953 bp, 13 predicted proteins | sample 8952041 | NCBI WGS metagenome assembly JADHED01 (sample SAMN16124423, study PRJNA663239) | bioreactor sludge metagenome | isolation source: sludge (control) | place: India:Bengaluru | collected 2018-09-08
CTGCAGTGGGACCTGAACTACCTGCTCAAGCTCTGGAACGCCATCGATGGCGCCGCCAAGGGCGGCAAGGGCGCCTTCCTGATCTACCAGGAATCGTCGCTCGTCATCCGCGCGATCCGCGACTACTTCAACAACGACATCGGTGACATCCTCATCGATACCGACGACATCTACGAACAGGCGCAGCAGTTCATGGCCCACGTCATGCCCGAGCATGCTGCCCGCGTGAAACGCTACCGCGACGACGCCGCCCTGTTCAGCCGCTTCCAGATCGAGCACCAGATCGAGTCGGCCTACGCCCGCACCGTGAGCCTGCCCTCGGGCGGCGCCATCGTGATCGACCACACCGAAGCACTGGTGTCCGTGGACGTGAACTCGGCCCGTGCCATCAAGGGCGGCGACATCGAGGAAACCGCCACCCGCACCAACCTGGAAGCCGCCGATGAAGTGGCCCGCCAGATGCGCCTGCGCGACCTGGGCGGCCTGATCGTGATCGACTTCATCGACATGGAGGAGAGCAAGAACCGCCGCGAGGTCGAGAACCGCCTGCGCGACGCGCTGCGCCAGGACCGCGCCCGCGTGCAGTTCGGCACCATCAGCAAGTTCGGCCTCATGGAAATGAGCCGCCAGCGCCTGAAGCCTGCGCTGTCAGAAGGCTCGTCCATCCCCTGCCCCCGCTGCGGCGGCTCGGGCCATATCCGTGACACCGAATCGTCGGCGCTGCAGATCCTGCGCATCATTCAAGAAGAATCGATGAAGGACAACACCGCCGCCGTGCACTGCCAGGTGCCGGTGGAAGTGGCCAGCTTCCTGCTCAACGAAAAGCGCACCGAGATCGCCAAGATCGAACTCAAGCAGCGCGTCAGCGTGCTCATGGTGCCCAACAAGTCGCTCGACACGCCCAACTACAAGCTGGAGCGCTTGAAGCACGACGACCCGCGCCTGGACCACATCGAAGCCAGCTACAAGCTCGCCGAAGAAGTGGAAGACCCAACGTCTGTCACACGCCGCTCGCAGGAGCCCACCAACAAGCAGACCCCGGTGATCAAGGGCGTGCTGCCTGATGCCCCCGCCCCCGTGGCCGAGCCCCGCCCCGAAGGCGCGGCGCGCCCACCCCGTGGCGGCCAGCGCCCCGCAGCCCATGCAGCCCCTGCACCTGCCCCCGTGGCAGCTCCGGCGCCTGTTGCCCCCGCGCCGCAGGAGCAAGGCTTCTTCGCCTGGCTCAAGAGCCTGTTCGGCTTTGGCAGCGCCCCCGCAGCACCCGCCCCAGTGGCAACGGCTGCGCCAGCCGCCGCACCGGCCGCGGCTGAAACCACTGGCCGTGGCGAACCCCGCCGCGAAGGCCGCAACGGTGAAAGCCGTGGCCGCCGTGGTGGCCGCGACGGCAACCGCGACGGTCAGCGCGAAGGCGCCCCACGTGACGGCAACCGCGAAGGCAGCACCGGCGAAAGCCGTGGCCGCCGTGGTGAACGCTCGGCCGAAGGCCGCGCACCCCGCGACGCAGAGCGCCGTCCCGAAGGCGAAGGCCGTGACGGTGGCCGCAACGGACGCGGCGAAGGCCGTGAAGGAGGCCGTGGTCGCCGCGACAGCGAGCCGCGCAACCTGAACGCTGGCGTGAATGGTGACAACAACGCAGCTACCACTCCGGTGGAAGGCCCCAACGCAGGCAACACCGGTGGCGCAGAAGGCCAGCCGGCGCAGCAACCCCGTGGCGAGCGCGGTCCGCGCCGCGAACGGGGTGATCGCGGTGGCAACCGTGGTGAACGCGGTGAACGCGCTCCCCGCGCGGTCGAGGCCCAGGAAGCAGGCGCCACAGCCGCCGCTGGTGACTTTGCGGACACCGCTCCACTGGCCTCGTTGCCGGACCTGGACCTGAGCGGCAATGACGCACCCGCCAACGGCAATGGCGCCACCGAAGAGCAGCGCCGCGAGCGCCGCTCCCGCGACCGCTATGGCCGTGACCGCCGCGAACGTGGCGAGCGTGGCCCGCGCGACAACAACGGCAACGCCGAAGCAGCTGCGCCAGCGATGCTGGACTTTGACCCCACCCAGGCCGAGCCCGCACCGGCACAGGACGAGGCGCCGCGCCGCAGCTACTTCAGCAACGCGCCCGCCGCCGAGCCTGTGGCACCGGCGGCAACCCCTGTCGCAGCTCCTGTGGCAGCCCCAGCCGCTTCAGCCACTGAGCCAGCCGCAGCGCCTGTTACCACGGCAGCTGTTGCAGCGCCCGTTGCAAACCCTGCAGCCGCACCGGTGGCTGCACCGGCACCTGTCGCAGCACCTGCACCGGCGGTAGCCGCCCAGGCCCCCGTGGCGACAGCTGCACAAGCCAAGGGACTGCCCCGCGTTCAGGCGTTCACGCTGCCCATCGATGAACTGCAGCAAGTGGCTGCCGCATCGGGCCTGCAGTGGGTGAACTCGGACGCGGACAAGATCGCTGCCGTGCAGGCCGCCATCGCGGCCGAGCCCAAGCCCATCCGCGTGCCCCGCGAGCGCCCCCCTGCGGTGGTGCTGGACGAAGGTCCGCTGGTGCTGGTGGAAACCCGCCGCGACCTGTCGGCCATGGCGCTGCCGTTTGAGCAGCCCCCCGCAGCCTGACGCGCTGCAATGGCTGCCGCCCCAGGGCTGTAGCCATCACCCAGAAGGCGGCTCAGGCCGCCTTCTGTTTTTGGGGCCGCTGAGTGTGCACGGCCCTTGGCGCCAATACCCGCAAGCGGCCGAAGGCAGCCTGTCAGCAGGTACCATTTCGGGTCGCCGGTGCCGCAGTGCAGCCCGCTGCCCGCACCGTCCAGACCCCGCCCCACGCCACACACCCGAGATCCACGGACCCTTCGCCCCATGCTGTTCCTGCTGTCTCCCGCCAAATCGCTCGACTACGACACGCCCGTTCCCGAAGGCCTGCCCCACACCACGCCGCAGTTTGTGCCGCAGTCCACGGCCCTGATCGAAGTCCTGCGGGAGCAGTCGCCGCAGCAGATTGCGTCGCTGATGGAACTGAGCGACACGCTCGCGGCGCTGAACGTGGCGCGTTACCAGGCCTGGCGCCCCCGCTTCACGGCCCACAACTCGCGCCAGGCGGTGCTGGCCTTCAATGGCGACGTGTACGAGGGGCTGCAGGCCCGCAGCCTAAGCGCTGACGACCTGGACTGGGCCCAGAGCCATGTCGCCATCCTCAGTGGCCTGTATGGCGTGCTGCGGCCGCTGGACCGCATGCAGCCTTATCGCCTGGAGATGGGCACGCGCCTGGCCACCGACGCGGGCAGCAACCTCTACCAGTTCTGGGGCCGCCAGATTGCCGAGCACCTCAACACCCGGCTGCGCGCCGACACGACGCCCGTGGTGGTCAACCTGGCCTCGCAGGAATACTTCAAGGCCGTGGACCGCAAGGTGCTCAAGGCGCGCGTGATCGAATGCGTGTTCGAGGACTGGAAGGGCGGCAACTACAAGATCATCAGCTTCTTTGCCAAGCGCGCACGCGGCCTGATGGCGCGCTATGCCATCACCCACCGCCTTGCCACACCCCACCAACTCGAAGGCTTCGATCTGGACGGCTATGCCTTTGCCCCGGCATCGTCCGGGCCCGAGCGCCTGGTCTTCCGGCGCAAGGCCCCGCCGGCCTTATAACCCCCCTCTCCCTGCTCTTTCTTGTTGAAGGACTGCCATGACATTGCGTTCTGACCAGCACCCGGACGGCACGACCACCAGCACCCAGCGCACCAGCGCAGCGCGGCAGGCCATTACGCCCGAGCTGCGCCGCTGGATCATTGAGCAGGCGCAGGCAGGCTACGCCGCGCCCGTGGTGCTGCAATCCATGCGCGACGCAGGGTGGGACGAGGACGTGGCCGCCGATGCGCTGGAGATCACGCTGCAGGAGCACCTGAACGACCTGGCCGTGCAGCAGGGCCTGCCCTCGGCCGTGCCAGTGCCTGAGCCTCGGCTGGATGCATCGCCCGCCCAGCTGGACTGCGGCGACCGCACCGTGAACGTGCTGCTGGCCATGGCGCAGCCGCGCATTGTGGTGTTTGGCAACCTGCTGTCGCCCGAGGAGTGTGATGCCCTGATCGCCGCCGCAGAGCCCCGCATGGCACGCTCGCTCACCGTGGCCACCAAGACCGGCGGCGAAGAGATCAACGCCGACCGTACCAGCGACGGCATGTTCTTCCAGCGCGGTCAAAGCCCGTTGATCCAGCGCATTGAAGAGCGCATTGCGCGCCTGCTCCAGTGGCCCATCGAAAACGGCGAAGGCCTGCAGGTGCTGCACTATCGCCCGGGTGCCGAATACAAACCCCACTACGACTACTTTGACCCCGCCGAGCCTGGCACGCCCAGCATCATCAAACGCGGCGGCCAGCGTGTGGGCACGCTGGTGATGTACCTCAACACGCCCGACAAGGGCGGCGGCACCACCTTCCCCGACGTGCACCTGGAGGTCGCGCCGCAGCGTGGCAACGCGGTGTTCTTCAGCTACGAGCGCCCACACCCGTCCACCCGCACCCTGCATGGCGGCGCCCCGGTGATCGCAGGGGACAAATGGATCGCCACCAAATGGCTGCGCGAGCGGGAATTTCAGTAAAAACGCCGGTATGCGCTAGTCGAATATGCGCCAGCAGCTACAAAAATAGTAGCAAAACACGTCCCCCTTGGAACCCATACACCCGAAAGACCAGGCCATGAACACGCCAGAACAATCCCAGCTTGGCAAGGCCTCGGCCTATATCGACCAGTACGACGCGTCGCTGCTGTTCCCCATCCCGCGCGCGGGCAAGCGGGCCGAGATCGGCATCACCGGCGCGGCGCCCTTCTTCGGGGCCGACCTGTGGACGGCGTTCGAGCTGTCGTGGCTGAACCAGCGTGGCAAACCGCAGGTGGCTTTGGCGCACATCACCGTGCCGTGCGAGACGCCCAACATCGTTGAGAGCAAGTCGTTCAAGCTGTACCTCAACAGCTTCAACAACACACGTTTTGCCGATGCGGCCGAGGTGCAGGCCCGCATCCGCGCCGACATGAGCGAGGCCGTGTGGCGCGGCGCCGAGCACCCCGCCACCGTGGGCGTGAAGCTCATCGCACCCGAGCTGTTTGACCAGGAGCCAGTGCACGAGCTGGACGGCCTGAGCCTGGACCGGCTGGACGTGGAATGCACGCGCTACCAACCCGCGCCCGGCCTGCTGACGGCCACATTCAACGAAGCGCCCGTGACCGAGACGCTGACCAGCAACCTGCTCAAGAGCAACTGCCTGGTGACCGGCCAGCCCGACTGGGGCAGCGTGCAAATCAGCTACAGCGGCCCGCAGATCAACCAGGAAGGCCTGCTGCAGTACCTGGTGAGCTTTCGCAACCACAACGAGTTTCACGAGCAGTGCGTGGAGCGCATCTTCATGGACGTGTGGACACGCTGCAAACCCATCAAGCTCACGGTGTACGCGCGCTACACGCGCCGGGGCGGGCTGGACATCAACCCCCTGCGCACCAGCCACCCGCAAGCCCTGCCGCGCAACGCGCGCACGGCGCGGCAGTAGGACTAACCAGTCCCGTCAACCGACCGCGTCCGTCAGTTGCGCGCATCGATCCAGTCGCACCGCAGGGTGTGGCGCAGGTGCGCGCGGGTGCGCCAGGCAACGTACAGGCTGGGGACAAAAATGCCGATCAGGCAGACCGGCGCGGCGCAAGGCTCGCCAAAAGCGCAGATGGGAAACCAGCCCACCCAGCCCAGCATCCAGACCGTCAGCACCACGTCCCACAGGTGGTATTCGAGCGGGTGGTCGGCCTTGTGCGCCACATGCCACTGCTTGATGCGCTGCAGCTCGTCGAGGGTCATGGTGATCTCCCGGACAACGGGAAAATCACTGTAAGTTACGAGTAAGAATTCGTCAAGGTGCGAGTGTTCCTTGGCGGCTCGTTGCAGCGCCGCTCACCCCAGCCGGAACACGTCCACCGAGCGGCCCAGCGACACCGCGCTCTCCTTGAGGCCCTGGGCGGCGGCGGCCGACTCCTCCACCAGCGCGGCGTTCTGCTGCGTCACGGTGTCAAGCTGGGTCACGGCCTCGTTGACCTGGGCAATGCCCTGCGACTGCTCCTTGGTGGCGCTGCTGATCTGCTGGACCAGAGTGCTCACGCGTTCCACCGCATGGACCACGCCTTCGATGGTGGTACCTGCATGGTCCATCTGCTGCGCGCCGCTGGCGATCTGGTTCACCGTGACGCCAATCAGGCCGCTGATCTCCTTTGCCGAGCTGGCACTGCGCTGCGCCAGTGCTCGCACTTCGCCCGCCACCACCGCAAAGCCACGGCCCTGCTCGCCAGCCCGCGCGGCTTCCACAGCGGCATTGAGCGCCAGCAGATTGGTCTGGAAGGCAATGCCCTCGATCACGCCCACGATCTCGCTGATCTTGGTGGACGAAAGCTTCATCTGCTGCATGGCCGCCCCCACCTCCTGCACCGCCTGGCCACCGCGCGTGGCGATGTCGCTGCTCTGTGCGCTCTCGTGCGACACCTTGGCGGCTGTCTCCGACGTCTGCAGCACCGTGGTGGCCAGTTGCTCCATGGCCGCGGCGGTTTCTTCAAGACTGCTGGCCTGCGACTCGGTACGGGCCGACAGGTCCATGCCGCCGCGCGCGATTTCGTCGGCCGATTCGATGAAGTTGCGCACCTCGGTGCGCACGTCGCCCACCACGGCGCGCAGGTTGACCTGGGTCTGTTGCAAGCGCTGCATCAGCGCACCCAGGGGTTGGGGGTAGTCGGTGCCAACCGACGTGGCCAGGTTGCAGGCCGAGATGTCGGATGCGAAGCGGGTGGCGTCGTGCACCCCTTGCAGCACGGTGGCCTGAAAGCGCCACAGCGTCCACCCCGCCCCCAGCACCAGCAGCGCCAGGCGGGCCGCCCAGGCGGTAGTGCCCTGCAGGCCCATCACGTCGGGCAACAAGGCCATCAGCACCATCACCGCCAGCAACAGCGCCATGCGGGGCAGCAAGGCTATCTGCGCCAGGCGCTGCTGCCAGCCGCGAACCCCGCGATAGCGCACGTTGCCCGAGTCCAGGTAAAAGCTGCTCGCGCCCGACGCCGCCTCGCTGCGCATCTGGGCATACAGGGCTTCGGCGGCAGAAATTTCTGCCGCGCTGGGCTTGGTGCGCACCGACATGTAAGCGCGTGGCTTGCCGCCTTCCATGATGGGAGTGACGTTGGCGCGCACCCAGTAGTGGTCGCCGTTCTTGCGCCGGTTTTTCACCAGACCTGTCCAGGGCTCGCCCCGGCCAATGGTGCGCCACATGTCCTTGTAGGCCTCGGGCGGCATGTCCGGGTGGCGAATGATGTTGTGCGGCTGGCCGATGAGTTCGTCGTAGCTGTAGCCACTGACGCGCACAAACGCCGGGTTGCAGTGCGTGATCTCGCCCTTGGTGTTGGTGCTGGACACCAGCAGCTCATCACCGGGGTAGTCAAAATTCTGCTGGGTCACTGGCAGGTTGATGCGCATTCGAGGCTCCTGGAAGGCCTGCGGCAGGGGCAGGCAGCGCGGTGTTTTGTTAGACGTTCGTGTACCCGCTTGATACGAACCAAGTCTAACTACTCACTCCCCCGATTTGCCCCAAAAAGGTGCCGATTGAGGGATGGCCTGCACAACCCTCCCGAGGCGCACACACCCCAGCCCTACTCCTGTGGCGTCAAAAGAGCTGCCCCGTGTCCCTGTCCACACCCGCCTGCGGCCTGCGTCGGCCGCTCGCAGCTGCGGCACGGGTCTGCGGATCGGGCTCGGGCTCCTCGCCGCGCCGCACCAGCGTGCTGGCACGTACGCCCAGCAGCCGCAGGCGCTTGTCCAGCGGCACGCGCTTGAGGCACTGCCCGGCCAGCTGCCGGATGGTGGCCCCGTCGGCGGTGTAGCTGTTAGCCGTGTGGTCGCGCGTCGCGATCTTGAAGTCGTCGTAGCGCAGCTTGATGCCGATGGTGCGCGCCACATAGCCCTTGCGCTGCAGGTCTTCGGCCACGCGCATGCACAGGTCGGTAAAGATCACGCCCAGCTCGGCCCGGTCGCGCACCGCATGCAGGTCGCGGTCAAAGGTGGTCTCGCGGCTCATGCTCACGGGCTCGCTCTCGGTCACCACCGGGCTGTCGTCACGGCCCCAGGCCACGCGGTGCATCCAGGCGCCGGTGGACTTGCCAAAGTGGCCCATCAGCCATTGCTCATCCTGCGCGGCCAGCTGCCCGATGGTCTCGATGCCTAGGCGCGCCAGCTTCTCGCCGGCCTTGGGGCCGATGCCGTTGATCTTGCGCACGTTCAGGGGCCAGATCTTGCTCTGCAGGTCTTCCTCGTAAACGATAGAGATGCCGTTGGGCTTGTTGAACTCGCTGGCCATCTTGGCCAGCAGCCGGTTGGGCGCCACGCCAATCGAGCAGGTCAGCCCGGTCCGTTCAAAGATACTTTTCTGGATAAGCCGCGCAAGCACCCGCCCGCCTTCGCGCTGGCCTCCCGGCACGTCGGTGAAGTCGATGTAGACCTCGTCCACGCCCCGGTCCTGCATCACCGGCGCGATCTCGGTGATGGTGCTTTTGAACAGGCACGAAAAGCGTCGTACTTCTTCAAAATCCACCGGCAGCACGATGGCCTGCGGGCACAGTTTGGCCGCCTTCATCATGCCCATGGCTGAGCCCACGCCAAACTGCCGCGCCGGGTAGGTGGCTGTGGTGATCACGCCCCGGCCCACATAGTCCTTGAGCAGCGGAAAGTCCTCCACCGGGATGAAGCGCCGCTCGCGCTCTGCGGTGCCGTCCGGGCCGCGCAGCAGCAGCTCGTCCACCTTGCGCCGCCCGCCCCCTATCACCACGGGCAGGCCTTTGAGCTGCGGGTAGCGCAGCAGCTCGACGGACGCAAAAAAAGCGTCCATGTCCAGGTGCGCGATGCGGCGCCGCTTGCCGGAAGAGGCAGCCTGCGCGGGGGGGTGGGTCTCAGAAGAATCGAACTCGGTGGCGGTCACACCCGATATTGTGCGGGGCGGCGCCATCCCTGCGCAGGCGGTGCATTAGCGATTGCGCCGCGCGCTACGCTCCCCTGCCGCGATGGCCCCCAGCATCAGTGCTACACCTGCCATCTGCCAACCGTCCAAGGTGTGCTGAAAGTACACCCAGTCCACCACAATGGCGACCGTCGGGTAGGCAAACTGCAGCACCGCCACCCGGGCCGTCGCCAGCCGGTCCATGCCTGCGTACATCAAGGTGTATGCCAGGCCCGTGTGGATCAGCCCCAGCCCGGCCAGCCATGCCCATGGGGCGCCCCAGGCGGGCCAGCCTTGGCCCATGGGGGCCACCCACAGCACGGCCGCACCCAGCGCGCATTGCCACCACGCCAGCGCGCCCACCTGCAGCGCCCCCAGGCGCTTGGCAACCACGGTGACGGTGGCTGTGCACAGCGCACCGACCAGGCAGAGGCCCACGCCCACCCAGTAGCCAGGCGCATGTCCGGCACCTGAGGAAGACAGCCCCCCGGCCACGCCCGTTGCCAGCACCAGCCCCACCATCGCGACCAGCACGGACACCACGCGCTGCCGGGGCACGGTTTCTTTGAGCCACCACGCCCCCAGCAGCAATACCCACAACGGTTGCATATGGAACAGCACCACCGCCACCCCGGTGGGCACCTGCTGGATCGCCGTGAAAAACAGCCACCAGCTCGCCAGCATCAGCCCGCTGAGCAGCAACACCCACGGCAAAGCCGCCCAGCCCACCCAGAGCCCCCGCCACAGTCCCGACCATGACCGGTGGCGCCACGCCATCCACAACGTGAGACCCACGAGACCAAAAGCACAGCGGAACCAGGTCACCGTCAATGGCGCCGCCTGCGCCTGGTGCACGAACACGCCGATGGTGCCCAGCAGCGCGTTGCCCAGCACAAAGGCGATCCAGCCGTCCAGCCCGTGGGCAGACGACAGCCCACGCGCGCTGCCCGCAGGAGAAGCGGACGCGGGAACCACGGGGACGGATGTGCCTGAAACGGTAGAGGAAGACTGCTGCATGCCCGCAGTGTGGCCGCCAGCCGCTGCAATCGAAAGCGCATAATTTATACATCAACCATTCGATCTTCGAATACATCACCACAGGGGCAATCCATGAGCTACCGCGACTTGCAATTCGACTGGCTCCAATGCCTGGTGGCGGTGGTGGATGCAGGCTCGCTCTCTGGCGCGGCGGCCGAGGTGCACCGGTCGCAGTCGGCTGTCAGCATGCAGCTCAAGAAGCTGGAAGACGCCGTAGGCCACCGACTGCTGGAGCGCGACGCCCGCAAGCAGCACCTCACGCCCGAGGGTGAAACCCTGCTGGGCTATGCCCGACGCATTCTGGAGCTGCATGCAGAAGCACATGACGCCCTGAACGGGGACGCACTCACAGGCCGGGTGCGGCTGGGGGTGCCGGATGACTACGCAGCGCGCTACCTCACGCCCGTGCTCAAACGCTTTGCGCCACGGCACAGCGCGGTGGAGATAGAACTGGACTGCGAGCAGTCCACCGCACTCATCCCGCGCGTGGCCAGTGGCGACCTGGACCTAGCGCTGATATCGCGCGACCACGCACGGCGGGGCACGCTGCTGTTCCACGAGCCCATGGTGTGGGTGGGGTCGGCGCAGTTCGAGTTGTGGAGGCGCGACCCGCTGCCCATTGCGGTGTACGAATCGGCCAGCCTGGCGCGGCGCGGCGCCATCCACGCGCTGGCGCAGCAGGGGCGCCGCTACAAGGTGGTCTATCACAGCTCCAGCCTGGCGGGGCAAATTGCGGCGGTGGAAAGCGGCCTGGCCGTGGCCGCCCTCACCCACTGCAGCGTGCCACCACAGCTGCAGGTGCTCGGCCCCGAGCACGGCCTGGGGCCGCTGGCGCCAATGGAGGTGGCCGTATACCGCAGCCGCGCATCGCGCGGCTCCAAGGCGGTGGACAGCCTGCAGAACCTGCTGGTGCAGACCTTGCGGCAATCCGGCGGCGCTCGCGTGACTGCCTGAGCGCCTCAGCGCCTGCTGACGAAACAGGAGCCTACTTCTTGGAGAGCGCTGCGCTGCGAATGCCCTGCAACGTGCCCGTAGGCGTGATGGCCTCGGGGTCGATCAGGCAGTGCAGCACGCTGGGCAGGCCGCTGGCGCGGGCGCGGGCAAGGGCCGGAGCAAAGTCTTCCGTGCGCTCCACCCGTTCGCCATGGCCGCCAAAGGCATGCGCGTAGGCCTTGAAGTCGGGGTTCCTGAGCTGCGTGGCGCTGATGCGGCCGGGGTACTCACGCTCCTGGTGCATGCGGATGGTGCCGTACATACCGTTGTCCAGCACCACCACGATGATGTTCAGGCCGTATTGCACGGCGGTCGCAAATTCCTGACCGTGCATCAGAAAGTCGCCATCGCCCGCAAAGATCACCACCTCGCGCTGCGGCCACAGGCGCTTGCCGCCCACGCCTGCAGGCAGGCCGTAGCCCATCGACCCGCTGGTGGGCGCAAGCTGGCTCGCGTAGGTGGTGAAGGGCCAGAAGCGGTGAATCCACGTAGCAAAGTTGCCCGCGCCGTTGCAGAAGATGGTGTCGGCGGGCAGCACTTCTTTGAGGTGCTGCATCACCTGGCCCATCTGCAGGTTGCCAGGAATGCGGATGGGTGCCGTGTCGCTCCAAGCCAGATATTCGGCATGGGCGGCTTCTGTGTGGGCCTTCCATGGCACAGCCGCTCTGGGGCGCACTGCATTGAGCGCAGCAGCAAACGCCTGGGGCGTGGCGTGGATGGCCTGTGTCGGGCGGTAGAGCTTGCCCAGTTCGTCCGCATCGGCATGCACATGCACCAAGGGCTGCGCCGGGGTGGGAATGCTGAACAGCTCGTAGCCTTGCGACGGCACTTCCGACAAGCGGCCACCCACCACCAGCACCAGGTCCGACGCCTTGATACGCGCCAGCAGCTTGGGGTTGACGCCCAGGCCCAGGTCACCACCGTAGCAAGCGTGCGTGGCCGGGAACAGCATCTGGCGGCGGAACGAGCAGTACACCGGAATGGACCAGGCTTCGGCAAACGCTGTGAACTCGCGCACCGCCTGCTCGGACCAACGGCTGCCACCCAGGATGGCCACAGGGTTCATTGCGGCTTGCAGGCGCTGGGCCAGCTCGGCCATCTGCGCAGCGCCAGGATGCGTTTCCGTCACCTGGTAGGGCAGCGCATCGGCCACCGCAGCGGCTTCCGTCAGCATGTCTTCGGGCAGCGCCACCACCACCGGGCCGGGGCGACCCGAGGTGGCAACGTGGAAGGCGCGCGAGATCAGCTCGGGCACACGGGCCGGGTCGTCTATCTGCACCACCCACTTGGCCATGGTGCCGAACACGGCGCTGTAGTCCAGCTCCTGAAATGCCTCACGCCCCATGGCGTTGCGTGCCACCTGGCCCACGAACAGGATCATGGGGGTCGAGTCCTGGTGCGCGATGTGCACGCCGGCCGAGGCATTGGTGGCACCGGGCCCGCGCGTCACAAAGCAGATGCCGGGCTGGCCGGTGAGCTTGCCCTGCGCCTCGGCCATCATGGCTGCGCCGCCCTCCTGGCGGCAGACGGTCACGCCAATATCGGCATCGTGCAGCGCATCGAGCACGGCCAGGTAGCTTTCGCCGGGCACACAAAAAAGCTGCTTCACGCCATGGGTGATGAGCTGCTGCACCAGGATCTGGCCGCCGGTGCGGGGGGTGAGGGAGGTCGTGTTCATGTCAACGGTATCGGATCAAAAATTCAGAACAGGGCCTGGCAGGCGCGCTGGATGCGCGCGCAGGCCTCTTGCAAATCGGCCGTGGACGCAGCGTACGAGATGCGGAAGTAAGGGGCCAGCCCCAGTACCCCACCGGGCACCACCGCCACATGGTGCTCGCGCAGCAAATAGGCGCAGAAGTCGGCATCGGTGCGCAGCAACATGCCACCGGGCGTAGTGCGGCCCAGCACACCTTCGCAGCTGGCAAAGGTGTAGAACGCGCCCTCGGGCACGCGGCAGCGCAGGCCGGGCGAAGCATTGAGCGACGCTACGACCAGGTCACGCCGGTCCTGGAACGCTTGGCAGCGCTCGCGCACCACGTCTTGCGGCCCGGTCAGCGCCGCCACAGCCGCCGCCTGGCTGATGGACGAAGGGCAGGACGTGGCCTGGCTCTGCACCACGGCCATCGCCGCAATCAGCGCCTTGGGGCCTGCGCCGTAGCCCAGGCGCCAGCCCGTCATGGCATAGGCCTTGGAGACACCGTTCACCGTCAGCGTGCGCTCGCGCAGCGAGGGCAGCACAGCGGCGGGCGTGGCAAACGCGCGGCCGTCGTACAGGATGTGTTCGTAGATATCGTCCGCCAGCAGCCACACCTGCGGGTGGCGCTCCACCACTTCCAGCACCGGCCGCAGTTGCTCGGCGCTGTAGGCCGCGCCGCTGGGGTTGGAGGGCGAATTGATGAACACCCAGCGCGTGCGCGGCGTGATGGCCGCCTCCAGCTGCTCGGGCGTGATGCGAAAGCCGTTGGCCTCGGTGCAGGGCACGACCACGGGCACGCCCCCTGCAATCAGCACCATGTCGGCGTACGACGTCCAATACGGCGCGGGCAGGATCACGTCGTCGCCCGGATTCACCGACGCCATCAGCGCGTTGTAGAGGATCTGCTTGGCCCCGGCCCCCGCGGTGATTTCGTTGAGCGCAAAGTCCAGCCCGTTGTCGTGCTTGAACTTGTGCTGAATTGCGGCTTTCAGCTCTGCCGTGCCATCCAGCACCGTGTAGTGCGTCTCCCCCCGCGCCATTGCCTGCTGCGCGGCTTCCAGAATGTGCGTGGGCGTGTCGAAGTCGGGCTCGCCCAGGCCCAGCACGATCACGGACTGGCCCTGGCGCTTGAGCTGGTTGGCCTCTTGCGTCAGGCGCACGATTTCAGAGACGCCGATGGCGCTCAGACGGTCGGCCGCGCGGAAGGCCGTGGCGGGGATGGGAGCGTTCATTGCTGGTAGGTCTCCAGGGGCTTGTCGTTGGGGGTGGCAAACAGCTGGCGCAGCGTGGTGCCCAGCGGCAGGCTCAGGCCCATGTTCTTGGGCGGGATAGGGTTCACGAACCACTTGGTGTAGATCTTTTCCATCTCACCGTTTTGCATGAGCTTGGTGAGCACACCGTCCACCGCGGCCTTGAAGGTGGGGTCGTCCTTGCGGAACAGCAGCGCAATCGGCTCGGCGCCCAGCGGCTCGCCCACGATGCGGAAGGCCGATGGGTCTTTGGAATTGGCAATCATCCCGGCCAACAGGTTGTCGTCGAGCACAAACGCATCCGCACGGCCTGATTCGAGCAGCAGGAAACTTTCGTGGTGGTCCTTGCCCAGCACGGTCTTGATGGGCGCGCCGCCCAGCGCGCGCTCTTGCTTGCGCAGCAGTTGCACGGCGGTGGTGCCGGTGGATGCCGCGATGGTGCGGCCTGCGAGCTGGCTGATGGACTTCAGGTCCGAATCCTTGCGCACCGCCATGCGCACTTCGCTCACGTAGGTGGTCACGGCAAAGGCCACCTGCTGCTGGCGCGCGGTGTTGTTGGTGGTGGGGCCGCAGCCGATGTCGAGGGTGCCGTTCTGCACCAGGGGCAAGGTGTTCTGCGCCGTCACGGCCATGTATTCGAGCTTGGCGTCGGGTGCGATCTCTTTGAGCACACGTTCGCACAGCTCGACGTGGTAGCCCACGTACTTTTCATTGGCGCCCAGTGCGTAGGCCATGGGCGGCGAGGTCTCGCGCACACCCAGCACCACCTTGCCGCTGGCTTTGATTTTTTCCAGCGTGGGCTGGGTGACCGTCTGCGCCTGCGCGGGGGCTGTGGCCATGCAGGACAGGGCCAGGACTGCGGCGAGCGCCGTGAAGGAATTGCGGGAAATTGCCATGTCGTCGTCTCCTTGTGTTTTGTGGTTGGCAGGTTGAAAAAAGGCGAGGCTCAGATCACGTTCTTTTCGAGCAGTGGCGCGTTGCGCGCAATGCGTTCGATGGACAGCGGCGACAGGTCCATGCTTTGGTAGCTGCCCGTGAGCAACAGCTCGGCCACGCCCCGGCCCACGGCAGGGCACTGCTGCAGGCCGTGGCCCGAAAAGCCGTTGGCAAACACCAGGTTGTCGCACGCCGGGTGCAGGCCCACGATGGCGTTGTGGTCGAAGGTGTTCATCTCGTAGTAGCCCGCCCAGGCGCCCTGCATGCGCAGCGCCTCAAAGCCCGGGATGCGCTCGGCCAACGTGGGCCAGATGTGATCCTCGAACGCGTCGTACTCGGGCTCCAGCGGGGCAAAGTCGGCATCGTTGTCGGCCTCAGGCGCAAAGCCGCAGATAAAGCCTTGGCCCTCGGGCCGCAGCCAAATGCCGCTGGTGTCGATGAGCAGGGGGCAGCCCGGCAGCGCTGCTGGGCTGGCGAGGTTGAAGACCGTGCGGCGCTTGCCCACAACGGGCAAATCAATTCCCACCCAGCCCGCAATGGCTGCCGCCCAGGGGCCACCGGCGTTCACAGCGTAGCGGCAAGGCAGCACGGCGCCGCTTTGCAGGCGTACTGCGTTCACATGCAACACGCCGTCGCTGGCCGCCGTGTCCAGCCCCACGGCCTCATCAGCCACATAGCGCAAGCCCTGGCTTTGTGCCTTTTTGCGCAGCGCCGCAAGCAGCAGGTAGCCATCAAACCAGCCCTCGCCCGACAGGCCCAGCGAGCCCAACACCACATCCTGCAAAGCCAGCCAAGGAAAGCGCTCGGCCAGTTGCTGCGGACTCAGCAGCGCGACATCGGCGCCATGCTGCTTCTGCAGTGCATGGTTTTCGCGCAGCGTGGCCTCGCCCGCCTGCGTGGCCAGGTACAGATAGCCGCCTTCGTGCAGACCGATGTTGGGCACATCGCCATGACACGCCAGCAGCTGGCCCACGTTGCGCAAGAAGCCAATGCCGTAGGCCGAGATCTGGATGTTGATGTCGGTAGAAAACTGCTGGCGGATCGAGCTGGCCGACAGCGCGGACGATGCCCGCGCGTAGGTCGGGTCGCGCTCGACCACCAGCACCTCGCAGCCCGGTTGCTGCAGGGTGAGGAAGTACGCAATCGCGCTACCAATGACGCCACCGCCAATGATGACGATGGGGTGTGGGTCCTTAGCGATGGACATGAACGGTGCCAGCAGTGCGTGGCTTACACGTCAAACGTCACGCCCTGCGCCAGCGGCAAAGCGGTGGAGTAGTTGATGGTGTTCGTCGCCCGGCGCATGTAGGCCTTCCAGCTGTCCGATCCCGCCTCGCGGCCACCGCCGGTCTCCTTCTCGCCGCCAAACGCGCCGCCAATCTCGGCGCCGCTGGGGCCGATGTTGACATTGGCGATGCCACAGTCCGAACCGGCGGCCGACATGAACTGTTCCGCCTCGCGCACATTGAGCGTGAAGATCGACGACGACAGGCCCGCGCCCACGGCGTTGTTCATGGCAATGGCGTCGTCGATGCTGCTGTAACGCACCACGTACAGGATGGGCGCAAAGGTTTCGTGCAGCGCGGGGCCTTCTTGCTTTTGCAGCTCCACCAGCGCTGGGCGCACGTAGTACGCGTCCGCACCGCCCACGCCTTCCACACGGCCACCGCCGTGCACCGTGGCGCCCAGCGCGCGGCTTTGCTCCAGTGCCGTTTGCATGCCGTCAAACGCCATGCGGTCGATCAGCGGGCCCACCAGCGTGCCAGCGGTGCGCGGGTCGCCCACCTGCACATTGGCGTACACCTTGGCCAGTTGGGGCACCAGCTGGTCGTAAATACTCTCGTGCACAAACAGGCGGCGCAGCGTGGTGCAGCGCTGGCCGGCCGTGCCCATGGCGGCAAACGCAATGCCACGCAGGGCCAGGTTCAGGTCGGCCGTGGGCGCCACGATGGCCGCGTTGTTGCCCCCCAGCTCCAGAATGCCGCGCGCAAACCGCGCTGCCAGGCGTGGGCCCACGGCGCGGCCCATGGCGGTGGAGCCGGTGGCCGACAGCACGGGCACGCGGGCGTCGTCCACCAGTACCTCGCCAATGTCGCGCTGGCCCACGATCAGCTCCAGCAGGCCTTCGGGTGCGTCGGCGCCAAAGCGTGCAATGGCACGCTGCGCGATGGCATGCGTGGCCAGGGCGGTGAGCGGGGTCTTTTCCGAGGGCTTCCACACCACCGAATCACCACACACCAGCGCCAGCGCGGCGTTCCACGACCACACAGCCACGGGGAAGTTGAAGGCCGAGATCACGCCACACACGCCCAGCGGGTGCCAGGTTTCCATCATGCGGTGGCCAGGGCGCTCGGTGGCAATCGTCAGGCCGTACAGCTGGCGCGACAGGCCCACGGCAAAGTCGCAGATGTCGATCATCTCCTGCACCTCGCCCAGGCCTTCGGACGGGATCTTGCCCGCCTCGATGGTCACCAGCAGGCCCAGGTCGGCCTTGGCGGCGCGCAGTTCTTCGCCCAGCAGGCGCACCAGTTCGCCCCGGCGCGGTGCGGGCACATTGCGCCATGCCAAAAAGGCGGCATGTGCGCGGCCAATGGCAGCCGTGGCGTCGGCCGCACTTTGCTGCGGCACCTGGGCCAGCACCTCGCCCGTGATGGGCGAACGCGCCGCCAGCGTGCCGCCGGTGTAGGCAGCGCGGGGCACGCCCAAGCGTTGCAGAAGTTGATCAACTTCGGACACAAGGGGAGTGGCGGCAGGGGTGGCAGACATGGCGGGTCGCAAAGGTGATGGAGGCAGAGAGATGGCAACAGCGTGGAACAACACACGCAATGAATGCGCCAATATCCGCCAATCGCGCCGTGCTGGATAGCAAAAAAATGGAACTACTTAATCACAAATCAGCATGAAGTGCCTGAAAATTGCAGAGCTGCTAGCGCTTAATGCATGGGCGCTACGAGCCAAAACAGGGCATGGACCGCACACGCCGCTCATTCCCCCTGCGCATGATTGACCCCATTTGCCACTATGACCCTGCTGCGCCGCACCTTCCTGCCCTCCACCGCCGACCTGCTGGCCTTTGAGGCGGCAGCCCGCCACCAAAGCGTTTCACGCGCGGCCGAGGAGCTGCACCTCACCCAAAGCGCGGTGTCGCGCCAGGTCCGTCAGCTGGAAGAACAAATCGGCACCGCCCTCTTCCATCGCGTGCGCCAGCGTGTGGTGCTCACCGACGCGGGTCGCGTCTATGCGGCCGATGTGCAAAACGTGCTGCAGCAGCTGTCGGCCAGCACGCAGAAAGCCATGGCGTTCTCCAGCACAGACGGCCTGCTCAACCTGGCCGTGCTGCCCACGCTGGGCACCCGCTGGCTCATCCCGCGCCTGGGCGGCTTCATGGCGCTGCACCCAGAGGCGCTGGTCAACTTCTCGGCCCGCACCGAGCCCTTTGACTTTGCGGGCACACCGTTCGACGCTGCCATCCACTTCGGCACGCCGCACTGGGCGGGCGCCGTGTGCGAATACCTCATGCACGAAGAAACCGTGCCCGTATGCAGCCCCGCCTACCGCGACCGCCACGGCATCCGCACCCCGCAAGACCTCACGCGCGTGGTGCTGCTGCAGCAAACCACCCGGCCTACGCAGTGGGCCGAGTGGTTTGACCTGGTAGGCGCTCCCACCGCCCTGGCCCTGCGCGGCCCGCAGTCGGAGCACTTCGCCATGATTGCGCAAGCCGCCGTATCGCACCTGGGCGCGGCGCTGCTGCCGCGCTTCTTGATCGAGCAGGAGCTGGCGGCAGGGAGCCTGGTGGAGCTGTCAGACCAGGTGCTGACAAGCACCGATGCCTATTACCTCGTGTACCCGGAAGCGCGGGCGCAGACGCCGCTGGTGACGGCGTTCAGGGATTGGGTGGTGGGGGAATGTGCGGGGCAGCGGCAAGGGTAAAACGCTTACCGCTGACGCAGAAGGGCACCCGTGCTCAGGCGCTTGAGGAAGTGGTCAGACAACATGCGCGGCCCTAGTGTGGTGTCTCAAAAGTAATTTGAATTATTTTTGAGATTGCAGGTCAGA
>JADHED010001554.1_pt1 | contig 18951 bp, 13 predicted proteins | sample 8952041 | NCBI WGS metagenome assembly JADHED01 (sample SAMN16124423, study PRJNA663239) | bioreactor sludge metagenome | isolation source: sludge (control) | place: India:Bengaluru | collected 2018-09-08
GTGAAGGGGCCATCGTCGGGGGGGGCGATCGGTGCCGCCACCGGCACCGCCATCACCACCAAAGGGGATGAGAAGCATGATGGCCATCATGACCACGATGATGACCATTACCGGCGCGTCGAGCGGGACCATGATGACGATCATCACCACCATGGTTCATCGTTCTGCCCTCCTGGACAGGCGAAGAAGGGGCGCTGCTGAAGTGGGCGCGCTGGCCTATGCCTGATTGCTGTCGGGGTCATAGGCCAGGTTGGGGCTCAGCCAGCGCTCCAGCTCACTGATCGGCATGCCCTTGCGCTGGGCCAGCGCTTCGATCTGGTCGCGGCCGATCTTGCCGACGCCGAAGTAGCGTGAGTCGGGGTGGCTGAAGTAGAAGCCGCTGACGGCCGCCGCCGGGGTCATCGCAAAGTGCTCGGTGAGCTGCACCTGGATGCTCTGCGCGGCATCGAGCAGTCTGAACAGCGTCGCCTTTTCGCTGTGGTCGGGGCAGGCCGGATAGCCGGGTGCCGGCCGGATGCCGCGGTAGCGCTCGTGGATCAGCGCTGGGTTGTCGAGCTGCTCATCGGGCGCATAGCCCCAGAATTCGCGTCTGATCCGCAGATGCAGGTGTTCGGCGAAAGATTCCGCCAGCCGGTCGGCCAGCGCCTTGACCATGATCGCACTGTAATCGTCGCCGACCGCCTCATACTTGGCGGCCAGCTCCTCGGCACCGAGTCCGCCGGTGACCACGAACAGCCCCAGGTAGTCCGCCACGCCGCTGTCGAGCGGCGCGATGAAGTCGGCCAGACTGAGGCAGGGCGCATCCTCCGGGCGCTCGCCCTGCTGACGGATGAAGTGGAAGGTGGCCAGTCGCTCCTGACGGCGCTCGTCGGTGAAGAGCACCACATCATCGCTGCCCACCCGATTGGCTGGAAACAGGCCGAACATGCCGTTGGCGCTCAACAGCCCGTTGACCATGATGCCTTCGAGCATCTCCTCGGCATCGGCCAGCAGCTCCCGGGCATTTTCGCCGACCACCGCATCATCGAGGATGTTCGGATATTTTCCGCTCAACTCCCAGGTCATGAAGAAGGGTGTCCAGTCGATGGTGTCGATCAGTTTTTCGAGCGGATAGTTGCGCAGGGTGCGGATGCCGAGTTCGTTGGGTACCGGTGGCCGATAGCGGCGCCAGTCGGTGACGAAACCGCGCTGACAGGCTTCTGCGTAGGGAATCAACCGGGCTGCCTGGTTGCGGCGGCCGCTGCGCTCGCGGATGGTGGCGTACTCCTCGCGCCGCTGGGCGACGAAATCATCGCGCAACGTGTCGCTCAGCAGTGAGGTGACGACGCCGACACTGCGCGAGGCATCGGGCACATAGACGGCGAGGTCGTTCTGGTAGCAGGGCTCGATCTTGACCGCGTTGTGCGCCTTGGAGGTGGTGGCGCCGCCGATCAGCAGCGGCAGTTTGAATCCCTGCCGCTGCATCTCCTTGGCGACATGGACCATCTCATCCAGTGACGGAGTGATCAGGCCACTCAGGCCGATCACATCGACCTGCTGCTCCCGTGCAGCGTGCAGGATGCGCTCGCAGGAGACCATCACACCGAGGTCGATCACCTCGTAGTTGTTGCACTGCAACACCACGCCGACGATATTCTTGCCGATGTCATGCACGTCGCCCTTGACGGTGGCGAGCAGGATCCGGCCTTTCTTCTCGATGTTGCCGCCGGCCGATTCGGCCTCGATGTAGGGCGTCAGGTGGGCGACGGCCTGCTTCATCACCCGGGCGCTCTTGACCACCTGCGGCAGGAACATCTTGCCGGCGCCGAACAGGTCGCCGACCACATTCATGCCCTCCATCAGCGGACCTTCGATCAGCTCGATCGGCCGCTCGACCTCCTGCCGTGCCGCCTCGGTGTCCTCGACGATGAAGGTCGAGATGCCCTTGACCAGCGCATGAATGATCCGCTGCGCCGGTGGCAGTTCGCGCCAGGCGAGCTGCTCGGCCTCTGGCCGGCTGCCGCTGCCGCCCTCATGGAGGTACTTTTCGGCGATCTCCAGCAGCCGTTCGGTGCCATCGGCACGGCGGTTGAGAATCACATCCTCGACCCGCTCACGCAGATCCGATGGAATCTCCTCATAGATCGCCAACTGGCCGGCGTTGACGATGCCCATCGTCAGTCCGGCGCGAATCGCGTGATAGAGGAAGACGGCATGGATCGCCTCGCGCACCGGGTTGTTGCCGCGGAACGAAAACGAGACGTTGGAGATGCCGCCGGAGGTGAGCGCATGGGGCAGATGGGCCTTGACGTAGGCGCAGGCCTCGATGAAATCGACCGCGTAGTTGTTGTGCTCCTCGATGCCGGTGGCCACGGCGAAGACATTGGGATCGAGAATGATCTCCTCGGGCGGAAAACCGACCTCATCGACCAGCAGCCGGTAACTGCGCTGCATGATCTCCTGCTTGCGCGCCAAGGTGTCGGCCTGTCCGGCTTCGTCGAAGGCCATCACCACCACGGCCGCGCCATAGCGACGACAGAGCCGCGCCTGATGCAGAAAGGAGGCCTCGCCCTCCTTCAGGCTGATCGAGTTGACGATGCTCTTGCCCTGCACGCACTTGAGGCCGGCTTCGATCACCTCCCATTTCGACGAGTCGATCATGATCGGCACCCGGCTGATGTCCGGTTCCGAGGCGATCAGATTGAGCATCGTCACCATCGCCGCCCTGGAGTCGAGCATCCCCTCATCCATGTTGATGTCGATGATCTGCGCACCCGATTCGACCTGCTGGCGCGCCACTTCGAGCGCCTCGCCGTAGTTCTCCTCGCGAATCAACCGGGCGAAGCGGGCCGACCCGGTGACATTGGTGCGCTCGCCGACATTGACGAACAGGCTCGATGCGTCGATGACCAGCGGTTCAAGTCCGCTCAGGCGGCAGGCGGGGTCGAGCTGTGGAATCGGCCGTGGCCGGTTCCGTGCCGCCGCCTCGGCCAGACGGCGGATATGGTCCGGTGTGGTGCCGCAGCAGCCGCCGACGATGTTGAGCAGGCCGCTCTGCATGAACTCCTCGACCACCGCCATCATCTGTTCCGGTGTCTCGTCATACTCGCCAAACTCATTCGGCAGTCCGGCGTTGGGGTGGGCGCTGACCGGCACATCGGCGATGCGTGCCAGTTCGGCAATGTGCGGCCGCAGCTCGCTGGCGCCGAGCGCACAGTTGAAGCCGATGGCAATGGGTTCGGCATGGGCCACCGAGTGCCAGAAGGCGGCCGGGGTCTGGCCCGACAGCGTGCGGCCGCTGGCGTCGGTGATGGTGCCGGAGATCATGATCGGCAACGCGAACTGCTGTTCATCGAAATAGCGCCTGACCGCGAAGATCGCCGCCTTGCAGTTGAGGGTGTCGAACACGGTCTCGATCAGGATCAGGTCGACGCCACCTTCGACCAGCGCCGCAGTCGCCTCGCGGTACTCCTCCACCAGTTGATCGAAGCTGATCGAACGGTAACCGGGGTTGTTGACGTCGGGCGAGATGGAGGTGGTCTGGCTGGTGGGCCCCAGAATGCCGGCCACGAAGCGCGGCCGCGACGGATCGCGCGCGGTGACGGCATCGGCCACCTCGCGTGCCAGCCGCGCGCCGGCCAGGTTCAATTCGGCCGCCAGCGCCTGCAGGCCGTAATCGGCCTGTGACACCCGGGTGGAGTTGAAGGTGTTGGTTTCGATGATGTCGGCGCCGGCCTCGAGGTAGGCGGTGTGGATCTCGCGGATCACTTCGGGCTGGGTCAGGGTGAGCAGATCGTTGTTGCCTTTCAGCTCATGAGGGTGGTCGCGGAACCGCTCGCCCCGGTAGGCCGCCTCATCGAGACGATAGCCTTGAATCATCGTGCCCATGGCCCCATCCAGCACCAGAATGCGCTGCTTCAGTGCGGTGTTGAGCTGCTCGATACGCGCGGCACGGCTGGTCATGGTTCTGCTTATGTCCTAATTAATCGAAGGTTTTTGTCGAAAATGAAAGGTGCTATTTTAACAGAAGTGACCTTTTTCGCTGTGCCGATCTGCCGCACACGGCCATCCACCCCGTTCAATCCAACTGGTGACACCCGATGACCCCCTCCCTGACCATTACCGATGCGGCGCAAGAGTACATTGCCGAGCTGCTGGCGAAGCAGGGCGGCGAGGTCAACATTCGCGTCTTCGTCGCCGACCCCGGCACGCCGAAGGCCGAAAGCTGCGTCGCCTACTGCCGTCCCGGCGAAGAGGAAGCGGATGATCTGCCGCTGGAACTGAAAGGCTTCAAGGCCTTCATCGAGGCACGCAGCCTGCCATTTCTCGAAGAGGCGCTGATCGACTATGCCAAGGACCGCTTCGGCGGTCAGCTCACCATCAAGGCACCCCATGCCAAGATCGGCAGGATCGATGCCAGCAGTCCACTGGAAGACCGGATCAACCATGTGCTCTATGTCGAGGTGAACCCCAACCTTGCCGCGCATGGCGGCGAGGTGAGCCTGGTTGAGGTGGTCGATGGTTCGATTGCCGTGCTGAAGTTCGGCGGCGGCTGTCAGGGCTGCGGCATGGTGGATGCCACGCTGAAGGAGGGGGTCGAGCGGACGCTGGTCACGCAGATTCCCGAAATCACCGCCGTGCGCGATGTCACTGACCACTCGGTGCGCGACCACGCCTACTACTGATCCAGGCTATGCATGGTCCGCCCATCCAGGGAACTGCAAACCCGTAAAACGTGACGGATGTGGCTGAGCCGTATCAGCCGCTGTGAGGTGGTGTGGCGTCTGGCTGCCAGCCCCCACCCAGCGCCTTGTAGAGTTGCACCAGGGCGCGCAGACCTTGCTGCTGAGTGTTGATGCGCGCGAGTTCGACATTGAACAGGCTGCGCTGGGCATCCAGCACCTCCAGATAATCGGAGTAACCCTCTTCGAAGCGGCGTTGCGCCAGCCGGGCCGTCTGTTGCAAGGCGGCCACCTGCTGTGACTGGGCTGCCAGCCGTTCACTGCTGGCGCTGCGGCTTTTCAGTGCATCCAACACTTCACGAAATGCGGTGCGCACGGTCTGCTGGTAGTTGATCAGTGCTTGCTGGCGTCGTGCCTCTGCTGTCTCGACAGTCGCCTGGGTGCGCCCGAAATCGATGATCGGCCCGGTCAGATTGCCGGCGAACTGCCAGTTTTTAGCCGAGCCGTTGAACAGATTGCTCAGGTCATCGCTCTGATTGCCGAACAGACCGGTCAGTGACAGCCGTGGGAAATAGGCGGCGCGGGCAATGCCGATCTCGGCGTTGGCGGCACGCAACTGCTGTTCGGCTGCGAGAATGTCGGGGCGGCGTTGCAGCAGGGTGGAAGGCAGCCCCATCGGCACTTCCGGCAGCGGTGGCAGCTCATCGAGGGTATGCCCGGTCGTGATCGTTTGCTGCACGAGTTCACGGGGGGTGCGACCCAGCAGCACGCTCAGGGCGTTGATCTGGAGTGTGCGCTGCTGTTCGAGCGCAGGCAATTCGGCCCGGGCGGCGGCCAGTTCCGATTCGGCCTGTCGGAATACCAGTTGCGAAGTGGCGCCGTTGCGATAGCGTGACTCCTGAAAGCGGTAACTGCCTTCGCGGGTTTTCACGGTGTTCCGGGCGACGAGCAGTTGTTGATCGAGCGCGCGCAGATTGAAGTAACCGGAAGCGATGTCCGCCGACACGGCGAGGGCAATGGCGTCCCGGCTGGCCACGCTCGCCAGCAGTTGTGCCTGCGCTGCTTCGTTGGCCCGGGCCAGCCTGCCCCACAGATCCAGTTCGTAGTTCAGGACTGCCGAGACACTCAAGGCATCATGGATGACACCGCCGCCGGGTTGGGCGGTTTCCGCGCTGCCCTGCTGGCGCGAAGCATCGGCCTGTCCGCTCAGCAGCGGATAGCGCTCGGCATCACGCAGGTTGAGCAGCGCCCGTGCTTCGGCGATCCGGGCCGCGGCAACGGAGAGATCGGCATTGTGCTGCAGGGCCTCTTCGATCAGTGCCGTCAAGGCGGGGTCATCGAAGAGGTGCCACCAATGTGGATCGATGGTCGGTGTGACGGTTGCCGCCGCAGAGTCTGCTGCGGGAACCATCCAGCCACTCGGCAGGTCGCTCTGGGGTTGCAGATGGTCAGGACCCAGCAGGCAGCCCGGCAGTGTCGAAAGCAGCAACAGCGGCATCAAGAGTCTGTTACGCATGCGGATCGCTCTCCTTCTCGCGCGTGTGGGTGACCCCGTCGCGCTCGGTCAGTCGACCGATCAGCAGGAAGAACATGGGCACGAAGAGGGTGGCGAGAAATGTGGCGGCAATCATGCCACCGATGACCCCGGTGCCGATGGCGTGACGACTGGCCGACCCGGCACCACTGCTGATCGCCAATGGCAACACGCCCAGCATGAAGGCCAGCGATGTCATCACAATGGGTCTGAAGCGCTGGCGGGCACCTTGCAATGCAGCTTCCATCAGCGACACACCCTCGCGGCGATGGAGCATCGCGAATTCGACGATCAGAATGGCATTCTTGGCCGACAGACCAATCAGGGTGAGCAGACCGATCTGGAAGTAGAGGTCGTTCTCCAGGCCGCGCAGCCAGGTGGCGAGGATGGCACCGAACACGGCAAAGGGCACTGCCGTCACCACCGCGAACGGCAGGCTCCAGCGTTCATACTGGGCTGCCAGAATCAGGAACACCATGAGGATGCCGAACACGAAGGATTGGGCCCCACTGCCGGCACTGGCCAGCTCCTGATAGGCCGATCCAACCCAGCCCAGCGAGTAGTTGGCACCCAGAACCTCCTGGCTGACCGCCCGCATGGCGGCAATGGCCTGGCCGGAGCTGTAGCCCGGGGCGGGCTGGCCGAGAATCTTTGCGGCAGGAAAGACGTTGAAACGCTCGACCAGATCGGGGCCGATGGTGCGGTTCACCTTGACCAGGGCATCGAGCGGCACCAGATTGCCGTCGCTGGAGCGGACGAAGACGTGGCGCAGATCCTCGGGAGAGCGACGGAATTGCGCTTCCGACTGCAGGTTGACGCGATAGCTGCGTCCGAACAGGGTGAAGTCGTTGACATAGAGGCTGCCGAAGGTGCTCTGCATGATCGTGAACACCTGGTTGATCGGAACCTTGAGGGCGCGCGCCTTTTCCCGATCGAGCTCCGCGTAGTACTGTGGCGTGGAAGTGGAGAAGGTGGTGCGCAGTTCAGTCAACTCCGGACGTTTGCTGGCGGCATCGAGCAGTCGGTGGGCCGTTTCCACCAGGGCGGTTCCGCCGCTGCCGGTGCGGTCCTGCAGATAGGCCTCGAAGCCCCCGGTGGTGCTGATGCCGGTGATCGGCGGGGGGTTGAAGCCGAACATCTCGCCATCGCGCAGATCGGCACCCAGATGCGCGAGCGGATTCACCATGATCCGTGCATCGTCTTCGGAGGTGGTGCGTTGATCCCAGGGATCGAGCATGACGAACGAGATGCCGGCATTGCTGCGCTGTGACTGGGCCAGAATGTCGAAGCCGGCAAAGGTGACCACCGATTCCACCGCCTTCTGCTCCATCAGCCGTTGCGTCATCACGTCGGTGATCGCCCGGGTACGGTCGAGTGCTGCGGCAGCGGGCAACTGATAGGCCATCAGTACGTAGCCCTGATCCTCGGCAGGCACCAGCCCACCGGGCAGCCGGTTGAACAGCAGCAGGGCAATGGCCATCAGGCCGGTGAACAGCGTCATGCCCAGCACTGTGCGTCGCATCAGAAAACCGGAAGCATTCACATAGCCATCGGTGATGCGGGCGAACATCCGGTTGAACAGCCGGAATGGCAGGGCCGGTTCGCTGTGCACCGGTTTGAGCAGCAGTGCGCACAGCGCCGGGGTCAGGGTCAGTGCCACGATTCCGGAGATGACCACCGAGACCACGATGGTGATGGCGAACTGCTTGTACATCTGTCCGCTGAGCCCGCCGAGAAAGGCCACCGGAATGAACACCGCCGACAGCACCAGCACGATGGCGATCACCGGACCGGTCACCTCGGCCATTGCCTTGAAGGCGGCTTCGCGTGGCGACAGCCCCTCCTGGCTCATCAGCCGTTCGACGTTCTCGATGACGATGATGGCATCGTCGACCACGATGCCGATCGCCAGCACCAGTCCGAACAGGGTCAGCAGGTTGATCGAGAAACCCAGCAGCAACATGCCGGCGAAGGTGCCGATGATCGAGACTGGCACGGCCAGCAGCGGAATCAGCGTGGCACGTGGATTCTGCAGAAACAGAAACACCACCAGCACCACCAGCACGATCGCTTCGATGAAGGTGTGCACCACCTCTTCGATGGAGACCCGGACGAAGCGGGTGGTGTCGAAGGGAATTTCATAGGCCAGCCCTTCGGGAAAGCGCTGGGACATTTCGACCATGCTGGCGCGAATGGCATCCATCGTCTGCAACGCATTGGCGCCCGGCTGCAGGTAGAGGCCGATGGGGACCGTCGTTCTGCCTTTGTAGCTGGCATCGAAATTGTAATCCTGCGCTCCCAGTTCCACCCGCGCCACATCGCTCAGACGCAGTGTGGCGCCGGAGTCATCCGAGCGCAGGATGATCTGGCCAAAGGCGGCCGGATCGGCCAGCCTGCCCTGGGTGTTGACGGTATAGGTGAACGCATTGTCGGCGGAAATCGGCTCCTGGCCGAATTGCCCGGCGGCGAACTGGGAGTTCTGCTCCTGAATCGCCTGTGCCACGTCACTTGCGGTCAGGTTGAACTGCGCCAGTTTGTCCGGCCGCAGCCAGATGCGCATCGAATAGTCCTTCTGACCGAACAGCGATGCGTCGCCGACACCGGGAATCCGCTTGAGCTCGTCGATGATGTTGAGCAGCGCGTAGTTGCTGAGAAACATCGAGTCATACTGGCCGCCCGGCGCAGAGACAGTGATCAACCCCAGGATGCTGGTGGAGCGTTTCTGTACCCGTATTCCTTGTCGGCGCACCTCCTCGGGCAGGCGGGCCTGTGCGGCGGTCACCCGGTTGTTGACGTTGATGGTGGCCTGGTCGGGATCGGTGCCGATGGCAAAACTGACGGTGATGCGCAACTGGCCACTGGCAGCAGCCACCGAACGGAGGTAGATCATGTCCTCGACGCCGTTGATCTCCTGTTCCAGAGGCGCGGCAACGGTCTTGGCGATGACATCGGCGCTGGCGCCCGGATAACTGGTGATCACCACCACTTCGGGCGGAACGATGTCGGGGTATTGCGCAACCGGCAAGGCCCGCATCGACACCAGACCGGCCAGCACGATGACGATGGAGAGAACCGAGGCAAAGACCGGACGACGAATGAAGAATGCGGAAATCATGGTCTGGTTCCGGACTGGCTTGCCTGATTCGTCACCGGTGCCGGCGTCGGTCGAGGTTCTGCAGGCTTGACCGGTTCGCCGGCCTTGACCTTGATGACGCCATCCACGATCACCTTGTCACCCGGTTTCAATCCCTCTTCGATCAGCCACTGCGAACCGATGGTGATCCCCGGTTGAATCGGCTGGACTCTGGCCCGGTCACCCTCGGCGAGCAGATAGACGTAGGCGCCCTGCGGACCCTGCATCACCGCTGCCTGTGGCAACACCATCACCCCTTTGCGCACCAGCCCTTTGGGTACGATGCGCACGAACTGCCCCGGCAGGATGCTGTTGTCAGGATTGGCGAACAGTGCGCGTGCCCGGACCGTGCCGGTGGCCGGATCGATGCTGCTGTCGGTGAAGCTGATGTAGCCCTGTTGGTCGTACACCGTGCCATCACTGAAGCGCAGCTCGGCCGCCAGGCGTTCGCCCCCGGTCATCGTCATGGCGCCGCTGGCCAGCAGTTGGCGCTGACGCAGTGCATCGGTGTCGGGGTAGGAGAAATTGACGTAGAGCGGATCGAGCTGGGTGATGCGGGTCAGCAGGCTGTCCGCGCTGCCCGGGCCCACCAGACTGCCTTCCGAGCGCACCTCCAGACTGGTGATGCCACTCACCGGCGCCACCACCTTGGTGTAGCCGAGGTCGATGCGGGCTGCCTCGACATCACTGTTGGCCACCGCCAGGTTGGCGCGGGCCAGATCGAGTGCAGATTGCACACTGTCACGCTCGCGCGCGCTGATGGCATTTTCGGCAAAGAGCGCGGCGACCCGTGTCCAATCCCGTTCGGCCTGGCGCAGTTGGGCTTCGGCATCGCTCAATCTGGCCTGGGCGCGGGTCAGTGCCACCTCGAACGGAGCAGGGTCGATGCGGAACAGCAGATCCCCGGCCTTGACCCGCTGTCCCTCGACATAGGTCCGCTTCTGCAGGATGCCGGTGATGCGCGCCCGCACCTCGACTTCGCGAAAGCCGGCGGTACGCCCGGCGTACTCGTTCTCGATCGGTACATCACGCGGTTGCACGACCATGATGCCCACTTCGGGCGTTGGCTGTGCATGTGAATTGCCATCCTGCTTTCTGTCGCAGGCCGTGAGAGTGGTCAGCAGCAGGGTGCAGAGCAGGGCAGTGGGCAGATGCCGCGTTGGGAGCCGGGTGGCAGGGCGTATCATTCAGACTCTCTCCTGCAGTCGGTGGAAGCATCGATCCTGAAGCGAATTGAGACCGCAGAAAATCGGCAAGGCAGACAAAAAGTCTTACAATACATGCGGAAACAGGCGGTGGAACAACGTGCTTGGATGCTGGAAAATTACATACATTCAAGTATGTTTGTCAACAACAATAACAGGCGGATCGCCTTCGAAGGAGATTTGAACCATGGCACGTCGAACCAAGATGGAAGCGGAACAAACCCGCGAACAGATCATCGATGCTGCCGAAGAGCTGTTTTTGACGCGCGGCGTGGCGCGGGCCACGCTGGAGCAGATCGCACAGGCCGCGGGAGTGACCCGCGGTGCGATCTACTGGCATTTCCGCAACAAGACCGATCTGTTCGACGCCATGTACTGTCGGGTGCATGATCCGGTCGAGGATCTGGTCAGCCAGTCGCTGGCGCTGGAAGATGAAGGGGCCATCGAGGCGCTGCGAAATTTCTGTGTGCAATCACTGCTCAGTCTGGCGCGTGACCGACGCCGGCGGCGGGTTTACAGCATTCTGTTCCACCACTGCGAATTCGTCGATGGCTTACAGGAGAGCAATCAGCGTCTGATCGCCATTCAGCACCGTGGCCTTGCCAGCATGGAAGCGCTGTTCCGCCGTGCACGCGAACAGGGCAGTCTGCCCAACGTCTGTCCACGGCTGGCGGCGATTGCCATCCACACCTCGATGCTGGGACTCTACTTCGACTATTTGCGGGAGCCGGATGCCTATGATCTGGAGCGGGAGGCAGCGCCGCTGGTCGATCTGATTTTCCGCTGCATCACCTGAACGGGCGCATGGTCTGATCAGACCGGTGAGCGGCCTGCCTGCACGATGGCTGGAGAATGCATCGGCCTTCAGGGTGTGGCAACGTCAGCCGTTTCGCGAAACAGGGTCCGGTTTCTGCCGCTGCGTTTGGCCTGATAGAGTCGCTGGTCGGCTGTGCGGAACAGCTCGGCGAAGCTCTCTCCATCCGCACCACTCTGTGCCACACCGATGCTGACGGTGACTTCAATGGTGGTGTCGCGATGGCGAATCGGCATCTGCTGCAACGCCGTTCGCACCCGTTCGGCCACCGACCAGGCCTGCGCTTCAGTGCTCTCGCGCAGCAGCACGGCAAACTCTTCTCCACCGATACGCCCCGTCAGGTCGGATTTGCGCAACTGCTGGTTCAGCAGCAGCACGAATTGCCGCAACACCTCGTCACCGGCCTCATGGCCATGTCGATCATTGACCTGTTTGAAGTGGTCGAGGTCGAGCAGCAGCATGAAGTTGCTGCTGGCTGTGCGCGTCAGCAGTATTTTTTCGGCCATCAACTCGAACCCGCGACGATTGAGGATACCGGTCAGGCCATCGGTGATGGCCAATCTGTTTTGGCGGGCGAGAAACTTTTGCGACACCAGCAACAGCAGCCCGACGTTCCAGTAACCGAAGCTGGCAATCAGCACCAGCCAGGTGAGTGACGACAGCGGTGAGGCTTGCAGCAGGCTCGATTCGGTTCCGATCCTGATGATGGAAGAAGCGAGGAGGTGGGCATCCATGATCACCAGCAACCGGACCGTGAAGAGCAGGGCCAGCAGGGTGAACAGCGTGGCGTTGACCCACCGGGGCGCGGGCTGGATTTCATGCTCGGTCGGCAGGAAAAACTCGCGCGCAATCAGGATGCACAGCACGATGAATGGCAAGGAGAACAGCAGGACGCGGATGGCGTAATCGGGACTGCTCTGACCGAAATGGAAAAATGCCAGACAGCTCAGAACGAAAACCACCGCCGTTGCCCGCAGTGAAGTCGGGCGCTGATAGAAGCAGCGTATCGCATGATGCAAAAAAGTCATGCCGCTCAGGATGCTGGCATTGGCGATCACCATGGAGAGCAGATCGGGAATCAGCCCGCGTGCGGCGATCAGGATCAGACCGAGATTGATCAGTGCATGGGCGATGACAAACTTGCCGAGGCCGGGTTCGTCACGGTTGTTCAGATAGATGAAGCCCTGTGTCAGCGTGCACATCAGGTAGATCAGCGCGGTGACCAGAATCAGCGTGCGGATGTCGAGGGTGGCGAAAATCTCTGGACTGGGCATTGGGTGTCGGGGGTGCGCTTCGATCGGGCAGGTGTCGGCATGACCAGATGTTCAATCAAGCATAGCCTCATTATCGCCCCAAGGCCGCAACGAGCCCGGATGGACAACTCATGGAAGCCGGTAGGCAGCCAGCCGGTTGATGGCCATACGGATCTCCGATTCGATCTGCTGGTGGCGTGTGGTGTCGAAACCCACACGAGTGCCCTCCTTGGGCAGCGTTTTCAGTGCCGGCATCAGCGTGCCGTCATCGGAGGGCAAAGCGCTGACGACCTGCTGCAACTGCCGGGCGCCGGTTTCATCACCCGTCGCCAGCGTCGCCAGTCGAATGCCGGCCAGATCAGCGGCAAAGTCGAGGTAGCTGAAGTCGTTGCCCGACGCCTGCCGGTCGTTCAGCTCCTTCTGCAGACCGATCCACTCCGCCGTCTGCGGCAGGCTCTTGAGGGTGATGAGCGCGGAGAGCAGGTAGTGCTGCGCAAGGTCTGAACGCCTGTGCAGCGTGAGCGCGACCGGGTGATCGCGGTCGCGCACGAAGGGTTCGGCCATGCCGGCCGCGTAGAGGGCCAGCGCGGTGATGGCGGCGCGGTTCTCGCCTTGCGCCGAGCCTGCGGCACCACTGCGCTCCATCGCCAGTCGGAACAGTGCCGGCAGCGCCGTGGCCAGACTCAATGCGTCATCGGTCTGGCTGATCAACTGCCGCAGCCGTTCGTTGTAGGGCGCCACGGCTGCATGGTCGATGCCCTGCCAGAGCCAGCGGCCACCCTCGGCGACGATGCTGCGCACCTGCTGTCGATCGATGTGGTGATGGAGCGTCAGCCGGTCGGCGCCGATTTCGATGCGGTCGATGCCGTTCAGGGTCTGTTGCAGAAAATCGATCTGCGGCCAGAGTTTCGTGCCCTCGCGCAGCCAGCCGTTGAGCTGTGCAAGCGAGAGCGCCGGCAGTGGCAGGGCGCCGAGCCGGCAGCGGGTGGTCAGAATCTCCAGTGGCGTGGCGGTGACGCGGCAGATCAAATTGAGGTGGCGCGCTGGCCAGAACGACAGCGGCGTGCTGGCCAGAAGGTGGAGCGTGCCCGGTTCGATGCGCACCTGGCTGGTGGCCTGCCGGGTGCCCGGCAGATGGCCCAGTGCCGCCCTGAAGAACAGGTCCAGTTCACTGGCCTGCAGCGTCAGCGCCTGGTTCGACCTGGTGGCCGATTGCTTGATTCGCTGCGGGAAGGGGTCAATGTCGGCCGTGGGGCGTGGGCGGTCGGGCATCGCCAGTGGCGCGGGCGCGGTGGCCAGCCACAGCCCGGCCGCCAGCAGCAGAGCGAGGAGCGCAACCAGCAGACGCAGCATCCGTTCAGCGGCCTGCCGCACTGCCTTCACGGCGTGAATCGGCAGCGCCAATCAGCCCGGTCGGGTTGCGTTCGATCAGATGAATTCCACTGCTGAGGTCGCGCACATCGACCGGATGGCCCAGTGCTTCCAATGGTTCGCGCAGCGTGACGGCGGCGGTGCCTGCCTCCAGTTCGGTGCGGTCGTTGCGATTCTGGTAGTGCGGCAGATCGACGGTGCGTTGCGGATCGAGCCGCCAGTCGATCAGTGCGATCAGGCTCTGGGCCACGAAGGGGATGATGCGTGCGCCACCCGGCGAGCCGAGGATCCATCTGAGTTCACCCTGTTCATCGAACACCATGGCCGGTGTCATCGAACTGCGTGGCCGTTTGCCGCCGGCGATGCGGTTGGCCACTGGCTGACCGTTCTGTTCGGGCAGGAACGAGAAGTCGGTCATCTGATTGTTGAGCAGAAAGCCATCGACCATCAGCGTCGAGCCGAAGGCGGTCTCGATGCTGCTGGTCATCGACACCGCATTGCCATCGCGGTCGATGATGCTGAAGTGACTGGTGGAGGGAAGTTCGGGTGAACGGTCTTCGGCCTGGGTCAGCAACGACAGCTGGCCCGCCGCCGCCACGCCCATGTCATGTTGCGGGTTGATCAGCCGGGCACGCTGGCGCAGATAGTCGGGGTCGAGCAGTGCCTTCAGCGGTACCGGAACGAAATCGCTGTCGGCCAGATAGAGCGCCCGGTCGGCGAAGGCGAGCCGTCCGGCCTGGGCAAAGAGATGCGCCGCCTCGACCGAAACCGGCCTGAATGCGGCCAGGTCGAAGGGCTCCAGCAGTGCCAGCATCTGCAGCAAGGTCACGCCGCCGGAAGAGGGAGGCGCCATGCTGCAGATCCGATGACCGCGATAAGGCCCGCACAGCGGTGGCCGCTCCTTCGGCTGATAGTGGGCCAGGTCGGTGAGGCGCAAAGGACCGGGGTTGCGGTGTCTTTGGACGGCGTCGACCATGCGTTGCGCGGTTTTTCCACGATAGAAGGCAGTGGGGCCTTCGATGGCGATGCGCCGCAGCAACTTCGCGTAGGCCGGGTTGGTCAGCCGGCTGCCGGCCGTGAGCGCTTGGCCAGCAGGGTAGAAGTAGTCATGCGCCGCTCCGGGCTCCAGCAGGCCCGGATTGCTGTTCTTTTGCAGCAGTTCGGCCAGTCGTGGCGAGACGATGAAGCCCCGGTCGGCCAGACGGATGGCATCGGTGAACAGTTGCCGCCACGGCAGCCGGCCATGGCGCTGATGGGCCAGTTCGAGCATGGCGAGCACGCCGGGGGTGCCGACCGAGCGACCGCCGACGATCGCCTGCAGCATCTTCATCGGGGCGCCATCATTGTTCAGAAACAGATCGGGCGTTGCGGCAGCAGGTGCGGTCTCGCGCCCGTCATAGCTGGTGAGTTGGCCGGTTCTGTGCGTCCAGTGGAGCATGAAGGCGCCACCGCCAATGCCGGAGGATTGCGGTTCGACCAGATTGAGCACCATCTGCACGGCGATGGCTGCATCGACTGCGGAACCGCCGGCGGCGAGAATGCGGCGGCCGGCCTCGGCGGCCTGTGGATCGGCGGCCACTACCAGATAGCGGCTGGCGGTGACGGCGCTCTTGCTGCGGCTGCCAGTGGCGGCTTCCGGAGCGCGGTTCTCATCGACGGCCCAGCTGCGGCCGGCGCCACCGAGCAATATCAGGCCACAGAGCAGCAGGCGCGCTATGATGGTCTGCCGAGCGACGACAGGAGAGAGCGACATGATAGACCTTTACACCGCAGCGACGCCCAACGGCTACAAGGCGTCGATCATGCTCGAAGAGATTGGCCTCGACTATAACGTAATCGCCCTCAATCTGGCAGCTGGCGAGCAGAAGAGCCCGGCCTTCCTGGCCATCAACCCCAATGGCCGCATCCCGGCGATCGTCGATCGGGATGAAGAGGATTTCGCCATCTTCGAATCGGGGGCCATTCTGGTCTATCTGGCCGAGAAGAGTGGCCAACTGCTGCCGACCGATCGCAAGGGACGCTCGAGGGTGATGCAGTGGCTGATGTTCCAGATGGGTGGCATCGGGCCGATGCAGGGGCAGGCCAATGTCTTCTTCCGCTACTTCGAAGAGAAGCTGCCGGCGGTGATTTCGCGCTACCAGAACGAGACCCGGCGGCTCTACCAGGTGCTCGATGGCCAACTGGCGCAGCATGAGTACCTCTGTGGTGACTACAGCATTGCCGACATCGCCAACTGGAGCTGGGTGCGTGCGCACAACTGGGCCGGCGTGGCGATCGATGACCTGCCCCACCTGCAGCGCTGGCATGACACCCTGCAGGCACGTCCGGCCTGTGTGCGCGGCATCGCCGTTCCACCGCGACCACCCCGCTCCGATGCCACCATTGCCGGCGCGCGACAGATGTTGACCCGCTAGGTGCGGCTATGGCCTGATCAGGCGAAAGGTCAGATTGATCCGCGGTTCGCTCACGCCTCTGCTGCGCGGCACCGCATGTTGCCAGTGTGTTTGCAGTGGTCCGGCCATCAGCAGCAGTGAGCCGTCGCTCAGCAGAATCTCGATTCGCGGTCGGTCCTTGCGCCGGCGGTGTCGCAGCAGAAATCGGCGGCTGGCACCGAAGCTGACCGAGGCGATGGCCGGATCGACGCCCAGTTCGGCCTCGTCGTCACTGTGCCAGCCCATTGCATCGTTGCCATCACGGTAGAGATTGGCCAGAGCCGAGTTGAAGCGCAGCCCGGTCAGGGTCTCGACCTGCCGGCGAATTTCGTTCAGCAGTGGCTGCCAGGGCGTTGGCTGCAACAGCAGCCCCGAATAACGGTAGCTCGCGCCCGGATCGCCATACCAGGCCTGCAACCGGGGCAGCCGATGACGCTTGCCGAACAGCGTGATCTCATCCTGCCGCCAGGGAATGGCCGAGTTCAACTGCTCGAACAGCGATGGTTGATCGCAGTTTGGTGATGGCGCAAAGGCATCGGGCCACAGCGTGAGTTCGCCATCGTCGATGACGATCGTCCGGGCTGCTGGAGAGGAGGTCATGGGGAGTGATTCCAGCAGATGCGCCGCTGCGCACCCTGGGTGGTCATCTTGATGTCATCTCGAAAACGGAGCATCGGAGGTGTTCAAGGACAATTCTCCGCCAGAGCCGTGTGCAGCGACAACCACGCTTTCGAACCGTCCGACAGCCTCGCCCACAGGCGAATGCCAGCGCTGCCCTATCCGCTGTGGTTGAGTCTGGTCATCTTCGTTGGCCTGTTTTTCATCCTGCAATGGGCTTGGGGTAAAGCGCACGACACCGGGGTCGAGCGGCTGATCATCCACGATGCCACGGTAAGGCTGGCAACGACGCTGGTGAACCTGCTCACACCCGAAGCCGGCGCACGGGCGGTCGGTGCCAGCATCAAGGCCTCGGGAGGTGGGCTCAATATCCTGAATGGTTGCGAAGGAACGGAGATCATGTTTCTGCTGATTGCGGCCTTTGCCGCCGTGCGTCTGACCTGGCGCCGCACCCTGGTTGGTCTGGGCCTTGGACTCGTGCTGGTCTTCGCGCTCAATCAGTTGCGCATCCTGGTGCTGTTCTATGCCTTTCGCAATGAGCGGAATCTGTTCGACCTGTTGCACACCTCCATCCTGCCCGCCCTTCTGGTGGCTGCCGTTGCGCTCTATTTCTACGCCGTCCTTCACCGTGACCGCATGGCCTAGCCCAGCGCGCTTCGCGCTGGCACTGACCGTCAGCCTTGCGCTCACTCTCTGCGCGGTGTGGCTGTGGGGCACCGCCCTGATCGAACGGCTGATTCCGGTCGTCGGCCAGCTGCTCGGTCTGATCGATGACCGCTTCGGCATCCTGTTTCTGGGTGTCGAGCACGATTGGCAGGACACCGTGGTGCGATTGCGGGTGAACGTCATCGAACCCTTCGTCATGGGCGGGCAACAGGTCGAAGCCCTGCCCGAAGGATGGCTCGAAGTCACCACCACCACCGGCGCGGTGCTCCAGCCACTGATCATCGCCTCGGCCACCGGCCTGGCTCTGCCGGGTGGTCTGGCGGCGCGTCTGACCTCCGGCGCGCTGGCGACACTGTTGGCGTTCGGCTTCCTGTTGCTCGATCTGCCGCTGACGCTGCATGCCTATGTCTGGGACATGTTCATCGACCATCTGGAGCCGGACCGCTTCTCGCCGCTGATGCAGTGGCACCAATTTCTGCACAGCGGTGGCCGGTTCGGCGTGGCGCTGCTGCTGGGCCTTGGAGGATGGTGCAGTGCCGGGCGACTGTCACGGCAATAGGCCAATCGGCTCATCGATGTCGGTCATTGGCGACATCTTGTCGTCACGCGGGGCGTGTAGGCTTATTCAAGCCAGATACAGGGAGGAAGGCGCGCATGACCCGACCCCATCGACTCCTCTGCTCACTGCTGTTGCTGCTGGTCACAGTGCCCGGCCATGCAACGCTCGATGATGCCCGCGCCAAGGGCATCAAATGGTTGCTGCAGAACCAAAGAGGCGACGGCTCTTTCGCCGGGATGCGGGGGCTGAACATGCAATCGACCTCGGCCGCCGTGGAGGCGATGCAGACGGCGGGGCTTGCGCGTTCACCGCACTATGGCCGTGCGTTGACCTGGCTCGCCAATGCCTCGGGCGACAGTCTCGATTCACGCGCCTGGCAGGTGGCTGCGTTGACGGCAGCGGGACGTGGTGCCGTCGCCATCGCGACCCGAATCCGTGACGAGCGCAGCAACGGCGTTGCCAGTGCCGGCAGTATCACCGGGAGCGTGGTGGCTTGGGGCGCCTATCCCGGCTACGGTGCGAGCACGATCGACACGGCGCTGGGTTACGGTGCCCTGCGTGGTGCCGGGGTGGGTTACGCGGGCGACACCACCGACCTCACGATCACCGCGCTGTGTATCATTCTGCCCGCCCAGCTTGCCAGTTCGCCTTGGAGCGGCGCATGGCCGCAGGCGTTGCCGCAAAACGGCCAGCCAGCACATGCCG
>JADHED010001555.1_pt1 | contig 18944 bp, 9 predicted proteins | sample 8952041 | NCBI WGS metagenome assembly JADHED01 (sample SAMN16124423, study PRJNA663239) | bioreactor sludge metagenome | isolation source: sludge (control) | place: India:Bengaluru | collected 2018-09-08
AGCCGACGGAGTGGTTCCGCTTCACCATCACCGGCTACGACAACGGCGAGCCGCTGGATCCGATCGGGGTGTCCTACTTCGAGTTCCGCATCGAAGACGACGACCAGCCGCCGGTGAACACGCCACCGGTCGGCGTCAACGACGACGTGTCGACCTCGTACGAGACGCCCGTGGTCATCGCCGTGCTCGCCAACGACACCGATGCGGAGAACGATCCGCTCGCGGCGGGCGCGTTCGCGAACCTCGTCGGCGGCACGCTGTCGCTGCCAGGCGACGGCACGGTGCTGTTCACGCCCAACCCGGGATTCACGGGCCCCGGCGGCTTCACCTACCGGCCGTACGACGGCCAGGCGCAGGGCAACGTGACCACGGTGACCGTGATCGTTGGCGCACCCCCGCCACCACCTTGCGCGGCTGACCTCAGCGGCGCCATCTCGGTGACGAAGGGCGTCATCCGCTACGTGTGGACGCGGCAGCGGTTCGAGCAGGTGGTCACGCTCACCAACACCACGAACGCCGCGATCCCGGCGCCGGTGGACGTGGCGCTGACCCTGGACGGCCTGGGGACCCACGTGACGATGGTGAACGCCAGCGGGGTCACCTCGTGCGCCGCGCCGGCAGGGTCGCCGTACATCGTGGTGCCGATCGTTGCCGGCCGCGACTGGGGACCTGGCGTGAGAATCACCCTCACCCTGGCGTTCACGACCACCCAGAACCTCCCCATCACCTACACCACGCGGGTGCTCGGGGGCACGTCGCGTTAGGAGCCTGAAGCCATGCGAACTCCAACTGTCCTGCTGCTCACCCTCTGCGGCCTGCTGGCCGGCGGCGTCACGCCGGCGCGGGCCGCCTCCTTCACCGTGTCGCTCGACACCTCGGCGCTGGCGCTGGCCGTGCTGGGCGACTTCACGCTGGACTTCCAGTTGATCGACGGCGACGGTGTCGCCAACACCACGGTTGTCCTCCGCGACTTCACGTTCGGCGGCGGAAGCTCCGCTGGGTCACCGACGCTGGTCGGCGGCGCCAGCGGCTCGCTCGCAGCCGGGCTGACGTTGCAGGACACCGCGTTCTTCAACCGCGCCGCCGAGGGCTTCACACCGGGCGCCACCCTGACGTTCCTGCTCGAGGTGTCGGGCAGCAGCGACCCGTTGAGCCCCGACTTCTTCACGATGGCCCTGCTCGATCCGGACGGGTTCGAGGTGCCGACGTTGGGCTTCGCCGAGGAGTTGCTGTCGCTGGCGCTGGTGGCCGGCGGGGCGCCGGAGTCGTTCGGGACCGACCAGGACTGCACGGACCAGGACTGCACGGACCTGAACGTGCCCGCGCCAACCGTGACGGCAGTCCCGGAGCCCGCCACGGCGCTGCTGGTGCTGACCGGCGCCGCGCTGATTGGCGTGCGGCGGCGTTCGCCGTCGCGCGCCGGATTGACGGAGAACGATTCGCGGTCCCGGTGACGCGAGGGTTCGGTCGAAGGCAGGAACTCAGGCGAAGGGCCCCCAGCCACGAGCCTCGAAAACGCAGGCCCTCTGAGTCCGGCCCTTACCGCCCCGGTCCGGCCGCCCGGATCGGGGCCACGATGCGCGGCCCGAGCCCCAGGCGGTTCCGCAACGCGTACCACAACGCCCCGCCAGGTGGGCCGTCCACGAACTCCCCCGCGAACATCGTCACGTCGTCGTGGGTGAAGGCGTCCTGCCCGGTGTGCCGGGCCAGCGCCGCCAGCAGGCCCTCGACCAGGGCGTGCACGTCGTCGTGCGCCTCGTCGAGCACACGGGAGAGGCCCTCGCGTCCGAACTCGACGCCTTCAGGGGAGGCGGCCTCGAGCACGCCGTCGGTCAGCAGCAGCAACCGGTCGCCCGGTGCCACGGTCAGACGGCGGCGCGTGAACGACGGGTCGAGCCCGGTGCCGAGCGGCAGGCCGACGAGTCCCGCGCCGCGTGGGGCAGGCTCGGGGGACACGGCCTGCCAGCGGCCGTTCGCCTTCGTGTGGAGCCACGCCTCGGGGTGCCCCGCGTAGCCGATCGTGAGGCGGCGGCTCGGCGGGTAGTAGGTGGCGAGCACCGCGGTGGTCATCGCCCGGACGTCCTGCCGCGCCAGGCGCCGATCCAGGGCGTGGAGCACGCGCCGGTCGTCGAGCGTGTTCACGCTGCACCGCAACTGGTCGTAGGCCTGCGCGCCCACCGCGGCGACGGCGTCACCGTGGCCGGCCACGTCGGCGAGGCACAGGCGCGAGAGCATGCCCGACCCGCACACGGAGAGGTAGTGGATGTCGCCGCCGTGCGCCCCGGCGCACGGCCGCGAGTACAGGACGCCCCGCAGGCCGGGCAGGTCGACGGTGTTGCGGGCGAAGCGGTGGCCGCCAGAGACCTCGCCGCAGGCGAGGCCCGCCGGCGGCTCGCTCGCCCTGTGCAGGTTCAGGCCCGCGGGCAAGGGTGTCCCCGGCTCGATCACGGCCGCAATCATCGCACGCTGGGACGCCTCGCGGAGGCCGCGGGATCCCCGCCGGGACGACGCGCGCAGCCGCGGACGTGCGGGCGTCCCGGCGCAAATGCTGTAGAATCTGCCGCGTTCCCCAGTTCCCACGGAGCCGGCTTGACCCGACGACTCGCCTTGTCTGTCGGTGTGCTGGTCACGACCCTCGGTTCGGCACTCGCGCAGACCGTGCCGCTGCCGGGCCGCGACGCACGCCATCCCGAAGAGGGCCGTCCCTTCGTTCGCGCCTACGGCCCGGAGGAGTTGGGCGGCGGCGCCCAGAACTGGGCGATCGTCCAGGACCGTCGCGGCGTCCTTTACGTCGGCAGCGCCGCGGGCGTGCTGGAGTTCGACGGCGCCGCGTGGCGGCTGATCGAGCCCCCCAGGCCCAGCACCATTCGCTCGCTCGCCATCGACGCGCAAGGCCGCATCTACGTCGGCGCCGTCGGCGACTTCGGCTACCTCCACCCCGACTCCCACGGCGACCTGAAGTTCGTGTCGCTGGTCGATCGGCTGCCCCAGGACGCGCGGCAGTTCAGCGACGTCTGGCGCACGCACGTCACGCCGGCAGGCGTTGTCTTCCAGGGCGAGCGCTTCATCTTCCGGCTGGCCGGCGACGCCGTCCAGGTGCTGCGCCCGCAGTCACGCTTCAACCGCTCGTCGCTGGTGGACGGCCGGCTTCACGTCGTGACGCCGGAAGCGGGCCTGAACGTGCTCGAGGGTGACACGTTGCGGGCGCTGCCCGGCACCGAGGCGCTCGGCCGTGAGCAGTACCCCGTGGTACTGCCCTACGGCGACGGCCGCCTGCTGGTGGGCACGCGCGCAGGCGGGCTGTGGCTCCACGACGGCACGGCCCTCGCGCGGTTCCCGACCGATCTCGACGCCGAGTGGGCGTCGATGGTCCTCTATCGAGGGGCCGTGCTGCCCGACGGCACCTTCGCGCTCGCGACCACCACGAGCGGGCTGATGATCGTCGACCGGAACGGGCGGCTGCTGACGCGGCTCGACATGAGCTCCGGCCTGCCGTCCAACGCGGTGTATTTCGTGATGGCCGACCGCGAGGGTGGCGTCTGGCTCGCGCTGGACCGCGGCCTCGCGCGCGTCGAGACCCCATCGGCGGCGACCTACTTCGACAGCAGCGACGGGTACCTGGGCAACTTCAACCTCACCCGTCACGAAGGCCGGATCTACCTCGCGGGGCAGACGGGCGTGTCCTTCGTCGAGCCCGCCGAGGCCGGCCGCCGGGCCCGCGTGCGGCCTGTCGCCGGCATCGGCAACCAGTGCTGGTGGTTCGCGACCATGGGCGGCACGACGGCCGGCGAGGGGGCGCGGCTGACGGCCGCGTGCACCGACGGGCTCTACGAGGTCGCCGGAGGCACCGCCACTCCCATCCTCGCCCCTGCCGACGGCACCTACCGGGCTGCGGTGGTCGTGCGGTCGAGCGTGGATCGGTCGCGCCTCTGGGTCGGGCTGTTCGACGGTCTGGCCTCGTTCCGCCGGGTGGACGGCCGATGGGAGCACGAAGGGCGCCTGGAGGGCGTCACCGACCAGGTGCGCTCGCTCTTCGAGAACCCGGACGGATCGCTCTGGGCGGGCACGACGTCCGGCGCGCTGCTGGTGAGCTTCACGCAGCGCCCCGCGGGTGGCGCGCCGCGGCCCGCCCTCGCCGCCGTCGAGCGCTTCGGCCGCGAGCACGGCCTTCCTCGCGCAGGCGTGTTCGTGGTCGCGGTGGCCGGCGAGCCGTGGTTCACGCCGTGGGCCAGCCCCGAGGACGTGCTGGTCGCGCGGTTCGATCCCAAGACGCGCACGTTCGTGCGCGAGACCGCGTTCGACCAACTCGGCTTCGACCGCTTTCGCGGGTCGTTCAACCTCGTCGAGGGCCTCGACGGCCGGCTCTATGCCAACTTCGGCCGGGGCACGGTCGTCGTGTCGACGGCGCCCGACGGAACCCTGGCGTTCGACCGTGCCACGTTCAGCCGCTTCGGCCGCAACCCGTCTGGCGTACCGCTGGTGGAGCGCGACGGCGTGGCCTGGTTCGGGCGCCGGGACCTGATCGTGCGCTTCGACCTGTCGCGCGCGCAGGCCCCGGCCTCCGACTTCCAGGCCCTCGTGCGCCGCGTCACCGCCACCCAGGACCGGCTGCTGTTCGGCGGCTTCGGCACGGCGGCGGCGCCGCCCGCGCTGCCGGCCTCGGAAGACACGCTGCGGTTCGAGTTCGGCGCGCCCACCTTCCTCGACGAGTCCGCGACCGAGTACCAGTCGAGGCTCGACGGCTTCGACCACGACTGGTCGGGGTGGACCCGTGACGTGCGGCGCGAATACACCAACCTCGGCTTCGGCGACTTCACCTTCCGCGTACGCGCCAGGAACCTGGCCGGGCAGGTGAGCCAGGAGGCCTCCTACGGCTTCACGATCCTGCCGCCGTGGTACCGCACGTGGTGGGCCTACGGCGCCGCGGCGCTGCTGCTGGCGCTCGGCGTGTTCGGCGTGGACCGCTTCCAGCGGCGCCGCCTGATCGGCAAGGAACGCGAGCGGGCGCAGTTCGCCGAGGCGCGGCTGCGGGCGGAGGCGGCCGAGGCGCTCGCGCGCACCGAGAGCGAGGGCAAGAAGAACGTCGAACTGCTCAGCGCGATCGGCCGCGAGATCACGGCCTCGCTCGACATCGACACGATCTTCGGCCGGCTGTACGAGCGCGTGAACGAGCTGGCGGACGCCGAGGTCTTCGGTGTCGGCATCTACCACCCGGCGCGGCACCAGATCGAGTACCGCCTCGCCTTCGAGCGGGGCAAGCGCTACGAGCCCTACACGCGCGACACCTCCGACCGCAACCAGTTGCCCGTCTGGTGCATCGAGCATCGGCAGCCGGTGTTCATCAACGACCTGCAGGCGGAGTACGGGAAGTACATCGCGCGAATGGACGACGCGCGCCGGCCGCTCGAGGACGGCTCGATGTCGGCCCAGCCGCAGTCGGTGATCTACATGCCGCTCATCGCGAAGGAGCGGGTGCTGGGCATCGTCTCGATCCAGAGCTTCAGGAAGCACGCCTACACGGACCATCACCTCAACGTGATGCAGGGCCTCGCCTCCTACACCGCCATCGCGATCGACAACGCGGCCGCCTACCGGCAACTGAACGAGCAGGAGCACGAGATCCGGCGGCTGTTCGAGGAGGCCGAGCGCGCGCGCGCGGCCGCCGAAGAGGCCGACGCCGCCAAGAGCGCGGTCCTCTCCACGGTGAGCCACGAGCTGCGGACGCCGCTCACCTCGGTCCTCGGCTTCGCCAAGATCATCAAGAAGCGGCTCGACGACCGCATCTTCCCGCTGGTGCCCACCGACGACCGCAAGGTGGCCCAGGCCGTGCAGCAGGTGGGCGACAACCTCAGGGTGGTGGTGAGCGAGGGCGAACGCCTCACCAAGCTGATCGACGACGTGCTCGACCTCGCCAAGATCGAGGCGGGCAAGCTCGAGTGGCACATGGCGCCCGTGACCATGGCCGACGTCGTCGATCGCGCGACGGCGGCCACCTCCTCGCTCGTCGATCAGAAGGGCCTGCGCCTGGCCATCGACATCGCCGCCGACCTGCCGGGCGTCACCGGCGATCGCGACCGCCTCACCCAGGTGGTGATCAACCTGATCTCCAACGCGGTGAAGTTCACCGACGCCGGCACGGTCACCTGTCGGGCCGTGGCGCGCGGCCGCGAGATCGTCGTCAGCGTCGCCGACACGGGCATGGGCATCTCGGCCGCCGACCAGCCGAAGGTGTTCGAGCGCTTCAAGCAGGTGGGCGACACGCTCACCGACAAGCCCAAGGGCACCGGCCTCGGCCTGCCCATCTGCAAGGAGATCGTCGAGCACCACGGCGGCCGGATCTGGGTGGAGAGCGAGCCCGGCCGCGGCAGCACGTTCTCCTTCTCCCTCCCCCTGCCGGAGGCCGCCGCCAGCCCCGCGGAGCCCGCGGCGACGGCCGTGGCCGGCGGCACCCTCGAGCTCGCGGCGCTGATTCGCCAGTTCCGCGACCAGGTGGCCGTCACGGCTCCCCCCACACCCGACCGCCGGCCCGGCATCCTGGTGGTGGACGACGACGCGAACATCCGCGAGCTGCTGACGCAGGAGCTGAGCGAGGCGGGCTACCAGGTGCGCGTCGCCGCCAACGGCCGCGAGGCGGTCGCCGAGGTGCGGCGCGAGCGGCCGGATCTCGTGGTGCTCGACGTGATGATGCCGGAGATGAACGGCTTCGACGTGGCGGCCGTCCTCCGGCACGATCCGCAGACGGCGACGATCCCGATCGTGATCCTGTCGATCGTCCAGGACCGCGAGCGCGGCCTGCGGCTCGGCGTGGACCGCTACCTCAGCAAGCCGATCGACACGGAACTGCTCTTCCGCGAGATCGGCACGCTGATCGGGCAGCGCGCCTCTCACAAGCGCGTGCTCGTGGTGGACGAGGACGCCTCCACCGCGAAGTCGCTCACCGACGTGCTGGCCGCGCGCGGCTACAGCGTCACCGAAGTGCGCGGCGACGAATTGCTCGAGCGCGCGGTCGCGCTGCAGCCCGACATCATCCTGCTGAACTCGGTGACCTCGGCACGATCTGACGCCGTGCAGATGCTGCGCTTCGAGAAGGGCATGGACCACGTGCTCTTCCTCGTCTATCAGTAAGGAGCCTTCGGTGAGCCGGACCATTCTGATCGTGGACGACGAGGCGCACCTGCGGACGCTGATCCACCAGGCGCTCGAGGACCTCGAGGACGAGGGCGTGGAACTGCTGACGGCCGCCAACGGCGAGGAGGCAATGGCGACGATCGAGTCGGCGAAACCGAACCTCGTCTTCCTCGACGTGATGATGCCGAAGCTGAGCGGCTTCGACGTGTGCAGCCGCACCAAGCACGACCTGGGCCTGAAGGACGTCTACGTCGTCCTGCTCACCGCCAAGGGGCAGGAGTTCGACCGGCAGAAGGGCCAGGACGTGGGCGCCGACCTCTACATGACCAAGCCGTTCGATCCCGACGCGCTGCTGCAGAAGGCGCGCGACGTGCTGGGACTGTAGTCGCGTGTCCCGCGTCGCGCTGCGTCACCTGTTCGGGCGTCACCGGGACGCGGGCGCGCTCGTGTCGGCCATCGCCGACGCGGTGGGCGCCGGTGTCGCCGTCGAGGACGCGGAGGGGCGGCTGCTGCACGGCGAGCGGACGCCCGACGCCGACGGGCCGAGGTACCCCGTCTCCCACCTGGACACCGGCCTGGGGTGGGTGTCGGGGCCCGGGCAGGCGCGCGCAGTGGCGCAACTGCTCGACCACCTCGTGGGCCGCGAGGTGGAGCGGCGTGCGCTTGGCGCGGAGGTCCTGCACCTCTACCGCGAGATCAACCTGATCTACAGCTTCTCGGAGAAGCTCGCCGCGCTGCTGGAGCTCGAGCGCGTCGCCGAGCTGACGCTGCAGCAGGCGCGCCAGATGATCGTCGCCACCGACGGCGTGGTCATGCTGCTCGACGAGGAGACGCAGGTGCTGACCACGATCGCCGGCTTCGGCGACGAGATGCCGTCGCTCGTGGGCTTCAGGCGCGGCCACGGCATCGTCGGCGCCGTTGCGGCCGCCGGCGTGGCCGAGATCGTCAACGACGTGGACGCGGACCCGCGGCGCGTCACCGAGCAGACGCCCGTGCGGGCGCTCGCCTGCGCGCCGCTGAAGGTGGGCGAACGCGTCATCGGCGTGATCGCGCTCGGCAGCACCGTGCCGATGGCCTACACCGCCGCGGAGCTGAAGCTGCTGACGACGCTGGCGCTGCAGACGGCGACCGCGATCGAGAACGCCCGGCTGTTCGAGCGCACGATCCAGGCCGCGCGGGAGCGCGAGCGCCTGCTGGCGCTGCACAAGGAAATGGAAGTGGCGCGGGCGAAGCTCGAGGGCGAGCTCGACCTCGCCGCGCGGATCCAGGCCGACCTGTTCCCCGCGGCGCTGCCCCGGGTGGCGGGCTACGAGTTCGCGGCGCGCAACCGGCCCGCGCGGCAATGCGGCGGCGACTACTACGACGCCATCGCGTCGGTCGATGCCGACGGGCGACCGCGACTGCTGCTGTGTGTCGCCGATGTGTCGGGCAAGGGCCTGCCCGCGGCCCTCCTCATGAGCAACATGCAGGCGACGCTGCGCGCGCTGCTCGGCCGCACCGCGTCGCTGCCCGCGCTGGCCGGCGAGGCCAACGACCTGCTCTACGCCTCCACCTCGCCGCAGAAGTACGTGACGGCTGCCTTCGTGGACCTCGATCCGCTGACCGGCGCCTGCCGGTTCGTCGGCGCCGGCCACGTCGATACGCTGGTGCTGCGCGCCGACGGCCAGGTGCTGACGCTCGCGTCCACGGGCATGCCGCTGGGACTGATGCCCTCGCTCAAGCCGTACGGCGAGCTGGCCGTGACGCTCGCGCCCGGCGACACGCTGGTGATCTTCTCCGACGGCGTCACCGAGGCGCAGGACGCCGCGGAAGAGGAGTACGGCGAGGCGCGGCTGAGCGCCCTGCTCCGCGACGCGGTCGGCCAGCCGCCCGCGGTCCTGATCGACCTGATCATGGCGGCGATCGACGCCTTCGCCGGCGGCGCCCCGCAGTTCGACGACATCACGCTGCTGGTCGCACGCCGGACCTGATCGGCGCCGGCGAGCGCCCCGGCGCGCCCCTCACGGCTCCAGGATGCGCCTGCCGAACAGCGGCTGGCCCGCACGCGACACAACGAAGGCGGCCATCAACTCCGCGCCGAACAGGAGCGTCATCGCGAGGGTCAGGGCGGCGAAGGCGAGCGCCGGCCAGCGCACCACCAGCCGGATGACCACGAACAGCCGCACCACGGCGAGGGCCGTCGTCCGGACGTTGACGATGGCCGCGAGCAGCAGGCCGAGCAGGACGGGGACCCCGGTGAGCCCCTCGAGTCCTGCCCGGAGGGGACGCCGCGCCGGCCGGCCCGTCAGATGCCGTCAGCCGTGGCGCCCGCACGAAACGCCATCGTCGACGAGGCCGCCGCCACGAGGTAGAAGGCCGCGCCCCCGATCATCGCCCACGTGAACCCGAGCGTCACCGCCGCCACCATCGTCCCCATCGAGCCGACGACGCTGAAGATGCCGTTGAGTCCCCAGTAGAACGGTGGCGCGGGCAGCGGGCCGTGGCCCGTGGCCTGCAGCCCGCGTGGGAAGGGCATGCCCATCAGGAACCCCATCGGCGCCACCAGCAGCACCGCGATGACGATGCGCGCGGCCAGCGGCAGGGGCAGCAGTGCGGGCACCACGCGGGGCAGGACGAGGGCACCGACGACCGCCAGCGCGGCCACGACGAGACAGACGCGGCCCAGCCGGAAGCGGCCGCTCGCCCGGCTGCCGAGCCCGCCGGCCGCCAGCAGCGTGAACAGCAGGATCGACAGCGTGAAGATGGGGTGCCCGAGCAGCAGCGTGAGGTGCTGCAGCAGCGACAACTCCACGGCCATGAAGCCGATGCCCAGGCTGGCGAAGAACGCGACCGACGCGGCGTAGGGCGCCACCGGCTCCCCCGCCGGCTTGCCCAGCAGCAGGAACATCGCGCAGAGCACGACGAGCGGCGCGAGGATCCAGAGGAACGTCCGGCGCATCGAGGGCGGCAGCCCCCAGGGCTTCACCCGCGCGAAGAAGAACGGACGGTCGTCGAACACGGCATCGACGCGCGTGTCGGCCTGGCGCACGTAGTCGTCGTAGGAGGTCCGCCCCGAGAACAGCGAGGCGTAGGGTTCCTCGACGTGCCGGCCAGGCACGATGACCGGCTGGACACCCGGCCACGAGGCCATGCGGGCCGTCTCCTCGGCGGTCCACGGACGGTTCTTCAACATGAAGACCATCTGCGGCGGGTCCTCTTGGTCGCCCTGGCGGGTCTCGAGCAGGACGGCCACGCGCTGGCCCGCCTGCTCGGCGCCGAGCAACGCCACCGCGTTGGACACGAGGCGCGGGACGTCCACGTCCCAGCGCAGGATGACGAGCTGGCCGTCCGGCGTGAGGTGTTCGAGGTACGCGTCGAAGGCCTCGACCGTGTAGAGGTGGTTCTCGGAGAGGGAGAGCCCGCCGGAGGCGACCGCCGCCCACGAATCGACGAAGCCCATCAGGACGACGTCGAACTGCCGGTCGGTGCGGCGGATGAACGTCCGCCCCTCCGAGAGGATGGCCTCCACCCGCGGGTGGTCGTAGAGGTTGCCGGCGCGCGCGCCGAAGTGGCGCACGAAGCCGAGCATGAGCGGGTTCATCTCCACGGCGGTGACCCGCTTGGAGCCCGCGGCGAGCGCCACCAGGACGTCGGACCCGCCGCCCGGCCCGATGATGAGGGTCTCCGGGCGTTCCGGGGCCACCTGGAACGGGAGCGCGCGGTACCAGTGCCGCATCGGCTCGACGCTCTCGAGGCGGCCGTCCCACTCGAGCAGGTTGGTCCAGGCGTCGGAGTCGATGTAGAGGCGGGCGAGGTAGGGCGAGGCGAAGCCCGTCACCACGTCGATGCGCGAATACGCGTTCCAGCCCGTGAGGGCGATCTCGGCGCCGGGGGTCGCCGCCATGTGGCGATACAGGCCCTTGGTGGGCGCGCTGCTGATCTTGAACAGCCCCGCGCGCTCGTTCACGCCGATGGCCGCCAGCACGAGGAGCCCGGCGACGGCCGCCGCGAGGCGCAGGCGCGGCGCGAAGAGCGCCGCGGCCGCCAGTGGCGCGAGCGCCGTGGCCAGCACGGCGGTCTCGCCGCCGAGCCACGACAGGAGGAAGGTGACCGCCAGCGCGCCGAGCGACGCGCCGAGCAGGTCGGCGAAGTAGAGCCGCCCGGCGTCGCGCCGCCCCACGGCGAAGAGCATGGAGAGCGCCACGCCGGCCAGCAGGAACGGCAGGAGCGAGACGGCGAAATAGAAGGCCAGCCGCTCGGGATGGAACGGCACCCGCACGATCAGCCACAGCACGAGCGGGATCGACAGGCCGTAGAGGAAGGTGAAGAACGCGGCCCGTTCACGCGAGAAGGTGAAGCGGCGACGCACCAGGTGCAGGGCGAAGCCGCCGAGCCCCCACCCGAGCAGGGCCACGGAAATCGCGACGAAGGCGAAGTGGTACCAGATCGTCGCCGAGAAGATGCGCGTGAGCCCGATTTCGAACATCAGGCCCGACAGGGTGACGAGGAAGATGCCGATGTAGAGAGCCATGTCGCGCGCGGAGCATAACGCACCGGGCCGCCCGAACGCTCGCGGCCGCTCCCGGCGGCCCGTCGGCGGCGGCGGCTCGCGACCGCGAGCTGACGCGCCTGCGCCCGGCATGCACGTGCGCCGACTGTGCTAGGCTTCGGCAGTCCCTGAACACGTCGCCAGAGCGGTGGCCTCTGCGCCGCGGTCGGCGCCGCGGTCAGCGCCGCCGCCATGCACTCACCCGTAGACGCCTGGACCAGGGGCTGCCCCCGGTGCGGAGCTCCGAACCCGGAGCAGGCCAACTTCTGCATGGCGTGCGCGCACTCGCTCACGGGCGCGCCGCCGGCGCCCCCGTTGCGCCCGGACACTGCGCCACCAGCCGTCGTCGCCGGCCCCGCCGCGGGGCCGCCTGCCGCCGCCGACGCCGATCGCACCGGGGCCTTCGAGACCATCGCGACAGCCTCGCCTGCCCCGCCCGACGACGACTCCGGGGAGACGATGCTCGGCGTGCCGCGCACACCGGCACCCGCCGCGGCGGCAGGCGACGACCCCAACGGCGAGACGGTGCTGCACCCGCTGCCGCCCCCGGCGTCGGGCCCCGCACCCGGCGCGCCCACCCGCCAGCCTGCGTCGATCGCCAGCCTGGCCCGGGGCACGCTCGGGGGACGTGGCGCGGCCACGCGCGCCGGCGGCACGCGACCCACGCCCGCCAGGGGCGCGTCGTCACGCGCGGGCCAGGCCGGCGGGACCTCGCCGTTCGGCTCGCGGATGAGCGTGCTGTCGTCGCTGGCCGACGTCGATTCGACGACGCTGCTGAGCGAGGGGCTCGAGGTGGCCGGCCGCTACCGGGTGAAGGGCCTGATCGGGAAGGGCGGCATGGGCGTCGTCTATCTCGCCGACGACCTCGAGCTCGAGCGCGCCGTGGCGCTCAAGGTGATTCGCTCCGACATCGCGGCGAGCCCCGAGTCGCTGGAACGGTTCAAGCGCGAGATCCAGCTGTCGAGCAAGGTGACGCACCGCAACGTGCTGCGCGTGTTCGACCTCGGGGAGAGCGAGGGCGCCAAGTTCCTCACCATGGAGTACGTCCAGGGGGAGGACCTCTCCGACATCGTCAAGCGCGAGGGGCGGCTGCCGTTCGCGCGGGTGATGGACTACTTCCAGCAGATCTGCGCGGGGCTCGGCGCCGCGCACGAGCAGGGGGTGATCCACCGCGACCTGAAGCCCCAGAACGTGATGATCGACCCGACCGGGCGCGTGCTGCTCACCGACTTCGGCCTCGCGACGGTGGCCGCCGGCTCGAGCGCCGCGACGTCCGGCGCCGTCATGGGCACGCCCTACTACATGTCGCCCGAGCAGGTGCGGGGCGAGGAGCTGGACCAGCGCTCGGACATCTACGCGCTGGGCATCATGCTCTACGAGCTGCTCACCGGCGCCATTCCCTTCGCCGGCGGCAACGTGCTCGACGTGATGCAGCGGCGGCTCACCGAGCCGCCGCGGCCGGTGGGCGAGCTGAATCCCGACCTGCCGGCCTACGTGCGCCGCGTGATCGATCGGTGCCTCGCCCCCGAGCGCGAGGGGCGCTACGCGACCTGCGAGGAGATCCTCCGGGAGATCCACGACGCCACCGAGGGCCGGCGGCGGCGACGCCGGATGGGCGCGGTGGTGTCGGTGGCGGCCCTGCTGGTGGTGGGCGCCATCGGCGCCTCGGGCTGGTACGTGTACGAGCAGAAGCGCGCGGCCGCGGCCCGGCAGCGGGAGCCCGTGGCGGTGCTCATCGCCGACTTCGAGAACACCACGGGCGACCCCACCTTCGACCGCACGCTCGAACCGATGCTGAAGCTCGCCCTCGAGGGCGCCGGCTTCATCAGTGCCTACGACCGCAGCGGTATCCGGCGGAGCCTGGGCGTGCGGCCGCCGGAGACGCTCGACGAGCGGACGGCCCGGGAGCTGGCCGTCAAGCAGGGCGTGGGGATGGTGTTGTCGGGGGCGGTCGCCAGGCAGGGCGAACGCTACGTGGTATCGGTGAAGGCCACGCAGGCGGTCACCGGCAACGTGGTCGCGGAGGCCAGCAACCGGACGTCACGCAAGGAGGACGTGGTCGGGCTCGCGACGAAGCTGGCCACGCCGGTGCGCAAGGCCCTCGGCGACGACACGTCCGACTCGGCGCAGCGCTTCGCGATGGAGACGCTCTCGGCCACCTCGCTCGACGTCGTCCGCGAGTACGCGGGCGCGATGGAGGCGCTGTCGCGCAGCCGGTTCGACGAGGCCCTGCAGGGGTTCTCGCGCGCGGTCGAGCGCGACCCGAAGTTCGGCCTCGCCTACGCGGGCATGGCCATCAGCTCGCGCAACCTGGACCGGCATCAGGACGCGGAGAAGTACGTCCGGGAGGCCATCGCCCACCTCGACGGCATGACCGACCGCGAGCGCTACCGCACGCGCGGGCTGTTCTACTACCTGACGAGCGACTACCAGGCGTGCGTGAAGGAGTACGGCGACCTCGTCGATCGCTTCAAGGCCGACGCCGCCGCGCGCAACAACCTGGCGCTGTGCCTGTCGTACCTGCGCGAGATGCCGCGGGCCGTCGAGGAGATGCGGCAGGTGGTGAAGATCCTGCCGAACCGCGCGCTCTACAAGGAGAATCTGGCGCTCTACTCGAGCTACGGCGGCGACTTCGCCACGGCCGAACAGGTGGCCCGCGACATGCCGGAGCCCGGGCTCTTCGGGCTGCTCGCGCTCGCCTTCGCTCAGCTCGGCCAGGGACAGGTGACCGCGGCCGCCGACACCTACCGGTCGCTGGCCAAGGTGAGCGAGCAGGGGGCGTCCTACACAACGTCGGGGCTGGCCGACCTCGCGGTCTACCAGGGGCGCTACGCCGACGCCGCGCGCCTGCTCGCGCAGGGGGCCGCGGCCGATCTCGCGTCGGACGATCCCGACCGCGCCGCCAGCAAGTTCGCGGCCCTGGCCCACGTCCACGCGCTGCGGTCGCAGAAGACGGCGGCGACCGCCGCCGCCGACAAGGCGCTCGTCCACAGCCAGTCGCCGAAGATCCGGCTGCTGGCCGCCCGCGTCTACGTGGAGGCCGGCGCCGCGGCCAAGGCGCGCGACGTCTCCGACCGCCTCGCCGCGGAACTGCAGCCGGAGCCCCGCGCCTACGCGAACGTCATCGACGGCCTCAAGCACATGCACCAGGGCGACGTGCGGCAGGCGATCGAGTCCTTCACCGCGGCCAACGGCCTGCTCGACACGTGGATCGGCCACTTCGAGCTCGGCCGGGCCTACCTCGCCGCCGGGGCGTTCCCCCAGGCCGACTCCGAGTTCGAGCGCTGCCTGAAGCGCCGCGGCGAGGCCATCGCCCTGTTCCTCGACGAGGAGCCGAGCTTCGGCCACTTCCCGCCGGTCTACTACTACCAGGGGCTGGTGCGGGAGGGGCTGAAGAGCGAGCGCGCGATGGAGTCGTTCCAGGCCTACCTCGCCATCCGGGGCGGCTCCACCGAGGATCCGCTGGTCGCCGAGGTTCGCCAGCGCGTGCCCCCGTCCCGGTAGGACGGCGCCAGGACGCGGCGAAGGGGGCGCCGGACGCGCGCGCCCCCTCGCAGTTCGGCGGGGCCGGGCGCTGCCGGCCCCGCCCCGAGGCGGTCGCCTACTTCACCAACCTGATGACGAACGGCGGGCTGGGCCGGTACCGAGCCGGCGACGGCGTGATGACCACCTCGTAGGTCCCCACCGGGTAGCTCCGCCCGTCTGGCTCCTTCGTCTGCAGGTTGAACGTCCAGATCCCGTTGCCGTAGCGGAACGAGCTGCTGCCCGGGTCGGTGTTGGTGATGACGCGAACGGGCCCGTTGGGCAACGGGCCGCGCACGGCGACCGTGTGCGTCACCCCAGAGCTGTCGACCACGGTCGCCCCGTTCTGGAACTGCCACTTCATGGGGATGGCGCTGCCCGCCTTGAAGGTCTTGCCCGCCGGCGGCGGCACGTTCTGCAGCCCGACGAAGGCGAACACGCTCGGCCTGACCGTCAGCACGAACGACGCGCTGGCGGCGCGGCCTGCGGCGTCGGTCGCCGTCACCGTGATCGTGGCGGTGCCCGACTGGCCGGGCGCCGGCGTCACGGTCACCGTGCGGGCGGCCCCGCTGCCGCCGAACACGATGGCGGTGTCCGGCACCAGTGCCTGGTTGCTCGAACTCCCCGCCAGCGTGACGGCCGCGGGGTGCTCGTCGGCGATCGTGAAGGACTGCGTGCTGCTGCCGTTCTCGTCGATGGTGACGTCGGCGAGGCCGTCGACCAGCGGCGCGTCGTTCACCGCGGTGATGGTGACGAGGTTCGAGGTGTCGCTCGTGAAGGTGACGCCCGCGCGCTCGTAGACGGCGACGGCGAAGTAGGTGTACTGCCCGCCGTCCTCGAGCGGCGCGCGGTCGACGACCGTGTAGGCGACCTGGCCGGGCACGCTGTCGAGCCGCCCCACCTCCGACCACGCGACACCGGCCGAGAGTTCGGCGCCCGCGCTGCGGTAGGCGACGTAGCGCACCACCCCGCCCACGTTGGAGGCCGTCCAGTCGAGCCGTACCTGGTGCGTGAGGGCCGAGGCGTCCGTGCAGTCGCCGACGCCCACCACGCAGGCCCGGAACTCGTTGGGCGGCGTGTTGGCGAGTTCGCCGGCCGTCTCCACGTCGAGTTCGCCGCCGCCGTTCGGGTCGCCGACGAACAGGTCGCCCCCACCCAGGTCGCCACGCCCGAGGTCCCCGCGCCCGAGGTCGAGCAGCGCGCCGAGATCCCCCCGGCCCAGATCCCCGCGGCCCAGGTCGCCACGCCCGAGATCCCCGCGGCCCAGATCGCCGCGCCCGAGATCCCCGCGTCCCAGGTCGCCGCCGAGGTCCCCCCGGCCGAGGTCGCCGCGCCCAAGGTCGCCGCGGCCGAGGTCGCCACGCCCCGTGTCGAGCGACAGCGGGCCGAGCGCCAGGCGGCCGGCGGCGTCGATCACGAACAGCCCGCCGGTGTTGCGGCGCCCGCCCACCTGCGTCAGCACCAGGCGGCTCCAGTCGTCGCCGCTGCTTAGCGCTTCGCCGGGCATCCCGTTGAAGTTCACGTCGATCGGCGACGGCTGCGTGCCGGCGTCGCCGTCGACGTCCCAGTCGATGCCGTCGGTGAGACGGCGCTGGTCCACGCGGACCATCCGCGGCAGCGACTCGCCCGGCGGCGGCATCGAGCCGTCGCAGCGGCGGGCGGCGATCGGGGCCCGGGGCCCCTCCGCGCCGTCGAAGACGCTGCCATCGAACGGCGCGTACCAGCCGATCAGGTAGAGCGAGGAATAGGTCCGCCCGTACGGCAGGACATCCTCACGGACGTCCAGGCTCGCGTGGTCGTCGCCCGAGAAGTCGAGGTGGGGCCGCCCCGCCTCGTCCTTCAGCCCGCGCAACTGGTACAGGTAGTTCATCACGCTCAGGTACGTGGGCTTGCAGTTGGGCTCGAGCGGGCCGCCGCCGTGGCGCAGCCCGAAGGTGTGCCCGAGTTCGTGCAGCAGCGTCGAGGCCTGCATGAACGGCGTGCCCACCGGGTGGTCGTTGGTGTCCCGGAACCCGCCGAGCGTGATCATGAGGTCGCCCCCGCGGAAGTCGCCGACGCCGGTGTTGGTGCGCGGCACGAAGAACTCCGGGTGCTCCGGGTCCTCCGACTTCGGGAGGCCGATGGCGTGGGCGAACAGCGCGTAGCGGAACATGTCCTTGCGGGCGCGGTCGAACCGGCGCTCGCACGCGCCCGGGACCTCGCACGGGTCGCCGGCGCCCGCCGGCCACTCCTCGCCGCCGCTCAGCACCTGGTCGCGCAGGAAGCGAAACCCGGTCTTCCAGCCCACCGTACCTGGATACGCCGAGAACTGGCACGCCCACGGCGGATCCGCCGGGCCGCGCTGGCACACCGTGTCGGTCTCGTCGATGGCCTCGCCTCCCCGCGCCAGCGGCGCGGGCACGAGGTAGGGCGCGGCCAGGCCGTGCGGGTCGGGGTAGTTTGGGCCCACGTCGAAGTGGACGGCGATGCCGCGCGGCTTGAACGCGTCGCCGACCATCTTCAGCACCTCGGGGCCCGGCAGGTGCGTGTGCGCGGGCTCCACCCGGCCGCCGTACGAGAGGTCGGCGTCGGCCTTCATGTAGCCCACCTCGACGAAGACGTCCGGGCGGAAGGGATCGGCCCCCATCGCCGCGAGGTTCGGCAGCGGCTGACCGTTCGGGTCGAGCAGCGTCTGCGACGACGACTCCCAGACGTCGAGCAGGCCGTCGCCGTCAGAGTCCTGGACCTCGGCCCGGAAGATCACCGCGCTCCACGTGAGGCAGTCGGCGCCGTTGACGCCCACTTGGTCCACCGTGGTGGAGAGCTGCGAGGCGCCGGCGAGATCGAGCCCCGACAGGTCGAACGTCGGCGCGTCCCAGCCCCGGCCGAGCGACGAGGCGAAGGGGTTGCTGGCGATCACCTGCCCGTTGACGAGCACCCGCTCGCCTTTGTTGGCCTGGCCGCTGCCGACGATGTGGGTGAGCCTGGCGGCGGGCGAGGCCTGCGACGCCTGGTAGAAGCCCCGGATCGTCGTCGTCATCGACTGGCTCCGGTTGTCCATCGTGTGATCGCCGTCGTTGATCACGATGGCGGCCAGCGGCAGCGACGGGTCGCGGTAGATCACCACCAGGCTGGCGCCGAGCGCGAGCGTCGAGTTGTCGTCGGGCAACTGGACGGCATGCGTGCCGTTGACGACGTACTTGCCCGTCCGCGGGTCCACGTCGAGGAACCGGAGCACGTCGGCGCGGTAGGAGTACGTGCGGTTGGCGCCCTGTGATGGGCCGGTGCTGCCGCCCGAACTCCAGCACGGCGCGGTGCCCGCCCCCAGCACCTTGCCGAAGGGGCCGTCGGCCGAGCGCAACGGGTAGCCGCGGAAGGTCACGGGCAGGCTGCCCGCGTCGGGGCCGTCGCCCTGCTTGGCGACGACCTGCCAGTAGAGGTAGGCGGCCACCACGTCGACGCCGTCCCGCTCGGGCACGCCGCCAATGGCGATCGCCCCGGTGGCGATGCCACCCACGCCCTGTCCGCGCAGGCCGACGCCGCCGACGACGTAGTCGCCGGTGAGGAAGTGGTTCTTGAAGAACTCCAGGTCACCGGAGGCCTGGGCGGCGGCCGGCGGCGCGGCCGCCAGCAACAGGCAGGCGGCGCTCGCGGCGGCGAGGCCGGCGCGCGCCGCGCGCGCGCGCGCCGCGGCCGCTCACCGGGCGGCCAAGTGGCACCGGGGAGGGGGGGGTTTGGGGATGGGTGGGCAACCGACGCCCAACCGTTTGGGGTGCGGCCGACCGAC
>JADHED010001556.1_pt1 | contig 18928 bp, 17 predicted proteins | sample 8952041 | NCBI WGS metagenome assembly JADHED01 (sample SAMN16124423, study PRJNA663239) | bioreactor sludge metagenome | isolation source: sludge (control) | place: India:Bengaluru | collected 2018-09-08
CCCGCAAAGCCCTTGGAAGACCAGCAGCATATATTTGTGGAGACGGGGTATCGAGCTCAAATGCGCGCAAGTCGCCGCAATCCCAAAGCCAGGATAAAGAGAAAGACGCCCCGGATCAGAAAGCTGATTCCGACGCAAAAGGCGAGGAAGATCAGGCCAGTCGCAGGGCCGCTGAACAGAATCAGTCCGCCCAGCACAAGATCCAAAATGCCGAGCAGCAGCCGCCAGCCCCAGTCATGCTCGCTCCGGAATGCACTGATGGCCTCAAGGATTCCGCTGATGAGCAGCCAGGCGCCTATCAGCATCACCAGTGAGAGAGCGCCGGCAAACGGGTTGAAGATTGTGACTGCCCCGGCCAGAAGGCCCATAATGCCCAAAATGAGTTCGATCCAGCGCGCGCGGCCGGACAAATACGATAGGCTGGCAAATGTTGCGAAAGCGCCGTAAACAATCAGCAGTGTGCCGATCAGAAAACCGGTCGCCACGCCAGTGGCGAGCGGATTGGAAAGGGCCAGAAGCCCGACCAGAATGACAACTATGCCATAAGCTAGAACCCAGCCCCAGCCTGTCGTGGGACGAACGGCGCCGTTGTCATTCTCGGTCATGCAATCGGTCCTATCTGTCTGCCTATCCAACGCATGTATCTATCGCTTTGGGCAAGCAGGTGCAATGAGGTGGATTGGTCCTTATTAGTCTGCCGATGCGAGATTGTCTTGCCGTGCTTGTCAATGAGGCTTGCCTATTCTAGCCTGCAATGGAACGGGAAACAGACGAAATTGCATGGGGACTTGGCTGAGCGTTCGGTTGATGGCGGGCATTCAGGAAGCGAATGTAACCTTCCAACCCCCGAGGCGTTGTTCGCGTCATTTGTCGTGGACGCCGACGCTGCGACTTTCGCGGTGATCCGGTTCGCACTACAAAACACGCAGATCGCGGCGATTGACTGCCGAAACTCCGGGGGCTGTGCTGCGGTGATGCAGTTTGCGATGGTGGATGGGGTTCTGGTGGCGGATACGGTGCGACGATGACCGCAGGCCCACGACCAAGTACATGCGGTAGAGACGCGGGTACCGGATCAGGTCAGTACCCGGTAGTCTCAGCGCGAATTATACCGACAATCCCGATCGCCATTTCGAAGCAGTCGATCGGGCGCAGGTAAAACTCGAGGGAAGCCATGTTCAGCGTATTACGCCTTATCTGTGGACTAGCATCTTGCGCTATTAAGTCCCCCGGGCCGCCAACTGAACACGCTATAGTCGGTCTGCGGATGAACCGTATGTGGCTCAAGGTTTTCGCTATCGCGGTCGTGATGGCGGGGTCCGGGCATGTGGCAGCCACGGCCCAGGAATCGTCATTCGATGTGTGGAGAAATCCAAAGAACAGCGTACATATCCGTGCAGAACGTTGTGGGGACCGAATGTGCGGCGTTGTTGTCTGGGCCAGTGAGAAGGCGAAAGCAGATGCACGCAAAGGCAGTCAGAATCCGCTGGTGGGATCGCAGTTGTTTCGTGATTTTGTAGAGGAGCGGCCAGGTGTCTGGCGCGGCCAAGTCTTTGTACCGGACATTGGCCGGACTTTTACCGGTACTATTCGTGTCGTCGATGCCAACCGGTTGGAAGCCAAGGGATGCCTGCTCGGCAAGTTGGGCTGTCGGTCCCAGCAGTGGTACCGGGTTGCCGAATCTCACTCTTCGCGCTGACGTGCCCTGGCCACCCGTCTCACCTGCAGGTCGCTTCCGAGATAATGGGATTTTAATTCGAGGACGACTTCGGCATCCAGAGGGCTAAATCACGTTTTTTATCGAACAAGGGCCACACCGATGCGTAGGCGCGTGGCGCGTTTGTTATAATCGAGAAGATTTTCGCCATAGCCGTGGAAGCTTTGGCCAAAGAGATAAAAGTCGGGGCCGTCGCCCAGAATGCGGCGCAATGGATAGGAAATATCGGCTGACACTGCTCCCTTGCCACTCCCGAAGTTGAACCGGGTGGAGGTGGAGAGGCGCAGTCCATTAACTTCCGCAACTTCCATAAAGAAGCCGCTATTGCCCCGATATCGGCGGATATCGCGATTATCGGAGCGGTCGCCGACATAGAGCCAGAAACGTGGTGCGGCAGTCAGCCGCCAATCGCCGCCTAGCGAAAATGCCGCCATGGGCGTCACATAGACCATGTTGATGCTGCGCGATGCATCGCCATCTCGGCCATTGGATTCATGACGCAGGCCCACCTGCCCACTGAGAGTCGCTGTATCGGATAGGGCCTTGGGCTGTGCAAGGTAGAAGATTTCGGGCTGGAAATCGATATTGCGAAAGGGTGAGGAGTCCGCGCCCAGATCCCAGAACATACGCTGGGTATAAGCGAAATAGAGGCCATCCTTGAGGGAGGCAGGCTGGTCTTCCCGCAGCCGGCTGCCGAAAAGCTGATACTTGAAACTCAGCTGGATACGGGCCTCGCTGTTGGTTCCAGGGCCATAGACGGCATAGATCGGCTCATAAGGCGAGAGATTGTCTATAAAGGCATTGCCGACTGAACGATCGGCGGCGGATGGCGTAGGGGGCGGCACCGGCACGGTTGCTTGCGCCTGTTCGCCGGGCTGGTCTGGCATAAGCCCATGACGTGCGGAAAGAGCGATCTGCTGGCGACCCCATGCCGGAACAGAGAGCAACGCGCCCTGGTTTACCGATGCATCGGAAACTCGGTACTGCGCGCAGGCAAAGCCATGGGCGGCCACGATCACTTGTGCGGGAACGGTCGGCCCACGGTCGAGCCAGACGCTGTGTGTGCCGCCAGGCAGCGTCACTCGCGCCTCGATCCGGTCGGGCAGGGGGACCGTTTGCGCTGCATCATCGGAATTCAGAAGGCGGATATCAACAAGGGCAAAGCCATTGGCATCACGCTCATCAACATTCCTGATCAATATTTCGACATCTTCCCTGGCCTGCGCCTGAAAGGGCAGGAGGACGGATGCAGCCAGCAGGGCGGCGGGAAAGTTGGGCAGGTGTTTCATGCGTGGAGATGCAGTCCATTGTCGACGGGAATGACGGTGCCGGTTATGCGTCTGGCCGCATCGCTGACAAGGAAGGCGGCAAGGGAACCCACGTCGCCAATATCCACCAGTTGCCCTTGCGAAGCCTGCGCGGCTGCCCGATCGAGCAGTTCGTCGAACCGATCGATCCCGCTGGCCGCGCGTGTGGCGATCGGGCCGGGCGAGATCGCATGGGCGCGGATGCCCTTGGGACCGAGTTCAGCCGCCACATAGCGGGTCGCACTTTCCAACGCTGCCTTGACCGGCCCCATCAGGTTGTAATGTTCGATTACCCGCTCCGAGCCATAGAAGGTGACGCACAGCAGGCAGCCGCCCTCATTCATCAACGGCTCGGCCAGTTTTGCCATGCGCAGGAAGCTGTGGCAGGACACGTCCATCGCCATGGCAAAACCTTCTGCCGAGCTGTCGACTACGCGGCCGTGCAGGTCTTCCTTTGGCGCGAAGGCGATGGAGTGAAGCAGAAAGTCGAGCCCGCCCCAGCGCTCCCGCACCTCTTCGAACAGGGCTTCCAGTTGCCCCGGTTCACGCACGTCGCAAGGCGCGCTCCACTCGGCGCCAAGCTTTTCGGCAACAGGCGCGACCCAGCTCCTAGCCTTCTCGTTCACATAGGTCACGGCCAGGCGCGCGCCGCATTGGGCGAAGGCGTCGGCGCAGCCAGTAGCGATGCTATGTTCGTTTGCGACGCCGATGACGAGGCCGCGCTTGCCGCGCAGGTCTACCAGAGGGTTCATTGCGCTACTCCAAATAGAACCGAGAGGGTGTGAAGGGCGATCATGCGCTCTTCATCGGTCGGAATGACCAATGCCTTTACCTTGCTGTCGGGATGGCTAATGATGGTGTCATTGGACATATTGCCATGCGCCTGCAGCCTGATGCCCAGCCATTCGAGTCTGCGGCAGATGCGCGATCGCACATCGGCATGGTTTTCGCCAATCCCGGCCGTGAAGACGATTCCATCCACCCCGCCGAGGATGCTGACGAGAGCGCCTGCCTCCCGCGCTACCCGCCAGGTAAACAGGTCGATCGCATCCTGCGCTTCGGGTGCGCCACTCTCGGACAGGGCGCGCATATCGCTCGAAATGCCCGATACGCCCAGCAGGCCCGACTTGTTGTACAGAAGAGTTTCAACTTCCTGCGGGCTCATTCGCATCTGTGTTTGAAGGTGCAGTACCACGCCTGGATCGATCGTGCCGCAGCGTGTGCCCATCATCAGGCCGTCCAGCGCGGTAAAGCCCATGCTGGTGTCCACGCTCCTGCCATCGGCCATGGCGCACAGCGATGCGCCGTTGCCCAGATGCGCGACGATCACGCGACCGGCCGCAAGCGCCGGATCGATCGTTGCGAGGCGACGGGAAATATATTCATAGGACAGGCCATGGAAGCCATAGCGTCTGATCCCCTGATCGTGGAATGCGCGCGGGATGGCGAAGCGCGTGGCGAGTTCTGGCCGGTCATGGTGAAAGGCCGTGTCGAAGCAGGCGACCTGCGGCAGGTCTGGTGCGAGCGCGGTAATCGCCCGGACTGCGGCCAGATTGTGGGGCTGGTGCAGCGGCGCCAGCGGACAGAGCCTTTCAAGTTCGTCCAGCACAAGATCGTCGATCAGGCAGGGGACGGCGAAATCGACACCGCCATGAACGATGCGATGGCCTATGGCGATCACCTCGCGCCCGTCCAGATGGGAGATTGCCCAGTCGAACAGCCAGGCGAGCAGGTCGGCATGCGTAAGGCCATGTTGGTCCCGCCAGTCCTGTACGACCAGCGTCTCGCCCGACGTATCCCGGATCGTGAGGTGCGGGGAAATGCCAATGCGCTCGATTTTACCGGCAGCCGAGAGGGAGGGGGCACGATCCGCGTCGAGGACGTAGAGGGCGAACTTGATGCTGGACGAGCCGGAATTGAGGCTGACAATCGCCTTCATGCGGCGGAGCCTTGTGGAAGGCCCGGGGCTGCGTTGGTCGCTGCGCGCGCAAGCAGGGTCGCGACCGCGCAGGAGGCGAGCCGCGTCCGCAGACTGTCAGCCCGGCTGGTGAGGATGATGGGAACGCGCGCACCCAGAACCACGCCTGCCGCATCCGCTCCGCCAAGGAAGGTGAGCTGCTTGGCCAGCATGTTGCCAGCTTCCAGATCGGGCACGACGAGAATCTGCGCCTTTCCGGCGACGGAGGATACGATGCCCTTTTCCCGCGCCGCCGCTTCGCTGATCGCATTGTCGAAGGCCAGCGGGCCGTCGAGCAGGGCGCCCGTAATCTGTCCCCGGTCGGCCATCTTGCACAATGCGGCTGCGTCAAGCGTGGTCGGCATGGCGGGGTTGACCGTTTCCACCGCGGAAAGAATTGCGACGCGCGGTTCTGCCAGCCCGATGACATGGGCAAGGTCGATCGCGTTGCGGATGATGTCGGCTTTCTCGATCAGTGTGGGCGCGATGTTGATCGCCGCATCCGTGATGATGAGCGGTTCGGGATGGCCAGAGACATCCATGATATAGGCGTGGCTGATGCGCCGCTCGGTCCTCAACCCCGAACTGCGACTGACCACGGCAGCCATCAGTTCGTCTGTGTGAAGTGATCCCTTCATCAGCAGTGCCGCTTCGCCCGACCGCACAAGTTCGACCGCTTTGGCGGCGGAATCGTGGCTATGAGCAGTCGGAACGATGCGGAATGCGGAGATGTCCTTGCCGGCTTCTTCTGCCGCGTTGCGAATGCGGGTTTCCGGGCCGACCAGTATTGGCTCGATCAGTCCGGCCTCAGCCGCTTCCACTGCCGCAAGAAGTGCAGCCGCAGTGCAGGGATGGGCGATGGCAGTGGGAACGAAAGCATTCGAAGCCGTTTCAATCAGCCGGTGATAGGCGCCATGATCCGACAGCCGGATTTCCGGCAAAGCCACGCGCTGCCGGCTGATCTTCGTCGTCGGCGCCATAACTTCGGCCTGGCCCGTGATAACGGTCTCGCCGGCCTGGTTCTCGCAGCGGCAGTCGAGCAGGAGGATATGTTTGTCGGGCCGCTTTTCCGTGACTGTCACGGATGCCGTGATGATATCACCAATGCCGACCGGACGTTTGAAGCGCAGCGACTGACCCAGGTAGATGGTTCCAGGCCCCGGCAGTTCGGTTCCCAATACTGCTGAAATCAGACCGCCACCCCACATGCCATGAGCTATGATCCGGCGAAAAAAGTCGCCCTCGGCAAAGTCTGCATCCAGATGGGCCGGATTCACATCACCGGAAACCAATGCGAATAGCTGAATATCCTTTTGCGAGAGAGTGCGGGTCATACTGGCGGTTTCGCCGACAGTAATCTCGTCGAAGGTACGATTTTCGATCATGTCAGTGCCGGACACGTCTTATTTCTCCAGCACATAATGACCGGGAGCGTCGGCAATGGGGGCATACCCCTTATCTGCGGCACCCATGGCGGGGGGCGTGATCGGCTCTCCGGAACGCGCATCCAGCCATGCGTCCCATTCGGTCCACCAACTACCCTGCTTCTTCTGGGCGCCATCGCGCCATTCGTCCGCGTCATAGGCGGGGCCATCAGCCGGGCGGGTCAGTACTTCATAGCGCCGGTTCTTGTGGCCGGGTTCAGAAACTATGCCCGCATTGTGGCCACCACTCGTCAAAACAAACGTCACTTCCGCGCCTGTCAGCATATGAATCTTGTGTACCGATTTCCATGGCGCGACATGGTCGCGTTCGGTACCGACTACAAAGAACGGCGCGCGGATAGCGGACAAGGTGATATTGCGCCCTTCGACCGTATATTTCCCCTCGGCAAGCTCGTCGTTGAGGAAAAGCCGTGTCAGATATTCACTATGCATCGCATAGGGCATGCGGGTCCCGTCGGCATTCCACGCCATCAGGTCGATCATCTCGTCGCGCTCGCCCATCAGATAGGTTCCAAGTACATGCGACCAGACCAGATCGTTCGACCGTAATATCTGGAAGGCGCCGCCCATTTGGCTGCTGTCGAGAAAGCCCTTGCTCCACATCATGTTCTTGAGGATGTGCAACTGCGCTTCATCGATAAAGAGACCAAGCTCGCCCGGTTCACTGAACTCCGTCTGTGCCGCCAAAAGGGTGACGCTGGCCAGGCGTTCGTCATGATCGCGCGCCATTGCGGCTGCAGTGATTGAGAGCAACGTACCGCCCAGGCAGTAGCCAGCCGCGTGAATCTTGCTCGCACCGGTAATGGTAGTGATGGCGTCGAGCGCCGCCATTGGACCAAGGCGGCGATAGGCATCGAGATCAAGGTCGCGATCTTGCGTTCCGGGATTGTGCCAGGACAGGATGAAGACGGTATAACCCTGCGCAGTCAGCCATTTGACCATCGAATTTCCCGGCGACAGATCCAGAATATAATATTTCATGATCCATGCAGGTACGATCAGCACGGGCTCCGGTCGCACCTTGTCTGTTGTCGGTTCATACTGGATAAGTTCGACCAGCTGGTTGCGGAAGACGACTTTGCCCTTGGCGGTCGCCACGGTTTCACCGGGTTTGAAAGCCTCGGTGCCGACTGGCGGTTCGCCGCGGAACTGGCGCTGCATATCTTCGAGCCAATGGGCGGCGCCGTCCGCCAGGCATTGCCCTCCGGTATCGGCGATGCGCTTGAGAAGAACGGGATTGGTAGCGATAAAATTGCTGGGCGAAAAATAGTCGAGAAACTGGCGCGCCACAAAATTCACAATATCCTCATGATGGCGTGAGACGCCATCGATACCGCTCGTCGCCGCATGCCACCACTGCTGATTAAGCAGGAAAGACTGGGCGATAAGGTTGAAGGGGGGCTTCTGCCAGGCTTGATCGATGAAGCGATGATCCTGCGGCAAAGGCTCGATTGCGGGCGCGGCGTCAGGATCACGGGCTTTTCGTACCGCGTAGTCGAGCAGCCGGGCAGATTTGCGCGCTGCTTTTGCAGAAAGCTGAAGCTGTTTGCCCGGAGAACTCGCCATGTGAATGGCCCAATCGGATATTGCCATGAAGAGGGTAGCAGGTGACAATCCGCTGGTTGCTTGAGCGATTGAAGAAGCGGCCATACGGTCCAAAGTCTGGGCGAAACCGTCCAGGGGATCGCTATGCTGCGGGTCTCTATCTACCATGAGATTCTTGCATCCTGATCGTGTATCTTAAATCGAGAGGGGCGGGCGCGCAGGTCCCGACTACCGGCGCAGGGAGGGTATCCCTGCCGCAAGCAAGTCCAGTGCTTGGTCAATATGGGCTGACTTGGCTGCAGGCGTGTTATCGAGAACTTTAAGCATACGAATACGCATACGTGGCGCGAGCACGAGCGTGTCCAGCAGTAACGAAGCAATGTCTTCGATCTCATCGTTATCGTATTTTGCAGTTTCCGGATCGGCCAAGAGCGTCTCGCGTATGATATCGACCCAATGGCTTGTTACAATCTGCAGTGCATTGTCCGAATAATCGGGGACAAGTCTTTCAATTTCCGCCTTAAGCCTGTCAAAGCCGATCACTTTCGGCGTTAAAAATCCATCTAGGATGTTTTGGGCAGCAACCGAAATGCGCTCACGAACGCTGGTTCCTTCCGTCTGGACAACCAGCGCTTCGATAAAGCAGGTCCGTTCATGGTCAATGACAGCCCCGAATAGGCCGATCTTCGATCCGTATCGCCGATATAGTGTCCGCTTCGTAACTTGAGCGTCTGTTGCGATTTCATCCATGTTCGCGCCTTCGTACCCATGCTGAAGGAAATTCTTGCTGGCGACCTCCAGAATATGAGCGCCAAGCCGCTTGCCGGTCGTCACTGTTGGTCGACCGGTACGGGCATGGGGCGCAGCATTGGGAGTGCGGTCAGGCATGATCGCAAAATCTCCTTTTTTAGGAATGCGATTCGCATCCGCTGGACCTCAATCATAAGCGAAGGTATACACGTGCGTATACATATGATTCTTCGCGAACAGAAAAATCTGTTCCGGAGTTAAAGTCGCGCTGAGAATATGGATTTTTATGTCTAGTTTGGCACTCGTCACTGGCGCTACGCGCGGCATTGGCACCGCAATTGCAAAAGCTTTGAAGGCAGTCGGCTGCGATGTGGTCTCGGTTTGCCATGGTGGCTACTGTGCCTGACGCTGTGCGCGCGAAGATAATATCTTCCATTCCGGTTGGCCGGCGAGGAGGGCCCGAAGAAATTGCTCAGGCCGTGGTCTGCCTTACTTCGGCGCTAGCTGCTTTTTTTGCAGGATCCGTTCCTACCATGAATAGCGGGTAGTATATGGTTAACGGGTGACTTTGATTTCTTCCTTGGGCGATCATTCTCCAGATATGCCTATCGTTTCAGTCAGGAAAGTTTTCGGATGAGCTATCCATTTGATCAAATGACTTCGCTTGTAAGTGCCAATCAAAAACTGGGGCAGGCCTTGTTCGAGGTCGCCCGCGTAGCCGCGCAGCGACAGGCGAAAATTGCGTCCCAAGGTCTTGCGGTATTTACGCAGGCAGGTGCCGCACCGCAGGTGTCCCCGTTTCAATTCCCATTGCTGTCGCAATGGCCGGAAATTGTTATGGAGGTAGAGCAAAACCGACAGGCGTCGCTGGCGGATGTAAGCGCTGCGGTTGCGGAATGGCGAGATGCCGTCGGGGCCGCATTCTCGATAGAGGATGCGCAGCAGCGGGCTCGTAGAGTTTTCGATGTCTGGACGCGGTGACTTCCAGGGGGGCGATGCCGTTGCCGCTCCTGCGGATGCCGTCCGGGCTCCAAAGCCAAGGCTCCGGCGGCAAACTAAAATTTGACGACCAGTCGTCGCAAGTGGCCAGCGTTGTGGTAACGCGGACTGCTTGCCTGGTTGGGTTGACGAGGGACGGTGTACCAATGTTGCAATCTCGGGAATGGCCCTATGGGAAAGGGCCGGGCATCGCCGTGAAAAGGCGGCGGCTTTTGCTCGCCGCGTTTTTGCTCCTCGGTACGTCGGCCTGCTCGTTCACGCCCGATTATGTCGCGCCGGCCATGCCGGTACCTACTGCATATGATGCGCCTGATGCGTCGGGCGGATCGATCGCCAGAACGAGCTGGCGCGAATTTTTTCGCGAGCCTGAACTTCAGCGGCTGATTGGCGAAGCGCTCGAAAATAATCGGGATATTCGTATTGCGGCAAGCCGTGTGTCCGAAGCGCGGGCCGCCTGGCGGATCGAAGGGGCTGCGCTCTATCCGCAGCTTGACGCCGTGAGTGGCTATAGCCGTGGGCGCACTTTAGCCAATATTCCCGGAGCTGGGGCGACAATGGTCAGTTCCGAGCAGATCAGCGCGCAGTTGAGCGCAAGCTGGGAAATCGATTTTTGGGGCCGTTTGCGCAATTTGCGCGATGCCGCGCGTTGGCAGTATCTGGCAACAGAGGAGGCGCGCAGGTCGGTTGCCTCCGGACTGGTGGCACAGGTGGCGAACGGTTACCTCCTGGAGCGCGAATATGAAGAACGCATAGCCCTTGCCCGCAACTCGATCTCCACGCGTGAGGAATCGCTGCGGATCATGCGGCGACGTTATGAAGTGGGCTCCGGCTCGAAACTTGACATGATGCAGGCGCAGACCCTGCTCGCCCAGGCCCGCACGACCCTCTATGGACTGGAGCAGGATCGCGCGGTCAACCGTAACGCCTTGGCGCTTCTTGTCGGTCATTCGATTGGCATCGCGCCCGGACACCTATCTCTCGCCGAGGCGCCTGAAGGCCTGGTCCTTCCGCCTGGGCTACCATCGGAATTGCTGCTCTATCGCCCTGATATCCTGGCCGCGGAATATGGGCTTCGTGCCGCCAACGCCAATATCGGTGCCGCACGCGCAGCGTTTCTGCCAAATATCTCATTGACTGGCGCCTATGGCACCATGAGCGATCAACTGGATGGTCTGTTCTCAAGCGGCAGTGAAGCATGGAGCTTTACGCCCAGCTTGAGGCTACCACTATTCAATGCCGGGCGCTTGAAGGGCAACCTTGACGTCGCAAAAGCGCGCGAGGTGCGCGCCGTTGCCGAATATGAGCAGGCGATCCAGACCGGTTTTCGGGATGTGTCCGATGCGCTGGTTCAGCGGCGCCAGCTGCAAAAGCAGATCGAAACTACCCGTGACATGCTGGGCGCGCAGCGCGAGCGCGCGCGCCTTGCTCAGCTACGTTTTGACAACGGTCGCTCCGCCTATCTCGAAGTGCTCGATGCCCAGCGCGATCTGTTCGATGCCGAACAGGCGCTGGTCCAGCTGCGGCGCGCTGAAATTTCCAGCATCGTCGCGCTCTATTCGGCGCTTGGCGGCGGCTTCGTAGCCGATCAGACCTTCCAGACGAACTCGACAGAAAGCGATAGGGGACAGACGCAATGACGCAGGCCAAGAGCAAAAGCAGGCTTGTCCTGGGCGGGATCGCCGTGGCCATTATCGCGGCAGGCATAGCACTCTATCTGCTGCTCAAGCCGGCGGAACTTCCGGAAGGTATCGCCAGCGGCAACGGGCGCATCGAGGCGGTCGAGATCGACATTGCCGCCAAGACCGCTGGGCGTATCCGCGACATCGTCGCCGAAGAGGGACAACTGGTCAAAGCGGGTGATGTTGTCGCCCATATGGATACCGAGACCATGCGCGCCCAGTTGGCCGAAGCCGAAGCCCAGCTCGCCCAGGCTATCAACAATGTCCAGATAGCCGAAACCCAGGTCAGCCAGCGTCAAAGCGAGCGCGCCTCCGCCATGGCGACAGTCCGCCAGCGAGAGGCTGAACTCAATGCCGCGCGCAAGCGTTATGGACGGTCTGAAACTCTGGCGCGCGAAGGCGCTACGGCGGTTCAGGAGCGGGATGACAATCTGGCTTCGGTTGAGGGCGCAGCGGCCACCGTCGAAGCGGCTCGAGCTCAGCTGGCGGCGGTCGACGCCAGCATCGCCGCATCACGCAGCCAGGTCATCGGCGCACGCTCAAATGTCGATGCCGTCAGGGCTACGATCGTGCGTATCAAGGCGGATATCGCGGACAGTGATCTTCGCGCGCCCCGTTCTGGTCGCATCCAGTACCGTGTTGCACAACCGGGCGAGGTGGTGGCAAGCGGTGGACGCGTCATGAACCTTGTCGACCTGACGGACGTTTACATGACTTTTTTCCTGCCTGAGACGGCGGCGGGCAAGGTGCGTATCGGCAGCGAGGTGCGCCTCGTTCTCGATGCAGCGTCCAATATCGTGATCCCTGCGAAGATCAGCTTCGTTGCCGATGTCGCCCAGTTCACGCCCAAGACGGTGGAGACGGAAAGTGAGCGTCAGAAGCTGATGTTCCGCGTGCGCGCGCGGATCGATCCGGCCCTGTTGCAGCGCCATCTCGATATCGTAAAGACTGGCCTTCCGGGCATGGCCTATGTCAGAATTGATCCGAAAGCCGACTGGCCCGCAAATCTCAGCAACCTCGTTAAGGAATAAGACCGGTGGCGACAGCCCAGCCCCCGAGCGGACCGCCGGTCGTCCGCCTTGCCGGAGTGCATCTGCACTACGGCAAGGCGGAAGCCCTGCGCGGCATCGATTTCGAGATCGCTTCAGGACGGATGATCGGCCTGATCGGCCCTGACGGGGTCGGCAAGTCGAGTCTTCTCTCTCTCGTCGCCGGCGCGCGGGCCGTGCAGGGCGGGGCGGTGGAAGTGCTGGGCGGCGATATGGCCGACAGACGCCATCGTGAGAATGTCTGTCCGCGCATCGCCTATATGCCGCAGGGCTTGGGCAAGAACCTGTATCCAACGCTTTCGGTCGAAGAGAACCTCCAGTTCTTCGCTCGCCTGTTCGGTCACGACGCGGGCGAGCGACGCCGGCGCATCGATGACCTGACGCGCAGTACCGGCCTTAAAACCTTCCTGTCGCGTCCGGCGGGTAAGCTTTCGGGCGGAATGAAGCAGAAGCTGGGTCTATGCTGTGCGCTGATCCACGATCCGGACCTGCTCATCCTCGACGAACCCACGACCGGCGTCGATCCGTTGGCGCGCGCGCAATTCTGGGATCTCATCGCGCGCATCCGCAAACAGCGCCCCGGCATGAGCGTAATCGTCGCCACCGCCTATATGGACGAGGCGCAACGCTTCGATTGGCTGGTAGCGATGGACGATGGCGCGATCCTAGCCACCGGCACACCTGCCCAGCTGCTCGAGCGCACGGGCTGCAACGATCTTGACGCCGCTTTCGCCGAACTTCTGCCCGAAGAGCGCAAAGATGGCCACGCACCGGTGGTCATTCCGCCGCTCGATGTCGAGGAGAATGACATTGCCATCGAGGCGCAAGGGCTGACCATGCGTTTCGGGGACTTCGTTGCGGTCGACCATGTTTCGTTCCGCATCCGCCGCGGCGAGATTTTCGGTTTTCTCGGATCCAATGGCTGCGGCAAGTCGACGACGATGAAGATGCTGACAGGCCTGCTCCCCGCAACGGAAGGGCAGGCCTGGCTGTTTGGCCACGAGGTGGACCCGCGCGACATCGCTACACGCCGCCGGGTGGGCTATATGAGCCAGTCCTTCTCGCTTTATGGCGAGTTGACGGTGCGGCAGAATCTGGAACTCCATGCGCGCTTGTTCCACGTTCCGGCTGAAGAGATCGCCAGACGTGTTGTCGAGATCGCCGGCCGCTTTGGCCTTGAGTCAGAGATGGAGGAATTGCCCGAGCGTCTGCCGCTGGGCATTCGCCAACGACTTAGTCTTGCCGTGGCTATGGTTCACAACCCGGAGCTACTGATCCTCGATGAGCCAACGTCGGGCGTGGATCCGGTCGCGCGCGATTCATTCTGGCGCCTGCTTGTCGAACTGTCGCGGCGCGACCGGGTGACAATATTCATCTCCACCCACTTCATGAACGAGGCCGAACGCTGCGATCGCATGTCGATGATGCACGCAGGCAAGGTACTCGACAGCGACGCGCCCGCAAAGCTTGTCGAAAAGCGGGGCGCGAAGTCGCTCGAGGATGCCTTCATCGGTTATCTGCTCGAGGCTGCCGGAGAAGGCGGGGCGCCAGCGGAGGACATCCCTGAACTCCAGGCACAGGCCGAGCCAGTTCACGATCAACCTCCTGCGAGACGCCGGTTCAGCCTTCAAAGGCTGTTCAGTTACGTCTGGCGTGAAACGCTTGAACTGCGACGCGACCCCGTCCGTGGTACACTGGCGATTGCAGGTTCTGTCATCCTGCTGCTCGTGATGGGATACGGCATCAGCATGGACGTAAACGATTTACGGTACGCCGTGCTCGACCGCGACCAGAGTGCGATGAGTCAAAGCTATCAGCTTGACATTTCCGGGTCTCCGTATTTCATCGAACGACGCCCGATCACCGATTATGACGACCTCGACAAGCGGATGCGCAGCGGCGAACTAGCGCTTGCAATCGAGATTCCACCCGGCTTCGGGCGGGATGTAATGCGTGGCGCGCCGGTAGCCATTGGCGCCTGGTTCGATGGCGCGATGCCGTCTCGTGCGGAAACCGTGCAGGGTTATATCCAGGGCATGCATCAGCTCTGGCTCTCCGAGCAAATGCGCATGGCCGGCATGACGACCGCTTCGTCGGTATCGGTCGAGAACCGCTTCCGTTACAATCCCGACGTCAAGAGCCTGCCAGCGATGGTGCCGGTCGTCATTCCAATGCTGCTTCTGATGTTGCCCGCGATGCTCGCAGCGCTTGCCGTGGTGCGCGAAAAGGAAACGGGCTCGATCATCAATCTTTATGTTACGCCGGTCACGCGAACGGAATTCCTGCTGGGCAAGCAATTGCCTTATGTCGGACTTGCGATGCTGAATTTCACGGTCATGGTGCTGTTGGGTGTGTTTCTGTTCGACGTGCCCATCACAGGTAGCGTGTTGACTCTGGTGGTGGCCGCATTGCTTTTCTGCGTTATCGCCACGGGTATGGGGCTGTTGGCTTCGGCCGTCACGAAAAGCCAGATCGCCGCGATGTTCCTGGCGATGATCGGCACGCTGATTCCCACGGTTACCTACGGGGGCATGCTCGATCCAGTCTCCTCATTGGAGGGTACGGGCCGTATCATCGGTGAAGTCTATCCGGCCAGCCATATGTTCACGATCAGCCGAGGGGTATTCAACAAGGCACTGGGTTTCGGCGATCTGGCGGGATCATTCTGGCCGCTGATGCTGGCAATCCCGGTCATCATCGGTGTCGCGATTGCGCTGTTGCGCAAGCAGGAGCAGTAGCATGCGCCAGAAGCTCTCCAACATCTACCGGCTTGGCGTCAAGGAGCTGTGGAGTCTTTGGCGTGACCCGACAATGCTGGTGCTGATCCTGTTCCTGTTCACGGCGTCGGTCTACACGTCCGCCTCTTCAATGCCGGAAACCCTCAACAAGGCGGCAATCGCCGTCGTCGACGAGGACAATTCGCCGCTGTCGCAGCGGATCGTTTCGGCATTCTATCCGCCCCAATTCAAGACACCCGATCGCATCGCTCCGTCGCAGATCGACCCCGGCCTGGATGCAGGAATCTATACGTTCGTGCTGCACATCCCTTCGGGTTTCCAGCAGGATATTCTCGCAGGGCGTAAGGCGGAAATCCAGCTTAACACTGACGCGACGCGCATGACTCAGGCGTTTAGCGGGAGCGGCTACATCCAGCAAATTGCGCTGGGTGAAGTGACTGCTTTCATGCAGCGATACCGCAGCAAGACAAGCCTCCCGGTAGACCTTGAAGTGCGCGCACGGTTCAATCCGACGCTGAACAAAAAATGGTTCGGTGGCCTGTCTCGGATCATCAACTACATCGCGATGCTCTCGATTATTCTGACCGGGGCCGCGTTGATCCGAGAGCGCGAACACGGCACTATCGAGCATTTGCTGGTCATGCCAGTGACGCCTTTCGAGATCATGGCGAGCAAGATCTGGTCGATGGGCCTTGTCGTGCTGGTGGCGTCGTTTGCCTCACTCAACCTGGTGGTACGCGGAGCGCTCGACATCCCGGTCGCAGGATCGTTAACACTGTTTTTTTCTGGCGCGGCGCTGGTGCTGTTCGCGACGACATCAATGGGCATATTCATGGCAACCATTGCGCGCAATATGCCGCAGTTTGGGATGTTGGCGGTGCTTGTGCTTCTGCCGCTGCAGATGCTTTCAGGGGGTACGACACCTCGCGAAAGCATGCCTGAGGTGGTGCGCACCGTCATGCTCGCTGCGCCAACCACTCATTTCGTTGAACTGGGGCAGGCGATTCTGTTTCGCGGAGCCGGAATCGATGTGGTCTGGCCGCAGTTTGCTGCGGCGGCAGCGATCGGTGTGGTGTTCTTTGCAATTGCGCTCTCGCGCTTCCGTAAGACGATCGCATCGATGGCGTGATTCGCGTGCAGGTAGGCAAGATTTGCTTCAGGAGAACTGGGTGTTTTGGTGCCATCGCCGTCAACGTGTGCATGAATTTTTAATGAGAAAATTGCATTTTTGTCTGAATGATCCTATCTGGAAACCAAAGGAGCATTCAGTGTCGGCAGTGACGGAACTCGCGCGAAAATTGCGACCAGGGCAAGTTTACCGGCGTAAAGATCTTGCACGCTGGTCAACTGCCGTTGACCGGCATCTGCGTCAGCTTGTCGCGAAAGGACGCCTTGAGAAGGTGGCGAACGGTCTGTACATGGCGCCGCGCCGGACCCGCTTTGGTAATGCTCCGGCAAAGCCGGAGAAACTGGTGGGGAGGTTCCTTGGGGATGAACGTTTTCTCATGGTGTCGCCCAATGCCTACAATGGCCTAGGTGTGGGCACCACGCAGCTTCACAACGTGCCGGTCGTCTACAACCACAAGCGGCATGGGCGCTTCAAGCTCGATGGTCGCGAGTATGATTTTCGTATGCGCGCCACCTTACCGGCTCATCTGACCGAGGAGGTCTTGCTCGTAGACCTGCTTCATAACCTCGAGCGGCTGCCTGAAGATGCATCCAGCATCTTGCCTAAAGCCTTAGCGCGCGCGCGAGGAATGGATCGCAAACGCCTGGCACGGGCCGTCCGCGACTTTGGCTCGGCTCGAGCGGAGCGGTTATTGTCGCCTGTGCTGCACAGCACATGACGCTGCTGCACAACTTGCCTGATTTCGGCGATCTGATTGCCGTGACTGCCCGAAACCACGCAATCGACCCAAGCCTAGTCGAAAAAGACTATTGGATCATGCATGGTATCTGGGGTTTGCAGCAGTTGGGTTTTGGCTTCGAGCTCAAGGGCGGCACCTCGCTGTCAAAGGGCTTCCGCCTGATCCACCGCTTTTCCGAAGACATCGACATTCTTATCCATCCCGATAGTGAACTCCCGACAGGAAGGAACCAGAACAAGCGGATCCATGTCGATGAGCGGCGGCAGTTCTATGATAGCCTGCCGCCTCGGTTGAGCATTCCGGGCTTCCTCACAGCGGAGCGCGATCACAATTTCGACGACGAGCGACTGCGGAGTGCTGGCATTCGCTTGCTCTATCCCGAACTCAACCATCTTCCCGCAGGCATAAAGTCGGGTATTCTGCTTGAGGCAGGCTTCGATCAGGTCTCTCCAAATCGACCGTGTCTGATTTCATCTTGAGCCTATGATATGGCTGCCGCCAGCGGCGTTCCGGATATTACTGACAACCGGGCAGTCGACGTGCCGTGCTATGAGCCAGGGTACACTCTCGTCGAGAAGCTCCAGACAATCTCAACCAAGTTTCGCCGGCAAGGGGAAACCGGCGAGATGCCGCAAAACTTTCTGCGGCATTATTATGATGTCTATTGCCTTCTTGAGGATCCCGATGTCCAAGCATTCATAGGCAGCAGAGCTTACCTTGCACACAAGGAAGCTCGCTTCCCGGCGGCCGACGAAAAGCAACTTATACGGAATGAAGCGTTCCTGCTTTCCGATCCGGAGACGCGATCACGGTTCGAAGCTGCATACCGGAGTACAAGTGCTCTCTATTATGATGATCAACCTTCTATGGCAGTGCTGCTGGAGCGTCTTGCTGCACACCTTCATCGACTTTGAAGGGAGGCAAGAAGCGATCTCGTGACCCTGTCGCAGTCCATGTCTAGAGCGTTCTGCGGATAACCTGAATCGAAGGTTTCCTTGGCGGGTCGATTTGTGATTCCTCCTCCTTGGAGGTGGATCATGGGCAGAGCGCATTCTTCTGATCTTCGTGTCCGTATTTATGCGGCGATTGCTGAGGGTGGTTCGCGACGGGCAGCGGCGCGGCGTTTTGGGGCGAGCGCGGCGACGGCGGTCAGGCTGGCGCAGCGCCAGGCGCAGACCGGGTCGGTGGCGCCTGCCAAACAGGGTCGACCTGCGGGCAGCGGCAAGCTGGGCGCCTACCGCGAGATGGTGATCGGCTGGGTCGAGGCGGATGGTGAGCTGACCCTGTGCGAACTGACCGAGCGGCTGGCGAGCGAACATGGGGTGAGCGTGCATCACACCTCGGTGCTGCGCCTGCTCAAGGCGGCAGGTTTTACTGTCAAAAAAAACTCTGCTGGCCAGCGAGACCGATCGCGCTGACATCGTGCGTGCGCGGCGGGTCTGGCGTGACCATCGCCAGCCGTGGATGCGCCGCCGCCCGGAACGGCTGGTGTTCGTCGACGAGACCGGCACCACCACCAAGATGACCCGCCTGCGGGGTCGCGCGCGCCGAGGCCAGCGGCTGAGGATGAAGGCTCCGTTCGGTCACTGGGGCACCCAGACCTTCATCGCCGCGCTGCGCCACGATGGCCTGACCGCGCCCTGGGTGATCGACCGTCCGATGAACCGTCAAATCTTCGAGGCCTGGGTCGAGACCCAACTCGCTCCCACGCTCAAGCCGGGCGACATGGTGATCCTCGACAACCTCTCCAGCCACAAGAGCGAGAAGGCCAACGCGATCCTCAAGGAACGCGGGGCGTGGTTCCTCTATTCCACCGCCGTAGGATCAAAAAACGCTCTACTCCAATGGTCTACGTCCACCCGCGCACAGGTCTC
>JADHED010001557.1_pt1 | contig 18916 bp, 15 predicted proteins | sample 8952041 | NCBI WGS metagenome assembly JADHED01 (sample SAMN16124423, study PRJNA663239) | bioreactor sludge metagenome | isolation source: sludge (control) | place: India:Bengaluru | collected 2018-09-08
ATTTCCATGCCGTTGGCCAGCGTCTCAAAGAAACGCTCTTCTTCGGTCTTGAGCACGTCGGTGATGCGCTGCTCCTGCTCGCGCAGCGATGGGTAGGCATCGCCCATCAGGCGCACCAGGTCGGCCACCAGCTTGTGGAAGAACGGGGTCTTCTTGCCCAGCTTGTAGCCGTGGCGGATGGCGCGGCGCACGATGCGGCGCTGCACGTAGCCACGGCCTTCGTTGCTGGGGATCACGCCATCACTCACCAGGAAAGCGGTCGCGCGGATGTGGTCGGCAATCACGCGCAGGCTCTTGTTGTTGAGGTCGGTCACGCCGGTTTCGCGGCCTGCGGCCTGGATGAGCTGGTCGAACAGGTCGATCTCGTAGTTGCTGTGCACGTGCTGCAGGATGGCGGCGAGGCGCTCCAGGCCCATGCCGGTGTCCACACAGGGAGCGGGCAGCGGGGTGACAGCACCGGTTTCGTCCATGTTGAACTGCATGAACACGTTGTTCCAGATCTCGATGAAACGGTCGCCGTCTTCATCGGGGCTGCCTGGAGGGCCGCCAGGGATCTCAGGACCGTGGTCGTAGAAGATTTCGCTGCAAGGGCCGCAGGGGCCGGTGTCGGCCATCATCCAGAAGTTGTCGGACTTGTAGCGGCCGCCCTTGTTGTCGCCGATACGGATCACGCGCTCGGGCGGCAGGCCGATCTCTTTGGTCCAGATGTCGTAGGCCTCGTCGTCTTCCTGATAGACCGTGGCCAGCAGGCGCTCGGGCGGCAGCTTGTAGACCTGCGTCAGCAGTTCCCAGGCCCACTTGAGCGATTCGCGCTTGAAGTAGTCGCCAAACGACCAGTTGCCCAGCATTTCAAAGAAGGTGTGGTGGCGCGCGGTGTAGCCCACGTTTTCCAGGTCGTTGTGCTTGCCACCAGCACGCAGGCAGGCCTGCACGGACACCGCCCGGTTGTACGGGCGCTTGTCGGTGCCCAGGAACACGTCCTTGAACTGCACCATGCCCGAGTTGGTGAACATCAGCGTGGGGTCGTTGCCCGGCACCAAGGGGCTGGACGCCACAACGGTGTGGCCCTTGGAGACGAAGAAGTCCAGGAAGGACTTGCGGATGTCAGCGACAGAAAAAGTGGGAGTGCTCATGGTGTTGTGGAGTGGTTGCACGCAGCAGGCAGGCAGCAGGACCCGCGCCTGTGCGCTGCCTGTCGCTGCCCCTATGGGGACCAACCTTTCATTATAGGTTTGCAAGCATGGGGCCCGTGGGTGTGCCGCGACAGCGTTGGCTGGCACTGGGGTTGCCGGATTCCACGACCTCGCGTTACCCCTCTCACTGGGCAAGCGGTTGTGAGACCCCCTGTGCCGCGTCGCGCATTCCCCAGGGGAACGACAGCCGCACCCTTCAGATGGAGAACCCGCGCTGCGCTCCGGTTTGGCGAATTCGATCAGGTACAGGGCGTCTCGCTGCACGACCGCGCCCAGCGCAGCACGGGTGCCAGCGTGCCGGCCAATGGCATCCAAAAATCCTGAATTGATAGCTATCAACGCTTTATGAATAAGCGCTGGAGCCATTTTTTACCTAAAACCACTTCACCTTCGGTGCAACCGGATTTTCTTGTGCGCTTCGTCTATCCATTTACCCATTGCAACGCCCTTCCCGGCCCCGGCCCATCATGCTCAATGCCCGTACTTTCCATGGTTTACCCTAGTGTTATTTTTTAAATATCTTATTAATATATCAATAATTCAACCCGTAGCACTAGGAGCACCCATGAGCAATCCCCGCTGGCAAGGCATCTTCCCCGCCGTTACCACCAAATTCCACGCCGACGAGAGCATTGATGCGGAGGGCACCGCGCGCCACATCGACTTTCAGATACGCAACGGCATCCATGGCATCGTCACCTGCGGCTCGCTGGGCGAGTTCAGCACCATGTCGTTGGAAGAGAAACTTGAAGTCACGCGCATTGCCATCGAGGCCGCCAAAGGCCGCGTGCCCGTGCTGGCCAACGTGTCGGAAACCTCCACGCGCGAAGCCCTGCGGTTCATCAAGGGCGCCAATGCCCTGGGCGTAGACGGTTATATGGTCATGCCGTCGGTCATCTACGTGGCCGATGCCCGTGAAGCCATCGCCAATGTGCGTGCCATGGCTGAAGCGGCCAAGAAGCCCATCATGGTTTACAACAACCCCATCGCCTACCGCGTGGACTTGAAGCCCGAACACTTTGCCGAACTGGCCGACTGCGAATGGGTCGTGGCCATCAAGGAAAGCTGTGGCGATATCCGCCGCATCACAGACCTGCGCCTGGCGCTGGGAGACCGCTTTCAGCTGTTCCTGGGCGTGGACGATTTGGCGTTTGAAGGCCTGGCGCTGGGCTGCGACGGTTTGCTGGCGGGCGTGGGCTGCACCTTCCCGCGCGAAACCGTGGCGCTGTACGACCTCATGAAAGCCGGCCAGTACGAAGAGGCCCTCAAGCTTTATCAGTGGATGACGCCCCTGCTGCACCTTGACGTGTCGAACAAGCTGGTGCAGAACCTCAAGCTGGTCGATCTGCTCGCCGGCACCGGTACCGAACACATGCGCCGTCCGCGCCTGCCGGTGATTGGTGAAGAGCGTGCGTTCATTGAGCGGATTGTGAAAAAGGCGCTGGAAACGCGTCCAAGCAAGTACCAGTCGGTCGCCTGAAAAGCTACATGAACAGGGACGCGACGTTGCCTGGCGTTACGCCCCTGAAAGCATTTCTAATAGTCGTACTGGAAATGCACTTAAACCAGGTCGTTCTCTGTCCTGCCCCGTTTCACTGCAAGGATTCCTGATGAAATTTGCCATTTCCAGTACCGCCGTACTTATCGCATTCGCTTTCGCTGGCAGCGCCCAAGCGGACGAGCAAGTCATCACCATTGGCCACAGCGGCCCGCTCTCTGGTCCGAACGCCTTTGCCGGCAAGGACAACGAGAACGGTGTTCGCATGGCCATTGAAGAACTGAACGCCAAAAAAATGGTCGTCGCAGGCAAGACGCTCAAGTTTGAACTGGTCTCCGAAGACGACCAGTGCGACGCTCGTACCGGTGTCAGCGTTGCGCAAAAGTTTGTGGACAGCAAAGTCCAATATGTGCTCGGCCCTTACTGCTCGGGCGTCACCATCCCCGCATCGCGCGTCTACAGCCAAGGCGGCACGATGGTCTCCACCGTGGGCACCAACCCCAAGGTCACGCAGGGTGGCTACAAGAACCTGTTCCGCATCATCGCCAGTGATACACAGATCGGTTCGAACATGGCGGTGTACGCTGCCAACGTGATGAAGGTAACGAACGTCGCCGTCATCGACGACCGCACGGCCTTTGGCCAGGGCGTAGCCGAAGAGTTCACCAAGGAAGCCAAGAAGCTGGGCCTGACCGTCGTCAGCCAGGAGTTCACCACCGACAAGTCCACCGACTTTCTCGCCATCCTGACCAGCCTGAAAGCCAAGCAGCCGCAGGCCATCTTCTTTGGTGGCTATGCGCCGCAAGCCGCACCCATGGCACGCCAAATGAAGCAGCTGGGCATCAACGCCAAGCTGCTGGGCGGCGACACGCTGTGCAGCCCCGAAGTGGGCAAGCTCGGCGGCGATGCGGTCAATGACACCGTGATCTGCGCCCAGGGCGGCACCATGCTCGACAAGGTCGAAGGCGGCAGCGCCTTCAAGGCCAAGTACAAGGAACGCTTCAAGCGCGACGCGGATGCTTATGCTGCTTCGTACTACGACCAGACGCAGTTCATTGCCCATGCCATGCAAAAGGCCAACGCCACCAGCCCGGACAAGGTAGGAGCACAGATGTACCAGTTGAGCTACAAAGGTGTTGCAGGCACTTACGCCTACGACGACAAAGGCAACCTGAAGCAGGCCCCCATCACCGTGCTGACGTTCCGCAACGCAGCACCGGTGCCATTGGCAAGCTACTGATCATCTCCGGCTCCCGCCTTGCGCGGGGGCTTGTGGCCTGCAACTCTGTAGGCCTTTTTTTTGGTTTTTTTTATGCACCGCATCCAAATCATTGACTCCCACACCGGCGGCGAACCCACGCGGCTGGTGGTGGGCGGCTTCCCCGATCTGGGCAATGGCAGCATGGCCGAGCGCCGCGCCCTGCTGGCCGCGCAACACGACCGCTGGCGCACCGCCACGGTCTTGGAGCCACGCGGTAACGACGTGATCGTTGGCGCCCTGCTCTGCCCACCGGTTGATGCGCGCAACGCTGCGGGTGTGGTGTTCTTCAACAACAGCGGGTATCTGGGCATGTGTGGCCACGGCACCATTGGCCTGGTAGCGTCGCTTGCGCACATGGGCCGCATCCAGCCCGGCGTGCACGGCATCGAAACGCCCGTGGGCACCGTGCAGACCACGCTGCACGACGACGGGTCCGTCAGCGTGCGCAATGTGCCGGCCTACCGCCTGCACCACCAATTGACCGTGGACGTGCCCGGCCACGGTCCCGTGACCGGCGACGTGGCCTGGGGCGGCAACTGGTTCTTCCTGGTGACAGCGCACCAGCAGCGCGTGGAGAGCAGCAACCTGGCAGCACTCACGGCCTTTGCCGTCGCCGCGCAAAAGGCCTTGGAAGACCAAGGCGTGCGCGGCAGCGACGGCAGCCTCATCGACCACATCGAACTCTTTGCAGACGACGACCAGGCCGACAGCCGCAACTTTGTACTTTGCCCCGGCGGCGCCTACGACCGTTCGCCCTGCGGCACCGGCACCAGCGCCAAGCTCGCGTGCCTCGCGGCCGACGGCAAGCTGCAGCCAGGCCAGGTGTGGCGCCAGGCCAGCATCATTGGCAGCCAGTTCGAAGCCAGCTATGCCATGGAGGGCGACCAGCTCATCCCCACGCTGCGCGGCCGCGCTTTCATGAGCGCCGAGGCCACGCTATTGATTGAGTCGAACGACCCCTTTGGCTGGGGCATTCAGCTCTAACGCCGCATGCGCAAACCTGACGTCATTGTCATCGGCGCCGGCATCGTCGGCGCAGCGTGTGCCCATGCGCTGGCCAATGCGGGCAAGTCCGTTCTGGTGCTCGACGCACGCCTGGGCGGTGCCACCAACGCCGGCATGGGCCACCTGGTGGTCATGGACGACAACCCCGCCGAGCTGGCCATCAGCCAGGCCTCGCTCACCCAGTGGCACGCCTGGGCGCCACGCATGGCCGCCGAGGCGCCCAGCACGGCTTTCACCCACTGCGGCACGTTGTGGGTCGCGGCCGATGCCCAGGAGATGCAGGAAGCCGAGCACAAACGCGCACGCCTGCACGCGCATGGCATTGCTTGCGAGTTGCTCGGCGCCCCACAACTCGCCGCGCTGGAGCCTGTGCTGCGCCCCGGACTGCACGGCGCCCTGCGGGTGGGCGGCGACAGCATGGTCTACGCCCCCAACGCCGCCGAATGGCTGCTGGGCCATGCCTCAACCCCCATACAGGTCGAAAATATGCGCGTCAGCCGCATTGAAGGCCGCCGCGTGCACTGCCAGGACGGCAGCGTGCGCGAAGGCGGCGCCGTGCTGCTGGCCGCTGGCATCCACGCCACGCAGTTCTGCCCCGAACTGCCCATTCGCCCTAAGAAGGGGCACCTGGCCATCACCGACCGGGGTGGCGCGGTCGTACGGCACCAGCTGGTCGAGCTGGGCTACGTCAAAAACGCACACCAGACCGAGGGCACTTCGGTCGCCTTCAACCTGCAGCCACGCCCCACCGGCCAATGGCTGCTGGGGTCGTCGCGCCAATTCGACACACTGGATCCGGCGGTGGACAACGCCGTGCTCGCGAAAATGCTGCGGCGCGCCATCGAATACGTGCCTTCACTGGCCGAGCGCAACGCCATCCGCACCTGGACCGGGTTTCGCGCCGCCACGCCCGACGGCCTGCCCATCATCGGACGCCACCCAGAGCACGAACACTTGTGGCTCGCGGTGGGGCACGAGGGCCTGGGCGTGACCACGGCGCCTGCGACGGCCAGCCTGATTGCATCCAGCATGCTCGGCACGGCGGCACCGATAGACCCAACACCCTATGCACCCACACGGTTTGTGCAGGAGCACGCCGCATGAAAAACACAGCAACCATGGTCGAAGTGCAGGTGGATGGGACGCGGGTGCGCATACCTGTGGGCAGCAGCGTGGCCGCCGCCCTCGCGCAGCAACCACTGGGCCGCACGCGCCTGTCGGTCAGTGGGCAGTGGCGTGCGCCGCTGTGCGGCATGGGCGTGTGCCACGAGTGCCGCGTACTGATCAATGGCCGCGAATGCCTGGCCTGCCAGACGGTGTGTGAGGACGGCATGCTCATTGCAACCAGCACCGCACACACGGGAGGGGCCACATGACACCCACACCGCAGGCCCGTTGCGACCTGCTCATCATCGGCGCAGGCCCTGCCGGGATGGCAGCGGCACTCGCCGCAGCGCCCAGCGGTATGCGCATCACCGTCGTGGACGACAATCCCGCCCCCGGCGGGCAGATCTGGCGCGACGGTCCCGGCGTGCAACTGCCGCCGCTGGCACGGCAGCACGGCGAAGGCCTTGCACACCACCCCAACATCGAAGTGCTCAATGGCACCCGCGTGGTCGGCTTGGGCGACCGGGCCAACGCAGGCGATGCGCCCGCCCTGATTCTGGAAAACACCACGCGTGGTTGGACGCAGCACGCGGGCCAGATCATCCTCTGCACCGGTGCGCGCGAACTGCTGCTGCCCTTCCCCGGCTGGACGCTGCCCGGCGTTACGGGTGCCGGGGGACTGCAGGCGCTCATCAAAGGCGGGGTGGATGTGCTGGGCCAGCGCATCGTGATCGCAGGCACAGGCCCGCTGTTGCTGGCAGCCGCAGTCACCGCACGCAAGGCCGGCGCGCATGTGGTGCGTGTGGCCGAACACACACCGTGGAGTGACTTGGCCGCGTTTGCGGCACAACTGGTTCGCTGGCCCGCCAAAGCCCTGCAGGCGCCGACACTGCTGCACCCCAGCCTGCGCGCCAACACCCATGTGCTCGAAGCTCTGGGCAGTACCCAGGTTGAACAGGTACGCCTGCAACGCGGCAGCGGCACAGAGCTGCTGGACTGCGACCGCCTTGCCTGCGGTTTTGGCCTGGTGCCCAACACCCACCTGGGGCAAATGCTCGGCTGCGCCCTGGGCGACCGCAATGGCCTGCAAGTTGATACATTGATGCGGACCAGCGTACCCGGTGTGTACGCCGCTGGCGAATGCACCGGGTTTGGTGGCAGCGAACGGGCGCTGGTGCAAGGCGCCATGGCGGGCCACGCCGCCGCAGGCAATGCAGAGGCTGGGCAGACCTTGCAAAACACCTTGGCACGCTGGAATGCATTTGCCGATGCGCTGCACCGCCACTTCCCGGTGCGCGCGCAAGTGCTGGCCGCCCTGCCCCGTGCCAACACCCTGGTCTGCCGCTGCGAAGATGTGGCGCACAGCGACCTGCAACAGCGCAGCGGGTGGATCGACGCCAAGCTGCACACCCGCTGCGGCATGGGCGCCTGCCAGGGCCGCATTTGCGGCGCGGCGGCCCAGGTGCTGTACGGCTGGGCGCCGCAACCCTCGCGGCACTTGCTTTCACCCGCACGCCTGTCCACCCTCGCGTCTGCAGCCCCCGACTTTATTCACGAACCTATGACCGAAAGCACCTCCAAGGCATGAACCCTACTTCCTCCAACTCCCCAGCCATGGTGCATGTCCCTGAAGCGGAACTGAGCAAGCTCGTTCACCGCGCCTTGGCCCGCATGGGCCTGTCTGATGCGCATGTTCAAGCGATTGCCAAAGTCATCGTCGCAGGCCAACGCGACGCTTGCCAGTCGCACGGGGTATACCGGCTGATCAGCTGCGTCGATGCCGTGCGCGCAGGCAAGGTGCAATTGGAGGTGGAGCCCGTGGTGACCGCCAGCGGCGGCCCTATCGTGCAGGTCGATGCGAAGTATGGTTTTTCGCCGCTGGCCTTCGAGCGCGGTCTACCCACGTTGGTCGAGGCCACGCGCCGCCACGGCCTGGGTGCGCTGGTCATTCGCCATTGCTTTCATTTCTCGGCGCTGTGGCCCGAGATCGAAGCCATCACCGCGCACGGCTTGGCAGCCCTGGCACTGACACCCAGCCACGCCTGGGTAGCACCGGCCGGCGGCAGCAAGCCGCTTTTTGGCACCAACCCTATCGCCTTCGGTTGGCCGCGTCCCGGCCCGTATCCCTACGTATTCGACTTTGCCACCAGCGCCATCGCCCGCGGCGACCTGGAGCTGCACCGCCGCGCCGGGCAGCCGCTGCCCGAAGGCTGTGGCGTGGACGCCGATGGCCAGCCCAGCACCGACCCCGTCGCCGTTGCGCGCGGCGCCATGCTGGCATTTGGTGGGCACAAGGGCTCTGCGCTCTCGACCATGGTGGAACTGATGGCAGGAGCCCTGATTGGCGACTGGACCAGCCGTGAATCGCTGGCTTTTGACGACGGCGCAGGTGTCACGCCCTGCCACGGCGAGCTGATTCTTGCGTTCGATCCGCTGGCCTTGGGCGGTGGCGACGCAGACGCCCAGACTGCACGGGCCGAACACCTTCTGAACGCCATCTCCGACCAGGCCCGCCTGCCCTCACAGCGCCGCTTTACGGCGCGAGAGCGCAGCCAGGCAGAAGGCATTGCCGTGCCCGCAGCGATGTACCAGGACATCGTGCAACTCGCTGACTGAGCGCGAAGCCCTGTGCGCTGCGGCGCGCGTACAGGGCTAAGAAACTGCTGAAATCACTGGTTTTCCCTAGTAAGAATGCTTGCAATTGACTAATATATTTACAGCATATCTTCAAAATACCTGCACGACCAAGTCCAGTCTGCACCTTCGCTCCATGTCTGACCGCCCAGTGCTTTCCCCCTCCCTCGCAGCGTCACATCAACCCGTGCGCTGGGCCATGGCTTTGTCTACTGCTGTCTTGCGCACAGAGCGCGCCGCACTCACGGTCTTGATGGGGCTGCTGGTGCTGCTCATCCTGCTCAACGTCGTCACACGCTACTCCGGCACCCCCATTTACTGGGTGGATGAGGCAGCAGTGTTCACCATGGTTTGGCTCACCTTTGTCGGCGCATCGATCATGACGCGCTTGCGCATGGACTTTGCGGTGGGGCTGGTGTCCGACCACCTGCCGCCTGGCGGCGCCAAGGTACTGAAGGTCATCGCCACCCTCGGCGTGCTGGTGTTTGCACTGGCGCTCGTGTGGATGCGCTGGGTGTGGATGGACCCGCGCGGCATTGCAGCGGCCGGTTTCAATGTCAAGGACTACGCCGAGGCCAGCTTCAACTTCATCTACACCGAGCGCACCCAGACGCTGGAGTGGCCCACCTGGGTGCTGCAGCTGATTCTTCCCATCTTTTCACTCACCCTTACCGTGCACGCCTTTGCCAATCTCCTGGAAGAACTGGAAGCGTCTCCAAGGCTGGTGCACCCCGGTTTTGATGTGGTCAGCGCAGATGCGGTGAACTGATTTTCAAGACGGCACACAACCCTGGTCACACCCTCCCATGATCACCAGCCTCTTCTTTCTCGCCATCCTGCTTGTGGGCGTGCCCATTGGTATTTGCCTGTGCCTGGCCGGGGTCGTCTTTATTCTCAACTCGGGCAGCACGGTGCTGTTCCAGTCGTTTCCCTTGCAGATGTTTGCGGGGGTGGACAGCTATGGGCTAATTGCCATCCCCCTGTTCATCCTGATCGGAGAGATCATGAACAGCGGCGGTATCACGCGGCGGCTGGTGGAGCTGGCCATGGCCTTCATCGGCTCGGTCAAAGGGGGCCTGGCCTACGTGAACATCCTGGCCAACATGATGGTCGCATCCATCATCGGCTCGGCCACGGCGCAGGTGGCCATCATGTCGCAAGTGATGGTGCCCGAGATGGAAAAGCAGGGCTACGACAAGACCTTTGCAGCGGGCATCACGGTCTATGGCGGCGTGCTGGGGCCGATCATTCCACCCTCGGTGATGTTCGTCGTGTACAGCGTGCTGGCCCAGGTGGCCGTGAGCGACATGCTGATTGCCGGCATCATCCCCGGCATCCTGCTTACGCTGCTGTTTTTTGTGGTGATCGCCTGCATGGGCTTCTTCTACAACTACCCGCGCAGCGAATACCGCACCTTGCGCCAGCGCGCCCGCACCGCCCTGGGGGCCAGCCCCACGCTGCTGATCCCCATCGTCATCGTCGGCTCGATTCTGGGCGGCTTTGCCAACCCCACCGAAGCGGCCGCCGTGGGCGCCGTGGCGGCGGCCCTGGTGGGGCGGTTTGTGACCAGGGAATTTTCGTTTGCCACCATGCCGCGCATTCTGTTGCGCTCGGCCATGTATTCGGCCATCGTGTTGTTCCTGGTGTCTGCCGCCGCCGTGTTCTCGTGGCTGCTGATCTACGGCAAGGTGCCCCAGGCGGTGGCCGCCTGGATCCAGACCGTGGCGCATGACCCGGTGACATTTTTGCTGCTGACCAACGTCATCTTGCTCGTCATCGGTACGGTGATTGACGGTATCCCGGGTCTGATCATGACGGTGCCGATCCTGCTGCCGATTGCCACCGAGGTCTATGGCATCGACCCCCGGCATTTTGGCGTGGTGGCCGTCATCAACCTGGTGCTGGGCCTGATGTCGCCGCCCGTGGGTTTGAGCTTCTTCGTGGCGTCTGCCGTGACCGGCGCGAAGCCCGGAAAGATGTTCATCGTCACCCTGCCGTTTTTCATCATCAGCTGCGTGGCGCTGCTGGTGCTGTCGCTGTTCCCCAGCCTGTCGCTCGGCCTGCTCAAGTAGCACGGTGCGTTGCTGTGCCCGCCTGTTTCACCCTCACCCCCCCGGAGACGCCAATGACAACCACCCGCCGCCACTTCATCCAGACCTCTGCTGCCGCCCTGGCAGCCGCCTCGCCCCTGGCTTTCCCGTCGCTCGTGCGCGCCGATTCGGCCAAGGAATTTCGCCTGGGCCTGATCACGCCCGCCGGGCACTCATGGAACCGGGCCGCGCTGCAGTTTGGCGAAGCGCTCAAGAAAGAGACCAACGGGCGCCTGAGCGTCACGGTCTTCCACTCGGGCCAGTTGGGCAACGAGGCGGCGATGATGCAGCAAATGCAATCGGGCGCGCTCGACATGGGCTGGATCCAGGCTGCCGAGCTGGGCACGCGCGTCTCCAGCGTGGCGGCCATCAACGCGCCCTATCTGGTGCGCTCCACGCCCGCAGTGGCCAAGCTGGTCAAAACACCCCAGGCCTTGAAGCTGCTGGACGTGCTGCCGCGCGAGACCGGCACCATCGGCCTGGGCTGGGGCATTACCGGCATGCGCGCTGTGTTTGCCACCAAGGATGTGAAGGTGCCCACCGACCTCAAGGGCCTGAAGCTGCGCATCAACCCCACCCCGGTGTACCGCGACTTCTACCAAATGCTGGGCGCCGCGCCCACCCCCATCCCCACGCCTGCGGTGTTTGACGCCATGAGCAACGGCCAGGTCGACGGGCTGGAGGCCGACATCGAGTTCTCGTGGAACCAGCGTTTCGACAAGGTGGCGAAATCCCTGCTGCAGATGAACGCACTGTTCATGCCGTTTGCGCCGCTGGTGTCGGGCCGCATCTGGCAAGGAATCGATGCGAAGGACAAAGACCTCATCCGCCGCCTGGTGGCGCAGTCTCTGGACGCACAGATCACCGACATCGTCACCACCGAAGCCGCCTTGATCGAAAAATTCAAGGCCGCGCCGATTGCGTTTCACACGGCGGCAGACTTGAAACCCGACGGCCTCATCGCGGAATTCGACAAGCTCTGGCTGCCCAAGGCACCGCAGATCGCCGAGCTGCGCAAGGTCGGGTCAGCGCTCTGACCAACGCGTGCACAGGGCGGACGCATAAGATCTATACCTTACCTATCCCTTATGTGCTCTGCCCTGTTTGCTCCGTCCATGACAACATCTGCTGCACCCCACATCTCCGAAATGCAACCCAAGCGGCGTGCCGCTGACGTCGCCTACGACGCCATCGAGGCCATGATCTCCACCCTGCAACTGCAGCCCGGCAGCCCTGTGGTGGAAGCAGACATTACCGACAGCACCGGCCTGGGCCGCACGCCCGTGCGCGAGGCGCTCTTGCGCATGGTCTCCATCGGGCTGATCGTGCAGTTGCCGCGCCGGGGACTGCAGGTTTCCAACATCGACCTGGCCGACCATCTGGATGTGATCCAGACGCGCCGCGCACTCGAACGCCTGCTGGCCTCCTGCGCGGCCCGCCGCGCCACCTCGCCCCAACGTGCCGCCATTCTCAGTTGCGCGCAAGCCATGGTGCTGGCCGCCGGGCGCGGCGATCTGGACGACTACATGCTAGCCGACCACCAGCTCGACATCGTGGTGCACCAGGCCAGCCAGAACCATTCCGCCGTGAAATGTGTGGCCCCGCTCATCGTGCAGTGCCGCCGCTTCTGGTATGCGTACCAGCATGAAGGCGATGTGGCAGAAGGCGCCCGTGCCCACATGCACCTGGCACAAGGCATTGCCACCGGCAACGAAGAACATGCCGTGGCCGGTGCCGACCAGTTGATGGACTACCTGGAACACTTTGCCCGGCGCATCATCGACCAATGACTCTGCCCGCGTTGCGGTGCACCGGAAAGCTACGAATTTAATAGCTGTTAGCGCTTATCAGCAAAGCGTTATAAGCCAAAAATGCTCATAATTTTGCAATACTGACAAAGACCACCTGGGTGACACCCATCTGCACTCTTTGTCTTTACCCTTGACCCTTTTTCCCTGGATAAAACTGCTATGTCCACGCCACTCGCCAGCCTCAAAGACCCCAGCCTGCTCAAGACCCAAGGACTAATCAACGGCCAGTGGGTTAGCGGCGCCAGCCACTTTGCGGTACATGACCCGGCCACGGGAGCCCACCTGGTCGATGTCGCCAACCTGGGGCCCCAAGAAGCCGAGGCCGCCGTTGCCGCCGCCGACGCCGCCTGGGGCCCCTGGAAGACCAAAACCGCCAAGGAGCGCAGCATCATCCTGCGCAAGTGGTATGACCTGCTCATGGCCAACCAGGACGACCTGGGCCGCATCATGACGGCCGAGCAAGGCAAGCCGCTGACCGAAGCCAAGGGCGAAGTCGCCTACGGCGCAAGCTTTGTGGAGTGGTTTGCCGAAGAGGCCAAGCGCATCAACGGCGAGACCCTGCCGCAGTTCGACAACAACCGGCGCCTGCTGGTCCTCAAGCAGCCCATCGGCGTGTGCGCGGCCATCACACCGTGGAACTTCCCGCTGGCCATGATCACGCGCAAGGTGGCGCCTGCCCTCGCTGCGGGCTGCCCTGTGGTCATCAAGCCCGCAGAGCTGACACCACTCACCGCCCTGGCAGCCGCCGAGCTGGCCCTGCGTGCGGGCATCCCGGCCGGCGTGTTCAACATCCTGCCCGCCGACAGCGACAACTCGATCGCCATCGGCAAGGTGCTCTGCGCCAGCGACGTAGTGCGCCACATCAGCTTCACCGGCAGCACCGAAGTGGGCCGCATCCTGATGGCGCAGTCGGCCCCCACAGTCAAGAAAATGTCGCTGGAACTGGGCGGCAACGCGCCCTTCCTGGTGTTCGACGACGCCGACATCGACAGCGCCGTGGAAGGCGCCTTTGCCAGCAAGTACCGCAACGCGGGCCAGACCTGCGTGTGCACCAACCGCTTTTATGTGCAGGAAGGCGTGTACGACGAGTTCGTGGCCAAGTTCGCCGCCAAGGTCAAGACGGCCAAGGTGGGCAACGGTTTTGAAGACGGTGTGAACCAAGGCCCGCTGATCGAAGAAGCTGCGCTGGAAAAGGTGCAGCGCCATGTGGATGATGCAGTGGCCAAGGGCGGCAAGGTGGTGGCGGGCGGCCAGCGTCTCAAGAGTTTGGGCTCGGGCCAATTCTTCGAGCCCACGGTGGTGGCAAACGCCACGGCCGACATGCTGTGTGCCCGCGAGGAAACCTTTGGCCCCTTCGCCCCCGTGTTCAAGTTCAAGACCGAGCAGGAAGCCATCGACGCAGCCAACAACACCGAGTTTGGCTTGGCCAGCTACTTCTACAGCCGCGACGTGGGCCGCATCTTCCGCGTGACCGAGGCGCTGGAATACGGCATGGTGGGCGCCAATGTGGGCATCCTGGCCACCGAGCATGTTCCTTTTGGCGGCGTCAAGCAGTCAGGCCTGGGCCGGGAAGGGTCGCACTACGGCATGGATGACTATGTAGAGATCAAGTACCTGTGCGTGGGGGATGTCTTGAGTGGCAAGTGAGCGCAGCGCGGATCGCTGCTAATTTGATAGCGATCAGCGTATAAATATTAAGCACCAGGGCCCGTTGGGAGTAAGAATTACCCCTACTCGCCCTGATATGCGCGATAGCGTAACGCCACCGCCTAGAAGCAGCGGTAAGTCGCCTCGAAACGGCTGACCTGGGTTGCAAGCTCCGCCTCCAAACCATACTTGGCGCAGTGCTTCTCTGCCGCCTTGAGCGCTCCGTCCGAACCCAGGGTGGAGTTTTCCCAGCTGATCGACACGCCCTTTTCACTGCCGACAACGATAAAAGGCGCTGGCGGAGAGTACGCACACCCGCCGAGACTGCTAACCAATACCAACCACCATACCAGCGCCCGAGTGGCCATCGATTTTTGAACGTCATCCATACGGTTGCAGTGTATCGAACCGCTCCCGCATTTCTGCGGCGGCCACTACGGCCCAGCAAGCGTCCCTGCAGCCAGACCATAGCCAAACCGGCATTGGATGGAGGGCCTGCAGATGCTGCCTATAATCCGCGTTGCCGCGGGTGTAGTTCAATGGTAGAACGGCAGCTTCCCAAGCTTCATACGAGGGTTCGATTCCCTTCACCCGCTCCACATTTCAGGCCTGCCGGGCAACAACGCCTGGCAGGCTTTTTCATGGGCGAATGTCGGCATGTTCCAAGGCCTCTCACGCGCGGCGTGACAATATGGCGTGGCACACTTACGCTCTGCCCCGGTCACAGGTTCGGAAGCCCCTTACGCTGGACCCAGCCAGATCTCGTCAACGAAGTCCAGTTTGGTGGCTACGGTCTGGAATCACAGGACTGTCGCCAATATCCTCAAGCCAGAACCAGCGTCTGCCGGCTTTCAAAAGCTTTCTGCTGCCCCGTGACCGGGTCCACAAACTCCAGTGACTTTGCCAGCAACTGCAGGGGCCGCGAATAGTCACCTTCGGGCGGGTCATTGACCAAGGGGTAGAACGGATCGTTGCGCAGTGGCAGTCCCAGGGCCGCCATGTGCACGCGCAACTGGTGCCGCTTTCCGGTGATGGGTGACAGGCGGTAGCGTGCCCAATCACCGGCCACCTCCAGCACCTGCATGTGGGTGTGGCTGTTGGCCTCGCCGGGCACTTCGTGCATACGAAAGAACTGCGGGCTTTCTTCCAGACGGCTGACATGGTCGCGGGGAAACACTACGTCCGCGCGCCAGGGCGCAATCGCGTCGTAGTGCTTAATGATCTGCCGGTCACGGAACAAGGCCTGGTAGACACCACGGGTGCGCTGCTGCACCGACAACATCACCAGTCCGGCTGTATCACGATCGATGCGATGCAGAGGTGACAACTCGGGCAACCCCAGCCGACGCTTCAGCCGCACCAGCAAGGTGTTTTGCAGATAACGGCCCGAGGGCGTGACCGGCATGAAGTGCGGCTTGTCCGCCACTACCAGATGCTCGTCCTGGTACAGCACGGTTTCACAGAAAGGCAACGCGGGCTCCGCCGGGAGGCTGCGGTAGTAGTAAAGACGCACACCACCCTCAAAGGGCCGCTCGGGCTGAACAGTCTGCCCGTGCTCATCCACCACATCGCCCGCCTTCATGCGGTCGTACCAGCCATCACGGGACACTGCGGGCAGTTGCCGCGCCAGGAAATCCAGCATGCTCCCGTGCCCGCGTGTGGGCAGCACCACACAGCTGGGGCTCACCCCGTCGCGCACCGGGAGAACATGGGGATGACGGGGGTTGTGCATTGCGTGCGAATTCTAGGAGGGATCGACGTGCGTAAGAACACAGCAGTAGACCGCGCACGGGCCAGCGTGCCCCCAAGCACCGCACGGCAAGAAGATCGTCCACGCGTTCCCACTCTGTAGGACAAGCGCGCCAAAAGGCCTGCAGCGCAGTGCGAGGGGCCCAAAGTCACGTTCTGCGGGCTAGCATGACCGCTCTATGACAAGCCCTCCGACCAACCACGATACCACCCCATCGCCCCGCCCCGTAGCTCAACCCGCATTCCCAAGGAGACAAGGCAGCCGCGGGGTATGCATAGCCTGGGGTGTGGCAGTGAGCGTGATGGGGCTGCTCTTGATTGGCGCGGTGACTTTGACCCAGTGGGACTGGAATCGCGCCAAGCCGTGGCTGAACCAAGCCGTCAGCGAAGCGAGCGGACGACAGTTTGCGGTGGAAGGCGACCTGTCCGCTTCCTGGCACTGGCCGCAGCCCCTCGAAGAGGGCTGGCACCGCTGGGTACCCGGCGTCACCGTGCAGGGCACACAGCTGGTTCTGCAAGACCCGCCAGGATTCGTCCGCCCAGGGAAGAACGCAGAACCCCGCCCCACGGCCAGCGCAGAGGTGGCACGCGCGTCGCTCAAGCTCTGGCCGTTGCTGGCACGAGAAGTGGTGATTGATACCTTGGAACTCTCTGGCCCGAACATCTCGCTGGCTCGGTTGCGCGATGGCACCAACAACTGGACCTTCCCTCCAAAAGACTCCGCCGATACGAAGACTCGCTGGACGCTCAGCGTCCACCAGCTGGTGGTTCGTAAAGGCCGACTGGGGTATGCCGACGCCACACAGGACCTTGATGTGACCGCCCGTGTCGATACCTTGCCCGAAGAGACGGGAATGGCGCCCCCGCACGCAGCAGCCTCGTCTGCGGCCAGTGCAGACGTTACCTCTGACTCCTCACGCTATGGTGTGCGATTTGATGTGACGGGTACGCTAGGCAGAGCACGCATCGAAGGCCACGGCAAGGCCGGCTCCGTCCTCACACTGCGTGACAAGCAAGTGAACTACCCCCTGCAATTCACAGCCAAGGCGGGCAGTGTGGAAACAGCGGTTCAGGGCATCTTGGCCAACCCGGGCGCCCTGTCAGGCATGGATTTTCAGGTCATGCTCAAGGGCACCAGCATGGCGGATCTGTACCCGCTCACGGGCCTGGTTCTGCCCAACACGCCTGCGTTTCAAACCCAGGGCCGGCTGCAGGGTAGCCTGCAGCCAGGCCGCGCCGTGTGGGACTACCGTGACTTCACCGGAACAGTCGGTCAGAGCGACCTCCACGGCAATCTGCGCTTTGTATCTGGGGCGCCGCGCGGCAAGCTGTCGGGAGCCATCACATCCAACCAATTGCGGCTTGCAGACCTGGGGCCAGTGCTCGGGACAGCCACCACGGCGAAGGCCCCAGCGGGTCGGAATGGCAAGGTATTGCCCAACGCGGCCTTTGCCACCGATCGCTGGAGCAACATGGACATGGATCTGAAATTCTCGGGACAACGAGTAATCCGCCCCGACAGCCTGCCACTGGAAGACCTCAGCGTGCACGCGATGCTCGACGATGCAGTGCTGCGCCTGGAGCCTTTGCACTTTGGCGTAGCCAAAGGCCAGATTGAGTCAAAGCTGGTGCTGGATAGCCGCAAACGACCGCTCACGGTACGCATGGACACCCGCGTGCAAAACCTGCGACTCGCTGCCTTGTTCCCCGAGGTGGAATTGACGCGTAAAAGCCTGGGCCAGCTGGATGGGGCCATCGCATTGAATGGCCAAGGCAACTCCGTGGCGCAATGGCTCGGCACAAGCAATGGCGAGGCGCGCCTGTACGTGCGCGAGGGAACCCTAAGCCGCGAACTGCTGGACCGCGCTGCGCTCAACGTCGGCAGCATTGTGATTGGCAAACTGTTTGGCGACGACAAGGAGGTGCAACTCCGTTGCGCAGTGGCAGACCTGGCGGTGCGCGAAGGGGTTGCCACAGTCCGCACTGCCAAGCTGAGTACCAACGAAGCGGTGGTGGATGTCACCGGCACCATCGACATGGCGGACGAGCGCCTGAACCTGAGCGTGAAGCCAGCGTCCTTGAAGTGGAAGTTCTTTTCTTTGCGCACTCCGTTATACGTGCGCGGCACGCTGGGCAAGCCCGACGTGGGCGCAGAGCCCGGCCCCTTGCTGCTGCGTGCAGGTGCAGCCATTGCCGCTGCGGTGGCCGCACCTGCTGCGTTGGCACTGATACCGGTCACAGTCCCCGGCGCTGACGACGATGCGCAGTGTGCTCCCTTGCTTGCTCAGGCCACACAACCGGTCAAGGCGGGGCGTGCTCGCGCTCCAGCCACGCGCACCCCAGCACGCTAGAAAACACCCATACATCGCCTCTGGCGGTGCGCCCCCCAAGGGCCATCGCCAATGAAAAAGCCCACGGTTGACGCCGTGGGCTTTCGCGGACTTGGGAGGAACGCAAGGTCAGTCGGTCGTTGCCTCTTCCGGCTCTGCAGGTTCAGACTTCGCTGAGCGCTCCTTCTTGGGCAAAGGCTGGATGTCCAGAAGCACTTCGGGCGTTTCCACCCCCTTGTCGTCCTTCTTCATCTCAATGTCCACCGTCAGGCGTCCGCCTTCGGTCAGGCGGCCAAACAGCAGCTCGTCAGCCAAGGCGCGGCGGATCGTGTCCTGAATCAGGCGCTGCATCGGGCGCGCGCCCATCAGAGGGTCAAAGCCCTTCTTCGCCAGATGCTTGCGCAAGGCGTCAGTGAAAGTGACCTCCACCTTCTTCTCGGCCAGCTGCGTCTCCAGCTGCAGCAGGAACTTGTCCACCACACGCAGGATGATCTGCTCATCGAGCGCCTTGAAGTTGACAATAGCATCCAACCGGTTGCGGAACTCGGGCGTGAACAGGCGCTTGATGTCGCCCATCTCGTCGCCCGCCTG
>JADHED010001558.1_pt1 | contig 18910 bp, 13 predicted proteins | sample 8952041 | NCBI WGS metagenome assembly JADHED01 (sample SAMN16124423, study PRJNA663239) | bioreactor sludge metagenome | isolation source: sludge (control) | place: India:Bengaluru | collected 2018-09-08
CCGTCGGCTCGTCGCGGCCGGGCGAGATCGTCAAGCCGCCGCAGAACCAGCCGACCTACGCGCACCCGTACGGGCTGCCCTACAACGACCCGCCCGGCACGACGCCGCCGGGCCAGATGGAACCGGATCGCGCGAAGTACGCCAACCCGTACCAGCCGACGCCGCCCCCGCCCCAGGATGAGTAGCGCGCCGCCTGCCGCCCCGCCCGGCGACGCGGTGCGGCAGGGCGAATACGCCGCGCGCGGCGACTACCACCGCACGCCCGACCGCGACTGGGACTACCTGCCCACGTACCTCGCGAAGATGCGCGCGGTGCGCGCCTACCTCGACACCGCCCCCGCCGGCGCCCGCGTGCTCGACGCCGGGTGCGGCGAGGGCCTGCTCGTCGAGGAGTACGCCTCGCGGCTGGCCATCGAGGGCCTCGACCCGAACTACGTCGCCCCGCACGTGCGCCAGGGGTCGCTGACGGCCCTCCCTTACGCCGACGCCAGCTTCGACCGCGTGCTGTGCCTCGACGTCCTCGAGCACCTCTCCTTCGAGGACCAGCCGCGCGCGCTCGCCGAGATCCACCGGGTGCTGCGCCTGGGCGGCGAGGCGCTCGTGTCGGTGCCCAACCTGGCGCACCTGCAGTCGCGCGTGCAGTTCGCGCTGCGCGGCCGCCTCATCCGCACGGCGAGCGAGTTGAAGCACCCCGGGGATCGGCCGGCGTTCGAGTACCTGCGCCTGTTCGCGCGCGCCGGCTTCACCCTGACGCGGCGGCGCGGCATCTTCCCCACGCTGCCCGTGGTGACCGCGCTCATCCGGCGCCACCCAGCGACGCTCGCGCCTCTGCACCGCGCGCTCACGGCCCTGCTGCCGGTGCCGGGCTGGTGCTTTCTCAATCTGTTCTGGTTGAAGCGGGGCCCGCGGGTCTGAAGACCCGCGGCTACTTCACGGACGTAGCCCGGGGGTGTTTGGACGAGGTCCAACCTCGCCGGGGTCTGAAGACCCCGGCCTACATCAGACGGGTGGCATCAGACGGGTCGCCCCTCGGGACGTAGCCCGGGGTCTTTCGGCCCCGGGGATTCGGACCGCGAGGCCCGCTTCTGGGCCCAGGGGGCGAAGGGGGACACCCGGCCGCAAGGCGCAAGACGCAAGGCTGACCCGGTAATCAGACCCGGGGATTCAGACCGCCAGGCCCGCTTCTGGGCCCAGGGGGCGAAGGGGGACACCCGGCCGCAAGGCGCAAGACGCAAGGCTGACCCGGTAATCAGACCCGGGGATTCAGACCGCCAGGCCCGCTTCTGGGCCCAGGGGGCGAAGGGGGACACCCGGCCGCAAGGCGCAGGACGCAAGGCGCAAGGCTGATCCTGTAAAGTTCCCCCGCGTGCTGCAGCGACTCGTCGGCCTCGTCCGCAACGTCGCCATCTACGGCCTCGGCGACGCCGCCACCTCCATCGTCAGCTTCCTGCTGCTGCCGGTCTACGTCCGCTACCTGAGCCCGGAGGACTACGGCGTCATCAGCCTGCTGCTCACGGTCGAGGTGCTGACGAAGATCGTGTTCCGCTGGGGCGTGGACGCCTCGTTCATGCGTCTCTACTACGACTGCCCCGACCAGGCGGCACGGCAGCGGCTGGCGAGCACCATCTTCTGGTTCCTCTCGGCTCTCAACGGGGCGCTGCTCGCCGCCGGGCTCGCGGCGGCGCCGGCGGTGTCGCGCCACCTCTTCGGCACGGAGCACTACACGACGGTGCTGCAGCTCACGCTGGCCAACACCTTCGTGGTGGGCTTCTACTTCCTCCCGTTCCACGTGCTGCGCATCAAGGGCCGGTCGCCGCAGTTCGTGGCGCTCACCTTCACGCGCAGCCTGGCGACCCTGCTGCTGCGGCTGGCGCTGGTGGTGGGCCTCAAGCTCGGCGTGCTCGGCGTGGTGCTGGCCGACGTCGTGGTGACGCTGGTGTTCACCGGCATCCTGGCCCGCTGGGCGCTGCCGCTGCTGCGGCCCGTCTTCTCGCGCGCCCTGCTGCGCGAGGCGCTCGCCTTCGGCCTGCCCCGCCTGCCGCACGGCATGGCCCATCAGGTGGTGGCCGTCGCCGACCGCTACCTGCTGACGATGTTCGTGTCGCTGCGGGAGATCGGGCTCTACTCGGTGGGCGCGAGCTTCGGCCTCGCCATGAAGCTCTTCCTCAGCGCGTTCGAGTACGCCTGGGCGCCCTTCTATTTCGCGACGATGCGGGAGCCGGACGCGAAGCGAACGTTCCGGCTGGTCACCACCTACGGCTGCGCTGCGCTCGCCCTGCTCTCGGCCGGCCTCGCCGCGGTGTCCACCGACATCGTCCGGCTGATGACGAAGCCGGCGTTCTACGAGGCCGCGCGCGTAATTCCGTGGGTGGGCCTGGGCGTCGCCTTCCAGGGCGTCTACCTGCTGACGTCGATCGGCATGAACATCACGAAGCAGACGCGCTACTACCCGGTGGCGACGATCGCCGCCGCCGGCGCGAGCGTGGCGGCGAACCTGGTGCTCATCCCGAGGCACGGGGCGCTCGGCGCCGCCTGGGCCAACGCCCTGGCCTACGCCGTGCTGGCCGCGGTGGGCATGGCGCTCTCGCAGCGGTTCTACCCGATCACCTACGAGTGGTCGCGGCTGGGGCGGGTCGTCGTGGCCGCGCTGGCAGCCTACGTCACGGCGATGCTGGTGGTGCCCGCGTCGCTGCCCGTGCCCGTCGCGCTGCTCGCGCACGGGGGCCTCGTGGTCGTGGCCTACCCGCTGTTCCTGCTGGCGACGGGCTTCTACCGCCCCGAGGAGCGCGAGGTGCTGCGGCGCGTGCTGGCGCGGCTCCGCCGGCGGTCCTCGCCGGCCAGCGTGGAGGAGAGCACCGAGATGGCGGGCGACGTGGTGACGGCCGTCCCCGACGAGACGGCCGAGGCGCCGGATCCCGACCCCGAGACGGCCGAGGGACCGCAGGAGGAGAAGCGCCCCGATCGCGTATGATCCCCGTTTTGGGTCTGGCCCTGCCGTGCGTCGCCTGCTGTTGATTCTCGCGGTCTTCACCGCCCAGTTCTTCGCCTTCGAGTTCGGCATGCGGGCCGCCGGCGGCTCCGAGGCGGCGCCGGCCTTCCAGCGCCTGTTCATGCCCGACGCGCGCATGGGCCACCGCCTGCGCCCCGGCGCGAGCACGCACTTCGCCACCCCGGAGTTCGCCGCCGACATCGCCATCAACGCGCAGGGCGTGCGCGGGCCCGACCTGCCGCCCAAGCCGCCCGGCGAGCGCCGCGTGGCCGTGCTCGGCGACTCGCTGGTGCTGGCCGTGCAGGTGCAGCAGCCCGAGACCTTCGTCGCGGGCCTCGAGGCACGGCTGAACGCGGCGGGCACGGCGGGCGCCCGCTGGCGGGCGATCAACGGCGGCGTCCAGGGCTACGGGCCCGTCGAAGAGCTGCTCTTCTACCGCGACGTGGTGGCACCGCTCGAACCCGACGTGCTGCTGGTGACGGTGTTCGTCGCCAACGACGCCATCGAGACGATCGACAGCGCGTGGCGGCTCGAGGCCGACGACGACCGCCTGGCCCGCGCGCAGACCGAGGCGGCGGGCACGGTGCGGCGCTGGGTGCGCCGGTCGATGGTGCTGCAGCAGGTGCGCCTGCGCGTCAACGACGTGCGCGACTGGCTGCGGCCGTCGGCGCCCACCGTCTCGCGGCCGCTCGCCACCTACGTGGCGCAGCCCCCGGAGGAGGTGCCCCGCGGCATCGCGAAGGCGCGCGACGTGCTGGCGCAGCTGGCGCGCGAGGCCGGGGCGCGCGGCACGCGCGTGGGGCTCGTGCTGGTGCCGGCGCGCTTCCAGCTCAACGACACCGACTACGGCCACATGCGGCGCACGGTGGAAGCGGCCGGCGGGACGCTGCTGCGCGACGCGGCCACCGAGCGTTTCGCGGCCGCGCTGGCGCCGCTGGGCCTGCCGATGCTCGACCTGCTGCCCGTGCTGCGCGGGCAGCCGCAGCCCGCCGGGCTGTTCTTCGAGGAGAACATCCACTTCACGGTGCGCGGGCACCAGGTGGTGGCCGACGCGCTCGCGCGGTTCGTCGCGGAGTCGGGGCTGGCCCTGCCGTAGTCATGGTCTTCAACTCCCTGCATTTCGTGGCGTTCTTCGTGGTGGTGTACGCGCTGTACCGCGTGCTGCCGCACCGCGCGCAGAACGTGATGCTGCTCGGCGCGAGCTACTACTTCTACGCCGCGTGGGACTGGCGCTTCCTCAGCCTGCTGCTGGGCTCGACGGTGATCGACTACACGTGCGCGCGGGCGATCGCGCGCACCGAGGACGCGGCACGCCGCCGCGCCTGGCTGGTGCTCAGCCTCGCCTTCAACCTGGGCATGCTGGGCTTCTTCAAGTACTTCAACTTCTTCGCCGAGAGCCTGCACGACCTGGCGGCGCTCGCCGGCTGGGAGCTGTCGGTCACCACGCTGCGCGTCGTCCTGCCGATCGGCATCTCGTTCTACACGTTCATGACGATCAGCTACGTCGTGGACGTCTACCGGCGCACCTACCAGCCCACCGACAACCTGCTCGACTTCGCGCTGTTCGTCGCGTACTTCCCCCACCTGGTGGCGGGGCCCATCCTCCGGGCCGGCAGCCTGATCCCGCAGTTGCAGGCGCCGCGCGTGATGCGCTGGCCGCAGATCCGCGAGGGGCTGTGGCTCGTCGCGTGGGGCCTGTTCCAGAAGGTGTACGTCGCCGACAACCTCGCGAAGGTCACCGAGCAGGTGTTCGCCCCCGGCGCCACGCCCACCGGCGCCGAGGTGCTGCTCGGCGTCTACGCCTTCGCGTTCCAGATCTTCGGGGACTTCGCCGGCTACACCAACATCGCGCGGGGCATCTCCAAGATCATGGGCATCGAGCTGTGCCTGAACTTCCGCGCGCCGTACTTCGTGACCTCGCCGCGCGAGTTCTGGCGCCACTGGCACATCAGCCTGTCGGAGTGGCTGCGCGACTACCTCTACGTCCCGCTCGGCGGCAACCGCGGCGGCGAGTGGCGGATCCGGCGCAACCTGATGATCACGATGATGCTGGGCGGCCTGTGGCACGGCGCCGCGTGGACCTTCGTCGCCTGGGGCACCTACCAGGGCCTCGTGCTCGTGGTCGGCCGCTGGATCGAGGAGACCGCCCGGCGCGCCGGGTGGTCGCTCGGCCGCGGCCTCACCTGGGCGCGCGTGGCGATGGTCGTCGTGATGTTCCACGTCACCTGCTACGGCTGGCTCATCTTCCGCGCGGGCTCCATGGAGCAGATTGGCCAGCTCTCGGGCGCGCTGCTGTGGGACTGGCGCGCCGGCGCGCAGGCGGCGTCCTTCGCGACGGCGCTGGCCAGCTACGCGCTGCCGCTGCTCGTGGTGCACGCGGTGGAAGTGCGCCGGGGCTCGCTCGTGGGGCTGCTCGATCTGCCGGCGCCGTGGCGGTATGGGCTCTACGCGGCCGTGTTCTACCTGACGCTGCTGTTCGGCGACTTCGGGGGGTCGGAGTTCATCTACTTCCAGTTCTGATGTGGCTTGGGGCTTGAGGCTTGCGGCTTGAGGCCTGGGAGGCTTGGGGTCAGACCTTGAATTTCAACATCGCGGGGGCTTCGCAAACATCGGGTGTTTCCGTGACCGCTGCCGTCTGGAACGACGAAAATCGCCCCCGGCCCGCCACGGCCGCAACCAGGCCTTCCGCGTGCTGAGACCAGCGTGAACCCAGGGCTTGGGGTCAGACCTTGAATTTCAACATCGCGGGGGCTTCGGAAGCATCGGGTGTTTCCGTGACCTCTGCCGTCTGGAACGACGAAAATCGGCCCCGGCCCGCCACGGCCGCAACCGGGCGTTCCGCGTGCTGACCATGCCCCCAGGGCGCCGCGCTGAAGCGTGGACTCTCACCGCCGTACTCGCCGTCGCGCTCGGGCTGCGCGCGTGGGGCCTCGGTTTCGGCCTGCCGGCCGTCTACAACCCCGACGAGGTCGCGATCATGTCGCGCGCGCTGGCCTTCGCCACCGGCGACCTCAACCCCCACAACTTCCTCTACCCCACCTTCTACTTCTACGTGCTGTTCGGCTGGGTCGGCGCCTCGTTCGTGCCGGCCTGGCTGCTCGGCGTGTCCGCCTCGCCCGCCGAGTTCCAGCGCCAGTTCTTCGCCGATCCCACGTGGGTCTACCTCGCGGGCCGGTGGCTCGGCGTCACCTGCGGCGTGGCATCGGTCGCCGCGACGTGGGCACTGGGCCGCCGGATCGCCGGCCCGGTGGCCGGCCTCGCCGCCGCCCTGTTCCTCGCGGCGGCGCCCATCGCCGTCCGCGACGCCCACTACGTGAAGCACGACGTCCCCGTGACGCTCGCCGTCGTCGTCGCGCTGGTCGCGCTGATGCGACTGGCCGGGCGCCAGGACGGCCCCTCACCGGCCCGCGTCGGCTGGCGCCCGCTGGTGCTGGCGGGCGCCGCCTGCGGCGTGGCCTTCTCCACCCACTACTACTCGGTCTTCCTCGCGCTGCCGCTCGCCTTCGCCACGTGGCAGGCCACCCGCGACCGGGGCCCGGCCGCGGTCGCGCGCGCGCTGGCCGTCGCCGGCCTCGCCTCGGCCATCGTCTTCTTCGCGCTCTCGCCCTACCTGCTGCCCGAGTGGCGCACCGCCCTGCGCGACGTCGTGGCCAACCGGCAGATCGTGATGGACCGCGCCGCGCAGCTCGAGGGCCGCACGTGGCTGCCGAGCGCGGGCGACTACCTGCGGATGCTGTGGCTGGAGGGCACGGGTTGGCCGGTGCTGGTGCTGGCCACGGCCGGGCTCGCGTGGACGGCCCGGCGGGACTGGCGCTCGACGGTGCTGCTCGGCGCGTTTCCGCTGGCGTTCCTGCTGTTCATCAGCAACACGGTGGCCGCCAGCCGCTACCTGAACCCCGCGCTGCCGTTCGTGGCGGTCTACGCGGGCGTCGCCGTCGCGGAGTTCGCCGCGTGGCGAGGACGCCGGGCCGCCGGGCTCACGCGGGCCATCGCCCCTGGCGCGGGACGACCGCCGGACGCCACGACCACTCGACGGGTGACGGCCGCCCTGGCCGCCGGGCTCAGCGCGGTGGCGGCCATGCCCGGCCTCGTCCACAGCGCGCGCACGGGCCACTTCTTCACGCAGACCGACACCCGCACGCTGGCCCAGCAGTTCATCGAGCGGGAGATCGCCCCGGGCGCCACCGTCCTGCTGCAGCCCTACTCGGTGCCGTTGCAGCAGTCGCGCGAGAGCCTCGTGGAGGCGCTCACGGCCACGGTGGGCGGCCCGGAGCGCGCCTCGACGAAGTTCGCCCAGCGCCTGCGCCTCGACCCCTACCCGGCGCCGGCCTACCGGACGCTCTTCCTGGGCGACGGGGGCCTGGACGCCGACAAGATCTACGTCTCCTACGCCGAGGTGACCGGCGACGACGCGCTGGCGCCCCTGCGGGCGCGCGGGGTCGAGGTGGTGGTCTGGAAGCGCTACGACCCGCCCGAGGCCGTCGCGGGCGACCTGGTGGCCGCGCTGGCCCGCGGCGCCCGGCGGCTGGCCGTGTTCTCGCCCTACGCCGACGGCGCCGAGTCGACTGCCGGCCGGCCCGCACCGTTCCTCCACAACACCGACACCCCCGTGGACCCCGCGCTGGCGCGCCCGGGCCCGGTGGTGGAGGTCTGGCAGCTGCAACGCTGAGCCCTCCGGGCCTGGCCCTGGCCCGCGGCGAGGGCGCCCGGTTGGCGCCGGCCGCGCCCCACGCGGTATGATGCCCCTTCATCCCCCCGGCCGCCCTGCCGGCGTGCCGGGGTAGTCGTGTACGCCCCCTGATGACCTGGCTCCGAACCATCCGCCGCGCCGTCGCCGACCGCGCGCGGGCGCTGCCGCTCGCCCGGCACGTCTCCGCGAGGCTCCGCCGCGCCGGCTACGAGCAGCGCGTCGCCCGCTTCGTCCGCGAGAAGTCCGGCCGCGCCGACCGCCTGCCGCAGGGCGTCGTCTACGAGGCGACGATGCGGTGCAACCTGCACTGCGAGTTCTGCTACGTCGGCGACCTGCTGAACATCGAGGGCGAGTGGCGGCAGGAGCTGTCGATCGACGGCCTGCGGCGCGCCTTCCCCGACCACGACGGCCTGCAGGTGAGCCTCACCGGCGGCGAGATCTTCATGCGGAAGGACATCATGGGGGTCCTCGACCTCTTCCGCGAGAAGGGCTACGCCTGCGGCTACCTCACCACCAACGGCACGATCATCGGCGAGGAGCGCGCCGAGGCGCTCGCCGACCTGGCCTCGCAGGGGTTCCTGAAGCACATCTCGGTCTCGATCGACGGCCCCGGCGAGCTGCACGACCGGGCGCGGGGCCAGCAGGGCACCTTCGAGCGCACGGCCATCGGCCTGCGCCGGCTGCAGGAGGCCGCGCGCCGCAAGGGCTCGCCGCTGCGCGTCAGCATCAACACCACGGTGGCGGCCGAGAGCCTCGAGGCGCTGCACGAGATGGTGGACGTCGCCGAGGAGCTCGGCGTGGACGCGATCGGGCTGAACCACCTGATGTTCAGCACGCCCGACGAGGTGGACGAGACGCTGCGGCTGCTCGGCGAGACCGACCCGAAGGTGATCTCCACCTTCGTGACGCCGCACCCCGGGGTGACGCCCGACCAGGTGCGCCGCCAGGTGGACGCGCTGCAGGAGAAGTGCCGGCGGAAGAACATTCTCTTCGACTTCCGCCCCAAGGTGCACCCGCAGCTCATCGACAGCTATTACACGCCGGGGGCGACGCTCGACGGGCGCTGCCTCTACCCGTTCCTGCACGCGCGCGTCTCCTTCAGCGGCAAGGTCTACTTCTGCCCGTTCATCCGCATCGAGGTGGGCGACCTCACCACGTCCAGGCTGGAGGAGGTGTGGAACGGCGAGCGCTACGTGGCGCTGCGCAAGGCCCTGGTGGAGCAGCAGCTCTTCCCGGTGTGCCGGCGCTGCTGCAAGGTGGAGCTCTCGCCCACGCCCGCGCCGCAGCCCGTGCGGGTGCTCACGACGCGGCCGGCCACCACGGCCGAGCCCGCCGCCGTGGGCCCGGTGAAGTGAGGCCCGGCCCCTAGTCCCATGGCCCAGCGACTGCTGCTCATCAACCCGCCGGCCATCGACGGCATCAAGTTCACCCGGCAGGGCCGCTGCCAGGAACGCGAGGACGTGCTCGGCACGACCAAGCCGCCCTACACGCTGGTGGTCATCGCGAGCCTGCTCCGGCAGCGTGGCGTCGCCTTCCGGCTGTTCGACCAGACGGCGGCCGACCTGCCCACCGCCGAGGTGATCGCGCGGCTCGACCGCGACGGCTTCCGCCCCACTGCCATCGTGTTCGCCAGCACGACGCCGACGCTCGACGCGGACGTCGCCGAGATGCGCCAACTGAAGACGCACTTCGGCGCGCCGCTCTTCTGCTTCGGCCCGCACGCCTCGACCTCGCCCGGGCTCTCGATGGCGCGCGCGCCCGAGGTGGACGGCATGTTCGTCGGCGAACCCGAGGACGACGTGGTGGCGCTGGCTTCGCGCGAGCGCCTCGACGACCTCTCGGGCATCCCGGGCCTCACCTGGCGCCGGGGCGGCGAGGTGGTGCCGCACGCCGCGCAGGGCGTCTTCACGGGCTTCCCGACCATGCCCTTCCCGGCGTGGGACCTGCTGCCGCTCGAGGAGTACACGCTGCCGCTCGAGGGCAAGACCTACGTGCTCGTGGAGACGAGCCGCGGCTGCCCGTACACGTGCGACTTCTGCGTGGCGCCCCTCCACCAGGGCCACAAGTTCCGCGAGCGCGACGCCGTGGCCATCGTCGACGAGATGGAGGCGGCGAAGAAGACGCTCGGCGTCACCTACTTCTACCTGTGGGGCGACACCGTCACGCTGAACGCGAAGTCGTTCACGCGCTTCTGCGACGAGCTGATCGCGCGCGACCTCGGCGTGCGGTGGTTCGGCAACGCGCGCGCCGACAACCTGGTGAACCCGGAGTTCGTGCACAAGCTGCGCGCCTCGGGCTGCTGGATGCTCTCGATGGGCATCGAGTCGGAGTCCGAGGAGGTGCGCAAGGACATGGTGAAGCGGCTCGAGGAGCAGAAGGTGCGCACGGCCTTCAAGAACCTCCGCGCGGCCGGCATCAAGAGCTTCGCCTTCTTCATCTACGGCTACCCGGGCGAGACGGTGGCGACGATGGAGCGCACCACCGCGTACGCCATCGAGCTCGATCCCGACTTCGCGAACTTCTACCCGGCCGTGCCGTACCCGGGCACCGACCTCTACGAGAAGGTGAAGCGCGACGGGCTGCTCGCCAGCGACGACTGGTCGCGCATGGAGTACAGCTACTACCTGCTGCGCGGCAACGGCCTCGACGAGGCCACGGTGATGGGCGCCATCCAGCGCGCCCGGCGCCGCTTCTTCCTGCGCCCGAGCTACGTGGCGCGGCACGCCGGCGACTTCGTGCGCCTGCTCTTCACCAAGCAGCACGTGGTGCGCGACGCGCTGTCGAAGTTCCTGTTCGGCAACCCGGTGACCGCCTCGCAGCGGCCGCGCCGGGAGGCGGCGGGGTAGGGGGAAGGGTTCGGCGGGCGAGGGCACCTGGGGCGCCGGCCCCACGCATCAGGCCCCAGGCCTCGTGATCGGCGGCAGTCGCCGGTAGGTGCGCGGCCCCTGGTGGGCGGCCGGCGAGTGCTTGAAGCGGAAGAGGTCGTAGAGCTGGCGCAGGTAGCCGGCGGCTTCCTTCGTGTTCATCTTGCTCTCGCCGACCGTGCGGCCCACGAACACGTACGGCACTTCCAGCACCGAGGTCGCGCGGCCGCGCACGAGCAGCTCGAGGCAGATCTTGAAGCCCCCCGCCTGGATGCGGACGCCGTCCGCGATGCTGCGCCGCAGCAGGAAGAAGCCCGACGTGGCGTCGCGCACCGGCGTCACCGGGCGCGCCATCAGGCACGCCGCGCGCGACATGAGCAGCCGGCCGAGCGGCCAGTTCCTCGTGCCGCCGCCCGGGACGTACCGGCTGCCGATCACGAAGTCGGCCTCGCCGGCGAGGATCGGCGCCAGCATGCGCGGCAGCAGGTCCACCGGGTGGCTGAGGTCGGCGTCCATGACGCCGCACACCTCGGCGCTCGCCGCCGCGAACCCCTCGATGACCGCCGTGCCCAGGCCGAGCTTGCCCGCGCGGTGGACGACGCGAACGGGGTATCGGGTGGCGAGTTCGTCGGCCAGGGCCCCGGTGCCGTCGGGCGAGTTGTCGTCGACCACCACCAGCTCGCCGCGCACGCCCTGGCGCACGAACGTGTCGGCGAGGGTGGCGACCAGGTCGGCCAGCCGCCCCCGCTCGTTGTACGTCGGGATGACGATCGACACGAGGGGACGGGAGGCGTCGGCAGCAGTGAGGGTCACGGCGCGAGGGGATGGCCGCCCGCCGGCGGGCGTGGCGAGGATTGTGGCCGATTCGGCCGTGGGAGGACCAGTGTCTTTTGGGGGCGCGCGATGAGCCCGGCCATCGGCGCCGCCGCCTGGGCCGACCCGCGCGCGGCCGCCGATCGCCGCGCGTGGTGGCTGTTCGTCGCCCTGTTCCTGCTGCTGACGCTCGCGCGCGTCCCGTCGATCGCCCAGCCGGCCGGCGGCGACCAGGGGCTCTACGCCTACGTGGGGCAGCGCATCCTGGCCGGCGAGCTGCCCTATCGCGACGCGTGGGACCAGAAGCCCCCCGCGGTGCACGCCGCCTACGCGGCCATGCTGGCCGTCTGGCCCGATCTCCGTGTGGTGGCCGCCGCCGACCTGGCACTGGCCGTCGCCACGGCGCTGCTGCTCGTCCCGCTCGGCCGCGCCTTCGGCGTCCGCGGCGCCGGCGAACTCGCCGCGCTGCTGTACCTCGCGCTCGCCAACCCGATCTTCTCGCGCGTCGGCGGCGTGCGGCTGCGCGCGCAGTGCGAGGTCTTCGTCGCGCTGCTCGTGACCCTCGCCGTGCTGCTCGCCTGGCGCGCCGCGCGCCAGCGCGCGGACGCCTCCCGCTTCCGCGACGCCGGTGACGAGGGCGCCCCGCTCGCCGCCTGCGCGGGCGCGGCGGTCGGCCTCGCGTTCCTGTTCAAGTACAACGCCGGCGCGTTCGCGCTGCCCGTGGCCCTCGCGCTGTGGTTCGGGGCCGAGCGGCCGGGCCTCCCGTGGCGCGCCTGGCTGTGGATGGCCGCCGGCGCCGCCGTGCCGCCCCTCGTCACGCTGGGTGTCTTCGCCTGGGGCGGCGCGCTCACGGACCTCTACCTCGCCACCTACGCCTACAACGTCTTCTACTCGGGCGAGACCTACCGCGACGCGTGGCACGCGCTCACCTACCTGGTGAGCTTCCCCGTGCAGCACGCGCGCGTGGACTCGCTGTGGTGGCTCGGCGGCCTCGGCTGCGCCGCGCTCGTGGCCCTCTCGCTGACGCGCCGCGCCTGGCTCGTCGTGCCGGCCTGGGTCGCGGCGGCGTGCCTGTCGATCGCGGTGAACGGCTCCCGCGGCCTGCCGCAGTACTTCGTGCAGGCCTGGCCCGCCCTGGCCCTGGCCTCGGGGCTGCTGATCGCCTTGCTGTGGACGCGGTCCTCGCTGGTGCCGCGGCTGGTGCTCGTCGCCCTCGTCGCCACCGGCGTGTGGCGCGTCACCACCATCCCCAAGGGCGTCGAGAACACCTGGCACGACCTGCAGGCGCTCACCGGGCAGGTGCCGCGCGAGCAGTACCTCGAGCGTTTCGGCCGCCACGAGGCCGGCGACAAGTACTCGGCCCTCGCCATCGAGCAGCTGGGCCGCTACCTGCGCGAACGCACCGCGCCCGAGGATCGTGTGCTGGTGTTCGGCTTCTCCCCGGGCGCCCTCGTGGCCGCCCAGCGCGAGAGCGCGTCGCGCTTCTTCTGGAGCCGCCCCGTCATCGTCGACTTCGAGGCCGGCCGGCCCGGCTACGGCGCCGAGGGCCTGCTCGAGGAACTGCGGCGGCGCGACGTGCGGGTGATCGCGCTGCAGCGCCACGACTGGGATCCCGACGGCCCCGACTCCTACACGTGGTTCACGGGCGAGCCGCGGCTGGCCGCGTGGCTCGACGAGGCGTTCGAGTTCGACACCGATCTCGGCCCGTTCGCGATCTGGAGACGCAAGGGGTGACGCCGCGCCGTTTCGGCCTCGGGCTCGCGCTGGTGGTGCTGCTGGGCGCCGCGCTTCGCGTCGCCTACCCGACCGCCGACCCGCCGTGGCGCACGACGGTGGGCGTCGTGTGGCACGACGAGGGCGCCTGGACCCACAACGCGCGCAACCGCGCCCTGTGGGGCACGTGGATCACCGACGACTGGAACCCGCTCTACGTCGCGCCGGTCTTCACCGGCCTCGAGTACGCGGCGTTCTCCGCCTTCGGGGTGGGACTGTGGCAGGCGCGCTCGGTGTCGATGGCCGCGGGGATCCTCTCGGTCTGGCTGCTGGGGCTCGCGGTGGCGCGGCTCGGCGGCCGCACGGCGGGGCTCGTCGCCGCCGGCCTGCTCGCCACCAACTACGTCTGGGTGATGTACAGCCGCGCCGCGCTCATGGAGGCGACGATGGTGGCCTTCATGGTGGCGAGCTTCTACGCGGCGGTGCGCGCGCGGGAGCAGCCGGCGTGGGGGCTCGCGGCCGGCCCGCTGGCGCTCGCCGCGTACTTCACCAAGGTGGCGGCGGTGTCCTTCGTCGCCGCGCGCGGGCTCGTGGCCGCCGTGTCGGTCGCCGAGGGGGGGGGGCGCGCGCGCGCCACGCCGGCGCGTGGAGAGGGGCACGCCGCCAGCGATCCGGCCGGCGCGCGGGCAGAAGGCCGCGCGGCGATCGCGATCCTCGTCGGGCTCGCGGTCGCCGCCATCGTCGCGCTCCTCGTGTTCGTGCTGCCGAACTGGGCCGACTACCGCTTCTACAACTGGCAGATGTCGGTGACGCGCAAGCCGTCCTACACGCTGAAGGCGCTCGTCGATCGGCTCTCGTGGTTCCCGGTCGTCCACGACGTCTTCACGCGCATGTGGTTCACGGTGCTGGTGGCGGCCGTCGCGCTGGCCGGCTGGCTGGCGCGGCTGCGCGAGACCACGCCGGGTGAGCGCCTGCTGCTCGGCTGGCTGGGGCTCGGCGCCCTGCAGCTCGTGCTGCACGACGTGGGCAACGAGCGGCGCTTCGTCTACCTCATCCCGGCGCTCGTGGCGATCGCCGCGCTCGCGCTCGGCCGGGACGCGCGGCTGCTGCCGCCGCACGTGGCCGAGTGGCCGGCGCGCCGCCGCGTGCTGGCCCTGCCGGTGGTGCTGGCGGGCGCGTACCTGGTGTGCGGCGGCATCGTCCGCCTGGGCTTCCTCTACGACATCGGCCCCAGCGTGCGCTGGTCGGCGCTCGCGGCGGTGCTGCTCACCCTCGCGCTCTACGCGACGTGGGCGCGCACGGCGCGGCTGCTCGCCGGCCGCCCGGTGAGCGCGGCGACGGCGCTCGCCCTCGCCGCGACGGTGATGGCCGGCGACCTCGCCCAGTACGGCCAGTACGTCGCGGGGCTCACCTTCAGGAACATCGCCGCCATGCGGCTGGTGGCCGAGCGCCTGCCGGCCGGCACCCTGGTGCACGGCAAGCTCGCCAACGGCCTCGCGCTCGAGAGCCGCATTCGCCCCATCTTCGTCGGCAACCGCTTCGGCAACTACGACGACCGCTTCACCCGCGAGGACGCCCGGTACATCCTCACCTACGTGTCGCCCTACGCGGGCTACGAGGGGCCGATCATCCGGGAGGTGCTCGACGCCTACCCGCAGAAGCGGCTACTCTGGACCGTCCCGGTGGCCGAGTCGGCCAGCGGCGCCGACCTCGCGGCGCTCTACCTCAAGCGGCCGGAGGCCACGGCCGCCCACACTTCCGCATCCCAGCCCCACACCCGTGCGCAGGATTGACGACGCGGCCATCAAGGCCCATGCGGACCGGCGGTTCCGGTCCGAGTACGACTACGCGCTGTTCGAGTACCACCGCAGCGCGAAGGTGTTCGCGTGGCTCGACCGCGCCGGCGTGCAGGTGGCGGGGCGCGTGCTCGACGCCGGCTGCGGCGGCGGCGGCATGCCGCTGTCGTTCGCCGACGAGGCCGACGCGGTGGTGGCCATCGACATCGTCGACCGCTTCCGGGACGCGGGCACGCGGCTGGCCGCCGAGCACGGCCGCACGAACCTCCGCTTCGTGCAGGCCGACGGCACGGCGCTGCCCTTCGCCGACGCCAGCTTCGACGCCGTGCTCTCGCACGCCGTGATCGAGCACGTGGCCGACGCCCCGCTGTACCTGCGCGAGTGCGGGCGCGTGCTGGTGCCCCACGGCTGGATGTACCTCTCCACGGCGCCCTACCTCTCGTTCGCCGGCGCCCACCTGCCCAGGCTGAAGGTGCCGATCCCGCTGCACCTGATCCTGGGACGGCGCCTCGCCTTCAAGACGTTCGTGGCGCTGGCGCGCCACGCCCCGGGCCTGCTCCGCGAACCCGAGGACGAGAACACGTTCATCAAGCTGGCGCGGCAGGACCGGCAGAAGCACGACGACCTGCTGGAACTGGTGCGCGTGCAGCGGCTGCGCCGGCAGATCGCCGAGGCGGGCTTCACGGTGGCGGCCGAGCACCTGCACGTCACGAAGACCTTCCGGCAGCTGCCCGGGCCCATCGCGCGCTGGGTGCGCGACAGCCCCCTCGTGCAGGACGTCGCGATCAGCAGCATGGAGTACGTGCTCCGGAAATCGTAGGAGCCGCGCATGCGTGGCCCGGCGTCCTTCGACCCCGGGATTCAGCCCACGGGACCGCGGGTCTGAAGACCCGCGGCTACATCACGAGGGAGGGGGGCCGCCGGTACCCGCCCCGCTGACGTAGCCCGGGGTCTGTAGACCCCGGGATCACCCCGGGATTCGGACCACGGCACCGCGGGTCTGAAGACCCGCGGCTACGTCCCGAGGTGTAGCCCGGTCTTCAGACCCCGGGCGAGGTTCCCATCGTCCGTCTGCCGGGGTCAGATGAAGCCGGCCCTCACGTCTGCGAAAGCCGCGCCCGGACGCAGACGTTGTTGTGCGCCCGCCGTGGGCGATAGACTCATGGGTCGCGCGGCTGGCGCGCCACCGTTCCCCAATGCCCGTCATCGACACCTACCGTCCCGAGGACCGCGAGCCGGTCAACGCGCTCTACCGCCGCGTGTTCGGCAACGACATGGCCGAGGCGAGCCGCCTGCGGTGGGAGTGGCAGTACGCGCGCAACCCGAACAACCCGCCCGAGGGTCCCCAGATCTGGCTGGCGCGCGAGGGCCCGGCGGTCATCGGGCAATACGCGACCATGCCCGTGCGCCTGTGGGTGGCGGGTGCCGAGGTGGACGCCTCCTGGGGCATGGACGTCATGGTGGCCCCCGAGCGGCAGCGCCAGGGCCTCGGCGAGGTGCTCTTCGGCACCTGGGACAAGCACGTCGGCGCCTCGCTCGGCCTGGGCCTCTCGGAGGCCTCCTCGCGCCTGTTCAAGAAGCTGCGCTGGCCCGAGGTGGGCCCCGTGCCGTGCCTGGTGAAGCCGCTGACGCGCCGCGCGCTGCGGCAGCCGGCGTGGCCCGAACCCGTCAACCGGCTGGTGTCGGCCGTCACCCTGCCCGTGGTGAAGGTGGTGTCGCGCGCGCGCCCGCTGCGCGGCGAGACGGTGCTCACGCGCCGCTTCGACGAGGGCTTCACGCGGCTCTGGGAACGGCTGCGCCCGCAGTTCACCTTCGCGGTGCGCCGCGACGCGCCCTACCTGCAGTGGAAGTACGTGGCGCCGCCGCACGTGCGCTACTCGGTCGTCGTCCTGCTGCGCGAGGGCGAGCCCGCCGGCTACGCGGTCTACCGCCACGTGCACGAGAGCCGGGGCCGCGTGACGCTGCTCGTGGACTTCCTGGCCGACCCGGCGGACGAGCCCGGCCTCGCCACGCTGCTGCGCTGGGTGGACCGCGAGGCGCGCGCCAACGACTCCGACAAGGTGCGCACCTTCTGCATGCACGAGGGCTTCCGGAAAGTGCTGCGCCGCAACGGCTACTTCACGGTGGCCTCGACGATGGAGTTCGTCGCGCGCGTGAACGGGGTGCCGGTGTCCGACCAGTTCTACCGCGACACCAGCCGCTGGCACGTGACGCTCGGCGACTCGGACCAGGACCGATGACGCCGCCCGCGCTGCTCGTCGGGATCGACACCGAGAGCGACAACCAGTGGAGCGCCGAGGCGCGCGCCCGGCCCACCTTCGAGAACCTCTACGCGCTGCCCACGCTGCACGCGCTGTTCCGGCGGCACGGCGTGCGGCCCACCTACGTCATCACCTGGCCGGTGGCCCGCGACCCGCGCTCGGCCGACGTGCTGCGCGCGCTGCGCGAGAGCGGCACCTGCGAGGTCGGCGCGCACCACCACGCGTGGGAGACGCCGCCCTGCACCCCGGAGGACGTCGCGCGGCACGCCTACGCGTCCACGCTTCCCCCCGAACAGTTCGAGGCCCAGGTCGTCGCGCTCACCGAGGCCATCGAGGCCGCCGTCGGCGATCGGCCGGTGTCCTACCGGTCGGGGCGCTTCGGCTTCTCGGCCGCCCACGTGGCCGCGCTCGAACGCGCGGGCTACCTGGTGGAGTCGAGCGTGGCCCCGCTGTTCTGCGAGGCGCACAAGGGCGGCCCCGATTTCGCGGACGCGCCGCTGCGGCCCTACTTCCTCGCCTACGACAGCGCCACGCGACCCGGCACGAGCCAGTTGCTCGAGGTGCCGGTGTCGTGCGGCCTCGACCGCGACGTCCCGCGCGCCGTGCAGCGCGCGTGGACCCGCGCGCCGCGGCCCTACACCACCAAGCGCTACCTGAAGAAGCTGGGCGTGGTGCGGCCGATGTGGCTGCGGCCGTCCTACTCCTCGCTCGACGACATGGTGGCCCTCGCCCGCCGGCTCACCGCCGCCGGCGAGCCCGCCCTCAACGTCCTCTTCCACTCCAGCGAGATCATCGTCGGCGGCAGCCCCTACAACCGCACCCAGGCCGAGCTCGACGCGTTCCTCGACCGGCTCGACCGGTTCCTCGACGTGGCGACGCGCGAGTTCCGGGCGGAGCCGCTCACGTTCCGGGAGTTCCGCGACCGCTTCTGCGCGCCGCGCGCCGCCTGAGCCGAGGCCCCGCGATGCGGATCTGCCACGTCACGCCGCACCTGCCGCCCGACCAGGCGGCCAACGCGCTGCTGCCCTACCAGCTCGGCCAGTGGTGGGTGCGTGACGGGCACGAGGTGAGCTTCGTGGCGCACCCGCCGCGGGCGTCCCACGGGCCGCGGCTGCCGGCCACCTACGTGGCCTCGCGGCACACCCGGCCACGCTGGATGCGGACGACGCGCCTGGCGTCGCTCGCCGAGACGTGGCGCATCCTGAGCGACGCCGGCCCGGTGATCGCCCGCGCCGACGTGGTGCACGTCCACAGCAACGGCCTGCTCGCCGAGGTGGCGGGGCTGCTGGCGGCGCGGCGCGGCAAGCCCGTGGTGCTCACGCTCTACGGCACCGAGATCTGGCACTACGCCCGCCGCCGCGGCACGGTGGATCTCTTCACGCGGCTCTACCACGCCGCCGATCGCGTCACCTTCTACAGCCAGGGGCTGCTCGACCGGGCGCGCGAGCTGGGCCTCGACCGCGACGGCCTGTCGGTCGTCTACCCGCCCGTGGGCGAGGAGTTCAGCTTCCGCGACGTCGCCGCGCAGGCCGCGCTCCGCGAGCGGCTCCACGTCCGCAGCCGGCACCTGCTCGTGAACGTGAAGCGCGTGCACCCGCTGGCCGGCCAGCGCTACCTGATCGAGGCGCTGCCGGCCGTGGTGCACGCCCATCCCGACACCCGCCTCGTGATCTGCGGCACCGGGCCGCTGCTCGACGAGCTGCGGGCGCTCGCCCACTCGCTCGGCGTCCTGCAGCACGTCACGTTCGCCGGCCTCGTGGACAACGCCGTGGTGGCGCAGTACT
>JADHED010001544.1_pt1 | contig 18904 bp, 10 predicted proteins | sample 8952041 | NCBI WGS metagenome assembly JADHED01 (sample SAMN16124423, study PRJNA663239) | bioreactor sludge metagenome | isolation source: sludge (control) | place: India:Bengaluru | collected 2018-09-08
ACTTCCAGCGTCTCGCGGTTGTAGCGCTGGCCGTGGCAGATGTCGCAGGGCACGTACACGTCGGGCAAGAAGTGCATCTCCACCTTCACCACGCCGTCGCCCTGGCAGGCCTCGCAACGGCCACCGCCCGAAGACTGCGACACGTTGAAGCTGAAGCGTCCGGGGCCGTAGCCGCGTTCCTTGGCGGTGTTGGTCTCGGCCATCAGTTCGCGGATGGGGGTGAACAGGCCCGTGTAAGTCGCAGGGTTGCTGCGCGGCGTGCGGCCAATGGGGCTCTGGTCCACATTGATGACCTTGTCGAAATGCTCGATGCCCACGATCTCTTCGTGCTCGGCCGGTTCTTCGTGCGCACGGTGCACCTGCCGCGCCACGGCGGCATACAGCGTGTCATTGACCAGCGTGCTCTTACCCGAGCCCGAGACGCCCGTCACGCAGGTGAGCAGGCCCACGGGGAAGTCCACCGTCACCCCCTTGAGGTTGTTGCCCGTGGCGCCCACCACGCGCAGCGCCTGCACGGCGCCCTGACGGGCGTGGTGTTCGGCCAATCGCTCGGCTTTTTGCTCGGCGCGGCGCTTGCTGGCCTCGGTCTGCGGAAAGCGCGACTTGGCTTTGGCCTCGACCACGGGCGCGGGCTGGTCCAGCACGGGCAACCACGGCGTGCGCCGCTGGGGTACGGCAATCGTGCGCGTGCCCGACAGGTATTGGCCGGTGAGCGACTGAGGATTGGCACGCACTTCGTCGTAAGTGCCCTGTGCCATCACCCGCCCGCCATGCACACCCGCACCGGGGCCCATGTCGATCACATGGTCGGCGGCGCGCATCATGTCTTCGTCGTGCTCCACCACGATCACGCTGTTGCCGATGTCGCGCAGGTGCTGCAGCGTGGCGATCAGCCGGTCGTTGTCGCGCTGGTGCAGGCCGATGCTGGGCTCGTCCAGCACATACATCACACCCGTCAGGCCCGAGCCGATTTGCGAGGCCAGGCGAATGCGCTGCGCTTCGCCGCCGGAGAGAGTCTCGGCGCTGCGGTCCAGACTCAGGTAGCTCAGGCCCACATCGTTCAGGAACTGCAGGCGCGTGGCGATCTCGCGCACCACCTTGTCGGCAATCTCGGCCTTGGCGCCGGTGAGCTTCAGCGCGTGGAACCACGCATGGGCATCGCTCAGCGTGGCGTGGCTCACTTCGTAGATGGCGCGGGCCTGATCGCCTTCGCCCACCTTCACATGGCGGGCCTCACGGCGCAGGCGCACGCCGTGGCATTCGGGGCAGGGTTGGGTGCTGCGAAAGCGCGCCAGGTCCTCGCGCACCACCACCGAATCGGTCTCGCGGTAGCGGCGGGCCATGTTGGGGATGATGCCCTCGAAGGGGTGCTTCTTGGTCACCGTCTTGCCCTTTTGCGCACCGCTGTCGAGGATGTAGCTGAAGGCAATCTCTTCATCGCCCGAGCCGTGCAGGATGGCGTGCTGCACCGGCGCAGGCAGCGATTCAAAAGGCGCTTCAATGTCAAACGCGTAGTGCTTGGCCAGGCTCTCCAGCATCGCAAAGTAGTAGCCATTGCGCCGGTCCCAGCCTTTGATGGCCCCGCTGGCCAGGCTGAGTGACGGGAAGGCCACCACCCGCACCGGGTCAAACACCTCGCGCTGGCCAATCCCATCGCACGCCGGGCAGGCACCCATGGGCGAGTTGAACGAGAACAGGCGCGGCTCCAGCTCGGCCAGCGAATAGCTGCACACCGGGCAGGCGAACTTGCTGCTGAACAGGTGCTCCTGCCCCGTGTCCATCTCCAGCGCCAGCACACGGCCGTTGCCGTCGTGGCCGCCGACACCTGACCCGATACGCAGGGCCGCTTCAATGCTCTCGGCCAGGCGCTGCTGCAGGTCGGCCCGCACCTTCACGCGGTCTATCACCACGTCAATGTCGTGCTTCTCGGTCTTCTTGAGCTGCGGCAGGTTCTCGTGTTCGTAAATCTGCCCGTCCACGCGAAAGCGGATGTAGCCCAGCGCCTGCATCTGCGCAAACAGCTCGGTGAACTCGCCCTTCTTCTCGCGCGCCACGGGCGCCAGCAGCATGAGCTTGGTGTCCTCGGGCAGGGCCAGCACGGCATCCACCATCTGGCTCACGGTCTGCGCGGCCAGTGGCAGGTTGTGGTCGGGGCAATACGGCGTGCCAGCGCGGGCGTACAGTAGGCGCAGGTAGTCGTGAATCTCGGTCACCGTGCCCACGGTAGAGCGCGGGTTGTGGCTGGTCGCCTTTTGCTCGATGGAAATCGCAGGCGACAGGCCTTCGATCAAGTCCACATCGGGCTTGTCCAGCCGCCCCAGAAACTGCCGCGCATAGGCCGACAGGCTCTCCACATACCGCCGCTGCCCCTCGGCATACAGCGTGTCAAACGCCAGGCTCGACTTGCCCGACCCCGACAGCCCCGTGATCACCACCAGCTGGTTGCGCGGAATGTCCAGGTCGATGTTCTTGAGGTTGTGCGTGCGCGCCCCCCGGATGCTGATGCGTTGCTCGCGCAGGGCGCGGGCGAGGTACACACCATCGGTGGATCGTTCGTCGGCAACGGGGGGAGGGGTCACAGGCGGGCTCGGTGCAGGAAAACCCACCATGATAGGTCACCCACGCTTTCTGGCGTAGCACTCCAGCATTACCCGCCAGGCCTGCACCGCATCCCTGCGCACCACGCTTTGGAGGCCTCCGAGCAGCTGCCCAGCCAATCGGCGAAAATCCCGGTTTTGCTTCTTCGGGCCTTAGCGCACCACCGTGCCGGATTCTTCTTCCCTGTCAGCCACCGCCGCCTCTCGGCCACCCACCCCCAGTAGCCAGATGACCCCGCTGGAGCGCCGCTCCAGCGTCAGCCTGGCGCTGATCTTTGCGCTGCGCATGCTGGGCCTGTTCCTGGTGCTGCCCGTGTTTGCCCTGGAGGCGCGCAAGTACCCCGGCGGGGACGACCCGGCGCTGGTGGGCCTGGCCATGGGCATCTACGGCCTGACGCAGGCGGTCCTGCAGCTGCCGCTGGGCATCGCGTCTGACCGCTTCGGGCGCAAGCGGGTGATCGTGCTCGGTCTGCTCGTTTTTGCGGGCGGCAGCCTGCTGGCCGCGCTGGCGGACTCTTTGACCGGGCTGCTGGTAGGCCGGGCGCTGCAGGGCGCCGGCGCGGTCTCGGCGGCGGTCACGGCACTGCTGGCCGACCAGACCCGCGACAGCGTGCGCACCAAGGCCATGGCGCTGGTGGGCGGCAGCATCGGGCTGATGTTTGCTGTGGCGCTGGTGGCTGCCCCGGTGTTGGCCGCCTATATTGGCCTGTCGGGCCTGTTTGGCCTGACCTGTGCGCTGGCCCTGGCCGGTGTGGCGGTGGTGGTGTGGTGGGTACCGCCCGAGCCGCTGCAGCACCAAAACGCCCCCCGGGGCCGCCTGGCCGATGTGTGGGGCCACCCCGACCTGCTGCGCCTGAACCTGGGCGTGTTTGTGCTGCACACCGTGCAGTTGTCCATGTGGGTGGCTGTGCCGGCCATGCTGGTGCAGGCGGGACTCACCAAAGACCACCACTGGCAGGTGTACCTGCCCGCCGTGGTGCTGTCATTTGCCGCCATGGGGGGGCTGTTTGCGCTGGAACGCGCGGGCCGCCTGCGCGCCGCCCTGCTCGGGGCCATCGCCCTGGTGCTGGTGGTACAGGCCGGGCTGGGCCTGCTGGCAGCCAGCGGCATGCCGGCCACGCTGTGGGTGCTGGGGCCGCTGCTGTTCGTATTTTTCTGCGGGTTCAATGCGCTGGAGGCCAGCCAGCCCAGCCTGGTGTCGCGCATGGCACCCGCCCACCTGCGTGGCGCCGCGCTGGGCAGTTACAACACCCTGCAGTCGCTGGGCCTGTTTGCGGGCGGTGCGCTGGGTGGCGCGCTGGTCAAATGGGCGGGCGCTCCGGGCTTGTTTGCGGTGACTACGGCGCTCACGGCACTGTGGCTGGTGCTGACCTGGCCGCTGCGGCCCGTGGGGCGCGGCGGGCACTGAACGGCAGCCCATGCCGCTGCGCACGGGCTGCCATTGCCCCCGGGTTGCGGCACAATGGCGCGTTTGGCGCCTGGAATCTCTCTCCAAATCCGGCGCTTTTATCCCTTAAAGGCAAAGACAGCACCATGGCATCCGTAAACAAAGTCATCATCGTCGGTAACCTGGGCCGCGACCCCGAAATGCGCACGTTTCCCAGCGGCGATCAAGTGGCCAACGTGACGATTGCCACCACCGACAAGTGGAAAGACAAGCAAACCGGCGAGATGCGCGAAGCCACCGAATGGCACCGCGTGGTCTTCAACGGCCGCCTCGCCGAAATCGTGGGCCAGTACCTGCGCAAGGGCTCGCAGGTGTACGTGGAAGGCAGCCTGCGCACCCGCAAGTGGACAGACCAGAGCGGCGTTGAAAAGTACAGCACAGAAATTCGCGCCGACCAGATGCAGATGCTCGGTGGCCGCCAAGGCATGGGCGGCCAAGGTGGCGGCCAGCAAGGTGGCTATGACGACGGCGGCTACGGCGACCAGGGCGGTGGCGGCTACGAGCAGCAGGCCCCCCGCCGCGCAGCCCCTGCGCAACGCCCCGCAGCCCCGGTGCAGCGCCCAGCGCCCGCCCCCGTGGCCCAGGCACCCCGCGCCGCCTCGGGTTTTGATGACATGGATGACGACATTCCGTTTTAATTCGGTGCATCATTGTTTTTTTAATCGACTGAAACAGTTGTTGAAATAGCATAATCGGGCCGGTGCGCCGCTGCGATGCATGTGGTGGCGCGCCTGTTCGAACCGGGCGGCGTGGGTGTCGCCTTTTCTTTGCCAAGGCCGATCCCATGCGTTTTTCCTCCCTTGTCCGCCCCCATTCTTTGCTTTCCCTGTGCCTGGCCATGTTGGTCGCGGGCTGCGGCGGCGGATCCGGGGGCGACGACGTGGGGCCTCCGTCCGGTACGCAGCAATATCCCGGTGGCTTCTGGGAGGGCACGGTGGGCACGGGCGCAGCGCAGCGCACGATGGTCGGCTTCATCGACGGCGGCGAGGATGGCAAAGGCGGTGAGTTCTATCTTGCGCGCGGCGCCGCGGGTGCCGCCGGATACGACGGACTCTATGGCCTGCTGCGCACCAACGTAACGGCCGTGCAGGCTACGGGGGTGACCTACTTCTCGGTGCAGGACGGCAAGTTTGCCTCGGGCATCACGCTGCGTGGCACGGCCACGCCCAGCGCAGCCACGGGCAAGACGGTGCTCATCAGCGGCAACTACACCAGCCCGGCAGGCACGGCAGCGGCCACCGGCACGCCCACCTCGTTCAAGCTGAACTACAGCAAGCTCAACGACTATCCGGCCCGAGCCAACCTGATCGCTGGCACCTACCGGGGATCGGGCGTATTCGGTGGCCAATGGGTCTTCACGGTGACGGAGCGCGGCGTGCTGTCCGGCCGGGTGGGCGGCTGCAACGTGCAGGGCACGGCCACGCCGCGCTCGCAGGACTCGGCGCTGTATTCGGTGACGATGAACCTGACGGGCGACGAGACTTCGTGCAGCTACCGCAGTTCGCAGCAGTCGGGCGTAGCGGTGCTGCGCTTCGACGCCAACAACGTGCCCAACGGCATCTGGGTGTTCACGCGCAACTCCATCGGCACGGACAACACCTTCGTGCTCAATGGCCTGGCCGATCCGCGCCAGCCGACCACGCCCTCCCCCACGCCGCTGTCGGCCGCGGGCAACTGGGCCGGCACGCTGACGCTGCCCGCAGGCGTGACGGGCGATCTGGACATCCACGGCACGGTATTGCCCGACGGCGGCATGTTCTTCTACACGAACAGCAGCTTCAACCACAACGTGCTCTATGGGCGCCTGATCCGCTACAACAACGACCAGACGACCAACCGGTTCGTGACGGCCAACGACGGCGTGTTCTTCGACCGCCTGCTCGACGGTACGGGCGGCTACCTGGGCGGCTACGTCAGCGGCGTGCTGGTCGATGCCACGGTGGAGAGCGCCGCGGCGAACGGCATCGCGAATCGCCTGACGGGCACCTACAGCTACCCCACGCAGCCAGGCGGCTATCCGACACGGTTCACGATGCAGCCCGACTCCATCTACACGCTGCCCACCCGCCGTGTCGGGCAGGCCGACATCAACATGATCGTCGGCAGCTACCGCATGGCTGGCAGCAGCTTCGGCGGCCACCAGGTGGACATCGACATCGCCGTGGACGGCTCCATCACGGGTGTCACCAGCAACGAATGCCAGATCGTGGGCAAGCTGCTGGGCAACCTGGACGGAGGCAAGCAGAACCTGTACCGGGTGGAAGCCCTGGGCTTTCTGGACGACGCGAAACCTGCCAACTCCATCGGCTGTGAACTGTCGAGCGGACCATCCCAATCGGGCTCGGCGGCAGCCATCTTCGATGCCAACGGCGAAGTAGTCGGTCTGCGGATTCTGACGGCTGGTCTGCTCCAGTCCGGTCAACGCGCTCACACAGTGTTTGTGGGCACGAAGCGTCCGGCACCTTGAGTGACGAATAGGCGCACAGCACTTGCGCAGCAAGCGCTGTGCGCTACGTTATCGATAGCATTTTCTCCCTGTTCAAGGCGAAAAAAATCCCTCGCCAGGCGAGGGATTTTTGCGGAAAGCCATCTGCCGATCAGAACGAATACGGCGACTTCAGCGGACTCACCGGCAGCGCCTGGCGCCCCGTGTAGGGCTGCAGCGCATAGCGCACGTACAGCCCGCCCGTGAACTGGCGGTAGTTGCGCGCGTTGTCCAGCGACAGGTGGCTGCCGATGAACAGCTGCGGATGGAGCTGGTACTCCATGGCCATGCCCAGGTTGTAGCCCAGGCCGGTCTTGCTCTGGCCCGGATAGATGGCGGTGGTGTTGGCGCCCACCTCGCCGAATGCCTCGGCATCGCTCGCGGCCTGTGCGGCGGCGCTCTGGCGCGTGCGGCTGGTGGGGAAGTACGGCGCCGCGTCCTCCTTGAAGTACTGCACGCCCAAGGCGCCCTTGATCTGGTAGCTCAGGCGGCCGCTGCGCTGCGCCCAGTCGAAGGGCACGCTCATGGCCAGGAACTGCTGCGGGCTGAAGTAGCCACCGTGGCCGTAGGTGAAGTAGCGCAGGTTCTTGTCGTAGGCCATGCCCGTGAAATTCAAGCCCGCGGTGAAGGCCGAATCGGTGGTGCGATGAACGCGCCAGTACATGCCGCCGCCCAGTTCCGCGCGGTAGTTGGACTGGACGTTGTGGCCCTGCAGGCTGTGCAGCGCGCCGATGGCGTAGGTGCCGAAGCTGCCGTCGTCCCAGGTCAGGTCCAGCCGGCCGCCGTTGGCGGACACCGTACCCCAGCGCTCGCCCGTGCGCGCGTCGCGCGCGCCGGCGAAGGAGAGCGCGCTGTCCGTCACCGGGCGGCGCGAGAGCTCGCCCGTGAGGGTGGTCTGGTCGCTCAGGCCCATGCGGTAGCGCACGCCGCCCATGATGTCGTTCTGGCGGAAGCCCAGCGGCAGCGTGCCCACGTCCACGGCCAGGTTGGCCGTCTCGTAGCCGATGCCCAGGCCCACGCCGTTGTCGTTCTGCGAGCCCGGCGAGCGCAGCGGCATGTCCAGCGCCGTGGCCGGGCCGCCGCCGAAGCGGCTGAGGGTGCCGTAGGTGGTGTCGGGCGTGCCGGAGCTGACGCCCGTGGGCGTGGCGCGCAGGGTCATCATGCCGTCGCCGGCGCCGAACTTCAGCTCCACCGGCGCCTGCATGTCAGTCAGGCGGCTCATGCCGGACTCGCCCTGGCGCGCACGGCCGACCACGCCCACGGACAGCATGGGCGTGCGGCCCTCCTGCAGCTCGGACAGCTCGTCTAGCGCCGAGCGCGGGCGCGCGGGCTGCGGCACCCCGGCCGGGGCCGGCATGGGCGCCGCGGCCCACAGCGAAGGTGCAGGCGCCGCCTGCGCGGAGGCGGCATAGGCGGCCTGGGGCGTCACGTAGCCCGTGGCGGGCTGGGGCACGTAGAGCGGCGCCGGTGCGGCAGCGGGGGCCACGTAGCCTGCGGGCGCGGCAGCGGGTGCAGCGGGTGCAGCGGATGCAGGCGCCGCCGCGGCGGCGGTCCGGGCCGCCGGCAGCGCGGCGCGTGCCTGCGGAGCCGCCTTGGACGCTGCGCGGCCGGCGGCCGGCTGGGGCGCTGCGGCAGCTGCGGACGGTGCCCCAGCAACCGTGCCGTAGTAGCTGGTGGGCGTGGCCAGGGGCACGGCAGCGGGCGCGGCCATGGGGAAGCGCGCCGCCCCCGCGGGCTGGGGAATGTAGGGCTGCGGCCCGGCGGCCATGGCAGCCATGGCGGGCATGGGCTGCGCGGCGGCATACGCCAGGGGCGCGGCGGCCACGGGCACGGCCGTGGGGAAGGGCGTGCGCCCGCCCCAGTTCGACAGGGCGGTACGGCGGAAGGGGTTGCCCCCCGGCGCCGCGGCGTTCCAGGCCGAGGCGCCCTGCCCCGCCGCTCCGAGCAGCACCGCGCGCTGGCGGTTCTCGGCCTCGATGGCAGCCGCGAAATACTGCCCGGCCTTGGTGGACTGGCCCTTGGCGCGGTACAGGCGGCCGGCGGACGTCAGCACCTCGGGATCATTGGGGGCCAGCTGCAGCGCGACCTGGATGGCCGATTCCGCATAGGCGAAATCCTTGGTGGCCGTGGCCGCCGAGGCGGCCGGCAGCAGCAGCTTGAGGTTGCGCGGGTCCTTCTCCAGCAGGCGGTGGTAGAGCTGCATGGCCTGGGCGTGGTCGCCGTTGTCGGCGTACATGCGGGCCAGCACGCCGACCACGTCGGGATCGTTCGGGCGCTCGGCCAGCAGCGGGGCCAGGGTGTCGTAGGCGGTGGCGAGGTCACCGGCCTCGCGCAGCGCGTCGGCCTGGCGCAGGATGTAGCCCACGCGGATGTCCTCGTAGCCGCGCCGCTCCTGCGCGGACATGGGCGTGTCCTGCAGCTGGCGCAGGATGCCGGCCAGCTCCACGTCCTGGTGGGTCTTGAGCAGCGCCGCGGCGTACTGCAGGCGCAGGCCGGTGTCGGGGCGCGCCGTGCGCGCCAGCATCTCGCGCACCATGGCGAGCGCGCGGTTGGGGTCGCCCGCATCGGCATAGGCCAGGGCCACGGTGCCCATCAGCTCAGGGTCCTGTCCCACGAAGGGTTCGGCCTGGGCCAGCACGGACTGGGCCTGCTGCACGCGGCCCTCGCGGCCCAGCGCGGCGGCGGCGTCGGCCTGCACGTGCACCCAGACACGCTTTTGCAGCGCGGCAATGTCGCGCGTGCGGTTTTTCTCGGGGATGCGCTCCAGTGTGGCCAGCGCGCCCGTCCAGTCACGTGCTTCGGATGCGAGCAGCGCGCTGGCGTACAGCGCCTCGGGCATGTGCGGGTTGGATACCAGCAGCCCGTCCATCACGCCGCGCGCCTCGCTGGTGGCGCCCATCTTCAGGTACAGACGCGCCAGGTCCAGCCGCACCCAGGGGTTGCCGGGGTCGTTGAGCAGCGCGTCTTCCAGTGCGGTGCGCGCGGCATGGTCGTCGCCGCGTTCGGCGGCGGCTCGGGCCTGGCCCAGGGCCTGGGTAGCGCGCAGGCGGCCCAGGGCGCCCACCTTTTCCTGCTGGCTGGGCGTGAGTTGCTCCACCAGCTTCAGCGCCTCGGCCGACTTGCCGGTTTGCGACAGCACGCCCACCAGGCCACGGATCGCGTCCGGGTTGTCGGCCTGGCGCGCCAGCACGCGGCGGTAGGCGGCCTCGGCGGCTTCGAGCTGGCCCAGCTCGGCCAGCACGTCGGCCAGGTCGTTCTCGGCGGTGACTTCACGGGCGTCCAGGCGCACGGCCTGGTCCAGCAGCTGGCGCGCGTTGCCCAGGTCGCCGGCGTCGCGCGCGGCGCGGGCCTGCTCGACGAGCGTCCAGTAGGTGGCGCTGTCCAGCGCCTGCTTCCAGCGCGCGGGTGAGCCCTGTCGCGTGGCGCGCTCCAGGTAGCTGCGCGCCTGGGCGAATTCTTCCTGGCGCAGGCGCAGCACGCCCATGCCGCCGAGCGCGTCGCCATCGTTCGGCCTGGCTTCGAGCACGGTGCGGAATTCGGCCTCGGCGGCCTCCAGGTCGCCATCCTCCAGGGCCTTGAAACCCTCGGTGCTGCGCTGGCGCAGCGGGTCGCGCGCGGCGGCGGCACTGGCGCGTGCGGTGCGCTGGCGCGCCTCGATCTCGCGCAGGCGCGCCTGCATGGCCTCGTCGCCCGGATAGGCGCGCAGGAAGGCCTGGTACAGCGGGATGTCGGCCGCGCGGCTGCCGGTCCAGGCCAGGGCCTTGCGCCAGCTCTCGGTGGCGGCCTTGCCCACCTCGGGGTGGGCGGCCAGGCGCGCGAGCTGGGCGATGCCCTCGCGCCGCGTGGCTTCGCGGTAGGTCAGGTGCTGGGCCAGGGCCAGGGAGATCTTGGCGTCGTCGGGCGATTGGCGCGCCAGCTGCTCCAGGCCACGGCGGGCCTCGTCCCAGCCACCGGAGGTGCCGCCCAGCGTCTGGTAGTACTCCAGCGCCAGCGGGCCGGTGGGCGCCTGGTTGCCCAGGGCCGCCTGGTAGCTGCCTACCGCTTGCTCGGCCTGGCCGGCGCGGGCCTGGTCGCGCGCCTGCTGCACCTGGGCGCTGTTGCGCTGCACGCCGATGTCCTGCTGCAGCCGTTCCACCAAGCGGTGGTTGGGGTGGGCGCGGCGCAGTTGCTCCAGGTAGCGCTGCGCCTCTTCGACGTTCTGGCCCTGCAACTGGGCGCGGGCCATGCCGTATAGGGCGTCGGGCTGGTTCGGGTCCACGCGCAGGAGTTTTTGCCAGCTGTCGACGGCGCGCTGGGCGTCGCCACGCGACTGCCAGTACTGGCCTTGCTCGATCAGCGTCTTGGTGGCGGCGTCCTGGGCCTGGGCCGGGACGGCCAGGCCGCCCAGGGAGGCGACGAGGCCCAGAATCAGGGTGTTTTGGTGGTGGCGCTTCTTTGCGGACATGCCTTTTCCCAGCGTAATTGCAGCCTGCCGGAAGGCAGGAATTGGTAGCGTTGATCCATCCAGCCCGTGCCAAAGAGGCCCAGGACCTGGTCGTAATAGGGTGGCTGGCCGCCGGGCGGCGCCTCCAGCAGTTGGGTGCGTACGCGCTCTTGCTGCGCCTTGAGCGCGGCTGTGGCGCCCAGCGTGCGCAGGTAGGGCAGCAGAGCGGCGGAAAAGCCCGCGGGGCCCTGGCCGTCCGTCTGCCCGGTGACGGTCTGTACCTTCTCGGGAGGAACGGCGGCGGTGCGCAGCGCAGCGGCCATGCCGCCCAGGCGGCGGCGCAGCACGGGCGCGAGGGCGTCGTTGCGCGGCGTCATGCCGGCCCAGAGGTAGGTGCGGATGGCGTCGTAGCTGCCGATGTCGCCCTTCTCGCTGTCGGCCACAAAGGCGCCGCGCGTTGCGCCTTCGGGCACCTGGTAGGCCACCCAGTCGGCAGCAAAACCCTTGGGTGTGGTGCCTTCGAGCACGCGCTGGAAGCTGGTGCCGACGGCCTTCCACGGCCCCTGGGGGTCGATTTTCTCGAATGCGCGCAGCAGCGGCACGGGCAGGTAGCTGGGGTTGAGCCGCCAGGTGCGGCTGTCGGGGCCGCGCAGCGCGAAGCCCTTGGATGCGGGCAGCAGCGTGGGGCCCAGGCCGGGCAGGTCGGCCACTTCCTCGATGGCGACTTGCGCCAGCAGCGTGCGTGCCTGGGCGGTGTAGCGCGGCTCGTGCCAGACGCGGCCGGCTTCGGCCAGGGCGTAGGCGAACCAGAGATTGGCGTCCGAGGCGGAGTTGGCGTCCACCACGCCCCAGCTCCCATCCGCGTTGCGCCCCCACTGCCAGGCGGGCAGGCGCGCGCCGATGTCGCCGCCCGCCAGGTTGGTGATGCTCCAGGCCCAAAGCTTGTCGAAGCGCGCGCGGTCGCGCGCCACCAGGGCGAAGAACATGGCGTAGGACTGCCCTTCGGACGTGGAGTGCTGCTGCGCGGTGGTGTAGTCGATGACGCGCCCGTCGTCCTGCATGAAGCGCTGGGTGAATTGCTCCCACAGCGGCCAGGCTGCGGCGGCGGAGCAGGCGTCCTGCGCCATGGCGCCGGGCAGCAGCGCGCACCACAGGCCCAGCGCGCGCAGCGCGTGGCGCGGCGTGCGGGCGGAGTCGGAGGGGCGGACGGTGGGCAGCATGCGTGTTCGTATCAAATTCAGGAGCTGCTGGCGCTTGCTGTGTCTGGGTTTTAGCATGAAAACTATCTGAAATCCTTTAAAGGCAAGCGCTCCCAGCTCCTAAATTCGTATTCTCTCAACCTTTCTGCAGCCGCGCGCGGGCCTTGGCGCGCAGCACGATGTAAAGCATGAAGGCAATCAGGGCCGCCGCCACCACGCCCAGCACGATCAGCGCCAGAGGGTGGCGCGACAGCCACCACTGCACGCGCGTGACCGGGTCCAGCTGGCCGACGTGGTAGGTCTGCTCGGCCACGAGGCTGTCCACCTGTTTGCCGCGCACCACTGCCGCGCTGCCCTGGATGTGCTTGAGCAGGTCGGGCGTGAGCAGCGCCGTGACGGCCTGCTGCAGGCCTGCGGGTTGGTTGCTGGCCAGCAGCACCACGCTGCGTCCGCCCTGCAGGGGCGATTCGAAGCCGGCGATCACCGCGTCGCTGCTGGCGCTGGTGAAGGTGATGGCGTTGCGGCCGGGCTTGGCGCGGTCGCGCTGGTCCGGGTCCCACCAGTTGAGCAGGCGGGAAGCATAGTCCGACAGGCGGAAGCCCTTGCTGTCGGCCTTCAGGCTGAAGGGCAGGTGGCTGGCCCATTGTTCGAGCAGCGGCGAATTGGCGCTGCTGGCGATGACCAGCAGGTCCTTGTCCGACAGCGCCTCGAGCTGGCCATGGCCCAGCGCCACGGTGACGGCATGCGCGGGGTAGCCGGTGACGTTGCCCATCAGGCCCATCAGCGACAGGTAGGCGCTCAGATCGCCCTGTTCGGGCTTGGGCGGCAGCACTACGGCCGACTCCGACAGGTCGGCCAGGCGGCTGAACGGAAAGCCGCTGTTGCCAAAGGCCGCCAGGTCGGGCATGGCCAGGAAGTGCGAGAAGCCGGTGATGTCAATGGTGGAGTCGGGCTCCACAGTGCCGCGCACGTTGTCCAGCAACACGTCCTTGCAGGCACCCTCCTTCTTGATCTCGTGGAAGTAGTGGAACTGCAGTTGGCTGCGCGCGGGCAGCTTGAACAGCGGTACGTTGAAAAAATCCTCGGCTGGCAGCAGGTCGCCCGCGGCCAGCGTGGGCGCGGGCAGCACCCGGTCGAGCCAGCTGTGCACCCGGCTGGGCGGCGTGTAGTCGGCCGGGCGCAGCGGCAGCGCGCGCAGGAACTGCTCGTTGACGTTGATGTTCAGCGTGGACTTGTCGGCGCCGTTCTGTGGCGTGTACCGGTACTTGATGTGTACGGGGATGTCCTGCTTGCGCCAGGCGAACAGGTCGGGTGGCACCTGGAAGTTCACGCGGATGAGGTCCGGCGCATGGCCTGACACGCTGAGCATCTCCTTTTGCGCCAGCTCGCCGAACTTGACCGGGCGGTCCTTGGACAGCCAGTTGGGCGCGTCGTAGGGCTTGCGCGCCTCGATTTGCTTGAACTCCGAGATCATGGCCGTGGGGCCCGAGAGCGCTGGCGCGCCCACGGCCAGCGCCGTGGCGGCGCGCTTGAGCTCCTGCGCGTCGCGGCCGCGGATGATGAGCAGCTTGGCGGCGGGGTCGCTTGAGCTCCTGCGCGTCGCGGCCGCGGATGATGAGCAGCTTGGCGGCGGGGTCGCTCGGATGGCTGGCCATGGTGACCGAGGGGCCGCTGCTGGCGGGCACGTTCAGGCCCGCCACGCCCTGCGCGCCCAGCGCCAGCACCACGGCATGGCCTTTGGCTGGAATCTGCCCCACGGCAGCGGGGAAGGACGCACCGCGAAAGCCCGCCAGCGCACCGAACCACGACGAGATGGTGCCCGCGGCCTCCAGTTGGGCCGCATCGGGCGCGCCCGCAAACACGATGGGCAGGTTGAGCGGGCGGGAATCGCGCCGGTCGAAGAAGGGCTCGGGCAGGAAAGCCAGGTCGTTGGCCAGCCCCAGCGGGTCCACCGACAGCTCCAGGCGGCTGTCGTTGCCCACGTTGGCCCACAGGCTGGTGTGCGCCGGGTCCTCGCAGTCCATGGTGTAGTGGCCGATCAGCTCGATGTTCAGGCGGTTGAACTCGCCGATCAGCCGCGTGGGGATGTCGATCACCTTCTGCAGCGCCTGGCCTCCCTGCTCGTTGGGCACGGGAATGGTGGCGACCACCTGTTCGTTGACCAGCACGCGCAGGTGCGAGATTTCGGGCAGCAGCGCGGGCGAATAGGCGTAGTTCAGGTGCAGGCGTGCGCGCGTGACGACCTCGTCGCCGCGCACCCCGAACTGCACGCCGCCCGTGCCCTGCACGCCGCGCAACTGCAGCGGGAACAAGGCGCCCAGCTGGCGGAACGTGACCTCGTAGCTGCGCCCTGCGGTGGGCGGGGCCTCGGATTGCGCAGCGGCGGCGGCAGGCGAAGGCTTGGGCTGGGCCAGCGCGCTACTGGGTCCGGACATGGGCGCCGACAGCAGCGCGATGGCGGCGAATACAGGCGCCATGCGCCAGGGAGTGCGGGATTTCTCGGTCATGACTGGTTTTCAATGGATTACTTGGACACCACTTCGCGTCGGCCGCGCAGGATGTTCAGTGTGTTGGCGGCGAGTTGGCCCAGGCCGCGCACGCCGATCACCATCACGCTCTTGAGCGAGGTGAGCGGCTTGTCGTGCTGGCGGTTGCCCCAGAAGTCGATCCAGGCGTCGGCACGCCCGAAGGTCAGGCGCGCGATGTCGGCTTGTTGCTGCAGGCTCAGCTCCCCGAAGCGCAGGCCCAGGCGGCCGTTGCCGCTGAAGGTGACCTGCGCGGGGAAGGTGCCTTCCTCGTCGGAGCGGAACAGCGACACATGCACCTCGCTGCCCGTCTCCAGCTGGAGCTCGTTCGGCACGCGCAGGCCCACGCCGCTTTGCGAGAAGTCGTCGGTCTCGCACACCAGGGTCTTGCCGTCGGCAAAGCGCAGCGCCGCGGGCAGTGCCGCCGTCACGCGCGGCGTGCTGCGCACCTGGCGCGTCTCGCTGGCCACGGCCAGGCTGGCGCTGGTCAGGATGATGTTGTAGGCCGTCCAGACCATGTTGATGACCAGCGTGGTGAACACCTCGGACGAAGGCCCCACGGCCACCATGCGCCAGATGCCCACGGCGAAGCCCAGCAGGTTGAGCAGCAGCAGGATCAGGTAGGGCCGCGCGATGGACCAGTCGAAGTAGGACTGCTCGATCACACCGCCCTTGGCCGTCACGTTGAACTTGCCCAGCTTGGGGTTCACGAAAGCCACCAGCACGGGGCGCATGATGTACCAGGCCAGCACCGACTCATACACCTCGTTCCAGAACGAGTAGCGAAAGCGCCCCTGGATGCGCGAGTTGGTGATGCTCGCATGCATCAGGTGGGGCAGCGCGTAGGCCGTGATCATGGCCGCCGTGGCCTGGAATACATGGGCGCTGAAGAGCAGGTAGGCCAGCGGCGCCGTGAGGAATACCAGCCGCGGCAACCCGTAGAAGAAGTGCAGCATGGCGTTGAAGTAGCACAGGCGCTGGCCCAGCTTCAGGCCCGGGCCGAACAGCGGGTTGTCCACGCGGCAGATCTGCGCCATGCCGCGCGCCCAGCGGATGCGCTGGCCCACGTGGGCCGAGAGGCTTTCCGTGGCCAGGCCCGCGGCCTGGGGCAGCTCCAGGTAGGCGGTGTTGTAGCCGTGGCGGCTCAATTTCAGCGCGGTGTGCGCGTCCTCGGTCACGGTCTCCACGGCCACGCCGCCCACCTCCAGCAGCGGCGCGCGCTTGATGATGGCGCATGAGCCGCAGAAGAACGCGGCGTTCCACAGGTCGTTGCCGTCCTGCACGATGCCGTAGAACAGCTCGCCCTCGTTGGGCATGACGTGGAAGGTGTCCAGGTTCTTCTCGAACGGGTCGGGCGAGAAGAAGTGGTGCGGCGTCTGCAGCATCGCGAGCTTGGGATCGCGGATGAACCAGCCCATGCAGATCTGCAGGAAGGAGCGCGTGGGGATGTGGTCGCAGTCGAAGATGGCGACGTAGTCCGAGCCGGTCACGGCCAGCGCGGCGTTGATGTTGCCCGCCTTGGCGTGGGCGTTGTTGTCGCGCGTGAGGTAGCCCACGCCGAGTTCCTCGCAGAAGTCGCGGAATTCCTCGCGGCGGCCGTCGTCAAGCACGTACACGTGCAGCCGGTCTTTGGGCCAATCCATCTGCATGGCCGAGAACACGGTCTGCTTGACCACCTCCAGCGGCTCGTTGTAGGTGGGGATGAACACGTCCACGCTGGGCCAGGTGTCCACGTCCTGCGGCATGGGCACGGGCCGGCGCTGCAGCGGCCAGGCGGTCTGGAAATAGCCGATGAGCAGCACCAGGAAGGCGTACAGCTCGGCCAGCAGCAGGCCGAAGCCGAAGCAGGCATCGACCCAGTTGGTGAAGCCCACCGTGTCGGTCACGCGCCAGTACATGTAGCGTGAAGAAGCGGAGATCGACAGCACGATCATGGCCAGCGTGGTCAGCCGCCCGGGTGTGCGCGACAGCAGCAGCGCGGCCCCGAAGCTGCCCGCCGAGAAGAGCAGCTGCCCCGTCAGGTCCAGCGGCACGCTCACCACCAGGGCGAACAGCAGCGCCGCGCCCACCACGGCCACCACCCGCGCCAGCGGGTGGTTCCACAGGGGCTGGTCGGCGATGCGGTGCACGCGCATGCGCCAGCGCGCCTCGAAGCTGCGCGGGTTGCGGTCCGCGATCTCGTCGGCGACGGTCTTGTGGTCGGTGGCCATGGCTACACCTCCGCGCCTGCCTGGGCGCGCATGCGCGCGGCCACGAAGGCGGCGCAGGCCAGGATGTCATGGCTGGCCTGGCTGTGCGCCCCGTGGTCCAGCACGCTCATGCCCAGCGCCAGCGACTCGGGCACGGCCTCGTCGGCATGGATGGAGCCCGCGAAGCGCGGCCCCACGGCCTCGCGCAGCACGCGCAGGATGTCCTGCGAGAGCTGGCGCGCGGAGTTCACCTGGTTCAGCAGGTAGAACGTGTCCACGAAGTCGGGGCGCGGCGCGCAGTGCGTCTGCACCAGCCGCTGCATGAGCGGCAGCGTGGCGTAGGAAGCGGCGTCCGCCAGCATCACCACCATCACCCAGTGGGCGATGCCCAGGGCCTGGCGGCCGTAGGCGGACGGGCCGGGCGGCGTGTCCAGCAGCACCAGCGCGTCGTCCGGCAGCTGCAGCGCCTGCAGGTGGTCGAGCAGCCAGCGCGGGCGGGCGGCGATCTGCGCCTCCAGCGCCGCCAGGTCGTATTCGGTCACCGCGCCGAAGGGCAGCACGTACAGGCCCGGCTGGCGTTCGAAGCAGGCGTCGCGCCAGTCCTGCCCCGACAGGCTGGCGCGCGACAGGCCGCGCAGCTCCTGCGGGCCCAGGCCCAGGTGCAGCGCGAGGGCGTTCTGCGGGTCCAGGTCGACGGCGAGCACGGTGCGGCCCGTCTGCCGGGCCAGGGCCACGGCCAGGTTCTCGGTCACGGTGGTCTTGCCGACCCCGCCCTTGGCCGATGCGATGGTCAGGATCTTCATGGGCGGTTTCTCGTGCCCAGCAGCCGGGCGAAGACTTGCTGCAGGCCGGTCGATGGCTCAGCCTCGGGCTGGGCCGTCCGCGCCAGGCGCGACAGCGGTGAGGGACTCTGCAGCGCGGGGCTGGTCACGGGGGGCAACACGGCGGGCGGCTGCACCGGCGCCGCCGTTGGCGGGACGGGGGGCGGTGCCACGGGCGCAGGTGCGGCGACGGGTGCGGGGGGGGGTACCGCATGGCCCCATGGCGAAGGCGCTGGGGGCACGGCAGGCGCAGCCAATGGCGTGACCGGCACTGCGGTGTGCAGAGGCCCCGTGGGCTCCACGGGCCCGTGCTGCGACTCGGGCTGCGGAATCGGTGCAGGCCGCTGGGCTGCGTGCCATTCCTGCGGCGCCGTTTCCGGCGCCTCGCCGGGGTGCACCGGAGGCACGCCGGCAGACAGGTCTCCCAGCGCGGAAATCAGTGGCCAACGTTCGCGCGCCTGCTGGGCGTTGCGCGTTCGCGTGAGTTCGCGGTATGTCTCGGGCCTGCCGCCGAAATCCTTGTACAGATGGGCTATGTCTTCAGGTTGTTGCATGGGATATCCTTTTTCTTGGTCACGCGGCTGCGGCCAGACGCAGCCGGGCCGTGCCCAGGGCATCCACCGCGGCAGTGACCTCCACCCGCAAACCGGCTCCGCCCGCCGCGTCGAACCACTGCTGGTACGCCCCCTGCAGGAACCCCGTGGCCCAATCCGCGTGCGGCTCGCCGAACGCAGCCGCCAGGGGTGAGAAACGGTGGGTGATTTCCATGCCGGCCGGGCTCTGGCCCAGTTCCGCCACGCCCCAATCGAGCGCGCTCCACGCATGATTGATGGCGTCCTGTAAGTTCTGCACGGTGTCGCGTGCAGACAACGGATGCTCGGCGGCAAAACGCATGCCGATGCGCGCCATGAGCGTGGCCAGTTCCTGCGGCGGCAGGGCGGAGGCAAATTCTTCCGCCTGTGCGGCCAAGAAACCGCGCCATTGGCGGGAGCATTGCAGGTGGTGGATATAGGCGGGTTCCATGGAGCTAGGCAACTCGCCCGCAGCGGGGGATGAAGTGGTCATGACGGGAACGTTCGGTAACAAATGGCACGTCTGGAAAGCTATGCGTGCCATGTTTCTAATTACTTTAAGTTAAACATGCGTGTAACGAAATAGTTTTTTCTATTCATTGCCGGGATGTCTCCAAAATGAGCCTTGTGAAAAAACAACAGGGCC
>JADHED010001548.1_pt1 | contig 18898 bp, 18 predicted proteins | sample 8952041 | NCBI WGS metagenome assembly JADHED01 (sample SAMN16124423, study PRJNA663239) | bioreactor sludge metagenome | isolation source: sludge (control) | place: India:Bengaluru | collected 2018-09-08
ATCCACGCGTCGAGAAGATAGTGCGTCGCCTGGGGGAGAGCAAGGAGCGGCACGAGGAGCGAGAGGAGAAGCGGGCCGGGCTCGACCGCGGCGCCGCCGAAGAGCGCGCCGTTCTCGTGCCAGACGAGGCGGTCCCAGCCCCATTCCTCGAGGAACGCGAGCGCGAGGAGGGGCGCCGCGAACAGGAGCGCGTGGCGCGCGCCGAGGTCCGCGAGGACGGGTCGCCGGCCGGCCGCGGTCCGCGCGGCCGCCGAGGAGCGAGCCGACAGGAAGACGAGGCCGAAGTACGGGACGCCGTGGACGAGGACGTTCGTCACCGCGAAGGCGTAGTCCGAGTCGAAGACGACGATCCCCAGGTGCCAGACGAGCGCCGTCGAGACGATGACGAGGACCTTTCCCCACGAGACGGGGCGGCCCGTGGCGAGGCGGCGGACCTCCTTCCCGGCCCAGAGCGCGAAGACGGCTCCGAACGCGGCGAGGGCGGCCGGACCGGTCCAGGCGGGAAGCCCGGCGGCGTAGTCCCCCGCGATGAGCCAGTGGAACCGCCTCGGAAGGTGCGCGTGCCACCAGACGAGCGGCGCGAGCGTCGCCCCGTAGACGGCCGCCGCGTCGATCCGGCGTTCCCGGGCCGCGCCCGGCTCGTCGTTCTCGCCGCTCTTCCTCCGGTAGAGCGCCACCCAGCCGTACTGCTGCCTCACGAAGTGGAACGTCGCGAGGTAGGCGAGGACGCGCCAGAAGACGAGGTCTCCCGCCGTGAAGAGGACGACGCCGGCCGCGTACGCCGCCGCCGGAAGGCCGAGGTAGAGCGACGGTCGGCGCCGCAGCTCGTCGGGGTCGGCGTAGACGCGCCAGCCGGTCGACCAGACGTGCGCCACGTCGACGCCGACGACGAGGAGGAGCCAGAGGGCGACGGGGAGGTCGCCGTCGAGGAGGCCCGCCCGCGCGCCTCCGACGAGGAGGAGGAGCGACGCGAGAGCCGGCCCTCCGAAAAGGAGAAGGTCGGCGCGGCGGGAGAAGAGCCAGGGGGATGACGTGGGCGAGGACACGACCGGAGGCCGAGCCTACAGGCGCGCCGTACGTCCGTGCGACGCGCGCCGTGTGCGGAGAAGGCGCCTCGCCGACTTGACCAGGGCGACGCGCGGCACGGCCGCGAGCGACGGCGCCCCCCAGATCGTCGCGAGGTAGACGAGGAACCTCCGGAGCCGGCTCCCGCGGGCGGCCGTGCTGTCGACACGGCGGAAGTCGAGCCAGTGGGTGACGAGTCCCGGCAGGAGGCCGGGTGAAGCGGAGCGAACGGCGAGCTCGAGCCGTTCCCGACCCGTCGGGCGGGTCGAACGGAGGTCCGACAGGACGTCCGCCGGTACGTTCGCGCCGAACTCCCCGTGGACGAACGAGAGCGTCGCGCCGAGGTGGAGGACGAAGCCGGCCTCCCGGGCGCGCGCGAGGAGGCGGTCCCAATCGACCCGAGCGCCCTCGGCCCTCAGGAGGACGACGAGATCCGCTGCCCACTGCAGGGGCGGGCTGGGGCTCCACCTCAGACCGTGCGCGGCCACCTGCAGGAGGAGGTCGGTGGGACTCGGGGCGAGGGCGTCGATGGCCCGGCCGCGGAGCGGTTCCGCGTTCTCCCAGAATGGCCGTTCGTCCTCGGCCCGACGGCGCTCGTAGATGGCGTGCCAGTGAAGGTCGAGGTCGAGGCCCGGCCCGATCGTGAGCCCGACGGCATGGACGTAGGGGAGGTGGCCGGGCACGACGTGGTATGAGGGACGCCAGCCGAGGCGGGCCAGGACGGTCCGTGCCTCGGCCGACCTCTCGGGAGGGACGAGGACGTCGACGTCGTTCATCGGACGATGCCCGAGGCTCTCGTAGCAGCGCAGGCCGAGCGCGGCCCCCTTCAGGAGCATCACGGGGATGCCCGTCGCCTGGAGCGCCTTCACGGCGCTCGAAGCCTCGTGGAAGAGTCGCTGGTTCCGGGACCAGGTGTGGCGAAGGACACCCCTCGCTCTCGCGAGGACCGGGTCGACGCCGCCGAGGTTGTGAGCGAGGAGCGGAAGGATCCGGTACGAGGCGGGATCGACCCGCTCGATGTCGGCGGTCTCCCGCCACGAGGCGTAGGCGGCGCGGGCCTCGGGCTCGGCGAGAAGCGCCGCGCGCAGGAGGAACGTCTGCTCGCGCGTGGGCCAGCACCCGCCCGTGCGCCGGACGGACGCGGGAGGAGCCGTCGCGCTCACGGCGCGCCGCTCCGACGCCGGGCGAGCGCCTGGCGCACGACCTTGAGGTAGTCCGTCACCGCGGCCTTCTCCCGTCGACCGGTATTGGTCTCGTGCAGCCGTCGCTCCAGGACGACCGCGTCGTGCGACGCCGCGTCGAGGCCCGCTTCGAGCCCCCGCATCCACCAGTCGACGAACTCGCCGACGCGAAGGTCGACGCGGAAGGGACCTACGCGTGAGAAGGCGCCTTTCCGGAGGAGGGAAGCGCCCGGGTGCGCGCCCGCCATCGGCCCCTCCGGGCACGCGAGGAGCGCGCGGGCCGTATCGGGCAGCTCCGGCGAGACGAACTGGACGACTCGGCCGAGCGCCGCGTCGGCGCGCGGCCGGGTCTCGAGGGCTGCGAGGTGCGCGGCGAGGGCCGTCGGCGTCCAGCGGTCGTCGGCGTCGAGGAAGGCCAGCCAGTCTCCCGACGCCTCGGAGACGAGGCGGTTTCGCGCCGCGCCGATGCCCGCGTGGGCCTGGCGGACCACGCGGACCCTCTCGCCGAACGACGCGGCGACCCGCAGGCTTCCGTCCCGTGAGCCATCGTCGACGACGACGACCTCCGAGGGCGGCACCGACTGCGAGAGGGCCGAATCGAGCGCCTCGCCGAGGTATCTCTCGGCGTCGAAGACGGGGACGAGCACCGAGATCCGCCGGTTCCCGCCGGTCACGCGGACGCTCCCCCGGCCGGCGGCGTGCCTCTCTTCGCGGCCCGCCGCACGGCGCGCAGCAGCTCGAGGTGGCCCACGGCGACGTTCGCGGACTGGTTCGCCGCGTGGATGCGGCGCTCGAGGAGGACGTCCGGGAGGAGGAGCTCCCGCAAACCGCGGCTCCTCGCGCGCATCAGCCAGTCGGAGTCGCTCGCGATCGGCTCTCCTTCCGCGAAGGGGCCGACCGCGTCGAAGGCCTGCCTTCTGACGACGAGTGTCCCCGGCAGAAGGCCCGGCAGGGGCCCGTCGAGCCAGCCGGGTCGCACCCACGAGGGCGGCGTCGAGAGCCCGTCGAGGAACAGCCGCTGATGGGCGAAGCAGAGGTCGAGCGCAGGATCGGCCTGGAACGCTCTGACCTGCCTCTCGAGCTTGTCGGGCGTGTACCGATCGTCCTGGTCGAGGAACGCGATCAGCTCGCCGTGGGCGGCGGCGACCCCGCGGTTTCGGGCGGCCGCGACGCCCGCGCGGGCCTGCCTGAGGAGGTGCACGCCCGGGTACGCGCCGGCGATCGCCGCGCTCGCGTCCGTCGAGCCGTCATCGACGACGACGATCTCGAAGGCGCGCCACCGCTGACGGCCGATGCTCTCGAGCGCCTCGCCGAGGAAGGGCTCGCCGTTCCACACGGGGAGGACGATGGTCACGACGGGTCCGTTCAGGGCCGGGCCTCTTCGAGGACTCGCTCGAGAGCGAGCGGAATCTCGGAGACATTCTCGCCGAGCTCGAGCTCCCAGCTGGGGAGGTGCCGGAGGAGGCTCCCGATCCTCGCGAGCGTGTGCCGGCCGGTTCCGGGCAGCTGGAAGATCGTGCTCGGCGCGAGCGCGGCGAGGAGCGCCGCGCCGCCCACCCGGCGCGCCCGCGTCGGTCCGCGACCGACGACTCGCGGCGCCACCGCTCCCCGGAGGGGAAAGCCGGCCGAAACGGACCCGGCCCAGCGGGGACAGAGGAGGATCATCGGCTTCTCCCCCGGAGCGCCGGGGTTCACGACGCCGTCCGAGAGGTGGGGGAAGCGCTGCAGCTGGTGGGGCTCGAGCTTGGCGGAGCTGTAGAGCGAGTGGACCCGGGGCTCCGGCCCGCCCGTAGCGAGCACGTAGTCGTCCCCCGCGACGCCGAGAGGGGAGCCGAGGCACGCGAGCGCGGTCGTCGATTTCCCGGCTCCGCTCCGACCCACCACGAGGAGGCCGCCGTCGGCCCTCCCGACCGCAGCCGCGTGGACGAACTGGGCCCCGAGCTCGAAGAACGCGAGGTGCAGAAAGGAGCGGAGCGGAGCGGCGACCTCGTTGGACGGGACGTCCGCGGCCGACGCGACCCAGACGACGGCGCGTCGGCGGGAGTCGTCGAGGACCGTCAGTATCCCCACGCCGGGCTGCCAGACGTGTCGGTCTTCGTCCCCGGACGACCCGGGGGAGGGGAGCTCGACTCCGGTCGAGGCGGAATCCCAGGCGAAGACCTCGAGGCCGGCCGGTTTCCCCGGCGCCGCGACGAGGTGCGCGAGCGCGGGCGAAAGGACGGGGAGCATCGCGGGGCCGGCGGTCCGAAGGACGAGCCTCTGGCCGCCGATGACGAACGCGCGCACTTCCTCGCCCCCCGCGGCCCGCGCGGCGCGGCGGAAGGCGTCCGTCATCCGCTCGAAGGTCGTCCCTGGAAGGGAAGCGGGCGGCGTCGCCGCGCACCTCGTCATGCAGGCTCGTCCCCCGGGTCGGGCTTTCGCGCCGGCCAGCCGGACTCCTCGACCTCGTGGATCGGGTCGAGAAGGAGGAGGTCCTGGATGTCGTCGAACCGGGAAAGAGTCGGCTCGGTGAGGCTGGTCGAGACCTTCGGAAAGGGCGCGGGCGCGGCCTGGGATCCGGGGACGGAAACGACGAGTCGCTCGGCCGCGAGGCGGGCGAAGAACGGCGTCAGGGTCGCTTCCACCTCGGGAGCGCTCTTCCCGTAGGCGGCCCCGATTCCCTCGACGATCGCCGTGGCCGTCGAGCCGCCCGCCGCGATGGCGTCCCAGATGCTCGAGGCGATCGGGTCGAGGCTGTAGTACGTGCCCGTCTCGAGATCGATGATGACGGCCTCGCCGTCCAGGATCTCGGAGATGACCTGGGGGGATCGGACAGCCAGCACGGAATCCATGACGTCGACAGCCTCCGCAGCGGGACATTCTCGGACGGTTTCGGCGCCTTCGCCACGCCCGACTCATCCCGGAATTGCCGGCGGAGTCTAGCGGTCCGCGGGGCCACCGGGACCCCTCCCGAGGCGCCGGTCGAAGAAGCGGTGTCGATCATCACCGGATTTCCGGGTAGAGTGCGCGCCGCGTGTCCAACCACGAGCTGTCGATCGTCTTCTTCCTCGCCCTCGCGGCGATCCTCCTCGCCTGCCGTCTCGTCGGGTACCTCGCCCGCTACGTGGGCCAGCCGCAGGTCGTCGGCGAGATGATCGCCGGCGTCCTCCTCGGTCCCTCGCTCCTCGGCTGGATCGTCCCGCAGGCCCAGGCCGCGCTCTTCCCGAAGGCCGCGATGCCGGTCCTCTACGTCGTCGCTCAGATCGGCCTCGTCCTCTACATGTTCCTCGTCGGGCTCGACTTCGACGTGGAGCTCCTCAGGAAGCGGGCCCGGAGCGCCGTGACCGTCTCGTGGGCCGGCATCCTCACTCCGTTCGCTCTCGGGGCGCTCATCGCGTGGGCGATCCACGGCGACACGGCGCTCTTCGCCGAGAAGGTCTCCGTCGGCGAGGCGGCGCTCTTCATGGGCGCGGCGATGTCGATCACCGCGTTCCCGATGCTCGCCCGGATCATCTACGAGCGTGGCCTGTCGGGGACCTCGATGGGGACGCTCGCGCTCGCGGCCGGCTCGGCCGACGACGCGGCCGCGTGGTGCATCCTCGCCGTCGTCCTCGCGAGCTTCTCGGGGCAGGCGTCGATCGCCGTCTGGGCGATCGGCGGCGGCCTCGCGTTCGGCCTCTTCGCGTTCTTCGTCCTCAAGCCGCTCCTGGCCCGTGCGGGGGCGTGGGTCGAACGGAAGCAGGCGTACGACAGCTTCGCGCTCCCCGGCGCGCTGACGCTCCTCGCCGGGGCCGCCTGGTACACCGACATGGTCGGCATCTACGCCGTCTTCGGCGCGTTCGTCCTCGGCGCCGCGATGCCGCGTGGCGAGATCGCGAAGCGGATCGAGAAGCAGGTCCAGCCCCTCACGGTGAACCTCCTCCTGCCGCTCTTCTTCGTCTACTCGGGCCTCAACACGCGGATCGGCCTCGTGAACTCCTGGGCGCTCTGGGGCCTCGCGCTCCTCGTCCTCCTCGCCGCGACGCTCGGCAAGGGGGGCGCCTGCTACGCGGCGGCGCGCCTCGGCGGCGAGCCGCACAGGGAAGCGGTCGGGATCGGCGCGCTCATGAACGCCCGCGGCCTGATGGAGCTGATCATCCTGAACATCGGCCTGGAGCGCGGAGTCATCACGCCGACGCTCTTCTCGATCATGGTCCTGATGGCGATCGTCACGACGCTGACCGCCCTTCCCGTCTTCAACCTCGCGTTCGGGAAGAAGGTCGTCGGCGAAGAGGCCGTCGCGGCGCCCGCGATCGCGCCCGGTCCCCTCCTCGACGACTGACGCCGAGTCGGCGCGCCGCGAGCCACCAGTCAGCCGAGGAGCGTCCGGAAGCGCTCTCCCTCCTCGGCGAGGATCGATTCGGCGGACCGCACCCCGGCGTCCTGAGCCTCCTCGAAGAGCGGGAGCCCGGAGGCGTCGGCGTGGGCGAAGCGGACGCGTCCGACGGGCCGCTCCAGGGCCTCCCGGTCGGGGTGCCAGACGAAGCCGGGGTGCGGGCGCGCCATCGCGTGCCCCCAGAGATGGACGTCGACGTTCGTGACGAGGGACGGGAGGTCGGGGTGCGCGCGGGAAAGGTCGGCCAGGACCGCCTCCGCGAGCTCCTTCCAGGTCGCGGAGAGGAGCTTCTCGCGGGCCTTCCGCGGCTCCTCTCCCGCGAAGACGAGGTAGTAGGTGAGGACGGTCGGTCCGTGGCTTCGCCCGCCCTGGTGGGTCGCCACGACGTAGCCGAGCCCCCGGGAGTCGTAGAGGACGTTGTCCCAGCAGAGGGGGAAGCCGCGGTCGGCCGGGCGCCCCGAGAGGGTGAGGTTCGCGACGAGCCACGGCGCGTACTCGAACGCCCGGAGGAATGCGGGGGGGCTCTCGCGCCACGGGGCGAGGACCTTCGCGGCGGTGTAGCGGGGGAGTGCGTAGACGACGTGCCGGGCCGCGACCTCGACGACCTCGTTCCGGGGCGCGTCGAGCCAGCGGAGCGTCGCGCCGCCGGAGCGGGGGACGACGTCGAAGACGACGGCCGCCGTGACGATCCGCCCGCCCGCCGCCGTCACGAGGTGCTTCACGAGGCGCCCGTTCCCCTCGGGCCAGGTGAGGAACGAGGCGGGCTCCTCGAACGGCTCGTCCGGGGCGGTCCCGCGGAGGCGCGAGGCGAAGTAGTGGATGCCGGCCCAGGCGGAGGCGTCGTCGAGCGAGGAGCCGAAGTCGTCGCGCGTCGCGTACTCGGCGAACCAGAAAAGGCGCGCGCCGCGGAAGCCGCTCCGGGTCAGCCACTCGCGCATCGAGATCCGGTCGAGCGCCGTCCAATCCGCGTCGTCGGAGGAGAGGCGGCGGGGGAGGGCGAACGCGCGGCGCCCCTTCGCGTCGCGGAGCCTCGCGAAGCGGTGCATCTCCCGCTCGAAGCGGGAGAGCTCCTCGCGGTCCTCCCGGGAGGCGCCGGCGCGCGGGTAGAGGCCCTCGTACCAGAGGCCGCGGAAGAAGAGGCGCTCCTCCGGCTCGGCGCAGAGCATCTCCTCGGCCCACTCGGGGGTGCCGTCCGCGCTTCGGCCGGCGACGGCGCCCACCTCGTCGAGGAGGGTCTCGAGGGCGGGGTTGCCGTAGAGCGGCACCGGGACGTAGTGCGCGCCCCACGGGAACGCGGAGACGGCGTTCGCGCCCGAGCGGGCGTTCCCGCCCGGCTCGTCCTCGAGCTCGTAGATGCGGAAGTCCGTGAACCCCGCCCGGGCGAGGGTCCAGGCGGCCGTCAGGCCCGAGATCCCGGCGCCGAGGATCGCGACGCCGACGCTCTCCCGGCGGGCGACGGGGCGGGAGAGGAGCTCTCCGGTCCGGATCCGGTGGCCGCGCAGGACGTCGGCCCCGACGATCGCTCCGGAGAAGGCGGGGCCGTCCGGGCTTCGTCGGCAGGCCGCCAGGAAGGACGAGAGGGCCGGCAGGCCGACCAGCGCGGCGATGGCCTCGCGGCGGGAGGGCCTCACGTCACTCGAACGCCCGCCACTCGCTCTCGTAGGTCCGGACGAGGACCTGGTCGTGAAGGCGGTTGACGGGCGCCTCGGCCCACGGCGCCATGTCGGGCCCGAACGAGAAGAGGGCGGGAAGCGTCTCGCGGGAAAGGAAGCGGAGGCCGGGGAGGACGTCGGAGGGGACGTCGAAAGGGCGGGGCGACGCGAGGACGAAGCCCCACTCGCCGAACGACGGGACGGCGGCGTGGTACGGCCGCGTCTCGAAGCCGCTCGCGGCGATCGTCCGGTCGATGATCCAGAACGACCGGCGCGCGAAGAGGGGCGAGGTCGACTGGACGGCGAAGGCGCCGTCCGGCGCGAGGCGCCGCTTCAGGAGGCCGTAGAAGCGCCTCGTGTAGAGCTTCCCGACCGCGAAGCTGCTCGGGTCGGGGAAGTCGACGAAGACGAGGTCGAAGAGCCCCGTCTCCGTCTCGAGCCACTTCATCGCGTCGTCGTTGACGACCGTGACCTCCGGCGAGAGGAGAGAGCCGCCGTTCAGCGCGAGGAAGAGCGGGTTCTCTCGCGCGAGGCGGGTCACGAGGGGGTCGAGGTCGACGAGGACGACCTCCTCGACCGAGGGGTGCCGGAGCACCTCGCGGACGGCGAGGCCGTCCCCGCCGCCGAGGACCGCGACGCGCCGGGCGCCGGGGACGACGGCGAACGCGGGGTGGACGAGCGCCTCGTGGTAGCGGTACTCGTCCACCGAGGAGAACTGGAGGTGGCCGTTCAGGAAGAGCTGGAACCCGGCGCGGTTGCGGGTCAGGACGACCCGCTGGTACGGGGAGCTCTTCGCGAGGAGGACCTCGTCGGCGTACTGCTGCTCCTCGGCCAGGCCGGAGAGCCGGTCGGCGGCGACGAAGCCTCCGAGGAGGAGCGCCGCGACGAGGCCCGCCTTCGCGAGGAGTCCGCCGGCGGGACCGATCTCTTCGCGGAAGAGCCGGATCGACGTGAAGGCGACGGCGACGTTCAGGAGGCCGAAGAGGAGCGACGTCCGGAAGAGGCCGAGCGTCGGGACGAAGACGAGCGGAAACAGGAGCGAGGCGGCGAGCGCCCCGAGGTAGTCGAACGTCAGGACCTGGGCGACGAGGTCCTTGAACGCCACCGACCGCCGCAGTAGCCGGAGCATCAGGGGGATCTCGACGCCGACGAGCGTCCCGACGGCGAAGACGAGGCCGTAGAAGACCGGGTGGAACCAGCGCGGCGAGAGGAACGCGAACGAGAGGATGAGCGCCGAGAAGCCGCCGAGGAACGCGACGGCGATCTCGATCTCCACGAACCGGCGTGCGACGCCCTTCTCGATGAACTTCGAGAGCCAGGCGCCGGCCCCCATCGCCGTCAGGTAGATGCCGATGACGAGCGAGAACTGGGTGACCGTGTCCCCGAGGAGGTAGCTCGCGAGCGCTCCGGCGACGAGCTCGTAGACGAGCCCGCACGTGGCGATGACGAGGACCGTCAGGTAGACGGGCCCCGGCCGGACCGGGCTCGGCGTCACCGGGTCACGAGCCGATGGCGGACCCGATGATGAAGGCCATCCCGAGGACGACCGCCGCGATCACGATCCCGAGCGCGACGTTCTGGTCCTCCTCGATCTCCTTCTTCAGCGAGAACGGGAGGATCCGCGGCAGGACGAGGAAGAAGAGCCCGAAGACCGCGATCCCGATCGCCGAGAAGACGAGCGCCGACCAGACCTGTCCCGCGTGGAGCTGCCACCAGTTCATCACTTCCCTCCCGTCCAGAAGCTGTAGGCCCGGAATCCCGTCGCGCTCCGCGCCCCGGCGGCGACGACGCCCTTCTTCGCGTTCGTCGGAAGCTCCCACCCGGCGAAGCCGGCCCAGGCGTAGGCCGTCAGGAGGAGAGCGCCGAAGACCTGGAAACCTCGTCTCAGCATGTCGGCCTCACTCGTCGTCGTCCGAGCCGCTCCCCCCGCCGTAGTCGCTCTCGGCCCACCGCCGTCCCTCGAACCGGGCCTTCGAGATCGCGAGCGCGACCGGGCCGAGCAGGAGGAGGACGAGGACGGCCATCAGGTGAGCGAACCGGGGGACGCCGCTCCGGAGGCGGATGTCGTAGTAGGGAGGCGCCTTCCCGCGCTCGAGCTCCGGCTCGAGGCGGAGGACGTAGCGCCCGGCGGGGACGCGTCCGACGTAGACGGTCCGCGAGCGGGAGCCTTCGCTCCACCTCTCGCCGCCGTCGACGCCGTGGTAGTAGTCGGACTGGAGCCCGAAGCCGTACGCCTGCCCGGTCGCCTCCTCGAGGAGGACGGCGCCGACGTAGACCCAGGAGTTGTCGGTCGGCGCGTCGATCCGCGCCTCGACGTTCCCGGTATGGGGCACCTCGAACGGCTCCGTGACGACGGTGAGCGCCTCGGAGAAGGCGTCGGGGGCGATCGTCGGGTCGGTGGCGGCGACGGAGAGGTCGTGCCGCTTCTGGTAGACGACCTTCCGGTCGGCCTTGATGTTGAAGAAGACGAAGAGGAAGGCGGCGATCCCGGCGAAGAGGGCGACGGTGCGCAGGAACCCTCGCGCGGTCTCCGCGTGCGGCCAGGGCTGGTTCGAGCCGACCCCCTCGGGCGCCGGCAGCGGCGCGCCGAGGCCGAAGCCCGTCTCGAGCTCCTCCTTCGGGACGTACGACCCCTCCGACCAGGTCACCTCGTTCGCGTACCGCTCCTCCGAGAGGATCCTCGGCGGGGCGACGTAGTCGGAGACGTCGGTCGACTCCCCCTTCTTCACCTCCCAGTAGAACTCGCCGAGGACGGCCTCGACGCGGGCCGTCGTCGACTGGAAATGCTTGTAGCGCGTCCCGCGCCAGACGGCGAGCCGCGGAGCCGTCGAGACCTCGCCCGCGGCGGCCGGCTCCACGAGCGTCCAGTGGCCGTTCGACTCGACGAGCCAGTGGTAAGCCTCGGTCTTCGTCTCCTTCAGGAGGTATTCCCTCCAGTAATAGTGGACCCCCTCCACGGTGCAGGCCTTGAGGACCGCGCCGAGGATCGCGTACGGCCTCCCGCGGAGCGTTCCCTCGCCGCCGAGCGGGAGGAGCGGCTTGAACGGAAGCTTCTGGAGCCTCGCGAGGACCTCGAACTTCGCCGAGGAGGCCCCGTCCTGCGGCGTCGCGAGGACCGAGCCGCAGTAGGTGCAGGCGACCCGCACCGTGTTCGCCGGGTCCTTCAGCTGGAGGCCCCCGCCGCAGGCGGGGCAGTTCAGCGAGGAGGCGCGGGCGGCGACCTTCCTCTCGCTCCATCCCTCGAGCCCCTCGACGCCGAGCTCCGCGAGCGCGACGGGCCGGCCGACGAAGAACGCGTCGACGCCGGGGTCGTCCCCGTAGTCGAGAGTCCCGACGCTCCCGTCGGCGCCCGAGAGGTCGGCGTACATGAAGACGGCCCCGGGGGTGGCGGCGAACGGGAGGTCTCCCTCCGCCGAGGCGTAGAGGGCCTGGCGGCGGTCCGTCACGGTGAACTCGCCGTAGCCGCCGAAGGAGAGGCGCTGCCCCGGCGCGATCTGGTGGAACTCCGGCGGGGGCGGGTTCGTCGGCGGGGGAAGCGGCCGGGTGACCCAGAACGTCCCCTGCGCCTCGGCGAGCCAGCCGTAGCGCCCGTCCTCGAAGGAGACGTGCCATTCGTCCCACGTTCCCTCGCCCGTCGAGAGCTGGAGCCGGCCGACGATCCGGAACGGCTTCAGCCCCTGGGCCTTCGGCTTCGCGGTCATCCCGATGCGGAACGGCGACGAGGTCGGGACGAGCTCCGCAACGACGCCGAGGGCCTCGAGGTTCGCCCCTTTCCGGGACACCGCGGAGCGGCACTGCGGGCAGACGGTGACGACCGACGACCCGGCGCGGAACAGGACCTCTCCTCCGCAGGACGGACAGCTGGCGGCGCGCGAGCTCACGTGGCGGAAGGATAGAACAGGCCGGCCGCGACCGGGGCTCCCCGGCGCCCGTTTCGCCGCCCCGTCGCCCGAAGACGGCTCCTAGACCGGGAGCCTCACGCGGAAGCGGGCGCCCCGTCCCGGCGGGCTCTCGAGGGAGACCTCCCCGCCCATCGCCTCGGTGAGCGTCTTGACGATCGAGAGGCCGAGGCCCGTCGACGACTCGCCCCCCGTCGGGCGCGCCGAAAGGCGCGCGAACTTCGCGAAGAGGCGGGCGCGATCGGCGTCGCTCACCCCGGGACCCTCGTCCTCGACGTCGACGAGGCCGGCGCCGCCGTCGGCGTGAACGGCGACGACGACGGTGGAGCGCCAGGGCGAGAACTTCACGGCGTTCGAGACGACGTTCTCGATCACCTGCTGGATCGCTCCGGGGTCGCCGGTCACGACGACCGGCGCCCCGTCGAGGCGGATCCCGATCTCCTTCCGCGCGGCCGTCTCGAGCTGCGACTCGACGACCCGCCGTGCGATCCCGAGGAGGTCGCACGGCCGCCTCTCGAGCGCGACGCGGCCCGCCTCGGCCGCGCTCACCTCGAGGAGCCCGGCGACGAGGTCGCGGACCCGCTCGGCCGAGACGACGATCTTGGCGGCCATCTCGGCGGCGTCCTTCCTCGGGAACTCCTCGTCCCGGAGCATCTCGGCGTATCCGAGGATGACGCCGAGCGGGTTGCGCAGGTCGTGGGCGGCGATCCCGAGGAACGTGCTCTTCTCCTCGTTCAGGCGCTTCAGGTCGGCGGCCACGCTCCGCACCTTTTCGCTCGCGGCCTCGAGGAGCCGCATCGTGACGAACGTCCGGCGCTGCCACGCCTCCCGGAAGTAGCCGGCGACCGAGAAGAAGAACCAGAGGAGGAGGAGCGTCCCGAGCGAGACGACGACGACGTCGGCCGGGAGGGGCGGTCCCCAGCCGGGGAGCTTGCGGACGAGGGCGACGGCGGGGAAGGCGAGGACGATGAGGCCGGCCCGGACGACGCTCGCGGCGAAGCCCGACGGGAGGAGGCCGATCGCCGCGGAGGCGAGCGGGAAGCTGAGGGCGGCGAAGTAGACCGTCGTCCCCGGCTCCTGCGGCTGCCCGACGGCGATCATCGCCGCGACGGCCCATCCGGCGCCGACGCTTCCCACCTCCAGGAGCGGCCGCGTCCAGCGCGCGAACCGCGGGAGCGTTGCGAGGAAGGCGAGGACCGCGACCGGGAGGGCCAGCGCGACGAGGCGGATGACGAGGATGCTCCGCCAGGTCTCGGGGAACGCGATCGGGTCGAGGACCCCGAACGCGAGGATCGTCGCGAGCGCGACGAAGACGGACGGGCGGAGGATGCGTGCGCTCGACGACCGCTGCTCCTCGCGGAAGGCGGCCTCGACGAGCGGGTCGCGGAACCGGAGCTTCCAGGCGTCGTCGAGGTCCCGTTCGCTCACCGGGACGACGGGTCCCTCCCTCTTCGGCGGGCGCGGGATGCGCCATCCCGAGGAGGAGTGCCGTCCCCCGAGTACCGTTCCGCTGCCCATTGCTGGGGATTCTGCACCGGACCCCGCCCCGCCGCCTCCCACTTTTCGGTCGGGGTCACCCCCGAAGGAAGGCGAAGAGCTTCCAGGTGAGGCCGGCGACGAGCGCCGACGCGGGGATCGTCAGGACCCAGGCGCCGACGATGTTCCTCGCGACGCCCCACCGGACCGAGGAGAGGCCGTGCGTGGCGCCGACTCCCATGATCGCCCCGGTGATCGTGTGCGTCGTCGAGACGGGGATCCCTCCGAGGGACGCCCCGATGAGCGTGACGGCCCCGGCGAACTCGGCGCAGGAGCCGCCGACGGGCTTCAGCGGGGTGATCCGCATCGACATCGTCCGGACGATCCGCCATCCGCCGGAGAGGGTCCCGAGACCGATCGCCGCGTGGCACATCAGGACGATCCAGAACGGCACGTGCGACCCGGAGAGATGGCCGGTCGAGAGGAGGAGCGCGAAGATGATCCCCATCGTCTTCTGGGCGTCGTTCATTCCGTGCCCGAAGGAGAACGCGGCGGCGGAGAGGAGCTGGACCTTTCGGAAGACGCGGTCGACCCGGTCGGGCCTCCAGTGCCGGAACGCCCAGGCCGCGCCGACGTAGTTCGCGAATCCGAGCACGAGGCCGAAGAGGGGCGAGAGGACGATGAAGGCGCTCGTCACGACGAGCCCCTTGACGACGAGGCTCCCGACTCCCGCTTTCACGAAGGCCGCGCCCGCGAAGCCGCCGATGAGCGCGTGGGAGGAGGAGGACGGGAGGCCCCACCACCAGGTGAGGAGGTTCCAGACGATCGCACCGACGAGGCTCGCGAGGACGAGGTCGGGGTCGACGACCGCCGGATCGACGATTCCCTTGCCGATCGTCTTCGCGACGCGCGTCTCGAGCGCGAAGGCCGCGACGAAATTGAAGAAGGCGGCCCAGACGACGGCGACCCTGGGCGAGAGGACCCGCGTCCCGACGACCGTGGCGATGGAGTTCGCCGCGTCGTGGAATCCGTTGATGTAGTCGAAGACGAGGGCGATGGCGATGATCAGGACGACGTAGGTCACGGGCGTTCAGGTCGACTTGATGACGATCGCCTCGAGCGTGTTGGCGACGTCCTCGCAGCGGTCGGTCGCGCCCTCCACGAAGTCGTAGATCTCCTTCCACTTCATGACCTCGATCGGGTCCTTCGCCTCCGCGAAGAGCCTCCCGATCGCGATCTGCGCGACCGTGTCGGCCTCGTTCTCGAGGCGGTTGATCTCGACGCAGGCCTCGAGGATCTGCTTCGAGTGCTTCAGGTCGGACAGGAGAGCCATCGCCTTCTGGATCGCCTCCGCCGACTGGACGATGATCGAGGTGATCTTCTTCAGCTCGGGGGTCGTCGAGGCGATCCGGTAGAGGACGATCCGGGCGGCCGCCGCGTCGATGTAGTCGAGGACGTCGTCCAGGTTCCGCACCAGGACGTGGATGTCCTCGCGGTCGATCGGCGTGATCCAGGTCCGGTTCAGGAGGTCGAACGTCTCGTGGGCGATCTGGTCCCCCTGGTGCTCGAGCTGCTTGATCCGCACGGCGCGCTCGTCGTCGAGGACCGGGGAGGCGGCGAGGGCGTCGAGGACCCGCGCCGCCTCGAGGATCACCGCGGCGCCGCGTGCGAACTGCGGCAGGAAGGTCTCTTCGCGTGGGAAAAGGCGCATCTGGAGCTCTCCTCCGGGCGAAGGAGGTTATCAGCCGCCGCGCTGCGGCGACGCTCCGAAGCCCGGCGGCTCAGCTCTCCCGGGGCGCCGCCGCCTCCCGGAGGATCGCGACGGCCGCGGGGCGGCCGGCGGCCGCCTCGCCGGAGACCCGGATCGCCTCCGCGCGGAGCTCGAGGTCGCCGGATCCGGTCGCGAGCCGGAGCGGGCCGGCCGCGCGGCCGCTTTCGAGGGCCTCGCGGAGGAGGTCGGTCACCGCCTTCTCGCGGACCAGCTCCAGGACGTGCTCCCCTCGCCGCAGCGCGTCGGGCGGGAGGCGGAGGAGGCCGAGCGCCGCGGGATTCGCGTCGAGAAGGGAGAGGTCGCGGTCGACGACGAGGAGCCCGGTCGGGATCCCCTCGAAGATCGCGCGCGAGACCGTCTCCTGCCGGAGGACCGCCTCGTTCCCTTCGTTCGTCCGATCCAGGAGGTCGCCGAGCGCCGAGTGGACGGCGGCCGTCTCCTCGGAGACGGCGCCCGGGTTCGCCGGGCGCCGTCCCTGTCCGACGGCCTCCACGGCGGCGAGCACGAGACCGAGCTCGGCCGCCTGACGGAGACGCAGCCGGACGACGACCCCTCCGGCGAGCAGCCCGGCCAGAGCGCAGACCGCGAGGACGCGCCGGCGGTAGGGGGCCTCCCAGGCCGCGAGGTCCTTCTCGGGAAAGGCCAGGCGCAGGACCTCTCCGCTCCGGAGCCGGGCCGCCGCGTAGACGAGCCGCTGCCCGAGCGTCGAGGAGAAGCGGGCCTCCACCCCCCGCCCCGTGCGGAGCGCGTCGCGCACCTCGGGGCGGCCCGCGTGGTTCTCGAGGGAGCCGAGCCGGCTGCGGTCGACGCCGCTGTCCCCGAGGACCTGGCCGTCGGTCGCGACGAGCGTGGCCCGGAGCGCGAGCTGCCGGCCGATCCGGTCGACGGCTTCCTTCGGGTCCCCGCCCGAGGCGAGGACCGCCTCGACGTCCGGACCGACCCGCTCGAGCAGCGAGAACGCGGCCTCCTCCGTCCGGCCCGCGATCGCCCCCTCCAGGATCCGTCCGAGGACGGCGCCCGCCACGAGGCCTCCGGCGAGCCCGAGGAGCAAGGGGAGGGCGAGCCTCCGGGCGAGGGCCGGGGCGCGGTGGAGGGGGCGGGGCGGTTCGGGCGTCGTCATGAGAGCCCGGGATCGTAGCGCCGCCCCGTTAAGACCGTGTGGGGTCGATCGGGGGCGGGACGGGCGTCGTCGACCGCGAGATCCGCGAGGAGGGGGCCTCGTCCCGGTAGAAGCCGCGCGTCGAGAGGAGGCGCCAGGTCCGCTCGACCAGGTCCTTGTCGGAGACGGGCCTGGAGAGGATCTCGCTCGCGCCGACCTGGCGGGCGAAATGCTCCTGCGCCCGGTCCACCCGCGTTCCGAGAAGGAGGACGGGAACCTGGGCGAACGTCGGTGTCGCCTTGAGGATCCGCGCCACCTCGAACCCGTCGGCCTTCGGGAGGGCGATGTCCATCACGACCGCGTCCGGGACCCGCGACATCAGGAGCTCGAGGATCTCCTCGCCGCTCCGCGCCTCCACGGCGTCGCAGCCCGACTCGGAGAACGCCTGGCCGGCCGCGATCCGATCCGCCCCGTCTCCCATGACGACGAAGACCGTGGGTCCGCGGTGAAGGGGAGGACGCCGGAGAGCATCTCGAACGCGATGATCCCGATCGAGTAGACGTCGCTCCTCACGTCGGCGGACTGACCCATCGCCTGCTCGGGCGAGATGTAGTGCGGCGTCCCGAGGACGACCGCCTCCTGCGTCAGCTTTTCGTCGACGGCTCCCCGCGCGAGGCCGAAGTCGAGGATCGAGACGACGTCCCCGGCCCCGACGATGATGTTCTGGCTCTTCAGGTCGCGGTGGACGATCCCCTGCTCGTGCGCCGCCTGGGTCCCCTGGCAGATCTGGCGGAGGATCCCGATCGCCCTTTCCGGCGGGATGCGGCCCTCCTGGAGGATGAGGGTCTGCAGGTCCTGGCCGGGGACGAACTCCATCGTGATGTAGGGGTGTCCGCCGCCGCTCCCGAAGTCGTACATCCGGGCGACGTTCGGGTGCTTGACCCGGCGGTTCAGGCTGATCTCGCGCTTGAAGCGGGCGAGGATCGCCCCGTCGTCGTCCCCGACGTGCCCGTAGAGGACCTTGATGGCGACGACCTCGTCGAGGTCCCGGTCCCTCGCCTTGAAGACCACCCCCATCCCGCCGCGGCCGAGGTCCTCGAGCCACGTGTAGCGGGGGGCCCCGGCGAAGAACTGGGTTCGGAAGGTGTCGAGGTTCATCTCGGGTCACGGCCCGCGGGCAAGCGGGTCGCCGCGCGCCGAACCCTCATTATCGCCCGGCGGCGCGTTTCCCGCAGGGCGCCCGGCGCCCTGTCGTCCCGTCGCCCGGGGCGATAGGATGCCTCCTGTCCCGCAACGACACGCGAGGAGACCCGCACATGACCACGATCGACACCATCACCACCGCCCTCGGCGCCGAGGCGAAATCCCTTCTCGAGCACACCTGCTCCGGGATCCCGAAGGAGACGCTCCACCTCCCGGGTCCCGACGTCGTGGACCGCATCTGGTCGATGTCCGACCGCCCGATTCCCGTCCTCCGGAGCCTCCAGCAGCTCGTCGACCACGGCCGCCTGGCCGGGACCGGCTACCTCTCGATCCTGCCCGTCGACCAGGGGATCGAGCACTCGGCGGGCGCCAGCTTCGCGAAGAACCCCGTCTGCTTCGACCCCGAGGGGATCGTGAAGCTCGCCGTCGAGGGGGGCTGCAACGCCGTCGCCTCGACGCTCGGAGTCCTCGGCGCCGTCGCGCGGAAGTACGCCCACAAGATCCCGTTCCTGCTCAAGATCAACCACAACGAGTTCCTGACCTACCCGAACAAGTTCGACCAGATCCTGTTCGCTCAGGTGAAGCAGGCGCGCGACATGGGGTGCGTGGCCGTCGGCGCGACGATCTACTTCGGGTCGGACCAGTCGGGGCGCCAGATCGTCGAGGTGGCGCAGGCGTTCCACGCCGCTCACGAGATGGGAATGGCGACCGTCCTCTGGTGCTACCTCCGGAACCCCGCCTTCAAGATGGACAAGGACTACCACGTCGCCGCCGACCTGACCGGGCAGGCGAACCACCTCGGCGTGACGATCGAGGCGGACATCATCAAGCAGAAGCTCCCCGAGACGAACGGCGGGTTCCTCGCGCTGAACTCGAAGGAGAACCCCTACGGCAAGACCGACAAGCGGATCTACGAGAAGCTGACGACGGACCACCCGATCGACCTGACCCGCTACCAGGTCGCGAATTGCTACATGGGGCGCGCGGGCCTCATCAACTCGGGCGGCGCCTCGGGCGAGAACGACTTCGCCGAGGCGGTGAAGACGGCCGTCATCAACAAGCGCGCCGGCGGCATGGGGCTCATCTCCGGCCGCAAGGCCTTCCAGCGCCCGATGGCCGAAGGGGTCAAGCTCCTGAATACGATCCAGGACGTCTACCTCTGCAAGGACGTCACGATCGCGTAGCGCGGTCGCGCCGG
>JADHED010001560.1_pt1 | contig 18891 bp, 26 predicted proteins | sample 8952041 | NCBI WGS metagenome assembly JADHED01 (sample SAMN16124423, study PRJNA663239) | bioreactor sludge metagenome | isolation source: sludge (control) | place: India:Bengaluru | collected 2018-09-08
GCACTGCCATCTTTCGCTGCCTGAGAAGCATGTGTGGGTGTTCCCGAAAGGGTGAATTTAAGAGGAAAAGGCTGCGGGATGCGGCCTTTTTTGCTTTGACAGAATGAGAGCATGCAATCTACCTCTCAAATGTTACTTTTCCGTTGTCAACAACGTCTGCACTTGCCTGGTTTACTCAAATTGTGGAATGCCTGGGCTGCCGCAGATAGTGGCAGTGGAATGGCCAGTATCGCGCAGGAGTTCCATGCGCCCATTACGTGATGGCGCCGCAGGCTGTCCCTGCTGCAGAACTCAGGGAAGCGGCCCCGAGCATGCCGGCGACAATGCCAAGGAACGAGGCCCTGGTCAGCCAACTACGGGCAAAGTTGAGGGAAAGCAGGTAGGACCGGGCAGGATTAACCGGGTCTTTACCTTCGGGCAGCATCGGCATGAAATTCTCATTGGGCAGAATGACAGATGGCGACAGGTTAAGCTCAGGATCATCATCGGGTATCAGGACATTCAGGGCCCGTCCGGGGCGGAAGTCCTCCGGCGCGCTGCGTGAAAAATCGAGGTGAATGATACTGTCTGAGCGTACCGCAGAGAGTCTACTTTTCAAAGGTATATTTTAATAAGTAGGAATTTGATTGAATGTCATTGTGTGTTTTGACTATATTAAACACATATGAAAAGTTAATTATTGATTAGATGATATGCTTCGCGGACCAAACCTTTAGGTGGGGAAATTATTCCAGCAATCTTTACCCTATTATTTTTAGTAATTTACCAACTACATAGCTGTATGTTATAAGTGGTGCATTCTCAAAAATGGTTGATATAAATTATGTCTATGAAAAATATGTTTAAAGGATTTTACACTGGTAACATTAAAGAGAATAACGAGGTTTACACAGATGAAAACACTATTTTTGTTTTCGATACAAATGTTATTTTAGATTTGTATCGAAATAACTCCGAAACAATATCAGCAATAAAAAAATCTATAGAACAAGTAAAAGATAGAGTATTCCTGCCTTATTTTACTGCATTAGAGTATCAAAGAAGAAGACTTGGTGTTATTGATGATCAAAAACATTTAATATCTAGTACAACGTCGCCGATAGTTGAAATAATAACATATTCCAGTAAAATGATTGAGAAATGCACTAACTCTAAGGCTAGACATTACGAGGGGCTAAATAGGCAGGTTTTAGACTTGATCTCTCGTTCTAATGAGCTACTCAACACTGGTTTAGAATCTATGTATGAAACACTTCAAGAGTCCATAGAAGAGCTAAATACAAAAGATATCCACAGAGAGTGGATAGATTCAATTTTCTCTGGAAAAATAGGCACAAAAAAAGAGCAAGAATACATTGATAACTTAGATGTTGAATGTAAAAAAAGATTTGATTCAAAAACGCCTCCTGGTTTTTGTGATATAGACAAATTAAATAAACCAGACAATATTTTCGTATACGACGGGATTAAATACCAAAGGGCCTTTGGCGACTTCTATATTTGGAAAGAGATAATGGAGCATGCCGCAAACATACAAGCGAAAAATGTTTTCCTTATAACCAATGACGCCAAAGATGATTTTATATTCAAGGTAGGCAGAGATAAAGACAATAGAGAAAATAAAGGGGTGCATGCTATCTTAAGAGAGGAAATAGTAAACACTGCTAACGTTCAAAATTTCGATGTTTTAAACACGAAAGAACTGATTTTAAATATCAACAACGCATTTGATTTAAAGATAGACACTGGGAACCTTAATATTTCCACAGGAAATAGCCACACTGCAAGAGATAAAATTAGCAGTGGGGAATACCGTATTATACTTGAAAATAAGATAAAACGAACTAAAATAGAACTTAGTGAGTTATCCCGCAAACTTGAGGCGGCAACCGATCCAGAAATAATAGCAAGGATTAGACTTTTAATGAAAGGGAAGCTAATATCTAATAAGAAAGCAAACGCTCTCCTTTCATCAGTTCAGGAATAAAAGGAGTATCATATGAATGACCACTCTTTTTTGATGAGGAAAATATCATTGGAATCATTGGGATACATGGAAGATTATTTCGACGACTCAATGGAAGAATCGCTCCTTTCTCTAGACGATGAAATCAGGAACATGCGCTTAAGCGTGCAACATGCCTTCACCGACGATGATATGGAACTCGGGAACTTAAGCCGTACTCTTGACGATGAAATCCGGAGCTTGCAGCTTAGTCTGAAGAACTCATTCCCTGACGATGATGGACATCTCGGAGAGCTAAGCCGAACTCTTGACGATGAAATCCGGAGCTTGCAGCTTAGCCTGAAGCACTCATTTCCTGACGATGATGGACATCTCGGAGAGCTAAGCCGCTCTTTCGATGATGAGCTTCGGAGCTTGCAGCTTAGTCTGAAGCACACCTTCTTTGATGAAGATCTGGGGGAGATGAGCCGCTCTCTTGACGATGAAATCCGGAGCTTGCAGCTTAATCTGAAGCATTCATTCTCTGACGATGATATTAGCCGTTCTCTTGACAATGAAATCCGGAGCTTGCAGCTTAGCCTGAAGCACTCCTTCATTGATGATGATCTACAGCTTACTGAGCTGAGCCGCTCTCTTGACGATGAAATCCGGAGCTTACAGCTTAGTCTGCAGCACTCCTTCATTGATGATGTACAGCTCACGGAGCTGAGCCGCTCTCTTGATGATGAAATCCGGAGCTTGCACTTCAGTCTGCAGCACCCTTTCATTGATGTTGATTTACAACTTGCGGAGCTGAAGCGCTCTCTCGATGATGAAATCAGAGGTTTACACCTCGTATTCACTGATGACGATGACGTACAGAGCCGCTACCTTCATGATGATTCTAGGATTATGTATAAGGCTCTTAATAATCGCTTATTTGATGATGATATTCAGTTAAAGGAGATAAGCCAATCTTTGGATAAAGATTTAAGAGTAATCAGTCATTACAAAAAAAAATAAGTAATGGAGGGGAGTGTTACAAATGCGAATAGTTATATTCCCCTCGACGAACCGCAGGGGAATGAGTGCATGTGGGATTAATAACGAATTTTAAAATGATATGATGAAATTACCGTTGCAAACTTTATCAGGGTTACGTTCGAGTATTCTAAAAAGCAAATGATACTTTAATAAAACATTCGCACCAGAATTTTAAGAGAGAGCTTGAACCACAAACAAATAATATTAAAGATGAAAATATTGCTTTCCTGTCGAATCGTAAAAACCATTGGGCACAGGATGAAGGCGAATTGGAAGATTCCTGAAATTCTCGAAATTATGATGAAGCAAGCAGTAATTACAAACTAGCAGTATAGTATTATCCAAAACATGAGCATTCGCATAAACCTCGAAAAGATATTCCATTCATTTTAAATTGATCTCATGCACAAGCGATGAACTAAAAGCGGTAATTCATGAAAAATGTCCGCAGGCTGACCAAGACTCAGGTTACGTTCAGTGATACCCTGAAGAATTTTGAGGCGGTTGATTTCTTTCGCGGTGAACATCCCGGCTCCATATATATTGGTTTATTTCTGCGATCTTTTGGAGTGCATTATGTTTCTAGCCTCCCAATAGTCACTTAATTTGAATCGTGTGTGATGTATCAAAGTAAGAATATCGTTCAGGGAATCAATGCTAAACTGAATATATTCTTGGTTAATTCCTTCCTTGGTAATTTTAACACCCAGATAAGTATATCCTTCAAGGTCCGTATTATTCCAATCTGCATGTACAGTCAGATTCCGTAACCGACCACATTCCCTTAGATCTCTGATCAACGAGTCATACTCACTATAAGTTTCTTGTAAAGCGAGATGCAAAAGGTCAGAGTACCTTTTGAAAAGGTCTATCTTCGCTGAGTAGTTCATACTGCCTATAACAATAATACCTAATTGATCAGAGCGGTCACTGAAACTTTCGTAGATTATGCTATCCAGGTCCTTTTCCAATGTATTGAAATACATCACAATCTGACCAATCAAAGGGAAAGCGGCTTCTAGATATGCCTCCTCCAAATCCCCATTTAACTCTTCTATGTCGTGCATTAAGAATTGCTCAAAGGGCTTTCGCTTAATTTTCATATACTCATTCCATAGTCGCTTTTGTCTGATAACACCATCTTTCAGGCAATGATACCCATTTAGCGCCGTGTTGGGCATACCAACATCAAGCGCCGAAGGCGTATCATCATTTTCTTGTCAGTTAACCGTTCTCTTATCGAGTACCGATCATTTATGGCTCGGTGAACACCACGGCAGAGCCAGCCCCTTTCCCGGACTGGTTAGGCTTCCCAACATTCGCTCGTTTATCCGTGGCGTGTCATCACGACAGGCTGTTACGGGACACCGCGCTAAGTGTGGAACGGTTAAAAGTTTCAGGAATGGTTTACAGCCGTAGTGAAAGGCTTTGTTTTCTTGTTGGACTATCGCGGTAAGTCACTGGAACGACCGCCAGCGTTTTGATAAGCTTCCTGATCACTACTCACCAAATCGCGGTAGTTACCAAGGTAGAACGTCGAGAGGGTTCTCAACAGCGCTTACAGAGCGACTCCCTCTAAGCACCGGAAACATAACGATTTTTTAGCTGATTTTGAGCGTAAAAAATCGCTGGAGCGGGCGAAGGGAATCGAACAAAAATCCATTCCACTTCTGTAACCTACTAACAGATAACGATATTGCGATCAGCATAGGTAACTGATTACGTGATAATAGAGGATCATTATCGTGTCAATCAAGGGCCAGGCTTACCTATACAAACGAAAAGACGGAATCTGGATGTTTCAGATCTTCGTCCCGAAGTACCTCAGATTTTTATATCCGTGCCGGATGTGGCGCAAAACCACCTCAACCCGCGATCTCAATGAGGCTCGACGGTTCAGAAACTACCTCTTATTAGAATGGGAAGAGCTTAAGCGGAAGTACAATCCGAGCAACCCCGATCAGTGGTTGCAGCAGTCAATAGCCGCCTTGCATACCGAAGAGAAGAAGAACAAGAGCCGCCCTCAACCTGTAACGCGATCCTGTTCGATTCCCACTCTGTGCCTATTACGGGACGAATACGCCGAAAGCTATAAAAACCGCCGCTCTTATTCAACGTTAAGCAAATCAGCGCGAGCCGTTGAACTATTCCTTGAAAGTGCCAAACAACCGGACATTGCCTTAGAAAGGATAGGCCGCCGCCTGGTGACTGAGTTCCTCGATACACAAAAGGAGAAAGGAGCCGCCGATCAATCTCGTCAAAACTGGCTAACGTGTTTAGGGAGCCTCTACGAGTTTGCAAAGCGCCGCTACGATGGCATACCAGACCGCAACCCTTTTCACGGTCATAACCTCGAAGCACGCCGCACGATAGAGAGTTATCAGCCGTTTGAACCTGACCAGATGCAAAAGTTACTTGATGCAGCAGAGCCGGAGATCAGGAACATCATAATCATGGGGCTGTTTTCAGGATGCCGCCTTGATGAACTGGCAAGCCTCAAGAAGTCAGAGATCAAAACGGTGGAATGTGTACGCTGTTTCTACATTTCGAAATCAAAGACTAAGGCGGGGGTACGGTACGTCCCTATTCATTCCCGGCTATCTGCGATTGTCGATGAATACCTGAACCACAGTTACGGCGAATACCTGTTCCCACAAGCTAACAAGATTAACAGGAAGGATGGTAAGAAAGGGCCGTACTACTCTCAAAACTTCACCAGGTTGCGTGACAAGGTTTTGCCTACCGCTACAGATCGTCAATGCTTCCACAGCTTGCGCGGGATGTTCATCACATGCTTAGACCGTGCCGGGGTGCAGGAAACAAGAATAGGCAGTATCACCGGACACACTGAACAGAAAGCGAAAACCGAAGCATTCCGTACCTATTCACAGGGGGCGAGCATGGAAGAGTTAGCAGGGTATGTCGAATTGGTGGACTACCCTGAAATCTAATTATAGTAACGTTTCAACAAGACCATTATCCTTCCCAGAGTTAGTTAATGAATGTGTATTATTCATTACAACTTTTCATAAAAAAGTTATCATTATTGTATGTTAAAGAAGTTTTGCAAAATGGATTAAAATCAACATGATAATTAAACCCAAGATTCGTGGTTTCATCTGCACAACTACACATCCGGTTGGTTGCCAGGTCAACGTAAACAAACAAATCGAGTACGTCCGCAAAAACGGAAAACTCACTGATGGTCCTGCACGTGTGCTGGTGATCGGTGCCTCAACTGGTTATGGGCTTGCATCCAGAATTTCTGCAGCATTTGGCGGTGGTGCTTCCACTATCGGTATCTTCTTTGAAAAACCGGGTACGGATACCAAGCCTGGCTCTGCGGGCTGGTATAATTCTGCGGCTTTTGATGAAGCAGCGAAACGTGAAGGTCTTTACTCGAAAAGCATCAACGGCGACGCGTTCTCCGATGAGTGCCGCGACGAAGTTATCAGCCTCATCAAAGAAGATCTGGGTCAGATTGATTTAGTGGTTTATTCGCTTGCATCTCCGGTAAGAAAGATGCCAAAAACAGGCGAAATTGTTCGCTCTGCACTGAAGCCAATCGGTGAGGTTTATACCTCTAAAGCCATTGATACCAACAAAGATCAGATCATTACTGCCAGTATCGAACCGGCAACCGAAGAAGAAGTGCGTAACACTGTTACCGTGATGGGTGGCGAGGACTGGGAACTGTGGATTGATGCGCTTAATAACGCTGGCGTTCTGGCTGATGGTGTGAAGACCGTTGCTTACTCCTACATCGGCACGGATTTGACCTGGCCTATTTACTGGCACGGTGCGCTCGGTAAGGCGAAGGAAGACCTGGATCGGGCGGCAAAAGCGTTACGCAACAAGCTGGCCACTCTCAACGGTGCTGCAAACGTCGCGGTGTTAAAGTCTGTTGTCACCCAAGCGTCTTCAGCTATTCCAGTCATGCCGCTTTATATTTCTATCGTGTTCAAGCTCATGAAAGATCGTGGGATCCACGAAGGCTGCATCGAGCAAATTAATCGTCTGATGACTACCAGCCTGTATGGGGGTAGTGCCAAACTTGATGACGAGCAGCGAATCCGCATGGACGATCTGGAACTTCGGGAAGACGTTCAGCAAGCATGTCGAGATCTGTGGCCGACGATCACCAATGAAAATCTGGAGCAGCTAACAGACTACATTGCTTATAAAGAAGAGTTCCTGAAGTTGTTTGGTTTCGGATTTGAAGAGGTTAACTACGAAGCCGATACCGATACAAACATAGATTTTGATGTGAAAACATTAATCTAAGAAAAGGGGGCGCAAGCCCCTTATTTCTTAAACTCTGTATATAATGTGTTGGTTTTCAGCGTTATCAAATCGGAGTTACTAAAAAATAATACTCATCTTGCTGTACGATTCTTAACAACGACTTCTTTAAGGATACGGTTATTTATTTTCTCTTTCCACAACCTTTGTTTTTCACTAAGATTTCTTTTCTTCATCGTATCAACAAGGAAATCATACTCTTTATCGTATAAATACCCTTTATCATTTGCATACTCAATCAATGCCAAGTTTGGATTGGCATGAATATTTTTCTTAATCCTTTTCAACCCTTCAAACAAAGTTCCAGTTGAAATATTCAAAAACCTATTTATACAAACGTTACCGACATACGTGGTATTGCCATTTTTTTTATTTTCAATATAGCAATGCTCTTTGATATCTTGACCACAGGGACAGAAATCCATTTCTTCAGAAACTTCTATCGAATGTAGACTCCACTCTGTTTTGGCAACTTCGAAGTTTTTTGAAACAGATAACGACAAAATATGTTCTTTTAGCCTTTCAAAGTTATGGTTTTCCATCAAAAGATCTCCAGAAATAGAAAAAGCGCTACTAATGAGCGCTTTGAGATGTTTTTACTTTTTCCCTTTTTTAGGGGGGATTTTTACAGTTTCCGTAACAGTTGTCCCTGGACGTTTCTTAGCCTCTTCCGGCTTTACAAACTGACCAGTACCCGCATCACGAACTACCTTTTGTTTAGGCATGAAAACACCTCATCTTAAATGAAGGATAGAACTACTTAACCTTTTTAATAGTAGGTAATAAGCGAAGCGGCGTCAAAGAAAAAACACAACATCTACACAACATTAAAAAACATCATACAACATATAGCAAAAAAAGTAATATCTACCGTCATCCCCCAGTTGATGACCGTCCCCCCACTCAGTCACAGCCCTCAAATATTTTCGGCAGTGACGAGGCGGTCTTTATAATAGACCGTGAAGATTGCATAGATGCGATTGTTAATGCTAAACAAAAGATCATTCATGGCACTGAGGCTGAATATGGAATCGCGATACACTCTGGTTGATGCAGTTCCACCCGCAGAGGACTTTTGCCGCTTGCGCATCATATCCGGTTTAACCCCCCGCCCTCTTGAGGCCGCAAAACAAGCCCTCCCAAGAAGCTGTCATGGCGTATATATTGAATATTCTGATCTTATTGTCGACATGGGGCGGATTGTCGGAGATGGAGCGCTCAACTTCGAAATCGTAGATGTTGCAGTCGATCCAGAACATCAAGGTAAAGGGCTGGGCCGGAAAGTCATGGAGGCATTAATGTCCTGGCTCGGGCAACAAGCACCAGTTGGAGCATACATTACCTTGATCGCAGATGTTCCAGAGCTATATGAAAAATTCGGTTTTAAAACCGTCCGTCCTGAAAGCGAAGGGATGGCGCTCATTTGGGGATCGCATTAATGGAACGAATCATCGAAATATTGCAATACACATTACGCAAAGGCACCGGAGTCACTTTTCACAATATCATGCGGGAAATCAGCATTCCCCTACACCAGCGCCACGGGATCGAGGTTATTTCGTTCGGACACTCCATGCATAACCCGGATTGCTACTATTTGATACGCGCTTTTGATAGCCATGAGAGCATGGTTGTTGTCCTTGATGCTTTTTATGCAAGCACTGACTGGCGCAGCGGCCCACGCGAAGACATCATCAGCTGTATAGAAAGCAGCCAAAAAACAGTGGTAAGCATGCCGTCTGGAAGTATGGAAGAGTTAGATAGGTATGTGGCGATGGTAAATGCCCAGTAAATTCGCTTCTGCTGCCGGACAAACTTTAAAACTCATCAAAACTACACCTTCACCGCTTACACAACATGATACTTTCCGCCATACCAGCGAAAAAGAATGGAGACAGTTGCAGCTAAGGCACGCGATAATCCGCGCTCAAGCGAAAAAACTAAACAGCGTGCAGCAACGGTGTTAGCTCAATCTACAAACTAAAAAAACGAGAAAAGGGGCATTAGCCCCTTTGCTGTATCAATCACCACATCAAACATCCCGAGATTCAGTTTTGCGTTCTGTTTTTCTACGTTTTTCAAAGGTGCGGATTGCATCCCAGATAAACAGGAACAGCAGATACCAGTAAAGCGCGATAATCATACGTAAGCGCCCTGGTTCCAGTAGGTTGCGACTGTCCTCACAGACACCGCCATCACTTCAGCAGCCTTTTTCTGAGTTAGCCCTTGCGCCTTGTATTCCAGCACCTTCAAGCGTGTTTCTTCCTGCTTGCCAGCTTTCTTGATCCCAAGGCATTCGATGGTTGAGCCAGGGAAGTAATGGGTTTTGAGGTATTCCGCTGCCGCCATGTCGGGAACGACAAAGACGAGAGGGTGATCGGTATCAGTGTTGCGAATGGATGTTCGGCTAAGAAACTGGTAGCACCGTTCAAGATACATTGCCTGGCGCTTCTTCTTCATCACCGTTTCAAAATCCCAACCGATACGTTTGCAATAGTCAGCCCATCTCTTACGATCTTTATCGCCCAGATTTGCACATCCGAGGAACACAGCACTGTGAACATCCTGGTAGCTGTTCATTCCGTAGCTGGACATCGAAACAGCTTCACCTCCCATGCGATCACCGAGCTCAGCGAGTCCAATAGTTTGGAAGTCACAGATGGGTTTATCGTTGTTAGTTGCGAAGATAAAATCCTTCCCAACAATCTGATTTATCTCTTTCAGATGACTGTTAAAGACATTAGCCAGCTCTGACTGCCCCGCTCTTTTGACATCTTCTGAGAGGACAACCACAATCTTGATAGGCACGTTCTTATGCTTGCGTCTCTCGGGTTCTGGCTGAAGGTGTTCCCCGGCTTCCTGTACTGCGATTTGAGCAACGTTCTCAGCCATCCATACAAACCCACTGCGATCTACACCAGCGCCAAGCACAGTGAAGCTCTTCGCCCACGTTGCGGCCTTCAGTATCGGGTTATAAGTGTATGCAAAGAAGCTGTATGAAGAATCACACTCGGTATGCATCACACCACCACCGTCAAGCGCCACGTAAAGCACTTTCTTCAGGCTGTCGCTGTTAGCGTGCTTCTCATGGTAATACTGGTACAGCTTGTCGTAGTGCTCATCACGCAAATAGAGCAACCCGTTTCGCTCTTCCAGCCATGCCAGGAATGGGAAGTTTTCTGCCGTTCTGTCCGCATGTCGGATCTTCGCTTCAGCCCCAAACCAACCATCAGGGATCTCGTCAATCATCACGTTGTGTTCTGCCAGTAGAGAGCGCATCTCAGGATTGAACGTAGCGAGGTGGCAGTAGTTGGTGAAACATTCGTGGGTGGTTATCACCACATTCGTTTGGAAGCTGTTCGCCAGAGTACTTTTCAGGTTGAGAGTCGCACCTTCAACGCAAATGTGATGATTTGGGATTCTCAAACGATTTAGTTCTTGCTTGAACTGCTCGGCTAAAGCGTGGGTTGGTACTACGATTAAGAACTTTTCTGGGACAGCTTCTCGATTGAAGTCGTAAATGTGTTCTTTCAAACGGTGGCTCTTTCCTGAGCCGCAAATCGCATTAACGAAGTTTACTACTGGTTTCTTTTCGGTCATTCGGTTCCTCTCGGTTTAGGACTGCTGTTATTAACTCACTCACCAGCGCGGCGGCTGATTTGTCTTCACGGTTGGCACGTTCAATCAGCGCCTTGTGGATGTCATCAGTGAATCGGATATTCATTTTGTTTTTTCCTTTCGGTATTCATCAAATCGAGCGAGTGCATCAGCAAACAGTTTTTCACGTTCCGCGTATTTGCGTTTTCTGGCTACGTTCATAGATGCATATATCACTTCACGAGTGACTTCGCCATTGACCAGTTCATTAAAAACCTGGTCACTACTAAAATATTTCAAAGCAATGTTCCTCCTGCTTAGCAACTCATCGGGAATGAGTATTGTGTATATTCCAGACATGACAAAACCCCCACACCGTTTACCCGGAGGAGGCATGAAGATAAAGTCATTAGAGTGGGCATTTGTTAGAGAAGTGAAGATATCCCTCACTTAATACCACCTTACCATGAAACGAACGTTTTGTCAAGTTATTTATTAACTTTCAACAAGATACTATCAAGAATCGTATGGTCACGTTGCTCTCCCACATACATCATGGATGTCCGGTAGCTTCACTGACTCGGATACCATCTTATCTATATTATTAACAATGAAATTTCCGGCTTAATATGCAAGTAAGCCGTTCTTATGGCTACGCCATTTGCACAAGTAACCTGATACAGAGGATGCAGAAAAGTCTAAAGGTACTTTAGAGTTATTTGCATCTTCGGTAAAAATGGAGGCTTACAATGAAACACTGAAAGTGTGTAATGGTGCATAAACTCATTTTCACAAGAGTAACTTGCACAATGGATTCATGGACGAGGTGTACGAGTACATAACACAGGAAATAATCAATATTTACTATTTAAATAGTAGTTAATGGTTTTTTAGGTATTAATGTTCGTTATGTGAGTACTGCGAGCATAGCAGATTTTCTTTACAGGAAAATAGCTTCTGAGTAATAACATCAGGTACAAAGGTTACTTTCCTGTAATCGATATCTTCCATGCTCCGCATTACATGCTACTCATGCAGCATACCTTTCATGGTCGCAGTGCTCCGCATGAAACAACACTCCAGAAAGCCGGAAAACCCCTCATGACTAACAGGATGTAAATAACCGATAAACAACCACATTTGATAGATGTAACCTATCATAATTCCTCCCTTATTATTCATTTTCTAACGCCTTTACGAAACTTTTATCCTTCCATCAACTTTCAACAAAGCCTTATTCTATGCGGCTTACAGCTAAATCAATGACGAATCATTAAGTGCTAATACTAAGCAACCGTTCTTTCTTGCGATGTTAAAATAACCAGCGATTTTTATACCCACTTTTACTCTGAACTACTGGTATTGAAAGTCTTTGCATACGGGCACTGCCCTTTAGTGACGTAGGTGAAAACATACTGGCTGTTCTCATAGGTGCAAAGCGTCTTACCATTCTCCGTTTTTTCCTGCTGCGGATCTGTCATTGTGATTTGTCCTGCCATCACCAACTGTGAAATCAGTAGTCCCGATATCACCAATATTGATTTCTTCATAAGCCTCACTCCAGTTGACTGTTATCGCCGAATGTCACAGTGCTCAGTATTTGTACAATAGCATTGTATCACCCAAATCGATCGATTTTACTGATCTATAAGATCGATTTAATTAATAAAAGTGGTAAGATAAAGTAATGCGCTAACAGCGCCTTGTCACCAAATCAAACAAGAAAAGGAAGACCATGAAAAGATTGATTCTCACGTCACTGATCGTTCTCCCCTTCGCCTCAAGTGCAACCACATTCACCTGTAAGGCGATCCAGGAAGGGCAGATCGATTCTGGTAGCCAAAAATCTTCAGTCGAAACTCGCCTTGATGTGCAGGACAAAAGTATGAAGGTGAACATGGGTGGTAAAACCTGGCGACTCGGTTTCTTGGGTGAGAAAAGTATTGCGAAGATGTACGCCACGCCAGACGGAGGGATTGCCGTCACATACATCGACAATGGGAGTGAGCCTATTTTCGTTATGCGCCCCACAAACAATGATGGACAGACTGCTGTCTACACGCTCAGCCTGTGCTCTGAGATGTAAACAAAGGCGTGAGTAATCACGCCCTATATATTTGCTCGACCCCAACAATCAAACCGCAACGAGCATTTGAGCCTATCATCAGCTTCGCGATTATCATTTCCACTTACATTTGCTCTCAGTCCCGAGTCCTAAACCTCTATTATCCAGTCTCAAAACAATCTCCTTATAAGACTACACCGACACAACTGCAGAATGCGGCTTCGCCTTGTCTCAAAAGGTTGATCTTTGATTTTGGGACAGCTATTATTTTGAAACTACCTTTTGAGACTTAGAGAACATCATGACAACTGTGATCGGATATGTGCGAGTTTCCACCAGCGACCAGAACGTTGAAAACCAGAAGCAGCAGATAACCGAAGCTGGATATAGTGTTAACCGCTGGTTCAGTGATGAAGCCGTGAGTGGTGCAGTAAAGGCATCAGATCGTCCGGGGTTTGGTGAACTACTCAGCTATGTGCGAGAAGGCGATACGCTGATTGTGATTGCTATAGACCGCCTTGGGCGTAACACGATTGATGTTCTTTCCACCGTGGAAATGTTGCAAGCGAAGGGCGTGAAGGTTGTCAGTTTGCGAGAAGGGTTCGATCTGTCAACGCCGGTTGGCAAAGCGATGCTTACCATGATGGCTGGACTTGCCAGCCTGGAGAAAGACCTGATCGCAGAGCGTAGAACGGCAGGTATCAAACGTGCTCAATCGGAAGGCAAACATTGCGGCAGACCGATTAAAGCAACCGCTGAACAGGTGAGAGAGTTATTAGATCAAGGTTGCTCTCCTGCAATGGTTCAAGATAGGCTGGCTATCAGCAAAGCCACCTTCTACCGACTAAAGACCTTCTGACCTATCTTACTGATATTTGAGGATTCTGCCAGTTACAAGCGGGAGCCTTCGATCAGGTTGTTAAGCGGCTTCAGCAAGCGTGATAGACTATATGCATTAAGAGATATATACGCGTATTAAACGCTTACTTGATCACGTACATGCGTTGAAATGAATATAAAGGGGCAGTTTGCCCCCTATTCTTTAGGGTAAGAAAGTTCAGCGGTGACTAAATGTGATTCTGACTTATCAGATTGGACGTCATACGCGAAGTTATACCGCTCCCCAGACGTAAACTTAAATCCAAATACAGGAAGACACTCCCCCTTCGGTACATAAACAGGCTTGTCATCGAAAATCTTGTGAAGAGAGTCGCTATTATCGCTTTTGATTTGAATAGCAGTGATCCGTTCCTGCGGCTCCAGTGGTGACAACACACAAACGTGATTATCTTTGATCAATGCCGTTGTAGATTCACGATCTACCATTCGATCACCTGGCCCAGGGCATCCCGTTAAGAGGAATACAACACCCAGCAACATTTTGTTTTTCATGTTTAACGCCCCTTCACTGTTACGATTTTCTGGTAAAGCGAAGGGACATCCTGCAACAAATCTACACCCCTGTACATCCCCATGCGCCCTGGTCTCTGATAGTAAGACCACTTACTGATCCCATAAACCAGTAGTAACCAGTAATCAGCTAAAATAGAGGCTTGCTGTTCAAGAGAGTAATCAGTGAGCTTTTCTTTATCCAGCCTGTAGGTATATTCAGCAGCCCAGCTAAAAGCTCCCCACATTCTCACCCATTGCCCGTGTTGATGTTGCCACTAATGCTCCAGTTCTGGATGAAAATATCTTTAACTTCGATGAAAACCAAGTTTGCGGAAAAGTCTTATCTGTACATAGACTCTCTGTACCATAACTCCTCGTTGGGAGTCATCGCGGATGATAATGATGATCTGTTCGTCAGAAAATGGCTTCTTCATAGGGATGTCCTCATGTGTCTTATGAAGACATTGCTAACATCGCGGTGTATTAATCAACGGGGAGCAGGTCACCGTGCTGCATATCCAGAAGATAAATTCTTGTTTCAGTCAAAGTCTAACCGGGTAAAAAATCAGCGACCCAGGGCCATCACGCGAGAATCAGCCAGCCGTGCATTCAGTGAAGCGGGGGAAATGGTCACAGAGAAGAACATCAGCAGCCACAGCGCCCGTAAGTGTCGGGGCCGTGCATTGTGGGAGGCAGGAACACCAATCGAAACGATCAGTAAGATGCTGAACCACAGCAGCCCAGCAGTCACTATGACGTACCTTGATATTACTCAGGACGAAGTGAACCAGACCTATTATGAGCTGAACATTTAACAGCACGCGGATACGACGATGAAGAAATACAGTATAGAAAGATGATGGGCAATACAAAAGAGTATCACCCAATAATTTTTTATTCTTCTTCACGCTCAGAATTAGAACGTAAAAAGTCTTCATATTTTTCTGGTAGGAGCGCGATCTCACCCCATTTTTTATTTTGAGACCAATAACCTGCACCAATAGATTCTATTTTACCAAAGAAAACAAGAATTCTGCGTTGAGCATTAGCTTCGGTGATTCCTCTTGCATCCAAATCTTCATTGCTTGCTGAAATCCTGAAATCAACATTACCTGCTAATCGTGGGTGTCTTAAAAATACATGACTGGTATGATCAAATCTTCTAAATGACACAATTTCTCCAAAGTAAAAATTTGGAGTGTCATTTTCTTCTGCTATATCTGCTGCGTCAGTTAAACATTCACTCAACACATAATGTTTCACTTCCCCATCGACTAATATGTGAATATCACGATAGAAATTACGCCGAAAATTGGAACAAAGAGACATTACACTGGTTATTTTACTGGGTACATTAAAGGTTTGCCCCTCATGCCGAGATATTGGAACATCCATTGCAGGTCCATCTTCACTCTCATAGTCGGTCTCAACTTGTTCATCTTCACCCTCTACAGGATCTCTGGCATTATTATTCGCTCGTTCCTGCATGAACCCACTAATAATGATAATATCTTCATCTTCAATGGCTTGAAGTGCTTCTGCTTCAGAATTATATTTTTTACCAACCATGATGCCGCTTCTTAATAGGCATTGAGGTGCTGTATGATCTGTATCAGGTAGATGTCTAAACAAGGCCTCTCTTTCGTGAGCCATGACACTGATTGACGGATCTATAGGAACACGTATCAGTGACTCATAGCATGATGGACAATGAAGATGCCCCCGCATTTCAGAAGTATATTCTAAAGGTCCAACCTCAGTACGAGTCAGTGCTGCAAGAGACATCGTAGTTTTATCCCATGCGGGATCATAATATGCATACTTAATTCTTCTAACAGCCATTTTGAACTCCGTGTGTAGTATTAATGAATAAAAAATCCAACTCTACTTACTATTCAAATTCTGTTACTCTGATGAAGAAGTACCATCAATTATTTTAATTTCAATGAAATAACATTTTCTTTCTCGGAATATATTTCCGCTTTTTGTATTTTAGTAATAGCAATGAAATCTGCATCAGGCAAAGCAGATTTTTCAAAAAGCTCACTCTTAGACATTATATTATGTTCATCAAGCAAATGAGCTATTTTATTTATCAACTTAGGCTCTTCACTTTTTATTACGTCGTCCAATGGTTCTTTTTTCCGATAAGGAGCCAATTGTCTAAAAACATACTCTTTCTGATTATCATTTATCAGATGTAAGCTCGCCGCTCGCATGGTGATCGCTCCAATCGATACACCCCAGCGTTGTTTAAGTTTTATCAGACCTTGCAAACTTGGTGAGAAAAACTCATTGCCAAAAGTAGAAGCAGGGAGCAAGAAGCAAGAAGCAAAGTAATCCGCTTGTTTCTCCACTTTCTTGAAAAGCTCTTTATCATCAAGATAATCATCCTGAACCGAACGGTGTAATATCAGATGCCCCAATTCATGAGCAATAGTAAATCTCAACCGAACAGCCGTGCAATTTTTATCAGAAACGATGATTGGCCCGGAATTAGCCCAAAATGAAAATGCATCAACCCTATCTCCGGCATGAATATTTGAGACAACGATACCGTTATTTTCAAGTAGTTGAGTGAGGTTTTTAATCGGACCATCACCCAATCCCCAATATCGACGGGTTTGTGTTGCGATATCCTCAAGATCACTTGGCGTGAGCATTTCAAAATCATCAATATCAATAGGCGGTAGCTTCAATTCAGGCAAAATTGCATATTGAAGCAGATTAGAGAGTATACCTGACACCCATCTTCCCTTCGTTGTGCCCATCAAGCGTTCCTTTTTACTTGCAGAAGCACGACTACGAAAATGGACAGCGCCTTTGATACCAGGTGAAGATTCGGCAGCTAAAAAGAAAGACTCAGGGAAACTCAATACCCTTGAAATCTGATTTAATGTCTCATGGGATGGGTTTTTCAGCCCTTTCTCAAACGCAGAAATCGCTTGCCGAGAGATCTCAAGCAAACGCGCGAGGTCAGCCATAGTTAATCCTTTAGCCTCCCTTGCCTCAGTAAGACGTTCAGGATTGATTAATTTGTCACGATTCTGCGAAATAAGTGGGCTTACATTCATTTTTGTTTTCTTAGCAATTCATCGACCCTAAGGGCGATTTTTTCATCAAGTTCATCTTCAATAGTTTCTTCCTCAACTTCAAAAGAAGAAACCAACTCTAATGGTTCAGCATACAGCACAGCACGCAAATCTGGAGTAGGAATGGTCAAACTTATCGCCTCCAGGGAAGCACCAACCCCATCATGTAATAGATAAACGTGACCACCTATACTTGGGAGCACATTATCGTTGTCTTCGAACCCTTCGAAAAGATCGTAATTCATGCTTTGTGCATATGCTGCTCGGTAGCGAGCCTTACGCGGTAACTGTCCCGGTCCGCTAACATGATGAGCCGTGAGAGTCCAGTTGTTAGACTTAATCGATAAGTGTCGGCAGTTACGGGCAGCATTCGGTGCGGCGTGAAAATCCAACCCAAGATTGATCGCTGTTTTTTCCAGTAATGCTTCACAATAAAACCAACGAAGGTACGGTTGTGCCTCACGATAAAACACACCAAATTCGCGGCTACGCTCGGCAGACATCAGGTAAGCCTGAGATATAGAACGAGTCATGGAACTACGGTGATTTACATCAAAAGCGTTCATTAATACTGTTCGATAATTGCTCATAACGGCTTACCCCAGTGAAATGTTGTCAACCATATTTACGAAAAACACTAATTTTGTCAACCGTGAAAAATAGACTGATCCACAATTAGTACGTAAAGATTTGCGCCGGAGGCACCTTTGCGAGACCAAATCCTTTGCTAAGGCATAAGCAACATCCTTTTATTCATACGGTTAGATGAATTTCCTGGCTTCTGCCACCATTTTCAACTCCGCTTCTTCGGCCTTCTTACGTTCTAACCAGGTTTTGCCCTCTGGTGTTGCCAGAAACTTACGAGCGTGAATTTTACTGTTGTTGCGTTTGGTTGATGGCTACTTTAACCAAGGCTCACAATACTCCTTGATTTTGGACAATAGCCACCATTTAGCGCCGTGATGGGACACTATAAAAGCGCCGTAGGCGCATCATCAGGGGGGTTTGTCAGATAACCGTTCTCTTATCGAGTACCGATCATTTATGGCTCGGTGAACACCACGAGAGAGCCAGCCCCTTTCCCGGACTGGTTAGGATTCCCATCATTTGCTCATTTATCCGTGGCGTGTCATCACGACAGGCTGTTACGGGACACCGCGCTAAGTGTGGAACGGTTAAAAGTTTCAGGAATGGTTTACAGCCGTAGTGAAAGGCTTTTTCTTCACGTTTTACTATCGCGGTGTGAGGATACAACTGCCGCCAACGCTGAGTTATACTGTCATCTCACCATGTAACTTAGCGTGACAGTTACCAAGGGCGGATCATAATGGTAGAACCCATAGGCAACTAAAATAGGTAACTATTTAAGTTGCTGATAGAGAAGGCTTTTAAGGCTTCTCCACAAGGGGAGAGATCTGGAGCGGGCGAAGGGAATCGAACCCTCGTATAGAGCT
>JADHED010001561.1_pt1 | contig 18860 bp, 17 predicted proteins | sample 8952041 | NCBI WGS metagenome assembly JADHED01 (sample SAMN16124423, study PRJNA663239) | bioreactor sludge metagenome | isolation source: sludge (control) | place: India:Bengaluru | collected 2018-09-08
CCGGTGCCGCGGGCCGCCCGTGCGGGCAGCAACGCAACAACCAGGGCTCCAACAAAGGGAATGAGCGTGAGCAATGTCATGTGAGCAACCATCCGATGATGAGGAGAAGAAGAACGGCCCCGACGCTCAGAAACCGCAGGTAACCCTGCACACGTCCGCTTTCCCAGGAGGAGAAAAGTCTTCCCCCATCGCGCAGGCCGCCGCAGATGCTGTCAAACCCAAGATTGATCAGGAACCGGTCGCCGAGATCGCCAAGAACCGAAATCACCAGGGAAAGTCCGGCGACAACACGGACAGCACCGGAAAGAATCCACCGGTCCACCCATGCGGCAAGGCATCCGAGCAGTTCCAGCGCGCGGACAAAAGTGGCGGCGTAGAATTCATCAACGTAAAGCCGTTTGGACAAAGCGCGGTATCCCGCACTCCAGAGGCTGTCCAGAGGATCCGTTGCCCTGTAATTCCTGTAAACCAGATACCCGAGACCAATACCGCTCCCGGCAAGAAGAACCGAAAGCCCCGCGATGGTCAAAAACCCATGATCAACGAGCCTTGCAAAATCCAACGTGAGGACATGTCCCGTGTGATATCCGTGAAACCACGGCCAGGCGGGAGTCGTGGGAATGGACATCAGAACCGCCGCCCCCGCAAGAATACCCAGCGGGACAGTCATGATCGCCGGACTTTCATGCGGATGGGCGTGACCGCGATACCTGCCCGCAAACACGAAACACATCTGGCGCGTCATGTAGAATGCCGTGAGAAACGCGGCGGCAGCAGCCAGAAAAAACGGCCCCTGCGAAACCGGCCACTGGTGCGCGACGTGCAGGATTTCATCCTTGCTCCAGAAACCGGAAAAAAAGAAAGGAACCCCGGAGAGCGCCATCATTCCGATGGCATAGGTGACGAATGTCACCGGCATGCTCTTCCGCAATCCGCCCATGTTCCGGATATCCTGTTCTTCATGAACCCCGTGAATGACCGAACCCGCCCCGAGGAAAAGCAAGGCCTTGAAGAAAGCATGGGCGATCAGGTGAACCATCGCCGCCGTCACGCTGCCGACTCCGAGAGCAAGCATCATGAAGCCCAACTGCGAGACCGTCGAATACGCGAGAATCCGTTTGATGTCGGTCTGGGCGACGGCAATCAACGCGGCGAAGAGCGCAGTGAATCCCCCGACCCAGGCAACCGTGGTGAGGGAAACCGAGGCCATGTCCGTTGCGGTGAAAAGCGGAAACATGCGGGCGACGAGATAGACGCCCGCCGCCACCATCGTGGCGGCCTGAATGAGCGCGCTCACCGGTGTCGGTCCCTCCATGGCATCCGGCAGCCAGACGTGAAGCGGGAACTGTCCGGACTTTCCGGCCGCACCACAAAAGATAAGAAGAGCGATGGCATTGGAGACCGCGATTCCCAGGCAGGCGGTTTTTGCCGCCATGGCCGTGAGTGCCGCGCTTTCGAGACATCCGTGGCCGTGATCGTAGAACAGCAATGTTCCCGAGGCCGAATAGAGCCAGAGCATTCCGAGCAGGAAGCCCATGTCGCCGATGCGCGTGGTGAGAAAAGCTTTTTTGGCCGCGGCGGCGGCGGAGGGCTTGTGGAACCAGAATCCAATGAGCAGATAGGACGCCAATCCCACAAGTTCCCAGCAGATGAAGGTGAGAAGCAGACTGTTGGAAAGAACAACCCCCAGCATGGCGGCTGAAAACAGGGACAGGAAACAGAAGAACCGGGTGAAATTCGGATCCTCCTTCATGTAACCAACGCTGTAGATGAAGATCAGGAGCGAGACAAACGAGACCATCAACACCATTCCCCCGCCAAGCGGATCCAGCAGCAGGCCGAGGCTCAGGGTTTCACTGCCAATGGACAGCCAGGGAAAATTGAAACACATCCGAGCCACCTCCCCGTGCGACGCCTCCGCTCCCAGCGTTTGAAGGAATGCCAGGAGACTCAACACCGTCGAGGCCGCCTGTGCGGAAATCACCAAAAATGCGGACGCCTTCCTCTGTTCACGTCTCATCAGAGCCGTGACACCGGCGGCAAGCAACGGAAAGAGGGGAATGAGCGCGATCATGGAAGACGGACGGCTGGTGACCGGAGGAGAGAACAGGAACCCACGCCGCGAAGCCGGGAGCTTTCTTTTTTCATTTCCGATTTTTCCTTTCTCATTTTTGCGGTCCTAGCCTTTCAAATTCGAAGCATCGTCCACTTCCACGCTCCTGATCCGCCGGTGGACGAGAATGATGATGGCCAGGCCGACAGCGGCTTCGGCGGCGGCAATGGCGATGGAAAAAATGGCGAACAGGATGCCGGACAGAACATCCGGATTTTCGGAAAATCTCCAGAAGGCGATGAAATTGAGGTTCGCGGCTCCAATCATCAATTCGATCCCGATGAGGACCATGATGGCATTTGATCGCGACAGGACGGCAACAAGCCCGAAGGCAAAGAGAATCGCGGAAATGGCGAGCAGGATTTGCAAAGTCATGGCTCTTTGTCCTCCATGGCAAGAACCGCCGCTCCCACAAGAGCGGCCGTGAGAAGAACCCCGATGGCAATCAACGCAACAACGGAGTCTCCCATCAGGGCCTTTCCAATGTCCTCCACACGAACAGAGGCGGATACCGGCAGCGTTTTTTTGCCCAGCGGGCTGGAAAAAATGAACGCCAGGAGGACAACAAGCGCCGCAAACCCCACGAACGCTCCACCCGCGGGACCGAATCCGGAAAATGGCGTGCGGGACTTTGTGAGTTGCTCCGGACGGGTCAGGAGAATCGCGAAGACGATCACCATCGCCACCGCGCCCACATAGACAAGGAGCTGGACCAGCCCCACGAATTCCGCGCCCAGCGCGATGAAAACAACGCCCAGGGCAATGAAAGAGAGCGTGAGGCAAAGGGTCGCATGGATGAGATTCCGCATCACAACCGATGCGCCGGCTGCCAAAAGCAGGACCAGCGCGGGCAACAGAACAAACCACCCGCCCAAAAGCTTCAACGGATCGGCACAGCAATTTTTCAGAAACTCACAGGTCATTCGGAAAATTGGTAGGTTCGCCGCGAAACGGCAAAGCGGCTGGAGAACGAGTGACCGAGGAGGAGATAGGGAATCCCGACAATCCCCAGCGAAATCAGCCAGGCCAGCGGACCGCGGCCGGCATAGTGCCAACAGGCGGCGGAAAGAAAGGCGGCGAAACTCATCGGCAGAAGAAATTTCCACGCAAACGTCAGGAGGTGATCGATCCGCAGGCGTGGCAGCGTGGCACGCACCCAGATCATCGTGAAGGCGACAAAGCAGATCTTCGACAGAAACCAGCACCAGGAAGGCACGATGGTCAGAAATGGCAGCGGTGCCTGCCACCCGCCGAGAAAGAGGGTCACCAGCATTCCGCAAATCGCAAACATCCCGACATACTCGGCCATGAAAAATGTCGCATATTTGAAACCGGAATATTCGGTGAGATGTCCGGCGACGAGTTCGGATTCCCCCTCGGGAAGATCGAACGGACAGCGGTTCGATTCCGCAAGCGCCCCGATGTAAAACACCAGGCAGGCCGTGAAGCCCCACGGGGTCAGAACAAACCACTGCGGCACGAACCCGAGGACAAATCCGCCCTGCGCGGAGACAATAGCCGACGGCGTAAGCGAACCCGCGATCATGGCCGCAACAATCGCGGAAACGACCAGCGGCATCTCGTAGCTGATCATCTGCGCTATCGCCCTCATCGCGCCGAGGACGGAATACTTGTTGTTGCTCCCCCACCCGGCCATGAAGACGGCCACTTCCGTTCCCGCGCCAACCGCAAAGAAGTAAAGGATTCCCGCATTCAATTCGGCGGGCACCATGTCCCGGCCGTAGGGAAGGATGGCCAGCACCATGAGAGCCGGAACCATCATCACAACCGGCGCGAGGAAGTGAACGACTTTGTCCGCCGAACGGGGAACAAGATCTTCCTTCGTGATCATCTTGATGCCATCCGCCACAGGTTGAAAAAGACCGCAGGGACCGACCCGGTTCGGGCCGTAACGGTTTTGCATACGGGCGAGAACCTTCCGTTCCATCACCGAGGCCAATGCAAAGAGTCCGAGAAAAACCCCGATCACCGTGCCAATGATGAGTCCCGCGGAAAGCATGGAGAGCATCCACTCGGGCACGCCGAAGGAGCCCAGCAGGCCGAGAAACCAACTCTTCAGTTCGATGGGAGCGCGTTCGAGGAGATTCATCATCCCTTCACCTCCGTTGCCGGGGAAGGCGCAGCCTTGGCGGCGGCTTTGGCCGCCGCGGCAGCCTCCTTCTTTTTCCGGTCCGCCTCCAACCGCTCATCCGTCGCCGCTGCTTCCGTCGGATGAATGCCATGATAATAGGAATTCGATTTCAACAGGCGGGATTTGTTCAGCACGAGCGCTCCGAAACGGTCGAACGAGCTGAGTTCGTATTCCTGGTCCATGCGGATGGAATCGAACGGACAAACCTCGACGCAAATCTGACAGCTCATGCAGACCGAGATGTCGATGTTGAAGACCTTCGGACGCTTGAGCGCCTTGCCGGCGGCATCACGGTCCTGAACAATGAAAATGCACTGCGGCGGGCATTCCTTCTCACAGATCTTGCACGAGACACAGCGCATCCCGGTTTCGGGATCTTCTCCGTCATAAACCAGAAAAGGAAAGCTGCGGGAATTTTCGGGAAGCCCCGGACGTTCCTCCGGATACTGTTCGGTGACGAGCCGTTCCCTGTCGAAATAGGATGCCACCATGTTGCGGGCGGTCACCGTGAGTCCTTTCAAAATGCCGGAGCCGGGGAGATTCATCGGTCCACCTCCCCCAAAACAATATCGATGGAGCCGAGGATGACCATGACGTCCGCAATCTTGGTGCCAAGGCAAAGTTCTTCGAGCAGGGTGAGATTGATGAGGCTCGGCGGGCGGATGCGGAACCGGAAGGGACGGTCGCTGCCGTCGCTGATGAGGTAAAAGCCCAGCTCACCCTTCGGTCCCTCGATACGCCCGTAGGCCTCGCCGACCGGCGGGCGGAGACCACGTTGCTTGGCCTTGGGATTCACAATCGGACCGTCGGGAATTTCTCCCATGGCCTGCTTGAGAATGGAGACCGACTCGCGCGCTTCCAACACGCGGATCATGAACCGGTCATAACAATCTCCCACCGAACCGCGCGGAACACGGAATTTGAAACGGTTGTAAATCCCGTAATTGTCGACTTTGCGGATATCATAATCGACGCCCGAAGCACGAAGGATCGGCCCCGACAGACCGCCATTGACCGCCCGGCCTGCCTCCAGCGGAGCAACTCCCTGCAATCGCGCCAGAAGGATTTCGTTGCCCGTCAGGAGCGCCTCCATTTCGTCAAGAAATGTGGGAAACCCATAGACCAGCTCGCGTACGGATTCGAACCACCCCGGGGGCATGTCGCACCGACAGCCTCCGAACCGCATGTAATTGCACATCATGCGTGCACCGGTGAGGGACTCGAACAGATCAAGGATCTTTTCGCGTTCCCGGAACGCATACATCAGGGCGGTGCCCCAGGCTCCCATGTCTCCCAGAATGAATCCAAGGAAAGCGACGTGATTTTGCAGGCGGGTGAGTTCCCCGACAATGACACGGATGTATTCCGCACGTTCCGCCACCTCAATGCCCGCCAGTTTCTCGACCGCAAGAGCATAGGCCCAGTTGTTTGTCAGCGGACAGATGTAATCAAGCCGGTCGGTATAGGGCATCGCGGCCAGCCAGGAATTGCCCTCGGCGATTTTCTCGTGGTTCCGGTGAAGGTATCCGAAGACCGGTTGAAGTCTGGTGACCGTCTCGCCGTCCAGCGTGACGTTCATGCGGAAAACCCCGTGCGTCGAGGGATGTTGTGGCCCGAGCGAAACATCGATCGTGTCAGCCGATGCAAGGGAAGGCAGAAAACTCATGCGACCTCCGTGCGTGCCTTCACGCGGGCGAGCACCGCGTCATGCGGTGTTGGTTCGTATTCGCAGTCATCCGGAGCCACGTAATCTCTGCGCATCGGGTGGTCGGAAAATTCTTCCCACATCAGCAGCCTCCGGAGATCGGGATGCCCCTCGAAGCGGACGCCGAAAAGATCGAAGACCTCGCGTTCCTGAAATTCCGCGCTTTTCCAGACCGGCGTGAGCGACGGCACCGTCACGTCACCCGCGCGATCCCCGGTCCTCATTCGCAGCACGACCGGACCGGATTTTTTCGTCACGGAATACAGGTGATACACGACTTCCAGAAAACCTCCCTCATCGCGCTCGACGACGGTTTTGACCTCCTTCTCGACTCCCTCGACCATTTCTTTGCGGACAAGCGTCTCTTTGACCTTCCTTGGCGGCCAGTCCACTCCGCTTACGTTCGAGCAAAAATCCCATGCGAGAGAATCCCTCAAAAATTCCGCAACCCCGCGGGCGGCGGCACGCTCCACCAACAGCGAATGCTGGGCACTGGGCGAAGGATTGTGGAGCAGTTCGACTCCCGCGGCAGGAAGCGCGGCCCGGATGGCGGCGAGGATTTCCGTCATGTCTCCTCCCTTGTCACGGGTTCGGGGTGAAAGACCGCGGGGTTCAAGGGCGGCTCGAGATCATGGGCTCCATAAGATGGCACCGGATATTCCGCCGGATCTCCCGCATTGGCATGACGCGCCCGGTTCGGCCCGAACAGCCGCTGGGCCTCGATCTTCTTCTGAAGCTTGATCAGTCCCTCCAGAAGGGCTTCCGGCCGCGGAGGACAGCCCGGAATAGCCACGTCCACCGGAATGAAGCGATCGATCCCCTTCAAAACATTGTACCCTTCCTTGAATGGACCGCCGGAAATCGCGCACGCCCCCATCGCAATCACGTATTTCGGCTCCGGCATCTGATTGTAAAGCCGCACGACGAGCGGAGCCATTTTCTTGGTCACCGTGCCGGCAATGATCATGAGATCCGCCTGGCGGGGTGAAGGGCGGAAGACTTCCGCACCGAAGCGAGCCATGTCAAAACGCGCCGCTGCGGCCGCAATCATCTCGATCGCACAGCAGGCCAGGCCGAACTGCAGGGGCCACAGGGAATTCTTCCTGCCCCAATTGTACAGATCCTCGAACGAGGCCACAAAGATGCCCCGTTTCTGAAGATCGGATCGGAGAGATTCGTCCAACATGCGTCTGAGGTATAAGTTTGTCTTATACCAAATACGGTCCGCGATAAGAAAATCTTCGTTTCATGATCCGCATCACGAAAGCGACGACGGCATCCGCCCCGGACCTCCCGGAAACAGACCGGTGATCACCCGCCGAACGAGGTCTTTCGCAACACCGTGGAGCCAATCGGCACCAAAACATCCTCGACGTCCCTGTCGTCCAGACGGAATTTTGTCTTGATCACCCCGTAGGGTTTGTCGAAAGGGAATTGGGACGAAGCCTCTTCATTCCGGGAATAGACAAAAGCCCCGGAGACCGGGGAGTTTCCGGACGGAAGTTTGCAGTCGGCGAATTTTTTGGCATCCGCCTTGTCCGCCAAACGCACATCGTAGTTGGCAAAATCGGACTCCTCCCATTTTTCTGTCGGGGTTCTGATGTCATCGAATTTCAAGGCATACAGAAGTGCCCCCCGCTTCACATAGGATTCGTTGTCGTGCGTGGTTTTCACCTCCACTTCCGGGGTGAAGGTGATCTTGATTTTGTCTCCCTTCGACCAGGTTTTGGTGAGTTTGACATACCCCTCCCGGCGGGTCTGCAGAGCCCCCTCGCTCACCACCCCGGTCTTGGTCGACCACGGGGGAATTCTCAGGAGAATGTCAAACTTGGCTTCCCGGGCGGGATTCACCTCCATCTCCACGTCGTTCTCGAAAGGATAGAGTGTGTTTTCCCGAATCTCGACATCCACACCATTGACCGGAGTCTTCACCACCGAAGGGCCATAGAAAGCCGCCAACAACGCATCGTTTGCCCTCAACCACATGTGCGAAACGTAATAGGGCATGACACGGTTGACATTGTAGACACAGCAGGCAATCCGGTGACATGCCGCGTATTGAAAACGAAACGAAGCGTTGTCCGGAACGCCCGCCGCGGAAGATTGGTTGTCCTTCGAGCAATAGGCATTGGCCTTTCCATTGGAAAAACGCGCGGCTTGCGCGGCATTGAAAACAATGTTCTCGACGGTGTCCGCCATCCGGCTTTCCCCGAACTTTTGAAATGCCGACTCCCAACTGATGGCCGCCTCGGTGATTGAGCAATACTCGTAGCGCAAATCGGCCGATCCCCGTTTTCCTCCGACACATTCCAGTATCTTGTCATCGGTCACGAGCCCTCCGCTTGGGGACAGGGAAGCCTGCATTTTTGCCATGCTGTTGACCGCCGCTTCCTTGTAGCGCGGATCCTTCGACTCCGTGGCCAGCCAGTAAACCACCCGGGCGTGTTCGGCAACATGGGGAGCGTGAAGCACGAAAAGCGAATCCTTGTCCAACAACGAGGCCAGTTGGTGGTCCGTGTTCTTCAGATTCGGAGAGCTGCTGTAATCCTCGTAGAGGCGGAACGCGAAATCCAGGTATTTCCTCTCCCCGGTCAGTTGGTACAATTTCTCCAGCACGTCGACATACATCAATCCGTGTGCCCGGGCCCCGCCTTCCAACGAGCTCTCTCCGACAAAATATTTGTTCTTCTCTTCCCCGAAAACCGACATCAGGAAATCCACCGACTTGATCGCGGAATCCAAATACTTCTTCTCTTTTGAAAATTCGTAATAGGCCAGGAAGGCACGGAGAAAACAACATTGCCCCCAAAGCTCACCTTCGCTTTCAGCCAGATCCTCGAAGTCTCCGGGTCTCTTTCGTCCGACATACCCCTTCTCGTCCTGTTGATCGACAAGGAAATCCGCAATACCCTTCGCGCGATCCAGCCAGGGTTGGTACCCGGTGAGAATGGCATTGCGGATCACGGCGTCCGCAAAATTGCCCTCGAACTCGCCATAGCCGCGTTTGGCAATGGAGGCAATCGGTGCTCCAAGCGGCCGCATTTTTTCGAGATAAGACGAATTGCCGGAGGTGATGTCCCGGAGCATTTGTTCCCGAATCCATCCCCCGGGTTTGATGTCTCCGAAAGGCAGAAGCTGGAACGGCGGCTGAACGTCAAATGTCCCGACCACCTCCGGAGTGGGTTCCGACACGGGAGGAGCAATCAGAGAAAGGAGATCGGTGGCCGTGTAATGGACAGAACCACTCACTCCATTCGCACTGACCTGAAGCAACTCGCCATTGACCCCCCGGAGATCAACCGCCGTTCCTTCCGGCAACATGATCGAACCCTTCTTGAGTCCCCCCAAAATGATATCGAACGAAGCTGCCCGGAGCAGGCGAACCTTGGCGGGCCACTGGGAACGATGCGACAAAGCGTCTGTCCACTGGCTTTTCTCTGCCGGGGCCTGCAATCCCGGCTCACCGGCAAAAGTCCCGCACAAAGTCAGTGCAAGAGCACCGATTCCCGGGATCTGACGCCATTTCATCCCGGAAATATTGCATAATCACGCGGTTTTGAAATCGCATTTCTTCCAGACCCAAAGTCTGTCCTGCTTACATCCTGCGAACGACGATCTTGATGCCCTCCTGGGCAACCACGATGACTCTTTGTCCGGATTCAATGAGCCCGCTTTCCGCCACGACATCCATCCGGCGGCCCTGAATCAGTGCCGTCCCGGCCGGGCGCAAAGGGGTGACTGCTTCTCCTTCGAGTCCGATGAGCCGGGGACTCTCCATGGCATTTTGCGAAAGCAGGGACCGGTGAAGCATCAATTTCTTCCCGATCGGGGTGTGCGGAAAAAGCTTCAACCAGAGGAAAAATCCCACGATGGACAGCACCACAAGGACGGCAAAAGCCATGGTGCCAACAAGCGCACCGTAGGAATAGTAGCACAATGCCACGGAGGCCAGCAGACAGAGCGCCCCCAGGCTTCCAAGAATCAGACCGGGAACAAAAACCTCGGCCGCGATCATCAGAAATCCAATGACCCCGAGAACAACGATGGTCTGTCCGATCATTCCTCGTCCTTGGGACCGATGGTCCGTTCACCGACAAAAGTTTCCTGAAGGGTGCCGATGAAGTGCAGGGTGGAATCCTTTGTGCTTTTGGCGGCTCTTCCCGCCGCCCGGCCGACATCCCCCACCAGGCCTCCGGAACTCTTGGCAGGAGTTGCCTCGGCTCGCGCACGGGCATCCGGGTCGGGTTGAAAACTGGAGACAATGGTGCCGCCCTTTGCGGAAATTCGCACGGTTCCCACAGCGGCGCCCATATGATCGTAAAGTTTCACCGACCAGACCGGCGCATTGCTTTCGGGGTCGGTTCGCAAAGTGTAATCGATCCAGTTGAAACCCAGTTCATTTTTTTGCGCCTCCTTGTGAACGGCACGAAAAACCTCGTCGGCATCGGTGGAGAGGATGCCGGTGTCAAGGGGCGCCAGACCGGCAATATCGGCCATGCCACGCAACGGAGTCCGTTCGGCAGTGATTTTCCCATCGGCCACCGTCACCTCCCGGACTCCTCCCCGGGCGGAGGGGTCTACCAGCAGGAAAATCCACTCGCGGGGTTGGGGATCGCCGCGTTCCCCGCGGATCTCGACCACCTTCGCGGAAGCGGCATAGGGCTGGGATTCAATGGCCTTCAATCCGGAAAAAGCCGGTCCCGCCGGAGCCGCAACAGCTCCCGAGGCCAGCGCAAGCAGGAAACAGAACACGCTTCGCAACATGCCCCTATCATTCACCAGGAACGGATTTTCTTCCAACGGAAAAATTGCCCAAGTCCCGCGCCACTGTCTCCCCCTGCCTCACGGGCAGGACAACTCAGATTTCCGCCGCGGGATCGGGATTTTCCGGCTCCGGTTTCTTGGGGGCACGGGGAGTGACAAGCACCTTGTCGATGCGCTGACGGTCCATGTCGATGATTTCAAACTCGAAGCCATCCCAGGTAAATTTTTCCCCCTCCCGTGGGATGTGACCGATCCGGAACAGGATGAAGCCTCCCAGTGTCGAAAACCGGTTTTCATTTTCTCCGGGCAGATCGTCTTCGATGCCAAGGCTCGATTTGGTTTCATCGATGTCGAGCATGGCATCGATGATCCAGGTGCCGTCCTGCCTCAAAACAGCCTTGGGATCGTGCCGCTGTTCCCGTTCGGGCAGGTTGCCCACGATGGCCATCATGACATCGTTCAATGTCACCAAGCCCTGGAGCCCTCCGAATTCATCCACGACCAGGGCGATGTGCTTTCCGGACTTCTTGAATTCCTCGATCAACTTGCTCGCCGGCATCGCGGTCGGCACATAGAGCGGCGGCGTCACGAGCGCGCGCAATTCCACGCGTCCCGCAAGCGAGAGGTTCGCCCAGAGGGATTTCACGGACACCATGCCGATCACGTTGTCGCGGGTTTCCTGGTAAACCGGAAAATGGGAATGGCCGCTTCCCGCGATTCTCCTCCAATTTTCATCATCCGAATCGTCCAGTGACAGCCAGATCATGCGGGCGCGCGGGGTCATCAGATCCCCGGCGGTCTGCTCGTCGAGTTCAAAGACCCCCTCCACCATGTCCTTCTCCGTCTTTTTGAAGACTCCGGCGCTGAGTCCCTCGTCGATGAGCACACGAACCTCTTCCTCCGAGACAGCGCTCTCCTTGGTTTTTTTCACTCCCAGCATGGCCATGAGAAAATCGCTGGAATGGTTGAGAAGATTGACCAGCGGCGAAAAGGCACTGGCAATCGCATTCATCGGGCGGGCCAGTGCGGAAGCGATCCGTTCCGGATTGCTCAACGCCAGGCGCTTGGGCACCAGCTCGCCAATGATCACCGAAAAGTAGGTGATGATGGCCACAACGATGAACAACGAGAGGTAGTGGGCCGGCATTCCTGCAAGACCGGGAATCTTCTCGACCTGGTGGGAAAGCGTCTCGGCGATACGGGCTCCACCAAATGCCCCCGCCAGGGTCCCAACGAGAGTGATCCCGACCTGCACGGTGGAAAGAAATTTTCCCGGGGAAAGCGAGAGATTGTGGGCCAGCTTTGCGCCGATGTGTCCCTCGTCGGCCAAGGTCTTCAGCTTGGCCTTGCGGGAAGCCACCAGGGCAATTTCGGCCATGGCAAACACCCCGTTTGCCAACAGCAGAATAAAAATAAAAACGATCTCCAACGTGGTTCCGGACATAAAATAAAGAGGACCATCCTATCGGATGACGGCCCGGACAGCAAATGGAACCTCGGGAGGCCTCGGGCACACCCGGAAAATCCGGTATTTTGTGCCGCATCCCCTGCCGGGAGGACGGATTTTATTGAAAAAGCCGTTCGAGCGAGGGATCGGGGACGGAACCGAGGGAAACCGCCTTCTGATAATGCTCCTTCGCCAGATCGAGGGAGGGAGGTTCTGTTGTCGCGTAGAGGACGGCCAGATTGAAATGGGCGTCGGCGTAGTCATCCCGGATCTTGATGCTGTGCTTGAAGGCTTCCTCCGCCTTGCCCTTCATTCCTTTTTCGCCGTAACAAATCCCGAGATAGTTGAAAGCGATGTGATCGTTTCCATCCGTCGCCACCGCTTCCTCCAGCGAAGCCACCGCATCGTCAAAGCGTCCCTGTTTGCAATACACGATGCCCAGATTGGTGGCGGCAAATGCGTCCTTGGGGTTCATTTCAATCGCCTTTTTCAAGGCCACCTCCGCCGCCGAAAGCTTGCGCACCTGGATCTGGGTGACCCCGAGATTGGACAAAGCGAAATAATTGTTCGGAGCCGCATCCACGATTTGTTGGTACAGTTTCTCGGCTTCGGCAAATTGTCCCTGATTGAAGAGCTTGCGGGCCTGCTCGACCATGTCCCGGGTGGCATCGGGAAGGGATTCCGGACCTTCTGCGGCAACCGGCATGGGGAATCCGTCGGCCGGTTTGGCCACGGCCATGCTCACGGAAAGGGAGGAGGCGTCGGGTTCGCTCAGCGCGGCAATCGGCTCCTTGAAAAGAAGACGCTCATCGTTGCTCAACTGGAAGGCCGGACGGGCAAGAACTTCCAGCTTGCTGGAAATCGTGTCGGATTTGATCTGGAGATTCTGGATCTCTTTTTCCAACTCGGCACGCGCGACATCACGTTCGGTCTGTTCCTTGATCTGGCGGAGAATGATCGCCCGCAGGAGGTCGTTTTCCACCATCGTGCGTTTTTCGTCCACTGTCGGCTGTGGGTTCAATTTCAGACGTGCAGTTTCCCCCGAGGCTTCGTCGAGCTGCTTGGCCAGCGCTTTGAGCTGGTCATCCCGGGTGGCGACCTGGGCCTGACTTTCCAGGAGCCTGTCGTTCAGGGAATTGATCTCACTCCGCAACCCGGCGATCATCTGCTCGTTTTCCCCGGGCTTCTCCGCGACTTCCGCCAGTTTCTTCTCGGTTTCGGCAAGACGGGCGGTCAATTCCTTGTTCTCCGCAGCCAATTTTTCGAGTTTTTCCGTATCCGTTGCCTGGGCCAGCTTGGTCTCGAGTTCCTTCTTTTCCTTTGCGAACTGTTCCTGGAGGTCTTCTTTTTCCTTGGTCAGTTTTTCGAGAGCAGCCGTGTTGTCCTTGATCTTCTTGGTGCGGGCCATGGCCTCGTCGCGTTGTTTTGCGACTTTCTTGCGGTCTTCCTCGAGGACCTTGCGTCCGCTGTCAGACGCCTCGATGTATTTCGAAGCTTTCTCCAACTTGGCAAGCAGGCGCTCGTTTTCCTCGACGAGAACTTCGTTGGCCGCCTCAATTTCGCCAATCTTCCCATTGAGTTCGGCAACACGCTTGTCATCGGACGGCGGCTGCCGGGCGGCGCGGGCATCACGGTCCTTTATGGCCGACTCCATCGCGTCCTGCGCCTGGGCAAGCTGGGCCTTCAGCTCCACAACCGTAACCTTTGTGCGATCCACCGCGAAGCGGGCGCTCATGAGCTCCGCCGACTGGCTGGTCAACTTTTCCTGCAAACGCTCGTTTTCAGCCCGGAGCGCGGAGACCTGCTGTCTCAAAGTGGCGGCTTCGCTTGTGGGAACCGGCACCGTTCCTCTTCCCGGCGCAGGCGTGGGCTGGGGTGCCAAAGGACGTGTGGTATTCACCGCAGGTGGCGGCAGGGGAATGTCCGCCTGGGGAAGCGGCCCCTCCGGACCTTCCGGAGCAGAAGGAAGTGCCGAAACCTGGGCCTCAAGACGCTCGATATTTTCCCGGGTCTTCTTGAGCCGATATTCCACCACCGGGGGCTGCCAGTCCGGTTGCGATTTCACAATCTGCTCGAGCAACTTCGCGGCACTCTGATAACGGGAAAACGCCTCGCGCGGACTGCCATCCCGCTCCAGCTTCTCTCCCGCCTGAAAATCCTGATACGCCTTCAAAAACAAATCCGAGGCCTCCTGCGACCACGCCAATCCCGCAGCCACAAACAGGCCGCAAACGGAAAGCAGAATTCTCCTTGGATGGATCATGACAAAATCAGCCCGACACTCTGCTTCAGCAATGCCCCAATATCAATCTAAATTCCGCGGCAGAAAGGGGACACAAAAATCACAAAAAGCACAAAATCAGCAATTAACGGAAAGTCGTCGGCCATCGGCGTCGATCGTCCATTTTCCCGGCTCGGTGACAGACCAGACTTTCACCCCCGGATCGGTGATCCGGTATCCGCGGATGCGCAGGTATTCGGGAACTTCATCGGAGGTCATTTCCGCATCCGTGAGTTCTTCCAGAAGATATGTGGGACCCGGGGCAACCGTCAGATTCCGGACGGTCACGGTGGCTCCCGGCACGGCGGAAACCACAAGTGTTGCCCCATCGGCAACGGTGACATTTTCCAAGTGAATATCTCCGTCGAGGAGAAGGGTGGCAGCACCCGAGATGGCACCACCACGGATACGTTCCTTCACTTCGTCCCGTGTCAATGCGAAGGACGGCTTCAGAATCACACGCGGCCCTGCAACAAAAGGAATGCCCCGGATCAAACAGGTCGGAGCCTCTGTCACCGTCATTCCCGCGGCCTTCAGCTTCGCGCGACCGGCAAGATAAAAGTCATTCTCCGCGCTGGAGGCGCTTTCCGGAGGCCCGTTCTTCGTTACCTTGTCGGCGGCTTCCACAAGATTGTTTTTGCAGGCACTGAAACACCACGTCCGGTCAAAGACGGTCACCCCGACTTTCTCTCCGGACGTGAAGAGCTTCGGCAAATCCTGCATCATGGTCTCCAGCCGGGCGGGTTTTTTGAAACAGGTCCGGGCGGCGTCGGAGAACTTCGGATTCACAAACTCGGCAATGATCCCGCAGGAAGATTCCAGAACGCGCAAATACGGTTCCAGCCGAATGACCAGCAGATTGATGTTTCCGGGGAAGCGGGAGAAACCGTGTTCATCCGGCACATCACCCTCGGGGCTCACCGTGGCCCGGAGGAGCGGATCGAGCTGGTTATATTCGACATTGATGGTGAGCCCCGGCGAACCGGGTTTGACGAGTGTGGTGATTCCCCCCACGGCTTCCCCGGGCACCCGGTTCACCGCGATGGAATTGAAATCGTATCCCTTCTGCTCGGAGACTCCGATGGCCGCCAGGGCGGCATTGAAAACCTGTCCGTTGGTATCCTGGATGAAGAGCAAATATTGCACGCCTTCCGCGGCAAGCTTCTTTGCCGTGCCGGAGGTGTGCAGGAGCATGTGGATGTCCCCGTGCCCGTGCGGCTTCATGATCAGTTCATACGGTTTTTCCAGGGCCAGCCGGGCATCGATGTCGGCCAGGGCTGGCACCAGTTCCTGGCAGAGAATCGTGATCTGCCCGTCCTCGAGACCGAAGTTCCTGTTCTTTTCCAGCGTGGCGAGAGTCCCCGCCCGCGTGTCCTTGCTGGTCATGATAACGAGCGGAATCCTTCGGCCAAGTTTTGTGGAAGCCGCCCGGATGACTCCCGCGTAGTGGGCAAGATAGGAGGTGTTTCCGGTGACCTCGACCGGAATGTCGAGCTTGATCCCGCTGTACCCCAGGCGTTCCCCGAGACCTCCGGCCACCAGAACGACAGCGGTCCGGGCAAACGTCGCAAGGCCGGTGGATTCGGCGGCAGAATAGCTGTCACCAAATCCCGAAAGATCCACGATGTCGGGCTGCTCCGGGGTCAGTCCCTCGTAGGGATTCCGTCCGGTGGAAGCATCCGCCAGAAGAACGCGGGCATTCCTGATGTACCCCGGCAATCCTCCCGGATACGAACGGTGTGACGTGAGCAAGACCTCCAGAAATTCTTTCTTCCGGTCATCATTCACCCCGGGAGCATCCCAATCCGCAAAGAGATGCTGTTGCCCTTCCGCAAGCAGGCTTGTGGCGAGTTCACGGGCTTCTTCCGTGAAAAGCTCAGTCGAGGCATTTGCAAAAAAGGATTCCAATTCGGGGTGATCGGCGGCGGGAGATGGGATGGTTGGCATGGTGGCGGAAATCCGGCCCCCCGGAAACGGAAAGCCGGTCGTGACTTGAGTCGGCATTTGTAATTCCCCGCGCCGGGATTGACAACAAGGGATTGCAACTCGCCAACCCGCGGCGGCGATGCCATGATCGGACGATGCCGCTTCCCACGAAACAAGGATTTTGGAATGCCGTCGGACGCCATCCTTTCGGTGTCCTTCTGCTCGCCCTCTTTCTCATGATGGTTCTCTCCCCGAGCACCTCTCTCCTCGAAAACTGGCTCCCGGACTTCCATGGTATGGCGACCCTCGCCCCCCTGAGTCTGCTCGTCATCGGAGCCTCCATGCTGGCCCTTTGGCAACGAGCCCGGCACCACGCCACCCATATGTTTGCGGGAGGAATCGTCATTGTTGTCCTCACGCTGGGAGGCATCATCACCCACGACAAGATGATCCCCATCCAGATCACCGTTCAGATTCTCTTCCTGGGCTATGTCCTGGGAATCGTCGTTCGCGCGGTCTTCCTGGCAAAGGACATCACCAGCGACATCCTCTGCGGGGCGGTCTGTGTTTATCTGCTCGTGGGAGTTCTTGCCGGGCTGTTGTTCGTGCTCATCGAGTATTTTGCCCCCGGCAGTTTCCGGGTCAGCAACTGGACCACGAGCGACACCGTCCAACAGGCCTCGTTCATCCGCGAGCCGGGATGGTTGATTTACTTCAGCTTTGTGACCCTGACGACCGTGGGGTATGGAGATGTCCTGCCGGCAAGTGCCGTGGCCCGCAGTGCGTCCGTTCTGGTTGCGGTGATCGGGCAGGTTCTCCTCATGGTCCAGATCGCGAGGCTTGTCGGGATGCATGTCGCCCAGGGGACGGTCTCCAAAAAGTAAAGCGGGTGCTGTGCCATTGCATGACGCCGGATCTTTGTTAAATATCCCGTCGTGAAGTCACCCGCCGATTGCCGTTTGTATGGAATTCTGGATCTTGGATATGTGACGGTGGAAGACGCCGTCTCGATGACCCGCCGGATGTTGGAGGGCGGGGTGGAAATCCTGCAATTGCGCGCGAAGACATTTCCCGTTGGGACGATTGCCGCAGTGGCCGGGGAAGTCCTTCCCCTTTGTCGATCCTTCGGGGTTCCCTTCATTCTGAACGACCATCCGGAACTTGTCCGGCCCACCGGAGCCGACGGGGTCCATGTCGGCCAGGATGACCTGCCCGTGCCCCGCGTGCGGGAGATGGTCGGGGAAAAGGCCCTTGTCGGTCTCTCCACGCACAGTCTGTCCCAGGCGGTGGCCGCGACGGAGGTGAAGCCCGACTATATCGGCTTCGGACCACTGTTTGCGACCCCCACCAAACCGGACTACGTGCCCGCAGGCCTGGAGGACGTCCGGGAAGTTCACCGGCAGGTTGCACTCCCTGTTTTCTGCATCGGGGGCATCAAGCTGGAAAACCTGGAAACCGTTCTCGCGGCGGGAGCACAGCGGGTCGTGATCGTCTCCGGCATTTTGCAGGCCGCGGATGTCACGGAGTATTGCAGGAAATGCCTCCGTCTCCTTGGGGAATCCTGATGATGGCGGACCACCTGCCGGGACTCCTGGAAATCTTTGTTCTCTTTGCCGCCGCCTGCGTGGCCGGGGGGATGAATGCCATTGCCGGCGGGGGAACGATTCTCACGTTCCCCGCGCTTCTGGCCTTTGGAATGCCTTCGATCCAGGCCAATGCCACCAGCACGCTGGCGCTCCTCGTCGGAATCGGCGGCAGCCTCTACGGTTACCGCCGACATCTTCCCGCGACAAAACCGTGGCTGAAAAACTTTGCACCCGTCAGCGTGATCGGAGGGTTGCTGGGAGCCTGGCTGCTCACCCGGACGGAAGAGAAGTTCTTCGACCAGCTCGTCCCGTTCCTCATCCTCTTCGCAACCGTGCTTTTCCTGCTCAACGATGCCTTCCGCCGCCTGGCCGGCATCGAGGCGGTGGCCACCGGCAAGGGCAGGAAACCGCATGTCGCCGGAACCGCCGCCGCGCTGATCTTGCAGTTCGGGGTCTCCGTTTACGGGGGATACTTCGGAGCCGGCATCGGGATTCTCATGCTCGCCACCATGGGACTTCTCGGCCTGCATCACATCCATCAGATGAACGCGATCAAGACCGTTCTTGCCACGCTCATCAACATCGTCGCCGCCATCTATTTCATCTTTGCGGGGCTCATCATCTGGCCGCAGGCAGTGATTATGACACTGGGAGCGACTCTCGGCTACTACCTCGGCTCGCATCTGGCCCAAAAAATCACCCAGCAACAGGTGCGAAACATCGTGGGCCTCATCGGCGTCTCCCTCTCGCTTGTGTTTTTCTGGAGAGAGTTTCTCGCCAGGTAACAACGGTCTCAGCCGCGCGGCCGGACCGGAACGCTCACATGCGGGTTGCCCCGGAGGACAAATCTCCACGGCAATTCGGACGCCTTCGAAATCCCCACCCG